>Ga0302046_10000005_pt1 | contig 350595 bp, 328 predicted proteins | sample RVTome_11_FD_200261 | JGI IMG/M metagenome (GOLD analysis project Ga0302046, IMG submission 200261) | Soil microbial communities from uranium-contaminated site in the Upper Colorado River Basin, Wyoming, United States - RVT147D111 (version 2) ... | reverse complement strand
ATCCATCTTGCTAAGGAAACCCCTTCGGGGGCTACCGACCCAGGTGGTACTAGGTCACCGATGGGGTGACGCAGGAAGGTAGGTCAACCCGGGCGATGGTCGTCCCGGGGTAAGCACGTAGGGAGTCCCCATAGGCAAATCCGTGGGGGCATGATCCTGAGGTGCGATGCCGAGTCCGCAGGGACGAAGTGACTGATCCTATGCTGCCGAGAAAAACCTCTAGGGAGTGGGAAAGGTGCCCGTACCCCAAACCGACTCAGGTGGGCAAGTAGAGAATACTAAGGCGATCGAGTGAACCCTGGTCAAGGAACTCGGCAATCTAACCCCGTAACTTCGGAAGAAGGGGTGCCTCGGACGGTGAGAGTCCACGCGGCTCGAGCCGGCTGAGGTCGCAGTGACCAGGCCCAAGCGACTGTTTACTAAAAACACAGGAGGGTGCGAAGCCGCAAGGCGCTGTATACCCTCTGACACCTGCCCGGTGCCGGAACGTTAAGGGGAGGGGTTAGCCTTCGGGCGAAGCTCTGAACCGAAGCGCCGGTAAACGGCGGCCGTAACTATAACGGTCCTAAGGTAGGAAGCCCCTCGGCAGGTAAGGGGCGCTGCCCCCCACGTCGGTGACGGCGTGGTGCGCAGCCGGCTATATGCTGGAAAACCCGAGAATCTCCCGCTACTCGCTCGACTGTCACACCCGATTGTTATGGTGATGACATGCGTAGCAGTGACAATGTGCGGAGTGCGGAAGACCAGCAGGAAAGGCTCAAGGCGATCGGATGGATCGTGGGGTTCGTAGACGGAGAAGGCTGCTTCAGCGCACCCATCTATCGATGCGGCACGATGACGCTGGGATGGCAAGTCCGACCGGAGTTTGCCGTCGCACAAGGCGCATCGAGTCGCGACGTCCTCGACGATCTGGTGAGTTTCTTCGGTTGCGGAAAGGTCTATCGCAACAGCCGACACGACAATCATCGGGAGGATATGTTCCGATATTGCGTTCAGCGGTTCGATGACTTGCGCAACGTAATCGTCCCGTTCTTTCGTGAACATCCGCTGCGGACTTCGAAACGACGCAACTTCGAGAAGTTCGCAAGGATCCTCGACCTGATGAGCCATAGGCGGCACCTCACCGCCGACGGCATCGTCGAGATCGCGAAGATCGCGGAGACGATGAACCACCGAAAGCCATCCGAACTCTTGAGAATCCTCAGAGACCATACGCCGGCCCCCTTCGAATAGAGCGACAACGTGAAGGGGATGAGATGGTCCGATCCCTGCGGCGACGTAGGGAGGCTGACGGAAACGATCAGCCCGCCGCGCGCGAGTCGTGCAACGCACGCGGTCTACAAGTAACAGAATCAGCGAAATTCCTTGTCGGGTAAGTTCCGACCTGCACGAATGGTGTAACGACTTGGGCGCTGTCTCGACCAGGGACTCGGCGAAATTGCATTGGCTGTGAAGATGCGGCCTACTCACGGTAGGACGGAAAGACCCCGGGACCTTTACTGTAGTTTGGTGTTGGTGTTCGGTTCGGGTTGCGTAGGATAGGTGGGAGGCGTTGAAGCGAGGGTTTCGGCCTTCGTGGAGCCATCCTTGAAATACCACCCTTCTCGTGCTGGGCGTCTAACGAGGGTCCGTTATCCGGATCTCGGACAGCGCCAGGCAGGCAGTTTGACTGGGGCGGTTGCCTCCCAAAAGGTAACGGAGGCGCCCAAAGGTTCCCTCAGCACGGTTGGCAATCGTGCATCGAGTGTAAGAGCAAAAGGGAGCTTGACTGCGAGACGGACACGTCGAGCAGGTGCGAAAGCAGGGTCTAGTGATCCAGCGGTGGCGTGTGGAAGCGCCGTTGCTAAACGGCTAAAAGGTACCCCGGGGATAACAGGCTAGTCTCGCCCAAGCGTCCACAGCGACGGCGAGGCTCGGCACCTCGATGTCGGCTCGTCGCATCCTGGGGGTGGAGCATCTCCCAAGGGTCCGGCTGTTCGCCGGTTAAAGCGGTACGCGAGCTGGGTTTAGAACGTCGTGAGACAGTGGTTTGACCGCGCTGTCTATAAATCTGGCTATATGCTGGAACAACCGAGAATCCCGCACTACTGACCTTGTCAGGCCCGACTGCTAGGGTGGTGACATGTGCAGTGACAATGTGGCGGGTGCGGTCGATCAGCAGGAAAGGCTCGACGCCTACATAGCCGGCTACGTCGACGGAGAAGGATCGTTCCATGTTGCGATCCAGCGGAATCCAAGCACTCGCCTCGGATGGCAACTCGTCCCTGAATTTCACGTCAGCCAGAACCCCCAGAACCCGGAGCGCCGGCAGGTGCTCGACGCGATGGTGCGGCGGTTCGGCTGCGGAAGGATCAGGGAGAATCACCGAGGCGGCAGCGACCGGACGCTCGTCCTGGTCGTGAGGAACCGCGAGGATCTCATGAAGAGGATCATTCCCTTCTTCGAGGCGCAGCCCCTTCTGAGCAGTAAGCAGGGTGACTTCGACACCTTCGCGTCGATCGTTCGCGCGATGGTGGCGGGAGAGCACCGCTGCCGGGAAGGTTTCGATCGACTCCGGAGACTGGCCCTCACCATGAATGGTGGAGGGAGGTACCGGAGGATCCATCGAATTGAAGGCGTCGAGAATCCTCAGAGACCATATGCCAGACACGATTCGGGTCCACACCGAACGTGAAGATATGGTCCGACCTGCATGGCGACATGCAGAGTCAGGCAGAAATGTCCTGGCCCCCGACCGATGGCGAGTCGGGAGTAACAATTGTGTCGGTCCCTATCCACCGTGAGCGCAGGAGGCTTGAGGAAAGCTGTCCCTAGTACGAGAGGACCGGGATGGACGCACCGCTCGTGTGCCAGTTGTCCTGCCAAGGGCATGGCTGGTTTGCGATGTGCGGAAGGGATAACCGCTGAAAGCATCTAAGCGGGAAGCCTGTTCCAAGATGAGGCCTCCCACGGGGTTAACCCGGTAAGGCCCCCGCAAGGCTAGCGGGTTGATAGGCCGGAGGTGGAAGCGTGGCAACACGTGGAGCCGACCGGTACTAATAGGCCGAGGCCTTGGTTCGCTCACACTCGCTATGGGTGCTCGAGGGGCGCGCGCGGCGCTGCCCCTTGACAAATGGAGCGCGCCACTGCGAGCGCTCCCATAGACGTTTCGGTGGCGATAGCGGAGGGGACACACCCGGTCCCATACCGAACCCGGAAGTTAAGCCCTCCAGCGCCGATGGTACTGCGTGGGCGACTGCGTGGGAGAGTAGGACACCGCCGGGACACTTCGGGGCCGGCCCTTCGGGCCGGCCCCGGCCTTATATCGGGCCGTGATTCGGGCGCCCGCCGGGGTTGCGCCACAGGCCGCCCGCCGGAGCCGCGGACGGGGGAGGAGCCCGGGCTTCTCGCGTCGAAGCAGGGGAGCAGGATGGGGGTGGCCCCACAAGGGCCCGAAGGGAGGACCACCATGAGACGAATCGCCACGGCTGCGCTGGCCGTCGTCGCCGTCCTCGCGGCGGGGCTGCCGGGCCACGCGGGGACGGAGTCGGCTCGCTACGTGGCAACGCCCGGCGGATACGAGGTGAACGCTCCTCGCTCGAGCACGACCGGCCAGAAGGCGGGCATATCCGGATACGCCTTCCCGTCTCGCCCGGGCAAGAAATACACCAAGGTCAAGATCTTCGATGAGATCACGGGCAGGCAGGGGATCCCCCTCCTGGTGTGCGGCGATGTGTGCGATCCTGCCGAGGGCGGCTGGCAGATCGGCTATTGCACGAACGCCTCCGGCGTCGCGAGCCTCAGCAACACGCCCATCAAGAAGGGGGAGCGCATCGTCGTCTTCGTGCTCACGGTCGGGCAGGTCGAAGGGGTCGGCGCCTGGGCGAACGAGCGGGAGTGCGTGAACAACGGCGTGACGGGGACCGTGACCGCCACATTCCTGTAAGGACCGAACGAACAAAGGGGGAACCATTGCGCGTACGCATCGCCGCCGTCTCATTGCTGATGGTGATGCTCGGGAGCACCGCGGGTCACGCGGCTGCCGCCTCCGGGAGCTACCAGGGCGCCAGCATCGTCCAAATCGGCACGACGTTCTCCGGCACGTTCCGCGCAGGACAGGGCGAGGCCGCGTTCACGGCCGGTCAGGTCGACTTCGTGCCGAACCAGATACGAATAACCGACGACGCCGGTCCCGGCGTCTTCTTCAAGGTGTGCCAGCCCACGGGCTCGACGGAGTGCGGCGGCGCGAGCGGCGACGGCCTGACCGGGTGCTCGACCACGGGGTGGGTGCCGATCTACGGCTTCCAAGCCAACCGCGCGCTCAGCGTGCTGGTGGGCGTCTCCGACGACGCCGACTGCCTGGGCGTGCCGACGCAGGGGACGGTCGAAATCCGGCACACCTGACCGCCGTCGTTGTCCGCGGCCTGCCGGAAGGGGAGGTATCGGGCGTACCGGCGTCGAAATGGTGGCGCCAAAGGGATCGCCGCACGAGGGCGATCCGGAGGGGCCGCTCGAAACGACCTTCGAGCGGCCGGGAGGGGATGAAGGTGAGACGATCGATCTCCGCGCTCGCCCTTGTGGCCGCGGTGCTGCCCGCGATGTCTCCGGCGGCGTCGCAGGCCGGCGCGAACGACTGCACGATCTTTGCGTTCTTCGTCACCGGCGCCTACGTCGGCGAACTGGGCGGCACGGGCGCGACCGGGGGCCAGTCGTACAACCCCGGAGCGCTCGGGTGCCTGACGACCGAGAACGACGTGCCGCAGAACACGCACATGATCCCGCTGGGAACCGGGGGCATCCAGCCTCGCTTCGTCGCGACTTCCGACCAGGGTGAGTCGGTCATCGTCGAGATCAGAGACGGCGGGCTCGGCATCTCGATCAAGGGCGAGATCACCCTCACAAAGACGTCGGGCTCGGGGTCGCAGTGGATCTACGACTATGAAGAGGCCGAAGGCGCGACCAACCGGATCAAGTTCAACGCCGACGCGTCGGGCTGCTTCAAGCTCGTGAAGCCGGGCAGCCCTCACTCCGCGGTGTACAAGACGTGGGACTACTACACGGGCGACTCGACCGGCGGCTCGCCGTGTCCGGCGTTTACCGGCTGAGGGGGGTGGCGAAAGTGAGGAAGCTCGTTCTGGGAGCGACCGCGTCGATCGCGCTCGCGATGCTCGGCATGCCGGGTCCGGCGGTGGCGAACCATCAGTCCGTGTCGGGGGACTACGTGACGCCGGGCATTGTCTCGATCGACGGCGTGGGCAGCGTGGGCCTCAGCGGGTCGCAGGGCGGCGTGAACCGTGGCGGGGTGCCGTTCGGAGAGGTCGCCTTCGCGCCCAACCAGATCAAGGTCACCGACAGCAACGGCGTGGGCATGTACTTCAGCGTCTGCCAGGACGGCGGTGACGGGGTGTGCGGCCAGGGTACGGGTGACATCCAGATGAGCGGGTGCACGACCGGAGGCTGGCAGACGCTCGGCTCGGCATTCTTGGGCGGCCGGACGACGACGGTCTTCATCGGCTACGACGAAGTGTGCGGGAACGTGCCGACCGCCGGGACGGTCATGCTGCGCCGGAACCACTAGCGCGGGCGCCCGACGGGCGCCCCGGGCAATCAATCGGTCGTCTGGAAGTACCGCAGGTAGCCGGCCGCGCTCGACCGCCACGCGTTGAGCGCCTCGAACTTGGCCAGGACCTCGGGCCGGTCGTGGACGGCGCGGTAGTCGTCCCACGTGCGCTCGCGGAGGCGCTCGGCCAGGAACTCGACGTCGGTCGACTCCGCCATCGCCTCCTTGACGATGGCGCCGTACCGGACGAGCCGCTCCTCGGCTTCGGCGATGAAGTCGCGGTCGCCCGGGGCAGGCCCGTAGTGGGTGAGGTAGAGCCCGCGCGGGTCGCGCGCGCGGAACCCGCGGAGCGTGGCGAGCGCGACGTCGAGGTCGAAGTCGGGCGGCGGCGTGGCCGGCCGCAGCACGTCCGCCTCCGGAAGGTACACGCCCATCGAATCGCCGACGAACAGCACGCCGCTGTCGGAGTCCTGGATCGCCATGTGGTGCTTGGCGTGCCCGCGCGCCTCCACGATCTCCAGCGACCGCCCGCCCCCGAGGTCGAGCCGCGCGCCCGGATCGACGGCGAGCAGGCGGTCCTCGGGGACCGGGCGCAGAGGTCCAAACGTCGACATCCGCTCGCCGAAGACGCGCTGGGCGCTTGCCATCAGGCGGCTCGGATCGGCGAGGTGCCGTGCGCCGGCCGAGTGCACGACGACCTGGGCGCGGGGGAAGCGCTCGGCCACGTCGCCGGCCGCGCCGGCGTGGTCCAGGTGAACGTGGGAGACGACGAAGTAGGCGACGTCGTCGGGTCCGAGCCCGAGCGCCGCGAGCCCGTCGGTGAGCGTCTGCGTGACCGTGGCGGGACCGGTCTCGACGACGGCCGGGCGGTCGCCGGGAACCACGAACGCGGCGACGACCTCCTCGTACCCGGCCATCTGCGTGTCGATCGCGACGATGCCGGCGTCGAGGCGCTCGGCCTTCAGAGCAGCTCCCACGACCACTCCAGGCGGACGCTTTCGGAGGCGTCCGCGGTGCCGAGCTGCTCCGGGCACAACACGTGACCCGACCGCACGTCGTTGCCGACGTCCAGCGAGCACGGCTGTCCGAAGTCCCGGAACTCCTCGACGCCGGGCGGATCGGAGGAGACGAAGCGCACGTACGCGGCGCTCCCGAGCGACTGGATGCCCTGAACCGTCTGCGTGCCTTCGTCGGACAGGTCGTAGCGGCCCGGCCCGCGGTAAAGCCCCGGCGAGAGGTCCACGCTGAACTGCAGGATCCTGCCGTCGTCCAGCTCGATCAGCGGCGCGCTGGCGACCGAGAGGAACCAGCCTGCCGTGGGGACCTCGTCGGAGATGATCTCGTCGATCGCGAGCGTCGTGTCGGTTTCGAGGTCGAACGTCAGGGCGCCCGTGACGGACATCGTCAGGTGCGCCTCCACGACGCGGCGGGTGTGGCCCGGCGCCGGCGTCTCCAGGCTGATCGGCGAGCGCAGTGGCTGGGGCGATCCGCCGCACGCGGACACCAGCAGCAAGGCGCTCGCAATCAGCAGGGCCGGGACCCGGGTCAGCACCGGTCGGCGATGCGGAAGTCCACCTTGTACGAGGCGCCGCGGTCGTCCAGGGCGGCGACCACGCTGAGCTGGCCTTCGCCTCGCGGGTGTGTCGGCAGGATCTCCCATCGCCAGGTGAAGGTACCAGTTGGGTTGGCTTCGCCGGGGACGTACTCGAAGTCGGGGATCCGGTTGTTGTCGCTGTAGGACGCGGTAAAGGCGAGCTGCGCGCCCGGCAGGGTCGTCGCGGTCGAAGACATCGTGTCGCCGGGCTCGGCGCAGGTGGGGGTGAGCGTGACCTTCAGCGGCATCGTGTTGTTCGGCCCGGGGCCGGGAGGGCCGTACTGGACGGTGTCTTCCGGGGGCGGCGACGACGGCGTCGCGGGGCCGCCCGGCGTCTCGGCCGGCGAAGAGGCCGCCGGCCTCGCCGGGGTCCCGTCCGGACCGGTGGATCCGGGATCAGGCGAGGTCGCGGTGGCCGACGCGGCCGGGCTTTCCGAGCCGGCGGGCGTGCGCGCGGGACATCCCGAGCACGCCAGAACCAGGCCGAGGAGAACGGCGAGCGTGCGAGCCATGGACCTATCCTGCCGCGCTCGGCTCGGTTTCGCCCAAGTAGGAGGCGAGCAGCTCGGGGTCGTCGCGGAGCTGCAGCGACGGTCCGCTCAGCACGACCTCGCCCTTGCTCAGGACGTAGGCCCGCGCGGTGTGTCCGAGCGCCATGTTCACGAACTGCTCGACGACCAGCGCCGCCGTGCCCTCCTTGTTCACTTCCTCGAGGATCTCGAAGAGCAGCTCGACGATGAGCGGCGCCAGCCCGAGCGACATCTCGTCGATGACGAGCAGCTTCGGCGAGGACATGAGCGCGCGCGCCATGCCGAGCATCTGCTGCTCGCCGCCCGACATCGTCCCGGCGGCTTGGTTGCGCCGCTCGCCGAGCTTGGGGAAGAACGTGTACGCGCGGTCGAGCGCCTCGGCGTAGCCGGGCTGCTTGCGCTTCGGGTAGTAGCCGAAGCGAAGGTTCTCCTCGACGGTCAGCGAGGGGAACAGCTCGCGGCCTTCGGGCAGGTGGGAGATGCCGTGCGTGACGACGTCTTGCGCCGGCAGGCCGTGGATCGGCGCGCCCTCGAAGAGGATCTCGCCGGCGCGCGGGGCCATCATGCCGCTGATCGCGCGAAGAGTGGTCGTCTTGCCGGCGCCGTTCGGGCCGAGCAGCGACACCATCTCGCCCTCGTTCACCTCCAGCGAGACGCCGGTCAGCGCGCGGACGGCGCCGTAGAAGACGTCGATTCCCTTGACCTCCAGCAGCGCCATCTACGCGCTCGCCTCCTCTTCGTCCGGCGCCTTGCCGATGTACGCGGCGATCACGGCCGGGTTGCGCTGGACGTCCTTGGGCACGCCCTCGGCGATCAGCGTCCCCCGGTCCAGGACGTAGACGTAGTCGCAGACGCTCATGATCAGCTTCACGTCGTGCTCGATCAGCAGCAGCGTAACGCCGGACTCGCGCACCTTGACGAGCGCGCGCACCAGTTCCTCGGTCTCGGTGTCGTCCAGGCCGGAGAACGCCTCGTCCAGCATGATGAACCCGAGCCCGGTCACGAGCGCGCGCGCGACCTCGACCATGCGCAGCGTCCCGAACGGCAGGTCGCCCGGGTAGGCGTCGACGATGTCCTCGAGGCCGAGCATCTCGACGACCTCGCGAACGCGCGCGCGCGCTTGGCGCTCGGCTTCGACCGACTGCGGCGTCGCCGTGACGTGGGACAGCACGCCGGTCTCGTTGTGCAGGTGCGTGGCGACGAGCAGGTTCTGGAAGACCGTCAGCGCCGGGAAGAGCTGGAGCACCTGGAACGTGCGAGCGATGCCGAGCTTCGCGCGCTCGTGGACCGGGGCGGTCGTGACGTCGGTGCCGTACAGGAAGACCTTGCCCTCGGTCGGGGTCACGATGCCGGCGATGGAGTTGAACGAGACGGTCTTGCCGGCGCCGTTCGGGCCGATGAGCCCGACGATCTCACCCTCGCGCACCTCCATGGTCACGTCGTTCACGGCCGTGAGGCCGCCGAATCGCACCGTGACGTGCTCGGAGCGAACGACGAGGGGGCGCGCGGATCGGTTCGGCGGGAGCGCGGCCGTCCGCACGACGGGACGAGACCCGCCGGCGGGCGCCGGCGCGAGGGCCTGGAATCGGGCCGGCCGCGAATGGCCGCCCGCGAGCACCGGCGCGAACTCCAGGGCGGGCGCCTCGACGCGCTCGCGGATCTTCTCGGCGACGCGGCGCTTCGCCCACGTCAGGTCGCTGAGGAAGGTGTCGAAGCCGCGATCGATCACGCCCAGGCCGCGGATGAGCCCGGGGATCGCGCCGACCGCTCGCGCGATCTGCCTCCCGAGCCCGGCGAGACCGCCGGGGTAGGCGAGCAGCACCAGCGTGAGCAGCCCGGCGCTGACGATGTCGAGGAAGCCGCCGAGGAACTCCACGCGGAAGAACAGCTCCTCCAGCAGCGCGAACAAGACGCCCGCGCCCACGGCGCCGCCGAGGCTGCGCAACCCCCCGACCACGGCGAAGGCGACGAAGAGCAGCGAGGCGGTGAAGGTGAAGTTGTCGGCCTGGATGACGCGGTCGCGGTTCATGATCAGGTTGCCGGCCGCTCCCGCGAGGAAGCCCGAGACCGCGAAAGCCAGCAGCTTGTAACGCGTGACGTCCACGCCGAGCGAGGAAGCCGCCATCTCCGAGCCCTGGACGGCGAAGAACGCTCGTCCGGTCTTGGAGTCGCGCAAGTTCGCAGCGGCGAGCACGCCGAGGCCGACGATCGCCCAGAAGACGAAGTAGAGGGTCGTGGTGTTCTCGAAGTCGAAGGACGGGAACGAGCCAGACTGCCCGATGACGACGGGGTCGATGCGGAAGTACTTCGTGAGCCATTCCTGACGGAACAGGAACTCCGATCCCATCCAGGAGAAGATCAACGTGGCTACCGCGAGGAACAGGCCGCGTACGCGAACCGCGACGGCCCCCAGGAGCGCGGCGATTCCGGCCGTGAGCACGGCCGCCAGCGGCAGGCTGAGCGGGAAGGGGATGCCGGAGGCGGTCGTGACGAAGCTCGTCCCGTAGCCGCCCACGGCGACGAGCGCGGCGTGACCGAGCGAGATCTGCCCGACCCAGCCTGTCAAGACCACGATCGACACCGCGATAAGGGCGAAGGCCGCCGCCTTGTTCATGTTCGACACCAGCGAGCCGTGAACGAACGGCAGGAACGGGAAGGCGACGAAGACCATCACCCCGATCAGCGTGAGCGGCCGGCGCGCCTGCTCGAGCCGGCCCAAGCCCGCGCCGGCGCCACCGCTTCCGCTCGCCGCGACCGACTCCGACCGCACGTCGCCGCCCGCCAGCCTCGCCCCGCGCGCGGCCATGGCGCCGATCGCGAGCACGGCGAGGAAGAGCGCGTCAATGCCCTGGATGCCCTTCAGCGCGCCGAGCGTGGGGAAGACCGAGCGCGTGATCGCGACCAGCGCCGAGCCGCCGACCGCGCCGACGAGGCTCGCCATGCCGCCGAGCAGCGCCGCGACGAACGCCGGGAGCGCGGACAGCGACAGCGTGTAGGGGTGCAGGTTCGTGACGCTCGCCAGCAGGATCCCCGACACGCCGGCGAGCACGCCGCCGATGATCCAGGTGAGGGCGGTGATGCGGTCGGGGTCGACGCCCATGAGCGAGGCGGCGCGCCGGTTCTCGGCGGTGCCGCGCATGATGAGACCGAGGTCGGTGTACTTGAACAACGCGATCAAGGCCGCGGTGATCAGCATCGCCATCACGAAGAGCATGATCAGCCCGAGGTCGATGCTCCCGGTCCCGCCCCGGCCGACCTCGAACACGACGTCGGGGACGAGCGCGGGGCCGGTGACGTTGCCGGTCCCGAAGACCTTCGCCGCCACCGCGACGACAAGGCCGAGCGCGGCGACCGTCCCGACCGTCTGCGCGGTCGGCCCTTGGGGTCGCAACGTGCGGACGAAGATGCGCTCGACGAGGTATCCGAGCCCGCCGCCGGCGAGGATCCCGATGAGCAGGGCGACCCCGACCGGGACGCCGCGGCCGGCCACCCAGACGAGCACGCCGAGCGACGCGGCCGACGCGCCCGCCCCCGCCACGAGGCGAACCGCGCGCGGCATTCGCCGCAGCACGGTCGATGCGAGCAGGGGACCCACGGCGACCGCGGGGACCAGCGACGCGAGCACGCGCTCGGCCACCAGCGGAGCGCCGGCATCGGCCATGAACTTGTGCCCGCTGTGCATCCAGAGCATGACGTAGGGCGGGAACATGACCATGGCGCCGTGGGCGAGGTTCAACACCTTGGACGCGCGATAGATCATCACGATCCCGATCGCGAGCACGGAATACGCGCCGATGTTGCCGATCGACAGCAGCGTGGAGAGCCGGATGCCGCCGATGCCGGGCATGAGCACGAACGCGGCGATCCCGGTCGCCGCCATCGCGATGCGAGCCGCGAGCGGCAGCGCTCGCCAGAGGCTCGGCAGCCGGGCGAACGCGGCGCCCATTAGAGCGATGGGTCCCGGATGAATCCGGTCTGCTCGTTCTTGAAGCCGGCGAAGGATCCCTGCGCCACGACGATCGAGAACGCCTGCGCGCTGGTGTTGGCGTGCCGCTTCGCCGCGGTCCAGCGAAGGGTCGTGGCGATGTCGGTCTTGAAGCTCTCCGAGTTCAGCACGTCCCGCAACCGCTCACGGGTGAGGTTCGGTCCGACGCGCCGGAGCGCCTCGACGAAGACGGTCATTCCCAAGTACGAGCCTTCGAGGAACTGGTTCGTCGTGTCGGCCGTGGGGCTCACGATCTTGATGTCGTTCACGTAGGTCTGGATGTCCGGCAGCCCCGCGAGGTTGCCGATCGGGGGATTGTAGCCGGTCCAGACCATGACGCCGTTGCAGTCCTTGCCGCAGTTGGCCGCGAACTGCTCGTTGAACAACGTCTGCGCCGCAGTCGTCACCTTGGTGCCGAATTGCGGCCGCCCGGCGACCCAGGTCAGCGCCGTTCCCGGTTCGAGCAGCCACGCGACGAGGTCGCACTGCCCGTCGCACTGGGCGTTGAAGTTCTGGATCTCCGAGGAATAGGACGCCTGGGCGGGCAGGATGCCGACGTCGGCGCACACGCGCGCGCCCTTCAGCGTCGCGACGTACTTGCGGAAGGCTTCCGCTCCTTCCTTGCCGAACCGGTAGAACTTGTCGTAGACGATGCCGAAGCAGCGCGAGCCCTTGTCGTACCCGTGCTTGGCCATGATGCGCATGGTCGACTCCGTCGCGGTGGCGACGGGCCACACCCACGGGTCCTCGTACTGCTGGCGGAGCATGCCGTCGGTCCCGACGACCGGGATGCCGGCCTTGGAGATCACGCCGGCTTCGATCGCCGCGGTCAGCCCCTCCGACGAGGGGACGACTGGGAAGGCGAAGTACTTCTGCTCGTCGATGAAGTTCTTGAGGAAGTCGAGCCCGCGCGGCGCGTTCCAGCCGTCGTCGCGCAGCGTCAGGTCGAGCAGGCGCCCGCAGATGCCGCCCGCGGCGTTGACCTTGCGCACCACCGCCTGCATGCCCAGCGGCGAGTCGCCGAGGAAGCTCTTGCCGGCGCCCGAGGAAACGACCGTGCTCGCGAGGTAGATGGTGCTCTCGGTGACGCCCTGGTCGGTCGCGCCGCCGTTGAGCGAGCGCGTGCACTGCAAGCCGGGCTTGTCGTCGGTCGCCGTCCTCACCGGCCCCGTCCTCGGCCCGGTGTCGGTGACCGCCGGCCCTGCCGGGCCTTGGTCCACGGGCCCGGTCGTCGCGGCGGGACCCGAGTCCAGGATCGCGGAGCGGCCGGGGACGACGGCGATGAACCCCACCGCCATGACCACCGCGCCGAACTTCAGCGTGCGTGCGACGCCGCGCGACAGCCCCTCCGCCCTCATGCCAGACCCTTGAGCGCGCGCCGTCGCAAGCCGAGCTGGAACGGCGCGTAGAGCATGGCCCACACCAGGCCCGCGAGGAGCGCGTCCTTGGGAGAGCGGAACAGGAACGAGATCCCCTCGAAGAGCATCGTGATCGGCCCGTTCGCCGCGGGCGGCGTCGTGGGAGGCACGTACGCCGGCGGCGGCGCCGGGTCGGGGAAGCCGCCGGTGTAGTCGATCAGGTTCCTCGGCAGGTCGTTGAAGTCGTCGCCGGGGTCCAGCAGGTAGATGCCGTAGGTGACCGAGGCGTCGACGCCGGCGAGCTGGATGACCTGGCGGCCGCGCCCCAGGGTCGGGTCGTCGTTGAACACGATCAGCTCGAGTGCCGGCACCTGCGTGGAGGCGTCGTTGTTGACCGCGCGCGAGGAGATCTCCAGCTTGCGGTCCTTCTGGATTGAGGCGATGTAGCCGCCGGGGGAGCCGTGGCGAAGGTCGCTGTCGGGCTCCGGCGTCGTGATCCGGCCGCGCGTCCCGAGCGCCTGGTTGATGCGCCCGATGATCGAGATGGTCTGCCCGCCTGCCGGGGTCGTGATGTCGGCGCAGGCTTCCTCGTCGACGCTCTTCTCCTGCTCGCCGCCGCCTTCGGGCTCGACCTCGAGCCCGCCTTCGACGTCGCCGGCGAGAAGCTTCTCCTGATCGGGTTCGGCGCCGGGGCGGAACACGTGCACGTCCGGCGCTTCGTCCTTGATGCGAACGCCGCAGACGCGGCGGATGAACTCCGTCGACGCGGTCCCCGGCCGGCCGGCGGCGACGGCCTCGGCGATGGTGGAGGCGCTGTCGATGAAGACGTGGTCGCCGATGGAGATCCCGCGGGCGACGGCGACCGAGCGCGAGACGAGGCCGCGCTCCGGGTCGCGGTAGATCACGGTGGACGCGGAGACCTCGGCGATGCGAAGCGTCCCGATGCCGGGGATCGGAATCTCAACCGCGGCCGAGTCGGGGTCGGCGGTGATCGCCGGCGGACCGGTCTCGGCGCCGAGCACCTGAGAGGACGCGCTCGCACTGCCCATGCTCTGCCCGCAGGTCACCGCCGCGCTGAAGCGGTCGAGGGGAATGGTCGTCGCGCGCGCGCTCTCGAAGGCTTCGTTCAGCGTCTCGTCTTCGAACGTGTCGGTGTCGGGGTCGCCTCGGCGAAGGGGCGTGAGCGTCGTGGACGTCGAAGCCTCGTCGTCGCCGCCGCACTCCACCGTGGAGAAGGGCCAGTCGCTCCCGAGGACCTCGTCGGAGTCGGTCTTGGTGTCGTCGGGGTCGTCGTCGACCTCGGTGCGGAAGGGCTCGGGATAGTCGGCGGGCGCGCGGGAGAGTTCCCACAGGTCGTTGCCGCCCGGGTCGCGCGGGCGCGGGTAGCATCGCGCGGTCGGCTCGCCGACGTCGGTCGTGGAGCCGGGGTCCGCTTCCGACACGACGGCCGAGGCCGACGCGAGGTTGTTGGACAGGCCGACGCTCTTGACGCTGCCGGCCACCAGCTCGCGGTCGCCGCGACCGCACGGCGACCCGAGTATGAACGGCCCGTAGCTTCCGACGCGAAGCGCGTTGACGTCGGGGCCGGTCGGCGGGACGCCGCCGAGCCCGCCCACGAGGAGCATCCGGAAGCCGTACGCGTGACCGGACCCCGTGAAGTCGGCGGAGGTGACGCCCGCTTCTTCCTCGACGTCGATGGTCTGGGCGTCCTGGTTGGAGATCGGCGGGTCGTAGGAGATCGGCTCGTTGTCCTCGACGATCTGGTAGTCGGTGCCCTCGCCGCGCAGGTACACCAGGCGGCGGCCGGTCGCCGGGTGGACGTCGACGCGGATCGTGCCGCGACCCTTGCGCGCGTACTCGGGGAACCCGAGGAACTGCGGCGCGGGCGAGCGCCGGATGTCGGACATCATGAGTCCGCCCGGGCTCCCGATGGGTCCGCTCTTCGTGGCCGGCGCCTGCATGTAGAGCCGGCCGCTCGACTGGTCGATCCCTGCGGTGATCTGGGCGGGCGACACGGTGCCGCCGACGACGCCGGTGTAGGAGGCCGAGGGTCCGTCGAAGATCCACCACGACTCGCCCTGCTCGTTGGCGACGCGAATGACCATCCGGTCCGAGCCGGGGTCGGTGAGCGCGTCCACGACGCCGATCGGTCCCGGGAAGGCCTGCTCGGCTTGAGGGACGTTGTTGGCGTCGACCACGAGGCGAACCACTTGCCCGGTGCCCCCGGCCGCGAGGCACGTCACGTAGATGCCCGTGCCGAGCTGCGCCTGGAACATGCCGAGCTGGAAGTAGCCGTCGCCGCGACCGGGCAGCGTCGCGCCGCACGAGGAGATGCGGTAGATCCAGTCCTGGCGGCCGGTCGCCGCGTCGATCTGCGCGATCCACGCGACGTTGAAGTTGCGCTCCATGAGCGGCCCCTTCGGCTCCTCCATGAGCACGAGGACCTTCGGGGTGAGGCCGGTGAGGATGGGCTCGACGAACGACAGCGCGACCGGCTTGGGCTGGACGGTCGGCGCCTGCGGGAGGCAGTTGTTCGAGGTGCAGCCGAGGTTGTCCGGGTTCGGCTCGTAGGTGACGCGCGGGTACGGGAACTGGTCGATCAGGCCGAGCGTGCGGGTGTCGAAGACGTTGATCCCGGCGAAGATGCCGCCGGAGAGATACGGGATGAAGAGCCGGTCGCCCACGGCGTCCAGCGCGTGGACCCATTCACGGCTGTTGAGCCGCGAGGTCGGAGCGAGGGGCCCCTGGGGGAAGTACTCGGTCGGGAACTTCACTTCCTTTGCGACGCGCCGGGAATCGAGGTCCCAGATGCGGCCCGTCGTGAAACCGAGGTCGCTGAACATGAACTGATACGCCCGGCGATCCTGGGAGTCCATGATGAGGTCGCCGTTCGGGCCTTCGTCGGACACGCCCCTGGGAAGGCGGAGGGAGAGCGTCCCCGCGTCGGCGACGGGGGGTTTGGCGACGGCGGGGACGGCGATCGCGCCGACGGCGATCAGGGCGCACGCGAAGGCCGACGACAGGCGAAGAGCGGCGGTTCTCCGGCGGTGCTTCACGGCTCTCCTTCGTGCGCGACTTCTCACCCTGATACGTCCGATGGACGCCGGGCCTTCACCCAGCGCCCATCGGACGCCATTCTAGACAACGAGTCTCAAACCATTACGTAACGGAATATCCGTCAGTACGTGATGATCATTCCCTCGACCTGGAACTTGAAGGTCGACGCGGTGATCCCGCAGTTGCCGCCGCTCTCGCTGCCCGCGTTCGTGCCGCGCGAGGACACGAAGCCCGTCACCGAGCCGCCCGACAGGGCCGCCGGCGAACGAACCTCGCCCTCCAGGGGCAGGATCGTGGCCGCGCTCTGGTCCCAGCCGAAGTTGGCCTTCACGACGGGGTCGCCGGCGAGGCCGGAGCGGAACTCGCTGAAGCCCTTCCCGAGCGAGGACCCGCAGTACGCGCCGTAGCCGGACGAGCCGGGGGACAGCAAGCCGAAGGACTTGAACTCGCAGCCGGGACCGTTGGCCGACGAGACGCAGAGCCCGTTCGGCGCGCCCGCCGCGTGGTCGGTCACGAAGCTGAAGGGACCGGTGGCCGGCGGACCGGCGCCCGGCCAGTAGAGGCCTTGGCCGAAGGGGGCGGGGCCGCCGCCACGCGCATCCCACAGCTCGTCGGACTGGAACGCGCACTGCTGCGGCCAGTTGGCCGCGCTGGGGAAGCCGAAGCCGTTCGGGATCTGGGCGTCGGTGGGCGAGACCGCCCTGTTACACACCAGCCCGCCACCTTCGAGAACGGCGACCGTGGCTGGGTAGCAATCCGCTGCGGTACATCCGTGGGTCGCGCTGGCCGGCTGCATCCCGCCGAACATCGATACCAGCGCGGCCGCCGTGGCGAGACCCGCCACCAAGCGACGTCGCATGAGACCCTCCTTGTCTGCAAGCTCCCCCCCGGGAAGCTCGCCTTGACACTCCTTGAGGTAAGGATTAGTCGCTGGAGGGCGATTTCCTCCCCGTGCGGGAGGTTTTCCTGCGCGCCGGCCGGGCGCCGGCGCTTCCGTTTCGTCCGGGGTTACCGGGTTTCGAGGCCGGGTCGCCCGCCATCGCGCGGGCCGCGGCGGCCATCGGGCCCAGGTACGCGTCCAGGACGCCGCGCTCGCGAACCTCGGCCGACGGGCCGCCGGTGACGATCTCGCCGCGCTGCATCAAGTAGACGCGGTCCGCGAGCGCGAGCGTGACCGGTGCGTTCTGCTCGACCAAGAGCACGGTGTTGCCGTCGTCGCGGATCGCCTTGACGATCTCGAACACGGTGTCGACCATGACCGGCGCCAGGCCCAGGGCCGCCTCGTCGATGATGAGCAGTCGCGGCGCGCTCATCAGCGCGCGCCCGATTGCGAGCATCTGCTGCTCGCCGCCCGAGAGCGTCCCGGCGAGCTGGTTCTTGCGCTCGCGGAGCCGGGGGAAGTAGCCGAACACGCGCTCGACGTTCGTCCGGTAGGAGCCGTCCACCTTGCGCTGCGCCCACGACCCGATCTTGAGGTTCTCCTCCACCGACAGCGCCGGGAACACGTGGCGGCCTTCGGGGACGTGCGCGATGCCGAGCGCGACCGTCTCGGTGGGGGTCGCGCCGCCGATGTCGGCGCCGTCGAAGACGACGCGGCCGCTCCACGGCTTGATCAACCCGGAGATCGCCGACAGCGTCGTGGTCTTGCCCGCGCCGTTCGGACCGAGCACCGCGACGATCTCGCGTTCCTCGACCTCGAGTGAGACGCCGTGCAGCGCGGGGACGGTGCCGTACCCGGCGCGCAGGTCCTCAACCGCCAGTAGCGGCAACGCTCGCCTCCTTCCCGGTCGTCCCGAGGTAGGCCGCGATCACGTCGGGGTGGCGCGAGACCTCCGCCGGCTCGCCGTGCGTCAGCAACTGGCCGAAGTTCAGCACGTAGATGTAGTCGCACGTGGAGAGCATGAGCGGGACGTGGTGCTCGATCATCAGGATCGTGACGCCGAACTGCCGCGCGATCTCCTGCAGGCTCTCGCCGAGCGCGTCGGCTTCTTGCGGTCCGACGCCGGCCGCGGGCTCGTCCAGGAGCAACAGCTCGGGTCCGGTCACCAGCGCGCAGCCAAGCTCGACGAGCTTGGCGCGACCGTGGGGGAGCGCGGACACGCGCTCGCCCCGGATGTCCCCGAGCCCGAGCATGTCGATCACGGCTGACGCGCGGGCCTTCAGGCGCGCTTCCTCTTCGATCACGTCCGTCGTTCGCAGCAAGCCGAGCATCGTCGGGTAGCGGCATTCGAGGTGCTGCGCGATGACGAAGTTGTCGGCGACGGTTTCGCTCTTGACCAGGCCGACGTGCTGGAAGGTGCGGCCGATGCCGAGCGCGGCGCGGACGTGCGGCGCCTTGCGGTTGACGGAGCGTCCCCGGTAGCGCACGTCGCCGCTCGTCGGCGTCAGGAACCCCGAGATGCAGTTGAGCATGGTCGTCTTGCCCGACCCGTTGGGGCCCATGATCCCGATCAGCTCGCCCGCGCGCACTTCGAGGCTCACGCCGTCGAGCGCGCGGACGCCGCCGAAGTGCATGGCGAGGTCCCGCACGTCCAGCAGCGGGCCTCGATACGGTTCGCGGGCGGCCGGGCGACGGACCAGCGTGGGAGCGGCGAGCACGGGCTGCGCCTGCTGCGCGGCGAGAGGCGGCGCGTGCGCGACCGGGCCGTGGTCGCCCGCGTACTGCCGAAGGAGGAACGCGGCCAGCGCGCCGGCGCCGATTGCGCTCACGATCCACGCCAGGGTCGCCGAGCCGGCCTCGACGTCGAAGGCCCAGTCGAGCAGGTAGCGGATCGCGAACACCAGGATCGCCACGCCGACGATCGATCCGATCGCCGCGAGCGTGCTCACCAGCGCTCGGTCCGCGGTGGTCGGAGGACGCATCGCCGCCGCGCGGATGCGCTTCTCCAGCAGCAAGGACACGGTCACGCCGGTGCCCAGACCGATGATGATGTTCGGGAACGTGGTCAGCTTGAGCCCGGCCGCCCAGATCGCGTAGGGCAGCCCGACGGCCGCCGCGATGGTGACCGTCAGCGCGCCGAGGAACGCGACGCCGTAGACGTGACCGCGCCGGTAGAGAGCGCGCGCGTTCTCGCCCAGCTCACGGCCTTGCGCGGCGATGCCACCCTCGTATCGCAGCAGCGTGCCGACGAGCAACAAGCCGCCGATGAGCGCGCCGGTCGTGGCGAGGAAGCTCAGGATGTTGCGGTACATGACCGGGAACGCCGCGCCGATCGCGGTGCCGGCGCGCGACCCGAGCCCGCCGAGCACGGCGAAGACGAGGAACTCGATGGAGAAGATGAAGTCGAACAGCTCCGCCGAGACGTCCTGCTGCAGCGTGCCGAACAGCGCGCCGGCGATGCCGGCGTAGAAGCCGCTGATCGCGAACGCGAGGAGCTTGTAGCGCGCGACCGGGATGCCGAAGGAGGCCGCGACCTGCTCGTCCTGGCGCACCGCGAAGAAGGCCCGGCCGGCTCGCGTGCGCGTGAGGTTGCGGTCGACCATCCAGATGATCGCGAACACCGACAGGATCACCCACAGCAGGGCCTGGTCGTTGTTCGCGAGGTCGACGCCGAACAGCACCGGACGCTCGATGTCGATGCCGGCCGTGCCGCCGGTGATCAGGCGCGACCGGAACAGCAGGCGGGCCATCATGAACTGGAACCCGAGCGTCGCGATCGCCAGGTGGAGCCCGCGGATGCGCAGCGCCGGGAACCCGATCACGAGCGTCAGCGCCGAGGTGATGATGCCGGCGAGCGGAAGCGCGACGAGCCAGGGAACGCCCGCGTTCGTCACCAGGTTGCCCATCGCGAAGGCGCCCGTGCCGAAGATCACCGCCTGCGCGAGTGAGATCTGGCCGGCGTAGCCGGCGAGCACGTTCATGCTCATGCCCACCAGGGCGGAGCACATCGCCCATGCGATCAGGAACTCGCGGCTGTCGTTTACCCACGGAAGGCCCGGGATGGAGAAGAATGCGACGAGGATGGCGAGCATCACCGCGCGGCTCGCCCACATCGTGCGGACGGCTTCGGCTCGGCCGGGGAGGAACGCGGGAGCGGTCGTCATGCTTCCTCACCCAGCAAACCTTGCGGCCGGAAGAGCAGCACGAGCACCATCACGACGAAGATCGTCATGAACTCGGCTCCGCTCGCCTGCCAGTTGAACACGGTGAGGTTCTTGGCGATCCCGATCACCAGGCCCCCCACGAACGCGCCCGGCAGGCTCGTGAGCCCGCCGACCAGCGCGGCGGCGAGGGAGGGGATGAGGAAGGCGCGCGTCATCTCGAAGGGGAAGAACGGGCCGATGCCGGGGATCAGGATCAGGCCGGCCAGCGTCGTGAGAATGGCGCCGCTCGACCAGGTGAAGATCGAGACCTGGCTGAAGGGCACGCCTTGCAGGCGCAGCGCGGTTTGGTCCTGCGCGGCGGCGAGAACGCCGAGGCCGAAGAGCGTGCGCTTGAAGAAGGCGAAGAGCGCGAGCCCGAGCCCGATCGACACGATGAGCGCGAGCACCTGCGTCCACTTGAAGGAGATCTGGCCGATCTGGATCGCCTCGCCCGCGAGGAACGCCGGCAGCGCGCGTCCGTTGGTCTGGAACCACAGCAGTTGCGTCGAGCCGAGCACGGTTGCGATGCCGAGCGTCGCGACCGTCACCGTCAGGCGCGGGGCGGAAGCGAGCGGACGAAGGAGCAGCTCGGTCGCCGCGCCGAGCGCCGCGGCCAGCAGCAGCGCGACCGCGGCGGCGAGGAAGACCGGCACGCTCAGCTCGGTCAGCTCCCAGGCGATGTAGAGGCAGAGCGTGGCGATCTCGCCCTGGGCGAAGTTGAGCACGCGCGTAGCCTTGTAGACCAGGACGATGCCGAGGGCCACCAGGCCGAAGGCGGCGCCTTCGGCGATTCCCGCGAGCAAGCCGTTGAAGACAGCATCCATGGGCGTGAAGGCCTCACGCTATCCCGTCGAGGGGCGAGCGCGCTATCGGCTCAGACGCTGTCGATGCAGCTCTCGGTCTGCTTCCAGACGCCGTTCGCGAGGTCGAACACGTTCACGCGCCACGCGCCCACCCGCGAGGATCCCCGGGTGAAGTCGGCCGCGCACCCCGGATAGACGTCTGCCGGCTTCTCCTTGTAGGAGTCGAAGAGCTCGAAGAGCTTCGTGCGGGTCGGGTCCTTGCCCAGCTCGAGCAGCAAGCGGTGGACGCCCTTGGCGGCAAGGTAGGAGGAGTAGTCGAAGTCGTCCGGCGCCGGGTCCTTCTCGGGCGAGTACTTCTTGAAGACCCGCAGGAACTCCTGGATGTCGTCGTACCACGGCAGGCTCTTGGGCGGCGGGATGGCCTCGGTATAGGTCTGACACTCGCAGGCGGGCCCGAAGTTGTGGAACACGACGGCGTCCGCGTTGGCTCCGGCGAGCGCCGCCGAGACGATGTTGAAGCCGGCCACCGGGCTGACCGCGGTCCAGATCGGGTCGTAGGTCGGCGGCTTCTGGTTCAACATCTTGATCCAGATGTTGGGCGTCGTGAAGTTGTTGACGATGTCCACCTCGGCGTTCTGGAGCTGGAAGAAGACGTTGGAGAACTGGCTTTCGTCCTTCTGCACCTGGATGGTCACCGCGTGCTGCGCACCCAGCTTTTTCAGCTCGTCGGCGAAGGCCTTGGCGCCCGACTCGAAGAACGGCGAGGCGACGTGGACCGTCCCGAAGACCTGGTCCTTCCCGTAGCGCTTGACGAGGTACCTCGCGAGCAGCTTGTGCTGGTACTCGTAGCTCGGACCGGCGAACACGTTGTAGTGCAGCCCGGCCATGTCCTTGTCCGAGCTGGGGCCGTGGATGTACGGGACCCGCTTCGTCTCCGCCCACTTGGCGACCGAGACGATCTGGTCGGTGCCCGCCGCGCCGAAGTAGATGAAGGCGCCCTCTCGCGCGCACTGCTCCATCGCGGCGCGCGCGCCGGCCGGGTAGTACTGGTCGTCGATCGCGCGGAAGACGACCTCCCGCCCGTAGACGCCGCCCTGCTCGGCGTTGACCGCGTCGAAGTAGAACTGGCCGAAGCGGTTGGGGTGGTGCTGGATGGGAGCGGCGCCGGTGATGGGGACGTGGGCGCAGATCGTGATCTTGTCCCGCGTCACGCCCTCGCGCTCGAGGTTGAAGATCGAGTCGCCCGCGACGGGGCCCTCCACCGTCTCGCCCAGGACCGGATCGATGACCGTCGGATCGAGCACGTCGCCCGTCGCGGGATCGATGGCCGCGGCGTCGGCCGGGTCGGTAATGCCGTTCAGCTCGGCGTCGGATCCGGCGACGATCGTGGCGGGCACCTTGAGCCCGCAAGCGCTCAGCGCGAGTCCCATGCACACCAAGAAGGACAGAGTCTTCTTCACAGCGATCACCCTCCGCGGCTTACCGCCGGCCAACGTTCCCCACCCTGTAATCCTTCTGCGCCCGGCTCCCAACTCCTGCTAGGGCTTGCAGATCCTGCACGGGAGGAGCCCCTCCCGCTCCGCCCCGCCGCGTGAAAGCGGCCGGACGTGCTCCGCCCGGTCGATCAGGCGGCAGTCGCGGCGGTGGAAGGAGCCGCCGCCCCGGGGTACCAGGACGGTGTCGTCGCCCGGGTCCGCGACCGACGGCGCGGCGCGTCCCGCGATCGACTCGCTGAGGTTCTCGATCGCCTCCCGCATCGCCATCAGCTCGACCCGGAAGTCGGCCTGGACGCGGAGCAGGACGTAGACGCCGACGGTCACTCCGCCCAGCGCGACCAGCGCCAGGCCGACCAGTCCGCCCGACACCACGTAGGGGATCTGCGCCTGGACCAGCGGGTTGGTCGCCGTACCGTTGTACCCCTGGTACATGGCGATGAAGCCGACGGCGACGAGCGCGACGCCAAGGTAGAGCGCCAGGCGTGCCGGGCGCTGCGCGGGGTCCGCCGCCGGGTAGGCGGCCGGGGTGGTCGTGGGCGCGGTCCGGGTGGTGTGCTCCGGCGCGGGCGCTGCGGCTTCGGGCGTGACGTGGACGGTTTCCTCGGACATCACCATGACGCGATGCTAGTGCATCCGGCGCCCGGGGGGAAAGGGCGCCCTACGCGAAGTCGCGCAGGACGATGCCGGTTTTGGGCTTCGGGACGAAGAACGTGGATTTCTGCGGGAGCGCCTCACCCGCCTGCGCGACGGCCCTGATCGCCGGGAACGCGGGCGGTGCGAGCAGGAAGGCGACGGTGGCCTCGCCCGCGCGCACCGCGGCCACCGCTTCCTCCTCGGTGTGCGCGTAGGCAGCCTCGACGCCGCCGAGCAGCCGGTCGAACACGAGGCGGTGCAGGACGCTCACGTCGAGGTCGCGCCAGGCGGGCGACGCCTCGGCGGGCATCGCCTCTCGTTCGGCGACGCGGTCGGACACCGTGGCCAGCCACGCGCCGTCCGCGGTCACGACGCCGTAGGCGCGGCCGTAGATCCGCCGCTTCGCGATCTCGTCGCCGAGCGCGCGCGGATCGGGATCCGGGGCGGTCTCCAACCGGAAGGCGGGTACGAGCGCGGCGGCGACGGCCGCCGCGTCGGGCGAGGCGATCGTGCGGTGGATCGGCAGGACCGAGGGCCCGAGCCGGCTCGCGTCGACCAGCAGCATGAGCTGGCGGTCCCACGGACCCGGTCCCTCCGAGGCGCGCCGCTCGTCGCGATAGCGGAGCGCAGTCGCGTGGCGATGGTGCCCGTCGGCGATCACGACCGGCGTCTCCCGCATCGCCTTGGCCACCGCGGCGATCGAGGCGGGCTCGGTCATCGCCCAGAGAGCGTGCTCGCCGTCGGGGTCGCCGAAGGCGGCGACGGGCTCGGCGCGCACCGCCGCTTCGATCGCCTCGCTCGCGGCTCGGTCGGTGCCTTCGTACACGCACAGGATGCAGTCGAGGTTCGTCGCCGTGGCGCGCAGGAGCCGCAACCGGTCGTCGACGACGTCGGCGTAGGTGCGTTCGTGGGGAAGGACCCCGGTCTCTTCGTCGAGGTCCACGGCGGCGAGGATACCGCGCTGGACGAGCTGCTCGCCCCTGATGCGGTAGCTCTGCTGGTACACGTAGAGCGCGTCCCGCTCGTCCCGCCGGAGCACGCCGGCCGCCGTCCAGGCCTCGAGCAGCGCGCGCGCCCGCATATACTTGTTCGACGTTTCGTCGTCCCCGGGTTCGTCGCGTCCGAGGATGAGTCGCACGATGTTGTGCGGGCTCGCCGCTTCCAGGTCGGAGCGGAGTTGCTCGGAGATCACGTCGTAGGGCGGGGCGACGACCGTCGCAAGGTCGCCGACCGCCGCCGGGTCGAAGCGGATGCCGCGGAACGGAGCGATGTCGGGCACGGGCTGGCTGTATAGCACCCGAGCGGTGGGGGGTCGAATGGCGAGCGGGACGCAACGGGAACGCGCGAGGCGATGAAGCTCGCGCAGGCCTTCACCCGGTTCGCGTTCGACCTCGACGGAGTGATCTGGCGCGGAACGCAACCGATCGAAGGCGCGGCCGCGACGCTGCGGGCGCTGCGGGAGTCGGGCAAGCGCCTGTGCTACGTCACGAACAACTCGAGCACCACCGCGGAAGGCTACGTGCGCAAGCTCGCGAAGCTGGGCGCGCCCGCGGACGAGCGCGAGATCGTCTCCAGCGCGGACGCGACCGCCGTGCTGCTCGAGCGCGACGTCCCCGGCATCCGCGGGCGGCTCGTCTTCGTGATCGGCGGCGAGGGGCTCACGGCCGCGGTGTCGGCCACCGGCGCGCGGATCGCGAGCCCGGACGAGGCCGCCGACGCGACCGTCGTCGTCGTCGGGCTCGATCGCAGGCTGACCTACGACAAGCTGCGGCTCGCGACGCTCGCGATCCGTTCCGGGGCCATGTTCGTGGCGAGCAACGCCGACGTCACCTTCCCCGCCGCCGCGGGCATGTGGCCGGGCGCCGGCGCGATCGTCGCGGCGCTACGCGCCGCGACGGGTGTCGAGCCGGTCGTGGCGGGCAAGCCCGATCCGCTGATCCTGTCGATCGCGGGCGAGCGGCTCGGCGGAGGACCCGCGCTGACGATCGGCGACCGCGTCGAGACGGACGTGCTGGCGGCGCACGCGGCCGGATGGCCGTCGGCACTCGTGCTGACGGGCGCGACCGGCGTGCCGGAGCTTGCGACCGCGCCGGCCTGGCCGGACTTCGTTCTTCGCCGGATCGGCGACCTGCTGGAGGACCGCCCCCACCCGGACGTGCGCGCCGCGGCGGGTCCGGACCTGCCGCACGTCGCGACGCTGCTGCACGCCGGCGGGTTGCTCTCCGGCGCCGCGCGCGAGCGCATCGCGCGCACGATCGTCGCCGACGTCGACCGCCGGCCGATCGCGACGGCGGCATGGGAACTCGCCGGCGGCGCGGCGTTGCTGCGCTCGGTCGCCGTCGCCGCCGAGCACCGCACGTCGGGCGCGGGGACCGTGATCGTGGCGGCGGCGCTCCGGCGCATTGCGGCGCTGGGCGTCCGCGACGTGTACCTCGGGACGACCGAGGCCGAAGGCTTCTTCGAGCGCTGCGGCTTCCGCCCGGTCGAGGGCGATGCCCTGCCCGAGCCGCTCGCAGCGAACCCGCACGTGGCGCGGGAGTGCCCGCCCGAGGCGACGATCATGCGGCTCACGCTGCCGCCCGCGCACCTCACGGCAGACGGCGACGAGCGGGGCCGGGCGCGAAGATGGTCTTGATCAGGATCGCCCCCGCGAGGAACCCGGCGAGGTGCGCGAAGTAGGCGACGCCGCCGACGCTGCCGGTCACCGAGCCGACGCCTTGGAACACCTGGATCAGAAGCCAGAGCCCGAGCACGATCGCAGCCGGCAGCTCCAGGCTCGTGATGAAGAAGAACACGATGACGAGCGTCGTGACGCGCGCACGCGGATACAGCAGCAAGTACGCGCCGAGCACTCCCGCGATCGCCCCGCTCGCGCCGACCAGGGGCACGGCCGAGTTCGGGTTCACGAGCGCCTGCCCGTACGTCGCCGCGACCCCGCACAGCAGGTAGAACAGCGTGAAGCGAGTCGCGCCCAGGTGATCTTCGATGTTGTTGCCGAAGACGATGAGGAAGAGCATGTTGCCGCCGATGTGCAACAGGCCGCCGTGCAGGAACATCGAAGCGAGCAGCGACAGCCACACGTTCTTGTCCGGGCAGCGCGCCCGCTCGACGGTCCCGACGACGTCGGCGATCCGGCCGCGCACGGCGCCGCCGGGCGCGTCGGCGACCAGGCGGCCGTGCGTGACTTCGTAGGGAATCGACGCGGTGCAGGCGACGAAGACCGTCTGCTCGACGGCGGCCTCGCGCGAGTCGTCGCCGAAGGTCCGCAGCGTCGGCTGCACGAACAGGAAGACGACGATGTTGATCGCGACGAGCACCGGCACGATCACGATCCGGCGCGAGACCGGGTTGTGGTCGCGGATCGGGATCACGGGACTAGAGCAGGTGCCGGATCATCATGAGGTCGGCCGCGGAGGCGTCGATGCGGATCTTGCCGGTGATGAACGCGAAGCCGACGTGGAGCCGTCCGTCGATGAGCGCGATGAGGTCGTCGCTGCGCGCGGTGATGCGCGCGTCGGCGACCGTCCCCGGCTCGACCTCCGTGAGTCCGTAGAACCGCGCGCCCTTCAGCTCGGTCCAGAATGCGGTCTCCAGGTCGGGGACGAAGCAGATGATCGACCGGTCGGGGATCGTGTGGGCCTCGGCGCCGGAAGCGTGGAGGCGTTCCATCAGCACGTAGAGGGATTGCTCGACTTCCTCCGCGGTGGCCATCGGGGCGTGAGGATAGCAGCGGCCTCCGTGGCCTCCGGCCGCCCTGGCTTGCGCGATCGGCGCTCTCGCCGGCCGTATAGTGAGCGCGATGGAGGCCATCCTCACGCCGGAGGAGATCGATCGGCTCGAACGGCTGCCGCTGGACGAGCGCATCGCCGCGCTCGCGGAGTTGGAAGAGCGGCTGCGGGCCGCCCTCGACGACGTCCAGAGCTGACGGGCCCAGATCTGAGGGCGCGTTCGGGTCTCGCCGCGTTCGGGCGGTAGTCTGCTCCTCGTTGATCGCGAGGGTGATGTGAAGCGGATCGGGCTGATCCTGCACGCGGAGAACCCGGAGGCCGCCGAGACCGGTCGCTGGCTCGCGCGCGCGCTGGGCGAGCGCGGCGTCGAGGTGCAAGCGCCGGTCGCGGACGTCGAGCGCCTGGGCGCCGGCGCGGTGACCGCCGTCGAGGCCTTCGCGGACGACCTGGACCTCGTCGTGGCGCTCGGCGGGGACGGGACCCTGTTGCGCGCGGTCGCCGCCATCCAGCACCCGGGGCCGCCGCTGCTCGGCGTGAACTTCGGGCACCTGGGCTTCCTGTCGCAGATGGAGCGCTCCGAGCTTGCCGGCGGCCTCGCCACCGTCCTGGACGGCGCCTTCGACATCGACGAGCGCATGATGCTGGAGGCTCGGCTGGACGGCGGGGAACAGTTCCCCGCCCTCAACGAGGTGATCGTGGAAAAGTCCTCGGTGGGGCGCGCGATCAGGCTGTCGGTCGCGATCGGAGGCGAACCGGTCGCCTCCTGGCTGGCCGACGGGCTGATCGTGGCGACCCCCACCGGCTCCACCGCGTACTCGTTCTCCGCGGGCGGCCCGGTCGTCGCGCCGGCGGTGCCCTGCCTCGTCGTGACCCCGGTCGCGCCGCACGGCGTGTTCAACCGGACCCTGGTGGTGCCGCCGGGGGAGGAGGTCCTCGTGCGCGTCCTCCCCGGCAGCGACGCCGCGTCCCTGTCGGCGGACGGTCGCGCCGCGGTGGACGTTCCGCCCGGCTCGGACGTTCGCGTGCGCGCCGCGCTCGCGCCCGTGCGGCTCGCACGGGTGGACGGCTCGCCGTTCTGGAAGCTCGTTCGCGAGAAGTTCCGGCTCTACGTGGAGGACGCGTGAGCGTCGTGTCGCCGCGCAAGAGCCGTCGCCGTCGCAAGAACGGCGCGGGGATCGCCGGCGTCGCGCGAGTCGACCGGCGAACGAAAGATCTCCTGCACCGAATCCGGCCGGGCGAGATCGCGGTCGTCGTCCACGAGGACCTGGACCAGGTGTCGGCCACCGAGCTGGTCGAGCGCGGCGCCGCCGCGGTCGTGAACTGCCGTCGCTCGGTGAGCGGTCGCTATCCAAACAACGGCCCGTTCGTGCTCGCGCACGCGGGCGTGCCACTCGTGGACGACGTCGGGGACGGAATCCTCGACGTCGTGCGCGAGGGCGACGAGATCCGCGTGGACGGCGGCGAGGTGTTCGCGGGCGACGTGCTCGTCGCGAGCGGCCTGCTGCTGACGGGAGACGCGCTCTCGCGGGTCATGGCCGAGGCCTACCAGGGCATGGGCGACTCGCTGGAGCAGTTCGCGCGCAACACGATGGAGTACCTCCAGGTCGAGCGCGACCTCGTCCTGCGCGGAGAAGGCTTGCCGCCCGTGCGCACGGCCATCGCCGGCCGGCACGCGGTGGTCGTCGTGCGCGGCCGGCACTTCCGCGACGACCTGCGAACGCTCCGCGGCTACATCGCCGACGTGAAGCCGGTTCTCATCGCGGTGGACGGCGCCGCCGACGCGCTGCTGGAGGAAGGCTGGACGCCGGACGTCATCATCGGCGACATGGACTCGGTGACGAGCGACGCGCTGACCGGCGGCGCCGAGCTGGTCGTGCACGCATACCCCGACGGGCGAGCGCCGGGCCTTGCGCGCGTGGAAGCGCTCGGCGTGGACGCGCACGTCTTCCCGAGCGCGGGGACGAGCGAGGACATCGCGTTGCTGCTCGCCCACGAGCACGGCGCCGAGCTGATCGTCGCGGTCGGCGCGCACGACAACCTGGTCGAGTTCCTGGACAAGGGTCGCGCCGGCATGGCGAGCACGTTCGTCGTCCGGCTTCGGGTCGGCCCGCGGTTGGTGGACGCCAAGGGCGTGAACCTGCTCTACACCAGCAGGGTCGGCACGAGGGACATGGTCGTGCTGGTCGGCTCGGCGCTCGTCGCGATGCTCGTCGCCGGCTTCGCGTCGCCCTCGATCCGGCTGGTCGTTCGCAACACGATCGACTGGGCGCAGGATCTCTGGCGCTCGGTGTTCTAGATGATCAACCTGCGCTACCACATCGTGTCGCTCGTCGCGGTGTTCCTCGCGCTGGCGATCGGGGTGATCGCCGGCACGACGGTGATCGATCAAGGCGTGGTGCAGCTCCTGCGGAACCAGGCGAACGCCGCGCGCGACCGGCAGGCGGCGCTGTTCGCCGAGAACGACTCCCTGCGAACCACGCTCGCGGTCTGGGACGCCTTCGGCGAGTCGGCGGCGCCGGCCCTGGTGGACTCGGCGCTGGCCGGCGTGGACGTCGTGCTGATCGCGCTCCAGGAGGCGGACGCCGACCTCGTGGCCCAGGTCGAGGCGGGAATCGTGACGGCGGACGGCACGATCGCGGGGCGGCTGCGCCTCACCGACCGCTGGGACTTGGAGTCGCCGACGATCGTCGAACGGCTCGGCCTGGCGATCGGGACGCCGGCCACCGGCAAGGAGCAAGTCTTGCAACGCGCGACGGAGGCGCTCGCGCAGCGTCTGCGCTCGCCCCTCGCGGCCGGCGCCGGCGAGGACGTGCTGACCGCGCTGGAGGACGCCGGGTTCGTGCAGAGAGAGCAGATCGGCGACCTTCCCTTCCCGCCGCGCGAGTCGCTGTTCGTGTTCGTCGGGGGAGAAGCGCCGGCGATTCCCTCGGCCGACGGGCTCGTCATCCCGCTCCTGCGCCTGCTCCGCTCCGGCCGGGCGGTCGTCGCCGATCCGCTCGGGGCGATGGCGCCGGTCTCTGACCTGGTCCGGCGCGACGGCGACCTGCGCCGCGCGGTGGGCACGGTCGACCACGTCGACACGGTCCCGGGAAGGCTCGCGCTCGTGATGACGCTCCAGGACCTCCCCGGTGCGGTCGACCACTTCGGCACGCGTGGCGCGGACGGGATCGTGCCGACCTTCACCGGCTGACGTGCGAGCCGTCCTCGGTGCGGCCGCGGCGGCCGGCGCGGCCACGGCGCTGCTTGGGGCGGCGCTGACCAGGTCGCCGATCGTGCGGAGCCGCAACCACCGCGGTCTGCTCGTGCCGAGCGCGGCGGGCCTCGCGCCGGTGCTCGCGACCGCCGGCGCGCTCTGGTGGCTGCACGGATCGAGACCGGGCGCCGGCCCGGGTCCGGCGATCGCCGCACTGGCCTTCGGGATGCTCGGTCTGATCGACGACGTCGCGGGCGGGAGCGGGCCGCGCGGATGGAAGGCGCACCTGCGCTCGATCCGGGACCGGCGGCCGTCCACCGGCGCCCTGAAGCTGACCGGGGGCGTCGTGGCCGCGCTGCTCATTGCGCGCGCCATCGACCCGTCCGTCGAGACGATGGTCGTGCGGGCCGCGGCGCTCGCCATGACGGCGAACCTTGCGAACCTGCTCGACGTGCGGCCGGGGCGGGCCGGGAAGGGGCTCCTGGTCGTGAGCGCGCTCCTGCTCGCGACTGGACCGCGCGGCGGGGCGCCGTCCGTCGTGGTCGTGGCCGCGGGCGTGATGGCGTTCCTTCCGTTCGATCTGCGCGAGCGCGCGATGCTCGGCGACGCGGGCGCGAACGGCCTCGGCGCGGCGCTCGGCGCGGTGCTCGCCACGAGCACGGTCGCGTCGCTGGTGGCGCTCGGCGCGCTCGTCCCGTTGCACGTGCTGGCCGAGCGCCCCGGCTTCACCGCGCTGATCGAGCGCAGCAGGCGACTCGACGCCCTGGATCGCTGGGGCCGCCCCGCCTGAGACCGTGCCCGGCTGCTGGCCCCGCGGGTCCCGCGGTGTTAGGGTGAGGCCCCGTAGGGCGAGACGACCTGCGGGAGTTTTTTTTTGGCCAAACACATCTTCGTCACCGGCGGCGTTTCGTCGAGCCTCGGAAAGGGGTTGACCGCCGCGAGCCTCGGACGGCTCCTGAAGGCGCGCGGCTTGCGGATCGTGATGCAGAAGCTCGATCCCTACATCAACGTCGATCCCGGCACGATGAACCCGTTCCAGCACGGGGAGGTCTTCGTCACCGACGACGGCGGCGAGACCGACTTGGACCTCGGGCACTACGAGCGCTTCATCGACGAGAACCTGAGCAAGGACTCCAGCGTCACGACCGGCAGCGTCTACCGGACGGTGATCGAACGGGAGCGCCGCGGCGAGTTCTTGGGCGCCACCGTGCAGGTGATCCCGCACATCACCCAGGAGATCAAGAGCAGGGTGCGCCGCTTGGCGGAGGAGGACGTCGACCTGGTCATCACCGAGATCGGCGGGACCGTGGGAGACATCGAGTCGCTGCCGTTCCTGGAGGCCATCCGGCAGATGCGGCACGACGTCGGGCGAGAAAACGTGTTCTACCTGCACGTTTCGCTCGTTCCCTACATCGCCCCCACGGGCGAGCTGAAGACCAAGCCCACGCAGCACTCGGTGGCGACGCTGCGCTCGATCGGCATCCAGCCCGACGCGATCGTGTGCCGCAGCGACCGGCCGATTGGCACCGCGCTGAAGAAGAAGATCGCGCAGTTCTGCGACGTGGAGCTGGCGGGCGTCGTGGCGGCGGTCGACGCGCCGAACATCTATCAGATCCCGCTCGTGCTGCACGAGGAGGGGCTCGACGTCTTCGTGCTCGAGCGGCTGCGCATCGACGCGCCCGCACCGGACCTCGCCGACTGGAACGCGCTCGTGCGACGGATCGACACCGCGGTGAAGCCGGTGCGCATCGGGATCGTGGGCAAGTACGTGACGCTGGCCGATTCCTACCTGTCGGTGGTGGAGGCGCTCAAGCACGCGGCGATCGCCCACGGCGGCCGGTTGGAGATCGACTGGATCACGTCCGACGACCTGACGGAGGAAAAGGGCTTGCGCCGCCTGGACGCGGTGGACGGCATCGTCGTGCCCGGAGGCTTCGGCATCCGGGGCATCGAGGGGAAAGTGGCCGCGATCACGAACGTGCGCGAGAAGGGGATCCCGTTTCTCGGGCTCTGCCTCGGCCTGCAGTGCGCGGTGATCGAGTTCGCGCGCAACGTGTGCGGGCTCGAGAACGCGAACTCCTCCGAGTTCGATCAGCTCACGCCGCACCCCGTCATCGACTTGATGGCCGACCAGCACGACGTGAACCACAAGGGCGGCACGATGCGGCTCGGCCTGTGGGTGACGCGGCTCGCGGAGGGAAGCGTCGCGCGCGCCTCCTACGGCGAGGAGATCATCCTCGAGCGGCACCGCCACCGGTACGAGGTCAACAACCGCTATCGCAAGCGGCTGGAGGCCGGCGGGCTCCGGGTCAGCGGCACCACTGTGGACGGCAAGCTCGTCGAGGTGATCGAGCTGCCCGATCACCCCTTCTTCGTCGCGAGCCAGTTCCACCCCGAGTTCAAGAGCCGGCCGACGCGGCCCCATCCGCTCTTCGAAGGCTTCTTGAAGGCGGCGCTCGCCCGGACGCCCGACGAGGCTGTGCTCGAGGCGCAAGCCGCGTCGCCACGCTAGGGACGAGACCATGATCGTCGGCGTCCCGCGCGAGATCATGGAGTCCGAATACCGGGTCGCGATCACGCCGGTGGGCGTTCGCGAGCTGGCCTCCGAGGGCCATCCCGTCATGATCGAGGCCGGCGCCGGCGAGGGGTCTTCGATCCCGGACGAGGAGTTCGAGCGCGCCGGCGCGACTATGGTGAAAGACGCGCGCGAGATCTGGGCCGGCGCCGAGATGATCCTGAAGGTCAAGGAGCCGCTCGCGACCGAGTTCGGCCTGCTGCGTCCGGGCCAGATTCTGTTCACCTACCTGCACCTCGCCGCGCACCGCGACGTGACCGACGCGCTCGTGGCGTCGGGGTGCGTCGCGATCGCCTACGAGACCGTCGAGGACGCCGCCGGGCACCTGCCGCTGCTCGCGCCCATGAGCGAGATCGCCGGGCGGATGGCGCCGCACGTGGCCGCGACGCACCTGGAGCGGCCGCACGGGGGCGGCGGCGTGCTGCTGAGCGGCGTCTCGGGCGTTCGCCCGGCCCGCGTGGTGGTGATCGGCGCCGGCATGGCGGGGTCGAACGCGGCGTGGATCGCGCAGGGCATGGAGGCCGAGGTCGTGCTGCTCGACAAGAACGTCGAGCGGCTGCGCTATGTGGACCACATTCACAAGGGAAGGATCCTCACGCTCGCCAGCGCGGGCCTGACGATCGAGGAGCAGATGGCGGAGGCCGACGTCGTGATCGGCGCCGTGCTGGTGCCGGGAGCGCTCGCGCCGAAGCTGGCGTCACGCGAGGTCGTCGAGGCGATGAAGCCGGGATCGGTGATCGTCGACATCTCGATCGACCAGGGCGGCTGCTTCGAAACGAGCCGCGTGACGACGCATAGGGATCCCACGTACGTCGCGGGCGGGGTGGTACACTACTGCGTGGGCAACATGCCCGGGGCTGTTCCCCACACCTCGACCTACGCCCTCACCAATGCGACCTTGCCGTACGTGGTCGCGATCGTGCGGAAGGGCACGCGAGAGGCGATCGAGGACGACCCGACGCTTGCGAAGGGAGTGAACGTGTTCGAGGGCGCGATCACCAACCACGCCGTCGCCGCGGCGCACGGCTTCGCCGCGTCCGTCCTCGAGTCGCTCCTGGCCCACTAGACCGGTCGCGAGAGGACTGCCCCCGCCATGAGTTCACCACAGCACGCGCACGCCGTCACGGGTGACCTCGCCGCGCTCGCCGAGCGGTTCCTCGACCACCTCGCGGTCGAGCAGGGTGTCGCGCCCAACACCAAGCAGGCCTACACGCGCGACCTCCGGCTCTACCTCGCCTACCTCGCCGGCGAGGGCGTCGGCAGCGCGGCCGCCGTCTCCGAGGAGCACGTGGCCGCATTCGTCGCGCACCTCCGGGAATCGGAGTACGCCCCGCAGAAGCGATACTCGGCCGCCACCGTCGCGCGGGTCGTGGCGGCCGTGCGGGGCTTCCACCGGTTCGCGTTGCGCGAGGGGGTCGTCGCCGCCGACGCCGCCGAGCAGATCGGCACGCTGCGGCTTCCCCGCGCGCTCCCCAAGGCGCTCTCGCAGGCGGAGGTCCGCGCCCTCCTTGCGGCGGTGCCGGCCGAGGGCCTGGCTGCGGTCCGGGACCGCGCGATGCTCGAGCTGCTCTACGCCGCCGGGCTCCGGATCTCGGAGCTGACGGCCCTGGACGTCGACGACGTGGACCTGGACGGGGTGACGGTTCGGTGCGTTGGCAAGGGCTCGAAGGAACGCGTCGTGCCGTTCGGCTCGGTCGCCCGCGACGCCGTGCGGGCGTACCTGACGGCGGGGCGCCCCGAGTTCGTCCGGCGCGGGCGTTCGAGCGAGCACGCGCTGTTCCTCAACCAGCGCGGGCGAAGGCTGACGCGGCAAGGGTGCTGGAAGCTCCTCAAGCGCTATGCCGAACGAGCGAGCCTGACGCGGCGCATCTCGCCGCACACGTTGCGTCACTCGTTCGCCACGCACCTGATCGAGGGCGGCGCCGACGTGCGCGTCGTGCAGGAGCTGCTCGGCCATGCGAACGTGTCCACCACGCAGGTGTACATGCTGACGAGCCCGCAGCGGCTCCGAGAGATCTACGACCGGACCCATCCGCGCGCGCGGGTGGCCTCCCGCTAAGGGGGATCGATGAACGCCCAACAGCTCGAACACTTCCGCGCGATGCTCGACTCGTCGCGGGAGGACGTGCGCCGGCAGCTTCGCGAAAGCGGCGCCGACCCCGACGAGGGGAGTCTCGAAGGCGAGGGCTACGACGCGGGGTTCGCCGACAGCGCGCACTCGACGGCGGAGCTTGGCAAGACCCTCATTCTCATCGAACGCCTGCGGGCGCAGTTGCGCGACATCGATCACGCGCTGAAGCGGATGGACGAAGGGGGGTACGGGACCTGCGAGCGGTGCGGGAACCCGATCCCGGAGGAGCGCCTGGAGGCGCTGCCGTACTCGACGCTGTGCGTCACGTGCAAGCAGCGCGAGAGCGCCTAGGCGGCGCCGGCGAGCCCCGCGCGCACGGCGCTGGTGACGGTGCCGTGCCGCTCGAACCGGGTGGAGGCTCGCGCAAGTCCGACGGCGAGGATCCGCGGAAGGCGGCTGCTCGGCAGTCCCGCGAGCGACCCGAGGAACTTGCGCCCCGCGTCGTCCCGCGCGTCGACCAGGACGGTCGCCACGTTCAGGGCGCCGACGATCTGCCGCGCCGAGCCGTCGCCGGTCGCGCCGACGACGTAGGACCGGTCGGGCATGCACGCAAGCGCGCGCCGCTGGAACCCGTCATCCTCTGAAACAATCAGCGTCCACTGCATGGCTGTAACCTCCGTCGCTCGTACTGACCTAAACGAGCCGTGACGCGGATCGATTACTGGCCGCCGGCGAAAATAGCCCTTCTGAGCCAGGAGATCGTTCGCGTTGGCGCCGATACGGCAACGAATCGGACGTGCTCCGGACCATCGCGTACCATCACAAACGGGAGGAAGGATGACCGAGAACACCCCGCAGGACCCTCGCGAGATCGTCAAAGCCGGCCTCGACGCGCTGTGCGCGGTCATGGATCTGGACCTGGCGGCGTACTTGCACCTGCCCGAGGGCGGCTCACCGGAGCTGCACATGGTCCGGCCCTCGCTGAGCGACGTGACGCCGACGGAGGCCTTCGAGCTGCTCACCTCCCTGCGCGACACGATGGGTGACGAGCACGCCGGAGACGAGACGCTGTTGCTCGGCGGGTTCCTCGCGGTCGCGGTCTCGACGGCCGGTCCGACGAGCAGGGGCGTGCACGTCGTCGGACGCCGGACGGCGCCGATGGAGCCCGCCGAGCGGGCGACGGCCGTGAAGCTCGCCCGAAGCATCGGCAGCGTCGCCGCGTTCCTGGACGCGTCCGGGCAGGCCGCCGCTCCGGCGCCCGCGACGGTCGGACGCGTGCGGGTGGACACGCTCGGCGAGGGGGCGCGCGCGGAGGTAATCGTGCGCACCGTGGGCGGCGAGCAGCCGGGGTCCGCAGAGGGCGCCACGCCGCTGGAGGCGGTCGCGCACGCGACGCTGAGCGCCGTCGCTCCGAACCTGAAGGTCGTCGAAGCGACCGAGGGGCAGGTGAGCGCCGAGCGGGCCGTGCTGGTGCTCCTGCGCGACGAGTTCGACCATGCCGAGCTTGGCGCGGCGTTGATCGGCGAGTCCGGCGACGCGCCGCGCGCGGCCGCCCGCGCGGCGCTGCAGGCGGCCGGCCGTCTGGCCGACCCGCGCTGACCGGTTCGTCGGGGCGGCCGCGCTACCGTCGCCGGGTGAGCGGCGATCGAGACGGGGCCCGGAGCGGCGTCCTCGGCAAGAGCGCGGGCCTCACCGCGACGCAGGCGGGAACGTGGATCTTCGCGCTCGCCTGGGTCTCGATCGTGCCGCGCGTGCTCGGACCGGCGGCATTCGGGCGGTTCGTCTTCGCCTTCAGCGTGCTCTCGATCGCCGTCGTCGTCGGCGGCTTCGGGCTCGAGAGCTTCATCCTGCGGGCCGTCGCCCGGCGCGACCCCGAGTCCCACGTCGCCGGGGCGCTTCGATTCGGGGCGGCGGGTCTCGGCGTCGTGCTGGCGGGCGCCGCGATCGCGATCGCAGGTCGCGCCCCGCTGCTGACCGCCGGGCTCGCCGCCGGACTCTTCCTGCAAGGGACCGGCAACCTGCTCTTCGCGATCCTGCAGGGACATGAGCGGCCGCTCCCCCGCGGCGTCGTCGACGTGGCGAGCAAGGGGATCTTCCTGGCGGGGAGCGTGCTCGCCGCGCGGACTTCGATCGGCCTGGGCGGCATCGGCGTCGCCTACGCCGCCGGGTACGCCGCATATGCCTTCGGCGCCGTGGCGCTGGTGCGGGCCCGTGGGTGGTTCCCGCGCGGCCCGGTGACGACGGGAACGACCCGGTTCTTGCTGCGCACGGCCGGCCCGTTGGGGGGCCACCTGATCGCGCAGTCGATCTATTACCGCACCGACTCGGCGATGCTCGAGCCGATCAAGGGGCCGGCGCTCACGGGCGTCTACGGCGCCGCGTATCGGATCTTCGACACGCTGTCGTTCGTGACCACCATCTACGCCGCGGTGATCAGCCCTCGCCAGATGCGGCTCGCCCGGCACGAGCCGGAGGCGGCCGCGCGGCTCCTGCGGCGAAGCCTGCTCGCGATGGCGGGCCTCGGCGCGGCCGGGGCGCTGGGCATCGCGCTGCTGGCGGACCCGGTCATCTCCATCCTGTTCGGCCCCGCCTACGCCGGCGCGATCCCGCTGCTTCGCATCCTCGGCATTGCGCTCGGCCTGTCGATCGCGGCGACGCCCCTTGCGTGGGAGCTGCTCGCGCGCGATGCGCAGGGACTGCTGGCGACGATCACCGGGATCGCGGCGGTGCTCAACGTGGCGTCGAACCTCTACGCGATCCCACGCCACGGCGCGACCGGGGCGGCGGTGACGACCGTGCTGACCGAGGTGGTGATCGTCATGCTGCAAGCGGGAGCCGTGCGGGCGCGCCGCGCCGGATAGCTCGGCGGGGGTAGCTCAGCCGGGGGTTGCGCCGGTCATGTCGGCGCCGAGCAGGTTGACGCCCGTCAGCAGCGCTCCCCGCAGGTTCGCGCCCTGCAGGTCCGTGCCCACGAGCGATGCTCCGACGAAGCGCGCATCGGCGAGATCGGCGCCTCGCAGGACCGCCCCGGTCAGGTCGGCCTGGTCGAAGGTGGCCTCGACGCCGTAGACCTCCGACATCTCACAACGGACCAGCTCGGCGCCGGTGAGGTCGGTGACGTAGAGCCGCGCTCCCGGCAACTGCGCGCCCACGAGGCGCGCGCCGGTGAGGTCGGCGTCGGTCAGGTCCGCCGCGGCCAGCACGGCGCCGGTCAAGACCGCCCCGGTGAGGTTCGCCCCGGTGAGGTCGGCGCCCGCGAGGTCGGCGGCGACGAGCACGGCGTGGGAGAGATCGGCGTCGCGCAGAACGGTCTCTCGCAACTCTCCCTGGGACAGGTCGGTCCCGGACAGGTTCGCTCCGGACAAGTCCCAGCCGGAGAGCTGCGCGCGCGGGAACGACCGGTTGCCGCGCGCCAGCTCGCGCAGGAACGCCCGCCGTGTCAGGCCCATGCCGTCATTATGACGGCTGAACCAGGATGCCCCGCTCGCGGAGCGCGTCGAGCACGACGGTCACGTCCTCGCCCTCCGACAGCAGGTCCGAGGATCGAATGCCCACCAGGCGCCCGGCGGGCTCCCGCCGCTTGCGGAGCAGGTCGCGCACGACGGCGAGCAGCGGGGCCTGATCCGGCGCGCGCTCGAGCGCGACGACGTCGATGACGACGCCGGTCGGGGTCGGGGGCTCCACCCGCGCCAGCAGCGCGTCCGGCGTCGAGCCGTACAGCTCGGCCAGCACGGGCAGGCGATTCGCGGGAACGGGGCGCATGCCGCGCTCGTAGGCGCTGAGCGCCGCCGCCTTCACCGCGCCGCCGGTGCGGCGCTCGACGTCGGCCATCGTCAAGCCCCCGCGCAGGCGGTGTTCGCGCAGCAGCGAGCCCAGCCGCAGGTTCCGGGCTTCGGGGGGAAGATCGTCGAACCTCGATCGCAGGGTCATGAGCGCCATCTCAATAGGCGCCTTCGCGCCGGAGGACGGCGGCTGCGGTCCGCAGCAAGATCTGGATGTCGAGCCACGGGGACCACGCCTCGACGTAGGTGAGGTCCAGACGCATCGCCTCCGCGAACGGGAGCGCCGACCGGCCGCTGACCTGCCAGAGTCCGGTGATCCCCGGTCGCACCGCGAGCCGCCGGCGGAACCACATCGGGTACTGCACGACTTCTTCGGGCGTCGGCGGTCGCGGCCCGATCAGGCTCATCTGGCCGCGCACGACGTTCCAGAGCTGCGGGAGCTCGTCGAGGGAGGTCCGGCGCAACCACCGTCCGGCCCGGGTGATGCGCGGGTCGTCCCTCATCTTGAACAGCGGCCCGTCGGCTTCGTTGAGTGGTGCCAGACTTTCCTTGCGCGCGTCGGCGTCGGCGTCCATCGTGCGCAGCTTGACGACGTCGAAGACCTTGCCGTCGCGGCCGACGCGCTTCTGGCGGAAGAAGGCGGGGCCGGGCGAGTCCAGGCGCACGATCGCCGCCAGCAGCAGCACGAGCGGCGCCGTGACGATGCTCGCAAGGAGCGCGGCCGACCAGTCGATCACGTCCCGCACGCGGCGCGCGACCGGGCGGGTCTGGGGATGGCGGACGTGGATCAGCGGCAGCGTGCCGAGGCGGTCGTGCTCGCCGAAGGGAAGGATCAGGTCGGGGTGCGACGCCACCAGGGACACGCGCGTGCGCATGCCGCCGGTCGACCAGATGGCCCCGGTCAGGCCCGGCGCATCCGAGCCGTCCTGGGCGACGATGACTTGGTCGGCGCCGTAGGCCGCGACGATGGCGGGCAGGTCGTCGACCCCGCCGAGGTAGGGCACGTCGTCGCGCAAGCGGTCCTCGCCGACCGAGCCGATCAGGCGGAGGCCGTCGTGGGGGACGCGCTCGAGCTGCTCGAGCGTGCGGACGGCCAGGACGCCGCCGCCGACGATGATCGCCCGTTCGCCGTCGTCGGACGTGCGGAAGTAGCGGCGTTCCCATGCGTACGCAAGCGCCCGGCCGCTCGCGATCGCGACCATCGCCACCGCCCATGCCGCCATGATCAGCCCCCGGGGCGTGGCGACCCGCAGCACGTAGGTCGTGGCGAGATCGACCAGGGCCCCGTAGGTGACGCCCCGCCCCATGCGGGGCAGGTCGTCTACGGCCGATCGCGTGACCCGCTTGCGGTAGAGGCCGGCATGGTTGAGGGCGAGCAAGTGGATCGCGAGCCAGACGGGGATCAGCACGGCGAGCCCGAGGCCGTGCGTGACGACGCTCGTCGGGCCCGAGAGTGGTTCCAGGATGCGTCCGCGCAGCCCGAGGCTGATCAGCAAGCCGGCGGCGAGCCCGAGCACGTCGGCTCCCAGCCGGATGCCGCCGACCCACGGCGGCACCCGGCCGGGCAGAACGACCAGCTCGTCGGGCGCGAGCGCCCGCCCCGGACGGGCGGCGGTTCGCTCGATCGTCACAGCAGGATCTCGACGTCCATCAGCAAGCCGCTGCCGTCGTTGTTGATCGCGTCGAGGACGTTCTTGGCGATCTCCTGCTGCATGCGCGACCACGCCTTCCACGGCGTGCCCTGCGAGTCCCACTTGAACTGCACCTTCGCCCGGATGTGCTCGACCGTCCGCGTGTCGTCCCCGAACACCGTCAGCGCGCCGAGGATCCTGGTCAGGTCGACGTGCGTGTTGGGGTTCAGGCGGCGGTCGGCGATGTTCAGGCAGAAGGCCAGGAAGTGCTGGGCGAGCTTGTCGGACATGGCCCAGGCGTCCGCGCGCAGCTTGTCGGTCGCCTGCTTGACGCTCGTGCCGGCAAACGCCGGGCACTGGGCGATCGCCGCGTCGAGGATCGCCTGGAACTGCGCCTGGGTGAAGTGGTTGCTCCAGTTGCCCCAGTATCCGGGCGTGCGCGGCTCGTTCACGACCGGCGGCTCGTCCGGAGGAGTGCCGCCGTCGCCGTGCGTGGACAGCTCGTCGAGGAAGATGCCGGAGAGCACCGCGTTCTGGCCCGCCGTCTTGGTGAGGGTGATCTCCAGGTCCGTGCCGGCGGGCACGACGTAGCGGTAGTAGATGCCGCCCTGGAAGTTCGCGATGTGCTCGGTCGGGAGCGTCACGCCCCGCGTCACGTCCCGGATGACGAGGTCCTGCGCGCGGTAGCCCTCGAAGTCCAGGAAGTAGAGCGCGAGCTTGAACCCGTCGCGCTCGGCGTCGGAGTTGGCCGGCAGGTGCAGGTCCACCACGAGCGGCCTGGTGTAGCCGGCGACCTCGTCGTAGGAGTCCCACGTCGTCGCGCGGCGGTCGCCGGGCGTCGCCGCTCCGCCGGTGGTCGAGTTGTACTTCCAGAACGTCGCGTACCGTGCGTCGCCGGTTGCCTCCGGGGACCAGCCGGTCCAGGCGAAGGCGTAGGCGGGCTCCACCACGGTCTGCACCGCGAAGGCGTCGGCCCACGCGTAGGTGTTGCCGGCGATCGAGTAGACGAGCCCGCTCGCCACGTCGAGGCTGGAGGTCCAGCCCAGCGCGGCGCCGGTCGGCGTGTTCATGCCGCACAGCAGGTAGCCGGTCGCGCCGTAGACGCCGACCCAGTTGCCCTGGGTCGTGGTGTCCAGCCCGCTCCACGTGCTGCCGACGACCGGCGCGCCGAGCGCGTCGACGAACACGCCCGAGATCACTGCGTTCGGGCCGGCGTCGATGCTGGAGGCGATCGTGACCGGCTGGATGCCGTTGGAGTGCACGTCGAAGAGCTGGTAGACGCCGTTGAGGGCGTCGATCACCGTGTTGGTGGCCGTGTCGCCGTCGGAGGCGGTCAGGGTCGTCTGGATCCGGCCGTTGCGGTCCCAGTCCAGGATGTAGACGGCCACGCGGTAGTTGCCGGCCGGCAGCGTGAGCGAGGTCGACACGGTGGGCCCGTAGCAGGCGGTGGGACGGCGCTCGGTCCCGCTCGGGAGCATCAGCGCGCGCGGGTCGGCGTCCCCGAGGGGGCCGTGCACCCGGTAGGCGGCCTGCTCGCCGGTGTAGCCCTCGTCGCCGAAGCCCATGCCCCCGGTCTCGTCGAGCGAGGGCTGCGAGGTGTTGTCGCCGCCGACCTCGTACTCGAACTGACCGATCGAGTTCGGCAGGGCGTAGGCGAAGGACCCGTACTGGTAGGTGCGAGTCGTCTCGGCCGCGTTGGTGAACGACCAGTTTCCTCCGGTTGTGGTGTCGGTGCCGTCGAAGGCGACGTCGGTCACCGCGGCGTTCGCCGGGGCGGCGAGCCCCAGCACGACCGCAGTCGCGAGCACGAGGCTCGCCGCGCGCAGGATGCGCTTCATGGTTTCCCTCCTTGGATGGATGGCGAGCGGCGCGAGGTGCGCCGCGGAGTCTCCCGGAGGAGCCGCGCCATGACGGGCAGGTCCTCCACGAGGTAGCGCCGCCAGAGGCGGCGCGGTTCGGCGGCCAGTCGCCAGGCCCACTCGAGGCCGGCGCGCTGGATGAAGCGGGGCGCGCGTTTCACGCGCCCCGCCAGAAAGTCGAGCGAGGCGCCCACGCCCATCCGCACCGGCGCCTCGAGGTCGTCGCGGTGACGCACGAGCCAGCGCTCCTGCCGCGGCATGCCGAGCGCGACCAGGAGCACGTCGGCGCGCGCGGCGTTGATCCGCGCGCAGAGGGCGCGCGACGCGTCGGGGTCGTCGATCTCCGCGGGGGCGGGCGCTTCGACGCCGGCGATCCGGCAGCCAGGGTAGAGCGCCTCCGCGCGCTCGGCGGCCTTCGCGCCGACGCCGGGCGCCGCCCCCAGGAAGAACAAGCGCAGGCCCGTCCGGGCCGAGTCGGCGCACAGGGCGGGGACCAGGTCCGAGCCGGTGATCCGTTCGGGCAGCACGCCCGTCCGGCGCTCGACGATCCGGCACAGCAGCGTCGAGTCGAGCAGCCCGAGGTCGAATCGATCGGCCAGCGCCGCCACCGACGGATCGGTTCCCACCAGCCGCAGCCAGTGCGCGTTGACCGAGTGCAACGTCAGGCTCTCGCGCGTCGCCGCGGCACGCCCTACGGCCGCCATCAACTCCTCCCGCCCGAGCAGGTGGGCGCGCGCGCCCAGAAGCTCGACGGAGGCGGGCCTGAAGGAACGAGCCGCGGGCGCGGCGGACGGGCCGGACGGTGACATGTCGACGTCAAGTCTCGGCTGGCAGGCCCCGCTGAGAAACCGACATCCGTACGAAACCAGGGCATCAAGTGCATGGTTCCCGCTCGTGCAGGTGCATGAGAGGCGGCATGAAGTATGGGAAACATGAACAAAGCGGCTTGTCATGAAGGGCCTAGACGGCCCACAATCTCCGCTCAGACGTCGATCACAAGAGAGCGAGCGTTCTGAAAACCACCTACCGGGCGCGGCGCATTGCCGGCGCCGCGCTCATCGCGGCGGGCGTGAGCATGCTCGTGTCCGCCGTCGGCGTCGTCCCCGCCTTCGGGGCGTCGGCGAGCTTCCTGGGCGCCAAGACCGCGTGCCACTGGGCCGAGCCGGCCGGGGACGGGCAAGCGATCTCCTACGGCGCCTTCGCGTCCATCCGTCCGAACGCGCCGGGGACCTTGAACGAGTTCCAGATCGGGGGAGCGGGCGCCCACCCGTCCGAGGACGAAGCCGAAGGACCGGGCCTGTCGGGCTCGGACAAGGTGACCTACCGCGTGTACGGGCCCGACGTCGATGCCGACGACCGGCCGGTCCTGCTCCCGGGCGGGACGACGCGCCGCGCGACCACCTGGACGGACTCCCCGGTGCTGACCTGGGACCTGCAGCCGGGCAACTACCGGCTCGCCGTCTACGCCTACGACTACACCAAGGCCGGGATCGAGCAGGACGTAAGCGTCGAGGTCGACGGGGTCGGGGCGTTGACCAAGCCGGTCACCCCGGACACCGGGGTCTACCTGCGCACGCTGATCGAGGTGCCGGCGCCCGGCCCGCGAACGGTGACGGTCTCCGTGAGCGCGACCTCGGGCAACGCGGTCGTGTCCGGCGTCTTCCTCGACATGGCGGCCGCGCCGGTGTCGGGCGTGTCCTTCGACGGGTTCGACGCCGCCACGCGCGGAGACTGGATCGGATCCTACGGGACGCTCGCCTCCATCCTGGCCGGCACCGCGGCCGGCGGCTCGCCCGGCAGCACGCAGACGTGGTCGCAGGCCAAGGACGACGCGGACGTCGTCGCGACCGACGGCTACTCGGTCGCGGGGAAGGTCTTCGTCTGGAGCGACGAGTATGTGGACGAGCCGGCGGAGGCCCCGTCGTTCGCGCTGGCGTGGACCGGCTGGCTGCCGAACGGCGGCGACGGACGCGCGTGCACGTTCTGGATCTACAACGCCAACGTGGGCGGGCCGTCCACGCCGGGCGAGCGCCGCGCGACGACCTGGGACGTGGACACGCCGGGCCTGCCGCTCCTGATCGACCTGCACGTTCCGGCGAATCGCGCCGAGGGCGGCAGCGGCTTCGTGCTCTCGCTCTACGCAATGGACTACGACAACAACGACCGCACCCAAGACGTGGAGATTCGCAGCGGGAACGGGTCGTTGCTGGATGCAAAGACGCTGACCGGCTCGTCGTTCCGCGACGGCGTGGTCTTGCGCTGGGAGCTGGGCGCGTCGATGGACTACCGGATCCGGGTCGTTCCGAGGCCGGGGACCGTTGCGACGCTCTCGGGCATCTTCCTGGACGAGATCGTGGCGCGACCGACGCCGAGCCCGAGCGCGAGCGCGACCTCGACGCCGACCTCCACCCCGACGACGACGGTGCTGCCCACGACGACGGGCGGCGACGGCGACACGGCGGGCACGTCGGTCAAAGGCAACGTCATCCGTCAGTCGAACCTCGCGAAGACCGGCCCGGCGGACGGAGCGGCGCGCGCGGGCATCGGCTGCGTGCTGCTCGGCATGGGCGCGATGGCTTTCCTGCCCCGCCGCCGACGCGGCTGGGCGTGACCGAGCCGGGCCCCGCTGCTGAGACGAGGAGCGCGCCGAGCGTCTACGCCGGCAGCTCGTCCAGGAAGATGCCGCCGATGATGGCGTTGATGCCTGCGGTGTTCTGGACCTCGATGCGCAGCGGGCAGTCGGCCTCGATGTTCCAGATCAGATAAGCGCCGTCGCTGAAGGACGACACCGGCTGCGTGTCGAGCAGGGCGTCGGTGTTCGCGTCGTAGAGCTTGATGGTTTGCGCGCGAGCGTCGACGTAGTCGAAGTCGACCATCCAGAGCGCGAGCCGGAAGCCGTCGAACGCGCCGCCGGAGTTTGCCGGCACGTCGAGGTCGATGACGAGCGGCCGGTCGCCGCGGAACTCGTCGCCGGAGTCCCAGGTCGCCGCACGGCGGTCGCCGAGGAGAGGCGGGCCGGGGATCTCCGGGTTGAACTTGAAGAACCGTTGCCCGCGCGGGTCGCCGCTCGCGTCGTACCAATCGGTCCAGGCGAACGCGTACGCGTTCTGCACGATCGGCGTCGCGTCGTACTCCGGCGTCCAGGACCACAAGGACCCGTTCGTGATCGAGTAGTTGCCGGCGAGGACGCCGCCGCTGGCGTCGTAGGCGGCGTTCCAGCCGACTACGGCCTGGTTGAAGGGGTGGTTATAGCCGACGAGCGCGTAGCCCGCGTCCCCGTAGGGCGAGCCCGCGCCGTCGTCGCCCCCCGCGCCCGGCGGGACGCGCCAGTTGCCCTTGGTCGCGGTGTCGACGCCTTCGAAGTCGACGAGCGGCGCCGAGCCGACGGGATCGACGAACAGGCCCGAGTACACGGCGTTCGGCCCGCCGTCCAGGTTGACGGTCACCATGATCGGGGTGACGCCGTTCGAGGTCACGAGGAAGCGCTGATACACGCCCTCGCGCAGGTCGGTCTGCGTGTCGGAGTCGTTCGTGCTCCCGATGCCGACGACGGTCGTCTGCACGCGGCCGTTCCGGTCCCAGTCAAGCGAGTACACCGACAGCCGGTAGGCCCCGGCGGGCAGCGTCACCTGCGTGACGACCTGGCTTCCGAACGCGGCCGTCGCTCGCCGCTTGTCCAGCGCCGGGTGCAGCAGCGCGCGCTCGTCGGGAACGTCGAGCGGCCCGTGCACGCTGTAGGAGACGTACGGCCCGCCGTATCCCTCGTCGCCGAAGCCGGGGCCGCCGACTTCGTCCTGCGAGTCGACCGCGGGTTCGGAGGTCTCGCTGCCGCCGATCGGGAACTCCGAATTCCCCTTCGCGTTGGCGAGGACGTAGGCGAAGTTGCCGTACAGGCACACGCGTTCGGCCGCGGAGCCGGTCGTCTCGTCGGTTCCCGCGAACCCCGTGGGTCCCGCGGGGACTTCGTCCAGGAAGATGCCCGAGAGCACGCCGTTGAGGCCTTGCATGCGCTCGATCACGATCTCGAGGTCCGTGGCGCCCTGCACGGTGTAGAGGTAGTAGACGCCGCCCTGAAAGCCGGCGACGGTTTGGGTCGGCAGCGTCACCGCGTTGGTCACGTCGGTCAGCGTGACGTCCTGGATGCGATCGTCGTCCCAGTCCAGGAAGTACAGCGCGAGCCGGTAGGACCCGGCCGTCGGCGGCAGGCTCACGTCGACGACGAGCGGACGGTCGGGGTCGTCCTGGTTGATCGCAAGGTCGTTCCCGCCGTCCCACACCGTGGCGCGGCGATCGCCCAGGGAGGGCGGCCCGCTCAGCTCCGGGTGGAACTCGAAGAACTGCTGCGCGCGCGGGTCGCCGGTGACGCTCGGCAGCCAGTCGCTCCAGGAGAAGGCGTAGGCGTTGTTGACCACGCTCGCCTGTGCGTAGAAGTCGCTCCAGACGAAGGTGCCGCCGGTGCTGGTGAGGTCGCCGCTCGACAGGCCGTTGCCCAGCACGTCCATCGATGCGCTCCACGGCTGCACGCCGCCGGGCGAGCCGAAGCCGAGCAGCGCGTAGCCTCCCGCGCCGTAGGCGCCGACCCAGTCGCCCTTGCTCGTGGCGTCCTGCCCCGCGTACGTCACGCCGGCCGCCGGCGCGATGGCGTCGAAGAAGATCCCGGAGACGACCGCGTTCGGGCTCGTGCCTTCGAAGTGGAGCGTGACAGGCCCGTCGTCGGTGTGCACGTCGAAGATCTCGTAGACGCCCTGTTCGTAGTTGCTGGTGGTCGTGGAGTCGCTGCCGCTGCCGGCGCTCGAGACTGTGAGCTGCGTCCGCGCGTTCGCGTCGAAGTCCACCAGGTACGCCGCGACCCGCACGTCGGCGGCGGCGCCCAGGTCCACCGTCACGTCGAAGGACGTGCCGTAGTGCGCCGTGCCCCGTCGCTGCGTTTCGTCGGGCGTTTCCAGCGCCCGCTTGTCCTCCGAGGTCACGTGCGAGCGGACGGCGTAGGAGCCGGGGGCGTCGAAGACGCCGCCGGTCTCGTCCAGGACGGGGAGTGCGGGCTCGGCCGCGTCGTCGCCCCCGACTGGCCGTTCGTCGAAGCCGGCGAGCGGGAGCGCGTAGCCGGCGTTCCCGTACGTGCGCTCGATGGTGCAGCGATCGCCGTGCGTCGTGGTATCGGTCCCGACGAAGGAGGCGACCGACACCGCGTGTGCGGGAACGCCGGCGGCGAGCAGCAGGACCGTGATGCCTCCGACGACGATCGAGCGCGGGAACGAGTGGCTCCGGACCATGACGTGCTCCCCCTTCGCATGCTGCGCCGGCCGAATCGTCAGGGCGTGAATCTCGACGAATCACCCGACTCTAGACGGGGAAGGCGGATCGTGGACACGGGCCGGCGGCGCTGTATCCCGCTCGGCGACACGAACTTTCCCTCATACGAATGCATGAGAGGCCTCATGCAGATGCAGGAGGCGATGCGGCCGGTGCGCGTGCCGCCGCGAGCGCCGGGCGCATCAGCGCCGCCAGCGAGTCGCGGTCGTAGACGCGCGCGGCGAGCCGGCTCGCCCCGGCCGACAGCTCCGCCGCGAGATCGTCGTCCGCGACGATCCGGCGGATCGAGTCGGCGATCCAACCGGGCCTCTCGACGATCGTCCCGGCCCCGGTCGCATCGAAGCCCGCGGCGGAGGCGACCGTGGCGACGACCGGCACGCCGCGCCTGAACGCTTCGGGGAATCGCATCCGCGCGCCCGTGCCCGCGCCGGGGATGACGACGACCCGCGCGCGCCGCCAGTAGGGCTCGAGGTCCTCGACGTAACCGGCGTGCCGCAGTCCGGCCGCCCGGAGGCGTCGCCGCAGGCTTCGCGAGGCGCCCGCGCCCGCGACCACCGGGACGATCGAGGGAGGGAGCGTGGCAAGCGCAGGGAGCATCTCCTCCAAGGCGGCGGCCGAGGGCGGCCAGTGCCAGGTGCCCAGGACGAGGACCTCGGCGCCCGGGCCGGGCCGTTCGAGCACTGGCCAGGCCCCCGGAGGGACCGCGACGACCTCGCGCGCGCCGAGCGCGCGGAACCGGATCGCATCCTCCGGCGTGATCGCGATCACGGCGGCGCAGCCCGCGACGAAGCGCGACTCGAATCGCGCGAGCCGGCGCACCTCGCCGCCGAGCAGCGGCGACAGCGCGCGCCGAGCGCCCCGCAAGGATCGCCGCACCTCGGCGGCGAGCGTCTGCTCGACCTGGTGCGCGTCGAAGACGACGGGCGGCGTTCGGCCCGCGCGCGCGCGAGCGGCTTCGACGATCCCCGCCGTGCCCAGGTAATGGACGTAGAGCACGTCGTGTGCCGGCAGAAGCGCGGCGAGCCGCTCGATCGCTTCGGGGGATCCGAACTTGGCGGTTCGGTACGGCTCCCCGCTGCGAAGGGCGCGCACGGCGGTGCGCAGCAACGCGGCGGGGGAGCGGCGGATGCGATTCGCCCAGACGACCGGCTCCTCGACGTGCACGTTGGGCGGGAGCGCCGCTCGCAAGTCCGCAACGCCGGCAGCCGAATCGGCCGTGCCGAACACGGTGACGGTCTCGGCCTCGCCGGCGAGCAGCTCGAGCATCTGGAACGCGCGAATCCGCCCGCCGGTGTCCAGCGGCCACGGCCAGACGGTCGAAGCCCAGAGGGCACGCATCAGCGTCTCGCGACTTCTTCGTAGAGGTCGAGCACCGCGCCCGCGCAGCGATCGAGATCGAACGGTTCGGTCCGTTCGCGCGCGGCCGCGCCGAGCCGTTCGCGCGCCGCCGCGTCGGCGGCAAGCTCGTTCAGCGCGCGGGCCAGCTCGCCGGGGTCGCCGGCTGCGACGGTGACGCCGGCGTCGCGCAGCAGCGGCGCCATCGCAGGCACGGGCGTGGACACGACCGGCAGCCCGCTCGCCATGGCCTCGACGGCCGCCATCGGCAGGCCCTCCGGATAGCCGTCGGTCGGCAGCACGAAGACGTCGGCGGCGCGCAGCAGCGCGCGCACGTCGGGCACGCGGCCGAGGAACCGCACCGGAAGGCCGCGCTCGGCCGCCGCTCGCCGCAGCTCCGGCGTCATCGGACCGTCGCCGGCCACGAGCACGGTGACGCCGCCGCCGAGCTTCACCGCCGCGTCCACCAGCACGTCGACTCCCTTCCCGGGCCGGTGGTGCGACGTCGACAGCACCGCGGTCTCGTCCCGGCCCAGCCCGAACGCCGCGCGCGCGGCATTGCGTTGCGCGCCGGACGGCGGCGCGTGTCGCGCGCGATCGACGCCGAGCGGAAGCGTGCGAACGCGCGAGGCCGGAACGCCCAAGCCCAGCAACGACGCCCGAACCGGCTCGGACACCGCGATCGTCATCCGAGCGGCCCGCGCGCTCGCGCGCGTCTGCAACGCGTGGAGGCTGCGAGGCGGGTTGGAGGCCAGGTAGTGACGCGTGAGAACCGCCGGGACGAACGCCGCGCGCGCGCCGAAGGCGGCGAGGAAAGACGCGGGTTCGAAGTGCCCGTGCACGAGGCCGACGCCGCGGCTCCGGCCGAACGAGCGGACCCAATTCGCGAAGCTCGCGTCGAGCTTTCCCCGTACGGGGCGTACGAGCACCTCGATCCCGGCCGCACGAAGCACGTCGAGCGCGGCGGGCTCGGAGGGATAGCACGCAACGAGTCGCATGCCGCGTGCGGCGCCCAGCTCGGCCAGGCGAATCAGGTGACGTTCGAACGAGCCCGCCTGCCGGCAGGGCGCGCCGATCACCTGCAGCACGTTCACCGGCACAGCGCGACGTAGGGGTTCGCGTCCTCCAGGGGCAGCGTGCGCACGGCCGCCCGTTCGAGGTCCGCGTGCGTCACCGATGCGCCGTCGGCCCGCCAGGCGGAGCGCAGCCGATCCCTGACCGACTGCGGCAGGACCTTGCGCAATCCCCAGCGGTCCAGGTCGCGCAGGCGCGACCCCGCCCCCGCCGGCGCCATCGACGCCGACCAGGATTGCCCCATCAGCAGCACGGAGGAAAAGCGCGCCGTGAGCAGCGCCGTGAACTCCCGGAGCGGAAGCTCGTGCTCGTGGAAGGGGTTGTCCACCTCGAACGCGGGGTTGGGCGTGGAGACCACGAACCACCCGCCGGGCGCCAGCAGGCGAACGACCTCGTCCAGGAAGGCGGCCGGCTCGCGGAGGTGCTCGATGACTTCGAACGCGACGACCCCGTTCATGCTCGCGTCCGCGCACGGGACGCGGTGCAGGTCGGCGGCGAAGAACGAGGCCGGCTCGCGGCGCGCTCGCGCGATCCCAAGCGCATCCCTCGCCACGTCGCACGCGACGACGCGGCCGCCGGCTTCCGCGATCTCGCGCACGCCGTAGCCGATGCCGGTTGCGGCGTCCAGCACGCGATCGCCGCCGCTCGTGAGCGAGGCCGCGAAGCGGTACCGGGCCAGGTGCCACGCGAGGTTCTCCCGCGAGGTCGCCTCGGGGTTCTCGATGCGTTCGATGGCGTCAGACATGGAGGAGGGCCCGTTCTCGAAGAAGGGCGGCTTGCGTCGGGCGAGCGGGCGCCGGCTCCTCCTCCGGCGTCGGCTCGAAAAGGCGCGTGCGCGCGGCCGCGCCGGCGAGCACCCCCAGCACGGTCATGTTGCGGAAGAACGTGAGCTGCAGGTCGGCGTACGAGGCAAGGATCTGCAGCGGCACCACCGTCAGGCCCAGCAGGCCGATCAGCAGGAACGTCGAGCGGTAGTGACGCCGCAGCCCGATGCCCGCCGAGACGAACATCGCCCCGATCGCCGTCCAGAAGGCGACGAAGCCGACCGTTCCCGTCTTGAGCCACACCCACCAGATCTCGTTGTGGGGGATGTAGGGCTGATGCTCGGAGTCGAGCGCCGGCAGCGGGATCGGCTGTTCGTAGCGGTGACCGAAGCCGATGCCGAACGCGAGGTTGTGACTGATCGTGGTGAGCACGTCGTACTGCTCCCATTCGCGGTACTCGTTGGAGCTGAGGTCGGTCCCGGTCGGCACGAAGATCGCCTTCACCACGTGTGCGGGCCGGCCGAGCGGGCCCTGGATGTTCCAAAACGCCGGTACGTAGATCATCGCCACGATGAGCGCCGGGATCGCGAAGACACCGAGCCTGCGCCGAAGCTTCTTCGGCAGGAAGGGGATCATCATCAGCGTCGCAACCCCGAGCCCCACGTACCCGATGCGCCGGTTCGCGGCGATGAAGCCCAGCAGCACCAGCGGGCTCAGCACGAGCATCTGACGCTCGAGCAGGCCGCGCCGGCGCATGCCGATGATCGCCATCGCCGCGAGCAGGAACAGCGCCATGAAGAGCGCGTCCTCGTGCGCGGTCGGCGCGCGCAGCTCGTTCGGCGACCAGTTCTGCCGGATTCCCTTCGCCAGCCGGTAGCAGGCCTGCAGCGCCTTGATCGAGACGGCGACCATGAAGATGCGCAGTACCCACCGCAGCTTCTCGGGTGTGTCGAGCAACCGGAAGGCGAGCAGCATCGAGGCGAGCAGGTACACGAACGGCTTGATCTCGAAGGTGGTGACCGCGAAGTCGAAGTTGCAGTTCGCCCACCCGCCTACCGGCGTGTAGTACTGGCAGGACGAGCGCAGCATGCCGTGCAGCTCGGCGAGCACCATGACGAGCGCGAGCATGACGGCGGCCGCGCGCAGGCCGTTGTGACTGCGTGGCGTGCGGATGCCGGCGCCCTTGGGCGTCCGGAGCCACAGGATCAGCATGCCGAGCACCGAGCACGCGAAGAGCAGGTCGAGCGGCGTGAGCTGGAGGCCCTGGCCGAAGACGTAGTCGTACAGCGGCACCTCGGCCGTGATCGCCTCGACCCGCGGGTTGAAGGGGTACTGCTCGACGACCAGGACGCCGGCCAGGATCGTGTAGATGCCGACCGCCGGCTTGACCAGGATGAGGCCCGCGAAGAGCAGTCCGATCGTGATCCCGAACGCCGCCATCGGGTTCTCGGTGACGAACACCATCCAGGCGAGGAAGACCGATCCGAAGAGCGTCGTCGCCGCGAGAACGCGGTCGGCGCGGCGGCGGGGGAGCGCGAGCGTCATCAGCGGGTCCCCGCGTAGCCGCTCGTCGTGTCGACCACCTGGGTCGGGTCTTGCAGCGGCGACAGGACGAAGATCGCGAGCGCGAACGCCACGACGACGACCGTCGCGCCCGCGCACAGGACCAGGTAGGTCCGCCAGCTCACGCGTTCGCTCTTCAGCGCGACGAGCATGAACAGCGCGAGCATGGGGAAGACGAGCTTCATGCGCGCGCCTCCCGGAGGGCGCCGGCCAGGAACGCCGCCTCGCGCAGGGCGAACAGCGGCAGGGACGCGACGCGGTCGGTCGCGCGCTCCATGCCCGCCGCGCACGCGAACGGACGTCCGAGGGCCAGCGCCAGCGCCCGCGCCCGCCCGATGCGCGTCAGCGGGGCACGGCTCGCCTGGTCCCAGTCGGGATGCTTCCGGGCGATCGCCGTGAAGCCGCGCCCGTACCCGTGGTGCTGGCGAAGGAAGCCGCGGAGCGTGTCCCGGTGGCGGTGCTCGACGACCATCTCCGGGTCGCGAACGAGCCGGCTGCCGGCGGCGCGGATCCGAAAGCTCAAGTCGACGTCCTCGTAGGTGGCCAGCGCCTCGTCGAATCCGCCCGTCGCCTCCAGGACCTGTCGGCGAACGACGAGGTTCTGGCTCGCGAGCCACGGCGCGTCGCCCGGGTCGTACCGGCGATCGAGCCACGTTTGCGCGACGCGGCCGAGCAGCCCCCGGGCGCCGGCGTTCGACACCGGGCCGCCCGCAGCGCCGGCCGTGCCGTCCTTCATCGCCGCCCGGACGGCCTTCGCCCATGCCGGTCCGGGCAGGCAGTCGTCGTCGAGGAAGGCGACGAGCGTGCTGGAGGCGGCTCGCCATCCGGCATTTCGCGACGAGCCCGCGTTGCGGTTCTCGACCTCCAGGACACGCAGTCCCGGCAGGTCCTGCCGGGCCGCCCGCCGGGCGGACGCGGGGTCGCCGGCGACGACGATGATCTCCTGCGGTGGGTCGCCGAGCGAGCGAAGGCGCTCGGCGAGTTGGTCGATGCGCTCGGCCCGCGCGTAGGTGGGGACGACCAGGCTGAGGTCAACCACGACGGCCTCGCCTGCGGAGCCGCCCGCCGCGCGCGATCATGATCGCCCCGAGGAAACGTTCGCGGCCCGCGCGCGCGACGGCTTCGCCGATGGCGTCGCGCGGGGTCGCGTCGCGCTCGACGACCAGGAGCAACTGGTCGCACGCGCGCGAGACGAGGTCGCCGTCCCCGCCCTCGTCGAGCGGCGGCGAGGCGACGATCACCAGGGGCGCGTGCGCCCGCGCGTGCTCGATCACCAGGCCGAACGCGGCCGCGCCGATGAACAAGCGCTCGGTTCGCGCGCCCGAGGGCACGATCGCGATGCCCGGTTCGTCGGTCGCATGGACCGCGCGGGCGAACGCGCCGGGCTTGCGCAACGCGTCGACGAGGCCGGGACGCGGCAGGACGCCGAGCAGCTCGCGCGAGCGGCTCGGGCGGCGAAGGCTCGCCTCGATCACCAGGACGTCGCCGTCGCGGTGACGGCGAAGCACGCGAGCCAGCGCCAGCGCGTGCGGGAGCGGGTCGTCCTGCTCTCGAGCCGAGGTCACGCCGATGACGGCGCGGGACGATCCGATCGCTCGCACCACTTCCGCGGCGACGCGTTCGAGCTGGCGTTCGAGCGGATGGGCGGACGCGGGCGCGGGGGGCACGGGCACGCCGGCAGGTTGCTCCCTGCGCGCGCGGCGGCGGGCGCGTCGCGCCGCGCGCGAGCCGGCGCCGCCGGCGATGATGTCGCGCTCCACCGCGCTCACGGCCGCGATCCCAGCGCGGTGCGGTCCACCACGGCGAGCACGGGGATCTCCGCAGATTCCACGACGTCCTTCTCGCGCCGGACCCCGCCGTCGAGATACTCGGCGAGGAGCACGAGGCTCCCGGCCGCAGCGAGGGCGACCACGAGGGCGAGCGCCGCCAGCGTGAGCGCCTTGCCGCGGCTGGCCGCCGCGGGAACGTTCGGCGGGTCGAGCACGCGGTCGCGCGTGACCCGCTCCTCGTTGACCCTGCCCAGCAGCCGGGCGTCGTTGAGCGTCTCGGCGATCGCCGTGAGGCTCGCGCGCGCCTCGTCGTAGAGCGCCTCCAGCCGGAGCAGCTCCAGCTCGACGTTCGGCGTCGCTCCGATCGGAATGGCCAGCGCTTCGATCTGGTCGAGCAGCGCCGCCTCGCGGGTGCGAAGCGCCTGCGAGGCGCCCCGGCGCTGGATCTCCAGGCGCACCTGGCTGAGCTGCGCGCGAAGGAGCGAGAGGCTGTTGAGGATCTGCGTGTGCTCCTTGGTCAGCTCGGCTTCGGGGTGGGCGTTGCGGAACGCCCGCAGCTCGTACTCCGCGGCGCGGACGTTCTGCCGGTACTCGAGCGACTGCGCCTCGAAGAACTCCTCGGCTGCGGAGCTGTTGGCGGCGATGCGCGCCCTGCGTTCGGCCAGGAGCAGCTCGATCGCGGCGGTCGCGGCGGCATGGGCCTGATCGGGTGTCCTGCCCCGGTATCGCAGGACGAGCAGCGTCGGCCCGCCCGCGAACGCTTCCAGGTTCGAGCGGTACTCCTCGACCGTGCCGTCGGGGTCGGCGGCGAGGAGGTCGCCGTCCCCGGCGCGCACGGCCACCAGCTCCAGGAACGCACGCGACAGGAAGAGCTGCGCGGCGAGATCGACGACTTCCTGGATCGGGTCGTCGAGGGTCTTGTCCTTCTCGACGTCGTAGACGAGGTTGGTCAGGACCTGGTTCGGCTCGATCTCGATCGTGCCCTCGGAGACGTAGGTGCGGCCGATCGCGAGCGCGGCGGCCGAGGGCGCGAGGAAGATCAGCACCATCGGCGCGATGATGAGCCACTTCCGCCGGGCGAGGACGCGAAGGATCTCAGACAGCACGACGCGTCACCGGGTCGATGAGGCCGGAGGAAACCGCGTAGTTCACGGCCTCGATCCGGCTGTGGGCGTTGAGCTTGGTCAGGACGTTCTGGACGTGCGTGCGGATCGTGTTGACCGACACCACGAGCGTCTCGGCGATCTCGCGGGTGGACATTCCGCGCCCGACCATCTCCAGGATCTCCAGCTCGCGCGTGGTCAGGTGCGAGCGCAGCGCCATGGCCGCGCGCTTGCGCTCCTCACGGCGGGAGATGTTGCCGAACATCTCGCTCAGCAGGGACGCCGGGACCGACGCCCGGTCCTCCAGCGTCGCTTCCACCGACTCGATCAGCTGCTCCAGAGGGGCGGCCTTCGGGATGAACCCGCTCGCCCCGCTTTCGAGCGCCTGCTCCAGCAGCAGGGGATCGCGGCGGCCCGACAGCGCGACGATGCGGGTGTCCGGGTGTGCCCTGCGGAGCGCCTTGGTCAGCTCGAGCCCGTCGAAGCCGTCCAGCTCGATGTCCACCAGGGCGACGTCCACCCCGCCGGCCATGACGGCGTGCGCTTCCTCCGGCGTGCTCGCGACCCCGACCACGTCGAAGCTGCCGGTCTGCTCGAAGGCGGCGGCGAGCGCCTGACTGTAGGAGCGGTGGTCGTCGACGAAGGCCACGCGCACGCGTTTCGTGGCGACGAGATTCGTGGGCACGTTCCTTCCCCCTATCGACGTCGGCTGCGAAGAACGTCGAATCTGCGGAGCGAAAGAACGCGCGCGGAGGGGCCGGCGCGTGCGGCGATCACTTCGCCGGCGCGCGCGACCAGCACCCCCATGCCCACGCTTGACCCCTTGCCCCTCCGCGGGCTGCCCCCGGGACCATGCCCGGCTCGGCGTTTTCGACCCTTCGCCGCTCTCGGTGGCCGTCGAAGGGGCGATCCCGCCAAAAGAGCCTTATACCTGGACGATTTGACCTAAAGCAAGTGCATGACGTGTCGGCGCCGTTCCCCGCAACGCGCATTCGGGAAATTCGGAAGGAGCCGCGTCCTCCTGACCAGCGGGTTCGCTCGGCGTGGCGAGCGAAGGGGACAAGCCGGAACATTCGGTACCGTTCCGTTGCACCATCGTCGCGGACCGCAGAGAGGTATATCGCCCGAAGTCGCTCTCGGCAGGGGCCTTGCCGATCGCCGCCTTTGGCCTATAGAGTCGCGCCTACAAATCGCCACGTCGGTTTGTCGACAAATCGAAGGGGGAGCTTCGTGGGTCGGATCATCTCACTCGCGAACCAGAAGGGCGGCGTCGGAAAGACCACGACGACGATCAGCCTGGGAGCGGCGCTCGCCGAGCTCGGGCAGCGCGTCCTGCTCGTCGATCTCGACCCGCAGGGGGCCCTGACCGTCGGCGTCGGCGTCCAGGCCCAGTCGCTCGAGCGCACGATCTACGACCTCATGCTCGATTCGGACAGCGGGTTCGGGGACGTCGTGTTGAAGACGGCGATCGACGGCTGCGAGCTGCTGCCGGCGAACATCGATCTGTCCGCGGCCGAGGTCGTTCTGGTCAGCGAGGTGGCCCGCGAGATGGTGCTGCGGCGAGAGCTGGAGCGGGTCGCCGGCGAATACGACTTCGTCCTCATCGACTGCCCGCCGTCGCTGGGACTGCTGACCATCAACGCCTTGAGCGCTTCGCACGGAGTGATCATCCCGCTCGAATGCGAGTTCTTCGCGCTACGGGGCGTGGGCCTGCTCGTGGACACAATCCAGAAAGTGGCAGAGCGACTTAACCCTCAACTGGAGATTCAGGGTGTGGTGGCGACCATGTTCGACGGCCGGACCATCCACGCCCGCGAGGTCCTCGAACGGGCGAGGGAAGCATTCGGCGCGAAGCTCTACGCGTCCATGATCCCACGGACGGTGCGCTTCGCGGAGGCGCCCGTCGTGGGCGAGCCCATCTTGAAATACGCGCGTGACTCGAAGGGAGCCCAGGCCTATCGGGACCTGGCCAAGGAGGTGCTGGGAATTGGCGAGCAACAAGCGAGCGACCCTGCCGGGAGCGGAGACGTTCTTCGGGGGGAGCGTCCTGCAGAAGCAGAAGACCCCGCCGGAGCAGGTGCAACAGCCGGAGGAGACACCGGCCGCGGAGCAGGAGAGCCCGCCGCAGCCGGATCTTCAAGCAGTTCCGGCAGCTCAGGAGGCACAGAGGCAGTCATCGACTGATCGATCTAGCGACATATCCACGCGACAGATCAATAAGTCGACATCTCGACGAAGCTCCACTGCAAAGCGATCTGTCGACAAAGCGATCGATCTCCAAGTACCCGAACGAGGCAGTGGCCGTCAGCGGCACGACGAGAAGATCACGTTCTACTGCACGCGGGAGGAACTGTTCGCGATCGAGCGAGCGCGGCTCGCGCTGCGGGAGTTCGGGGTGGGCGCGGACCGCGGACGGATCGTCCGCGAAGCGCTGAGCTTCATGCTCGCCGATCTTGACGAGAACGGACCGAGCGGCATCCTGGCCGACCGCTTGCGGAGAGGCGAGTGAGTCCGACACTCACGGTTCAGTTGAAGGTCAGACTATTTTCGATGTCTACTCTGAATCGAAGCTGGGATGATCGCCCAGAAACCTCGACCGGATGAGCATCGACGGCCTGGCTCGGGGAATCGGGATCGCGCTGGGGTTCCTGATCGGGATCCCGTTGCATCATTTCGTTCACGCGCGCGTAGCGAGCATGATGGGGGATCGGACTCCGCGCCTTTATGGACGAGAGACTTTATCGATAAAGCGCCATTTCGACCCGATCGGCACGGCGATCCTGCCGGGCGTCTGGGCGTTCACGTTCGTCTTCGGGTCGGGCACGCTGCCGGTCTTCGGCTACGGCAAGGCGCGGAGCAACTCCCCGACGGCCGGCAGGCGACAGGTCGTCGTCACCGCGATCGCCGGGCCCGCCGCGACCCTGCTCGCGGCGGTCGCCCTCGGGGCGGCATGGCGGGTCCTGTCCGACGAGCCTCGGCTGCTGCTCGCCGGCGCGATCCTGTCGCTGTGCTACATGACCATGATCGAGTTGCTGCCGCTTCCCGGACGGGACGGCGCCCAGATCCTGGCCGAGTTCCTGTCGCCGGCGGGCAAGCTGAAGTACCAGGAGCTGGCGCGGTACGACGTCTTGTTCGTGCTCGCGATCTACCTGCTCTCGTTCATCGCCGACGCGGTCGTCGGACTCGGCGACCCCGCGTGCCTTCTGGCGACGGGGGATCGGTGCGTCCTGCTCCCCTTCGATCGCGGCGGCTTCCTGCTGATCTGAACGCGGCTGCGCCCGGCTTCCCCTGTCGGCAACTACACTTGCGACCATGGCCTACACGGTCCGGCTCGACGTGTTCGAAGGTCCCTTTGACCTGCTGCTCCACCTCATCTCCAAGCGAGAGGTGGACATCTACGAGGTCTCGCTGGCCTCGATCACCGAGGAGTACCTGCAGACGCTGCGGCAGATGCGAGAGCTGGACCTGGAGATCGCGACCGAGTTCCTCGTCGTGGCCGCCAGCCTGATCGAGATCAAAGCGGGCCGGCTGCTGCCGGGACCCGTGCACGAAGAGGAGATGGACGAGTTCTTCGGCCGGCGCGACCTGCTGATCGCCCGGCTGCTGGAGTACCGCGCCTTCAAAGACGCGGCCGCGGCGCTCGGCGAACGGCTCGAGGCAAACGCGGGCTACTTCGGGCGCACGAGCGGTCCCGGGCGCGAGTTCGACCACGTCGCGCCGGATCTTCTGGCCCGGATCTCGCTGCAGGACCTGGCGGCGCTCGCCGGGACCGCGCTCGCGCCGAAGCCGGTCGAGCACGTCGACTTCTCCCACGTGACGCCGATCCGGGTCACGGTTGCCGAAGCCGTCGCGAACGTGCTCGAGCTGCTCGACGACGGCCGCTCGCTGTCGTTCCGCGAGATTACCAGGACGTGCACGTCCAGGATCGACGTCGTCGTTCGGTTCCTGGCGGTGCTCGAGCTGATGAAGAGCGGACACGCCTCGGTCGACCAGGCCGGGAGCTTCGGCGACATCACCGTGACACGCGTGCGCTCGACGAGCGGAGCGGCGCCCGTCGTCGACGAGTACGAGGGCGTCCCGGCCGTGGCCGAAGAAGCGGAGGGAGGAGCGCGATGAGCGAACTGCGACGGCAGCTCGAGGCGATCCTCTTCGTCGCCGACGAGCCGATCCCGCTGACGCAGCTCGCGCAGGTCACCGAGACGGCGAAGGGCACGGTCGCCGCCACGCTCGGGGAGATGCGCGCGGACCTGGAGGCGAGCGGCAGCGGCCTGGTCCTGCGGGAGGTCGGCGAGGGATGGCGGATGTACACCCATCCCGACACCGCTCCGTACGTGGAGCGCTTCGTGCTGGCCGTGCAGAACCCACGCTTGACGCGCGCGGCGCTGGAGACGCTGGCCATCGTCGCCTACAAGCAGCCCGTCAGCCGGCAGCAGATCGCATCCATTCGCGGGGTGGACTCCGACGGCGTCGTCACGACGCTGGTCCAGCGCGGCCTGGTGAAGGAAACCGGCCGCGACGAAGGGCCCGGTCAGGCTGTGTTGTACGGGACCACACCCTTGTTCCTCGAACGGATGGGGCTTCGAGTCGTGGCGGACCTTCCCCCCATCGCGTCGATGCTGCCGGCGCAGTCGGTAGCCGATGAGCTCGAGCCCTAAGAGCGCCGCGCGGGGGGAGCGCTTGCAGAAAGTCCTCGCCGCCGCGGGCGTCGCGTCGCGTCGCGCGGTCGAGGAGATGATCGACCAGGGCCGGATCGCGGTCGACGGCAAGACGGTGCGCGTGCAGGGAATGCGCGTGGACCCGGAGCAGGCGCGCATCGAGGTAGACGGCCGGCGCGTGAACGTCGACGTTCGCTACCGGTACGTGGCGCTCAACAAGCCGGCAGGGATCGTATCGACCGCGAGCGACGAGAAGGGCCGCGCGACGGTCACCTCGCTGGTGAAGACGCCACACCGTCTGTACCCGGTGGGCAGGCTCGACGCCGACACGACCGGCCTGATCCTGCTGACCAACCACGGCGAGATCGCGCACCGGCTCACTCACCCGCGATATCGCGTGAAGAAGACCTACGTGGCCCAGGTTCGCGGGCTCGTGGACGCCGCCGCACTCCGAGCGCTGCGGGCCGGCGTGGTCCTGGAGGACGGTTTCGCGAAGCCTCGCCATGCGGAAGTCGTGTCCTCGTCGAGGACGCGCACCAACGTCGAGGTCACCATGACCGAAGGACGGAAGCGGCTCGTGCGCCGGATGCTCGACTCCCTCGGCTTTCCGGTCGTGCACCTCGTGCGGATCCGGGTGGGGCCGATCAAGCTGGGCGAGTTGAAGATGGGGGAGTGGCGATACCTGTCGCACGCCGAGGTCGGCTCGTTGCTGCGTTTGACCGGCCTTTGAAGGCCTCGCCGCTATCATCCCCGTCATGAAGATGATCCGAGCGGTGCGCGGCGCGACCACCCTTGATGCCGACACGCGCGAGCAGATGCTGGAGCGCACCGGCGAGCTGGTTCGCGAAGTGCTCGACCGGAACGCGATCGAGCATGCGGACGTCGTCAGCGTCGTCTTCACCGCGACGCCGGACATTCGATCCGAATTCCCGGCGGCTGCGGCCCGAACCGTCGGGATCAGCCACGTCCCGCTGCTCTGCGCGCGCGAGCTGGACGTGGAGGGCGCGGTCCCCCTGTGCGTCCGCGCGCTGTTTCACGTCTACACCGAGCGCGCGCCGGAGGACCTCCGGCACGTCTACGTGCACGGGGCGCGCATGCTGCGCCTGGACCTGCCCCAGTGAGGGCGCCGTGAAGGTCGCGATCATCGGGTCGGGTCTCATCGGGGGCTCGGTCGGCCTGAAGCTCATGTCGAGCGGCGATCACCAGGTTGTCGTCTACGACCGCGACCCGGAAGCGGCCGGCCGTGCCGTGGCGATCGGCGCGGCGACCCGCTCGGCCTCGACCGCGGCGGAAGCGATCGACGGCTCCGAGGTCGTGTTCCTCGCCACCCCGGTCGGAGCGCTGGAACCGCTGGTGCGCGAGTTGCGGGGATCCCTTTTGCCCGGGCAGGTGCTGACAGATGTTGGAAGTACGAAGTCTCGGGTCGTCGTCGAGATCGAGGAATCGATCCCGGAGGGGGTGAACTTCGTCGGCGGGCACCCGATGGCGGGCAAGGAAGACCATGGCATCGAGGCCGCGGACGGCTCGCTGTTCGACGGAGCGTGGTGGATCCTGACGCCGACGTCCGCGACCGATCACGCCGCCTATCGCCTCGTCCACTCGCTCGTGACCACGCTGGGCGCTCGAGTGATGGCCCTGACGCCGCAGGAGCACGACGAGCTGCTCGCGCTGATCAGTCACGTTCCGCAGATCACCGCGACGGCACTGATGACCCAAGCCGCCGAACGGGGGCGCGAGCACGCAGGCTTGCTCGCGCTGGCTGCCGGCGGGTTCAGAGACGTGACTCGGGTTGCCGCGAGCAATCCGGAGATCTGGCTCGACGTCTGCCGGGAGAATCGGGACTCGATCGTTCTCGCGCTGCGGGCGTTCACCGAGCGGCTGTCGGCGATCGGCGACCTGATCGAGGCGGGGGATCGGGAGCAGCTCGGCCTCCTCTTCGCGGAGGGCAGACGGGCGCGGCGCAGCCTGCCGGGCAAGCAGGTAGCAGGCGACCTGTTCGCCGTTCGCATGCCGATCCCGGACCGGCCCGGCGTGCTGGCTGAGGTCACGACCACAGTCGGGAACCTGGGCGTGAACATCGAGGATCTCGAGATCTCCCACGAGGCCGAAGGAGGCAGGGGGGCGCTGATGCTGGCCATCAACGGGAGGGTGGACGCCGACCGAGCAGCGGAGGCGCTCGACCGCCGCGGATACCAGGCGAAAGTGGAGCTGATCTAATGATTGATCGTGAAGTCTCTATCTCGCTTCAGCTATTGTGCGATGTAGCGCCTTGTGGGAAGAACGTTGAATAAGTATGTCGATAAACATATGAAATTCTTTAGTGATACAACGACAGTGTCCTTCTCTCCTTGTCGTCGTATCGAAGGATCGATAAAAGTCCCCGGCGACAAATCGATATCGCACCGATCACTGCTGGTGGGCGCGATCGGACGCGGGCGGATGGAAATCGAGGGCCTGTCCCCGGCGGTAGACGTCGCAGCGAGCTTGCGCGCCGTTATGGCCTTGGGATGCCGAACTATCAACTCTCGCAGTAGCCTTGAGGGTTCTGAAGGCTCTACTTCAACTCAAGACTTCCAGGGTCTGGTTGGCGATGGCTGGGAGGCGCTTCGGGCGCCGGCCGCTTCGATCGACGCGGCGAACTCAGGCACGACGGCTCGGATCTTGAGCGGCGTGCTTGCCGCCTCCGACGTCCGAGCCTCGGTGACGGGGGACGAGTCCTTACGCTCCCGGCCGATGCGTCGAGTGGTCGATCCGCTGCGCCTCATGGGCGCGACCATCCGCGGCCGCGCGGTGGGGGACGAGGTCTACCTCCCGCTCACCATCGAAGGATCCCCGTTGACGGGCGTCGCGCACGATCTGCCGGTTGCAAGCGCGCAGGTCAAGAGCGCGCTGCTGCTGGCGGGGCTGCGCGCCTCGGGGGAGACGTCGGTCTCCGAGCCGGTGCGATCGAGGGACCACACCGAACGCATGCTCCGCTACCTCGGCGCTGAGGTCGTGGAGGCGAATAATCGACTTATCGTCAAACCGACTTCACTACGAAACGACCGGATCGCGATTCCAGGGGACCTCTCGTCGGCTGCGTTCTTGCTGGTCGCAGCGGCAATCATCGACGGCTCGGACGTCCAGATCGTGGACGTGGGCCTGAATCCCACGCGCTCCGGGATCCTTGACGTGCTCGCGATGTTCGGTGCTCGGGTGACGATCTCCGACGAGCGCGAGCGTTGCGGCGAGCCCGTCGGAACCGTTCGGGTCAGTGCCGGAGACAGGAGGTCCGTCCGGGTCGATGGCGACCTCACGGTGAGGACCCTGGACGAGCTGACGCTTGTCGGCCTGCTCGGCGCCTTCGCCGACGGACCGACGGCAGTGCGGGACGCCGCCGAGCTGCGGTTGAAGGAGAGCGATCGCATCAGCACCCTCGTGGACATCCTCCGACCGATGGGGGCCGACATCAGGGCCGAGCCGGACGGGTTCACGGTGCGGGGAACCGGCGGCCTGCGCTCCGGCGCCGACGTCGACCCCAAGGGCGACCACCGCATGGCGATGCTCGCGGCGATCGCCGGGCTCGCAGCGAGTGCCGGACCCACCGCCGTCCGCGGGTGGGACTGCGTAGCGGTCTCGTATCCGGGCTTCGAGGAAGACCTCGAGCGGCTGACCGTACGCTAGGACCATGTCCCCCGCGCCCCTCGTCATCGCGATCGACGGTCCGGCCGGCTCGGGGAAGTCGACGATCGCGCGCATGGTCGCCCGGGCGCTGGGCATCGCGCATCTTGATACCGGGGCGATGTACAGGGCGGTGACTGCCGCGGCGCAGGCCGCCGGCGCGGACCCGGCCGACGAAGCGGCCGTCACGGCGGTCGCGGCGGGGCTCGACCTGAGGTTCTCGCCGCACGGACTGCTCGTCGACGGCGAACCGGCCGACGGACGGATCCGAACGCCGGCCGTCGACCGCGCGGTCTCGATCGTCGCGGCTCACCCGGCCATCCGTAGGCTGATGGTGGCGCGCCAGCGCGAGCTGCTCGCGCGGGGAGACGCCGTGGCGGAGGGGCGGGACATCGGGACGGTGGTCTATCCCGATGCGCCGGTCAAGGTCTTCCTCACGGCGTCGATCGCCGAGCGCGCCCGGCGGCGGCTGGGAGACTTGGAGGGGGCGGGCCACCCAACGGACCTCGCCGCGCTGGAAGCCGACATCGCCGAGCGCGACCGGCTCGATTCGAGCCGCGCCGTTTCGCCGCTGAAGCCCGCCGAGGACGCGGTCGTGCTCGACACGACGGGCAAGACTCCGGCCGAGGTCGTGGCCGAGGTCGTTGCGATGGTTCGCGCCCTGCCCGAAGGATCCCGCGCGTGAGCGCCCGGCTCCCCGTCGTGGCCATCGTCGGCCGGGCGAACGTCGGCAAGTCGACGCTGGTCAATCGCGTCCTCGGCCGCCGCGAGGCGATCGAGCACCCGACCCCCGGCGTGACGCGCGACCGGCAGGCCTACGAGGTCTCCTGGGGCGACAGGCGCTTCGCGGTGGTCGACACCGGCGGGTGGGAGCCGCGCGCCCGGGGCCTGGCGTCGAAGGTGCTCGCCCAGGCGGAGCGCGCCGCGGCCGAAGCCGACGTGATCGTCTTCGTCGTGGACGCACAGGTCGGGATCACCCAGGACGACCTGGTCGTGGCGAAGGGCTTGCGCAAGGCGACGACGCCGGTCCTGATCGCGGCGAACAAGGTCGATTCCGCCACGCACGAGCCCGACACCGTGCTGTTCGCCAAGCTGGGGCTCGGCGAGCCGTTCGCCGTGAGCGCGCTGCACGGCCGCGCGAGCGGCGACCTGCTGGACGCCGTCGTCGCCGCCCTGCCGGAGGCCGGCGACGCGCCGCCGGACGAGCGGGCGCTGTCGATCGCGATCGTCGGACGCCCGAACGTCGGCAAGTCGTCCCTGTTCAACCGCTTGGTGGGGGAGGAGCGCTCGATCGTTCACGACCTTCCCGGCACGACCAGGGACACCGTCGACACCGTCGTCGAGATCGAGGGGGCGCGCTACCGGTTCGTGGACACCGCCGGCATGCGGCGCCGCGCGCGCGCGGCCACGGGCCCGGAGTTCTACGGGCTCGTCCGCAGCATGCGCGCGATCGACAACGCGGGCCTCGCGCTCCACGTCATCGACGCCGCGGAGGGTCCGACCGAACAGGACCAGAAGATCGCCGAGCACGTCCGGGACGCCGGCTGCGCCGCGGTGATCGTGCTCAACAAGTGGGACCTCGTCCCGCCCGAAGACGTGGACGACGTGGCGGATGCGACGCGCGACGAGCTGCGGTTCGTACCGTGGGCGACGCTCGTGCGCACGTCGGCGCTCACCGGCAGGGGGATCGCGAAGCTGCCCGCCGCGATCGAGTCGGCGCGGGCGTCGTGGGAGCACCGCGTCCCGACCGGCGCGCTGAACTCCTGGCTCCGCGAGGGGCTGACGGGCATCCCGCTCGGGGACACCAAGCGCGCGCGGCCCTTGCGCATCCGCTACATCACGCAGGCGGGCGTGCGGCCGCCGACCTTCGTCGTGTTCGCAAACGGACGGCTCACGGCGAGCGCGCAGCGCGCGATCGAGAACCGCCTGCGCCGAGACTTCGGCTTCGCGGGTACACCCATCCGCATTCGCGCGCGGTCGCCGGAACGCACCAGAGCGCGCGCGTCCACCTAGACGCCGAGGGCTATACTCGCCCGCGCGGGCTGTGGCGCAGCGTGGTTAGCGCGCTTGACTGGGGGTCAAGAGGTCGCCGGTTCAAATCCGGCCAGCCCGACCGCCGACCTCCTGATCGTTGCGCTTGAAGGAATCGGGCGCCGTTCCGGCGAACTCTCTCGCGAGCCGAAAGGAGCTTCTCGTGAGGAGAGCCGCAACGATCGCCGCGCTGGCCCTTGCTGTGAGCGCCTCCGGGGCTCAGGCCGCGACAACCGACGTCACGATCGCCGGGTTCCAGTACACGCCGAGCGGCTGGCTGACGGCCGACCCCTTCGACGCATCGGGCGGCGCTGCGACGCTTGCCCTGCCCGACGAGCAGACCGCGTTGTCGGCCCCCCGCGTCGGCCGCGGCGACTCGATCAGGTTCGCCAACATGGATCCGGTGCCCCACACGGTGACGAAGCTGTCGGGACCGAACGGGAACTGGACCGCGCTGAGCCTGGGCGGCGGGGGCACCGCGACATTGACGATCCCGGCTCTGTTCCCGCTCGGAACCTACGTCTACCGCTGCACCATTCATCGAGGCATGCGAGGCTCGTTCACGGTCGAGTAGTCGCCGGTGACCGTCGCTCGCGCCGCAGTCCGTGCCGTCGCCGTCGCCGCCGCGATCGGAGCGCTCGCACCGGCCGGCGCCGCGCCGGCCCAAGTCGCGATATCGGACTTCTCGTTCGCCCCGGCGACGGTGACGATCAAGGCCGGCGGGCGCGTCGACTGGACCTACGCGCTGGGGGACGGCACGGCTCCCCACACGGTCACGGCCGACGACGGCGCGTTCGACTCCGACAACGTCGCGCCGGGCGGCTCGTTCTCGCACACCTTCGACAAGACCGGCACCTACCCCTACTACTGCCGCTTCCACGGCGAGCCGGGCGGCGTCGGCATGGCCGGCGTCGTGCGCGTCAAGGGACCGGGCTCGACGGGAACGCCGGTCGCGTCGGATACGCCTGCCACCACGCCGGCGCCGACCGGCGCGCCCGACGACGAGGCGACGAAACGGTCGGGCGGTCGGCGCTCCGGCACGGCTCTCGCCACCGAGTCGCAAACGGACGCTCCCTCGACGGAGGCCGCCGCGTCTGACGCCCCGGTGGCCGCCCGCGTCGAGGACGACGAGTCGTCCGGCGTGCCGGGGGGTCTGGTCGCCCTCGCCGCCGCGGCTATCCTGGTCGCGGCCGGGTTCGGCGTGCGTCGTGTGGCCGGCATGCGCGGTCGCTAGGCCGGCGCCGGACCGCCTCGGTGCTGGGTAGGGTTGCGCGCGTGAGCGACCAGCCAGCGCCGGAGCCGTCGGACGCGATCTTGACGATCCCGAACCTGCTGAGCTTCTTTCGGCTCGCCCTGATCCCGCTTTTCCTGTGGCTGGCGCTCGGGCCGGATCGGATCGACCTCGCGGTCGTGGTCTCCGTCGCCGGGCTCGCCACCGATCTGATCGACGGCAAGGTCGCGCGGCGCTACGGCCAGGTGTCGAAGCTCGGCATCGCGCTCGACCCACTCTCGGATCGGCTCGGGATCGCGGCCGGAGGAGCCGTGCTGATCGTGCACGGCCTTGCGCCGCTGTGGGCGGTGCTCGCCGTCGTGGGGCGCGACGCGCTGCTCGTCCTGGTGGGCGCCCCGATCCTGAAGGCGACCGGCGCGGAGATCCCGCCGGTGAGCCGTGTCGGCAAGTACGGCTCGTTCGGCACGTCGGTCGCCGTGGGCCTGTTCCTGCTCGCCGGATGGAGTGGCGTGACGATGCCGAACGCGACCGTCCGCGCGGTCGCCTGGGTCGTGTTCGCGCTGAGCATCCCGCTGTACTGGGCGGCGGGGTGGGGCTACGTGCGAGCCGGGCTTCGCGCGCTGCGCGAGCGCCGCGCCGCGTAACGGTCGCGGCCGACTACACTGGCGCCCCGTGAGCCGGGAGCGCCTTCGATGAAGGCAGTCATCATGGCCGGCGGAGCGGGCACGCGCCTGCGTCCGCTCACGAGCAACCAGCCCAAACCCATGATCTCCCTGGCGAATCGTCCGCTCATGGAGCACATCCTGCTGCTGTTGAAGCGCCACGGTTTCACCGACGTGGTCGTGACGGTGCAGTTCCTGGCGAGCCACGTCCGCAACTACTTCGGCAGCGGCGAGGATCTCGACCTTCGCCTGACCTACGCGACCGAGGAGTCGCCGCTCGGCACCGCCGGCAGCGTGAAGAACGCGGAGAACCGGCTCGACGAGACGTTCCTGGTCATCTCCGGCGACGCGCTGACCGACATCGACCTTGGCAAGGCGCTCGCCTTCCATCACGAGAAGGGCGCCGAGGCCACGATCGTCCTCTCGCGCCAGCCCAACCCGCTCGAGTACGGCATCGTCGTCACCGACAACGACGGCCGGATCGAGCGCTTCCTGGAGAAGCCGGGGTGGGGCGAAGTCTTCACCGACACCGTGAACACGGGCATTTACGTCCTCGAGCCCTCGATCCTCGAGTCGATCCCGGCCGGCGAGCCGTACGACTTCTCCCAGCAGGTCTTCCCGGCGTTGCTGGAGCAGGGCGCGCCGCTGTTCGGGTTCGTGGCCGACGGCTACTGGACCGATGTCGGCAACATCGACGCCTACCGCAAGGCGCAGCAGGACGCGCTCGACGGCAAGGTCCGCATGGAGATTCCCGGCTTCGAGGTCGCCGATCGCGTCTGGGTGGGGGAGGGCACCGTCATCGATCCCGCCGCCAGCATCGAAGGGCCCGCGCTCATCGGCGCGCACTGCAAGATCGAGGCCGGCGCGAGCATTCGCGAGCACACCGTCATCGGCAACGACTCGGCCGTCAAGGCCGGCGCCTTCCTGCACCGGGCCACGCTGCACGACAACGCCTACGTCGGGCCCGGCGCCTCGATCCGGGGCGCGGTCATCGGGCGCAACGCCGACGTGCGGGGGAACGCTCAGATCGAAGAGGGCGCGGTGATCGGCGACAACGGCTTCATCGGCGCCGAGGCGGTGATCCAGCCCAACGTGAAGGTTTATCCGCAGAAGCGCGTCGAGCCGGGCGCGGTCGTCACGCACAGCATCATCTGGGAGTCGGCGGGGACGCGGACGCTCTTCGGCGCGCGCGGCGTGTCCGGGCTCATCAACGTCGACATCACGGCGGACTTCGCCGTGCGCCTGGCGATGGCCTACGCCTCGACCCTGAAGGGCCGGGCAACCGTGGTCGTGAGCCGCGACGCGGCTCGAGCATCGCGCACGATCAAGCGCGCGCTCGTCGCGGGCTTGAACGGGGCGGGCATCGACGTCCAGGACCTCGAGGTGGCGCCGGTGCCGGTCACGCGGTTCCAAATCCGCTCGACGCGCTCGCGCGGCGGCATCTCGGTCGGGGCGGTGCCCGGCGACCCGCAGTCGATCGAGCTTCGCTTCATCGACCCGGACGGGCATGACATCGACGTCGCGACCCAGCGCGCCATCGAGCGCGTCTTCAGCCGCGAGGAGTTCCGGCGCGCGTTCCCCGACGAGATCGGCGAGCTGCGCTACCCGCCGCGCGTGCTGGAGTTCTACCAGTCGGGCGTCTTGGAGGCGCTCGACCTGGAGGCGATTCGCGCCGCCGACATCAAGAGCATCGTGGACTGCGCCTTCGGTCCGGTCGCGCTCACCTTGCCCGGCATCATCGGCAAGCTCGGCTCGGAGACGATGACGGTGAACGGCTACGTGGACGAGAACCGGCCCACGATGACCTCCGAGCAGCGCCAGACCCTGCGCGCGCACCTGTCGGAGCTGGTTCGCTCCTCGCGCGCCGACTTCGGCGCGCTGATCGAGACGACCTCCGAGACGCTCGACATCATCGCCGACGGAGGCGTGCCCGTCCCCAGGGACCAGGCGCTGTTGCTGCTGCTCGACCTCGTCGCGGAAGTCTGGCCCGGACGCACGGTCGTGCTGCCGGTCTCCGCGCCCTCCGCTTGCGAGCACATCGTGGAGACGCGAGGCGGACGGGTCGTGCGCGCCAACCGCGCGCTCGCGGCCATCATGTCGATCGCGCTCGCGCACGAGGCCGTCTTCGCCGGCACCGAGGACGGCACGTACACCTTTACCGACGGTCCGCCGGCGTTCGACGCGCTGACCGTCTTCTGCCGGCTCCACGAGATGGTGGCCAAGGCGGGGACCGGGCTCGCGGCCCGGCTCGCGCGGCTGCCGCGGCCGCACATCGTGCACCGCCGCATTCCGACGCTGTCGGAATACAAGGGCGCGGTCATGCGAGCGGTGACGACGCGCAACGTCGCCTCCTCGACCGACCAGACCGAGGGGTTGAAGCTCTTCCACGACGAGGGGTGGGCGCTGGTAATCCCGGACCCGGAGGCGTCCGTCACGCACCTGTGGAGCGAGGGCGCGACGCGCCCCGCGTCGATCGCGCTCGCGGATCGCTACGAGCTGCTCGTCAGGAGCGCCCTGGACTGAGATGAGGGTTCGCCCGAAGGGACGTCCATCAAGTATGCATACGTCCTCGCGCCGCTCCCGGCGGCGCCTTCGGAGGTGACGGAATGTACCCGGACGATCTGAAGTACACCAAGGAGCACGAGTGGGCGCAGCTCGTCGACGGCAAGGTCCGCGTCGGCATCACGCACTATGCGCAGGACGCGCTCGGCGACGTGGTTTACGTCGATCTCCCGGGACCCGGCACGCATGTGACGATGGGCCAGACCCTGGGGGAGGTCGAGTCGACGAAGTCGGTGTCCGACCTCTACTCGCCGGTGTCGGGCACCGTGGTGGAGCGCAACGGAGCACTCGACGACGCGCCGGAGCTGGTGAACCAGGACCCCTACGACCAGGGCTGGATGGTCCTGATCGAGCCGTCCGACCCCGAGCAGTTCGACGACCTGCTGAGCGCCCAGGACTACACGGCGCTGGTCGAGGCCGAGCCTTCGCACTAAACCGCCTTCGCACTAAACCCTCGACGAGAACCTCTCCGACCAGCGGGTTCCCCGGACTCTCATCCTGTGGTATAAGGTCACGTTTCCGAGTCGGCCGGCCAAGCGACGGGGAGTCTGGCATGTATTGCACCGCCTGTGGGCATCGAAACCCGGAGGGGTCGAACTTCTGCTCGTCGTGCGGCCACACCCTGGCTCCGCCGGAAGAGCAGACGATGGCGATCCAGCTCGACGTCGAGGAAGACGTCCCGTCGCTGGACGAGCTGAAGACGAACCAGGCCCTCTTCGTGATCAAGGGGGGACCGACCGCGGGGAGCACGGTGCTGCTCGACACGGACGCCACGCGGGTCGGACGCGCCCCGGACAGCGATGTCTTCCTCAACGACATCACCGTGTCCAGGCGTCACGCGCAGATCCAGCGCGAGGGCACGACGTTCGTCATCAAGGACGACGGCAGCCTCAACGGCACCTACGTCAACCGCGAGCGCGTTGACAGCGCCGAGCTTGCCAGCGGCGACGAAGTGCAGATCGGCAAGTTCAAGCTCGTCTTCTACACCGCGCCGAAGGAACGATGAAAGCAGTCAAGACCCACCGCACCATCGGACAGGTGCTCGAGGAGTTGCGTCCCGAGTTCTCCGACGTCACCGTCTCCAAGATTCGGTTCCTGGAGAGCGCCGGACTGATCAGCCCCGAGCGCACGCCGTCGGGCTATCGCAAGTTCACCCAGCACGACGTCGACCGCTTGCGGCTCGTGCTGGCGTGGCAGCGCGACTCCTTCCTTCCGCTGCGGGAGATCAAACAACGGCTCGACGCCGGGATCACCGACGCGCCCCGGCCCGTGCCCGCCGCCTCGCCGCCGGGTGAGACCCCGCCCGCCGCCTCGCCCGCACCGGCGCCGCCCGCGGCGGCGCCGCCGGACCTCGACGACCCGGGTCCGGAGGTGCAGTTGACCGAAGCCGACCTCGCGTCCGCTTCGGGCCTGGAAGTTGCCCAGGTCAAGGAGCTGAAGCAGTTCGGGATCCTGTGCGAGCACGGCTCGAACGGCCTGTCGTACTTCGACCGGTGGGACCTGCACGTCGGCAAGCTCGCGCGCGACTTGATCGACCTGGGCATCGACCCGCGTCACATGAGCTCGATTCGCCGCTCGGCCGAGCAGGACGCCGGACTGATCCAGCAGCTCGTCTCGCCGGCCATGCGCAACCGCAACACCGACGTGCGCAGCGAGGCCCGCGAGAAGCTCGGCGCGCTCGCCGCCACCTCCAAGCAGTTTCGCCACGCGCTCGTCCGGCGACTGTTGAGCACCCTCATCGACGAGGACCGCTGAGTGGCGGAGCCCGAACCCGTCGGCTTGCTCCTCACCGCCGAACAGATCCGCGCGCGCGTCGCCGAGCTGGGCGCGCGCATCACCGACGACTACGCAGGACGCGAGCCGTTCCTGATCGGCATCCTGAAGGGGTCGCTGGTCTTCATGGCCGACCTCGTTCGCGCGATCGACCTGTCGGTGCGCGTCGACTTCATGTCCATCACCTCCTACGGCGACGGGTCCAACTCCGGCGTCGTGCGGATCCTGAAGGACCTCGACGAGTCCATCACCGGCGCCGACGTGATCCTGGTCGAGGACATCATCGACACGGGCCTGACGCTGACCTACCTGCTCAACACGTTGCGCGCGCGCGGCCCGGCGTCGCTGGCGGTGTGCGGGCTGCTCGACCGCTCGGCGCGGCGCATCGTCGAGGTGCCGCTGGCGTACAAAGGCTTCGACATTCCGGACGAGTTCGTGATCGGCTACGGGCTCGACCACGAAGGCCGCTATCGCAACCTCCCCGAGGTGCTGGGCGTGCGCGACATGGACGCGCTTGCCGACCCCGGCGTGGTCGCGCGCGCACTCGAATCAGCCGCTGGTTGAGGCGCCTCTCGCACCGCCTGGGTATCGTTGTGATGGCAACCGGGCCGGTGTTAGGCTCCCCGTCAGGAGGCGCGACGTGATCGAGATGCAGCTCGTCGGAGTGCGGGTCGAACTGCCGACCAACCAGCCGATCGTGCTCCTGCGCGAAGCGGAAGGGGAGCGGTTCCTTCCGATCTTCATCGGCCCCGTCGAGGCGACGGCCATCGCGTTCGCGCTCCAAGGCATCGTCACGCCCCGCCCAATGACGCACGACCTGCTCAAGACCGTGCTGGAAACCGTCGGCGTGGGCGTCGATCGAGTCGTCATCTCCGAGCTGCGCGACGCCACGTTCTTCGCGACGCTGGAGATGAGCCGCGACGGCTCGACCTATTCGGTGTCCAGCCGGCCGAGCGACGCGATCGCCCTGGCGGTTCGCGCGCAGATCCCGCTGTTCGCCGAGAGCGACGTCCTGAACGAGGCCGGGATCCTGATCCGCGACGAGGACCAGGACGAGGACGAGATCGAGCGGTTCCGCGAGTTCATCGAGCAGGTCAAGCCCGAAGATTTCGGCATCGAGCACTGACCGTCGTCCCAGGTCGGAGGCCCAGTCCGGAGGCATTCTCCCGCCGGCCGTTGACATCGGAGCCGCCGGGGGTCTAGCGTGACATCCGCGTAATTACTCGCATGTCGGCTGGAGGCAACGGGATGGCGGACGAGGACGCAACGGTCGAGCACGGATTCCGCGGGGAGGTCGCGCAGCGGTCGGCGGGGATCACCTACCGGCAGCTCGACTACTGGGCTCGCACCGGCCTCGTCTCCCCGAGCGTCCGTCCCGCGTCCGGGTCCGGCAGCCAGCGGCTCTACAGCTTCACCGACGTCGTCCACCTCAAGATCATCAAGCGCCTGCTCGACGCCGGCATCAGCCTGCAGAAGATCCGCAGGGCGATCGAATACCTTCGCGACGAGTTGCGGCAACCGCTGGAGGACGCGGTCATGCTCTCCGACGGCAAGACCGTGTACGCGTCCGCTTCCCCGGGGGAGCTGATCGACCTCTTGCGGGGCGGGCAAGCGGTGTTCGCAATCGCCGTGGGCGAGGTGTACAAGGAGATCCAAGGGACCATTGCCGAGTTCAGGAAGCCCGACACCGAAGGCCAAGGCGTCCCGGCCGAACGTTCGCACGAAGCACGCAGCGTCTAGGAAGGCGGCGCCTGCCAACCGTCGCGAGCGCGGGGGGCTCAAGAGCGACCGCATCGAGTTCGCCCATTCCTCCGAGCGCCAGTACGCGCGCCTGCTCGACTTCTATCAGGTCGACTGGGCGTACGAGCCGACGACCTTCGACATCGAGTGGGACGGTGACGGCACCGTCGTCAAACGGTTCAGCCCCGACTTCTATCTTCCGCAGTTCGACCTCTACATCGAAGTGACGACGATGAGCCAGAAGCTCGTCACGAAGAAGAACCGCAAGGTGCGCCGGCTGCGCGAGCTGTACCCGGACGTGAAGATCAAGATCTTCTATCAGCGCGACTACGTGAAGCTCCTGGAGAAGTACGGCTTGGCGCGGCCCGAGGACGAAGACGGCGCGAAGAAGTAGGATGCGCGCTGCGGGACCCACCCGCGCTTCCCCAGCCGCCCGAGGGAGGACCTAGGTGGAGTTCGCGCCACACACCGACGACGACATCGCGCACATGCTGGCAGCCACCGGCCTGGCGTCGATCGACGACCTCTTCGCGCCGATACCCGAGCACCTGCGGCTGAGCGCCCTCGACGTGCCGGCCGGCCTGTCCGAGCCTGAGGTGCTGCGCGAGCTGACGGCGCTCGCCGCGCGGAACCGCTCGGCCGACGACCTCGTCTGCTTCCTGGGCGCCGGCGCGTACGACCATCACGTCCCCTCGGTCGTGTGGGCGCTGCTGTCGCGCGGCGAGTTCGCGACGTCCTACACGCCCTACCAGCCCGAGCTGTCCCAGGGCGTGCTCCAGGCGCTCTTCGAGTACCAGACCATGATCTGCGAGCTGACGGGGCTCGACGTGTCCAACGCCGGCCTGTACGACGGGGCGAGCGGCCTGGCCGAAGCCGTGAACATGGCGACCGGCGCGACGGGACGATCGAAGGTGGTGATCGCCGGGGCGCTCGACCTGCGCTACACGGGCGTGCTCCGCACGCAGGGAGCCGGCCTGCACGTGGAGGTCGCGCGCACGCGGTGGGGGAGCGACGGGACTGTGGACCTCGGTGCCGTGCGAGCCGCCGCCGGCGGCGCGGCCGCGGTGATCGTGCAGCATCCCAACTTCTTCGGCTGTCTGGAGGACGTCGCCGCGAGCGCCGAGGTCGCCCATGCCGCGGGCGCGCGCCTGATCGTCCACCACGATCTCACCGCGGCCGGCGTGCTGGAGGCGCCGGGGGCGCTCGGCGCTGACATCGTGGTCGCCGAAGGGCAGCCCCTCGGCAACCACCTCAGCTTCGGCGGCCCGTACGCGGGCGTGCTCGCGTGCCGCATGCAGGACGTGCGGCGACTGCCGGGCCGGCTGGTGGGCGAGACGGTGGACCGCAACGGGGCGCGAGCCTTCGTGCTGACGCTGCAAGCGCGCGAGCAGCACATCCGCCGCGCGAAAGCCACCTCCAACATCTGCACGAACCAAACCCTCAACACGCTGGCCGTCGCCGTCGCGCTCGCGTGGCTCGGCCCGCAGGGCCTTCGCGAGCTGGGCGAGCTGTGCCTGGCCAAGGCGCACTACGCGCGCGAGCGCCTGCTGGAGATCGACGGCGTCGAGCCCGTCTTCGACGCGCCGTTCTTCAAGGAGTTCGTCGTCCGGTTGCCGGTGGACGCCGCCGCGGTCGTGCGACGGTGCGCGGACGACGGCTACCTCGCCGGGCTCGCCGTCGATGCGGCGCGAGCGGGGTTCGACAACGGCTTGCTCGTCGCGGTGACCGAGAAGCGCACGCGCGACGAGATCGACGGTCTGTGCGAGGTCGTCGCGCGGGCCTGCAAGGACATAGCCTGATGCGCGCGCCGGAGACGCCGTTGCTCTTCGAGCAGAGCCGCCCGGGCCGCCGCTCCTCGTCGCTGCCCGCGCTGGACGTGCCCGCGCCCGCCGGCGCGGTACCCGCGTCGATGCGCCGCGCGGTCCCGCCCGCGCTCCCCGAGATCGCCGAACGCGATCTCGTCCGCCACTACACGCGCTTGTCGCAACGCAACTACGGGATCGATCTCGGTTTCTATCCGCTCGGCTCGTGCTCGATGAAGTACAACCCGAAGCTGGCCGAGGATGCGGCGGCGCTGGCCGGGTTCCGCCGTCTCCACCCGCTGCAGGACGAGTCTCAGATCCAGGGGACGCTCGCGCTGCTCGTCGAGCTGGAGGAGATCCTGTGCGCGATCACCGGCATGGCCGGCGTGACGTTCCAGCCCGCGGCCGGCGCGCACGGCGAGCTGGTGGGCCTGTTGCTGATGCGCGCGTGGCACGAGTCGCGCGGGGACCAGCGCCGGCGCGTCATCATTCCCGACTCCGCGCACGGCACGAACCCGGCCAGCGTGCGGCTCGGCGGCTACGAAGTGACCGAGGTGCCCTCGGACGAGCGCGGCCTCGTGGACGTCGCGGCGCTCGAGTCGCTCGTCGGGCCCGACGTCGCCGGGTTGATGATCACCAACCCCAACACGCTCGGCCTGTTCGAGGAGAACATCGAGCGCGTCGCGGAGCTGATCCATTCGGCCGGCGGGCTGCTCTACTACGACGGCGCGAACCTCAACGCGATCGTCGGGCGGTGCCGTCCCGGCGACATGGGCTTCGACATCGTGCACATGAACCTGCACAAGACCTTCGCGACGCCTCACGGCGGGGGAGGGCCGGGCGCGGGCCCGGTCGCCGTCGCCGAGCGCCTGCTGCCGTTCCTGCCGGGGCCCCGGGCGGCCCGCGCGACCGGCGGCGGCTACCGATGGGACCCAGGAGACGAGCGCTCGATCGGCCGCGTCCACGGCTTCCACGGCAACGTCGGGATCGTCGTGCGCGCCTACGCCTACATCCGGGCGCTCGGCGCCGAGGGCCTTCGCCACGTGGCCGAGCGCGCGGTGCTGAACGCCAACTACCTCGCTACCCGCCTGCGCGACACCTACGACCTCGCCTACCCGGACTCCCCGCCGATGCACGAGTTCGTCCTGACCGCCGCCCGGCAGAAGGCTCGCGGAGCCCGCGCGATGGACGTCGCCAAGCGCCTGATCGACTACGACGTGCACCCACCGACCGTCTACTTCCCGCTCGTCGTGGACGAAGCCATCATGATCGAGCCGACCGAGACCGAGTCCGTCGAGACCCTCGACGCCTTCGTGGCGGCCATGAAGGCCGTGGACGCCGAGATCGACACCGACCTCCACACGCTGCACACCGCGCCGCACACCGCACCCGTCAGCCGCCCCGACGAAGCCCGAGCGGCCCGCGACCTCCGCGCCCGCTGGACGCCGGAGGAGAGCGCGTCCCCGAGCTAGTTCACATAACGGGGATTATGGGCGTTGGGCGGCTACGCTGCGGGGATGCGGCGAGCGGGGCGCCCGGCGCAGGGAAAGGGCCCAGCGCAGGACGGCGAACGCGGCTTCGACGACGATCCCGCGGTGCATCTTGGAGGCGCCGGCGCGGCGCTCGGTGAACACGATCGGAACGTCCACCAAGCGAAAGCCCGCCGTCCACGCTCGCCAGGCCAACTCGATCTGAAAGCCGTAGCCCTCCGAGCGCACCTCGGCGAGCGACAGCGTCTCCAGCACCTCGCGCCGGTAGCAGCGAAAGCCGCTCGTCGGGTCGGTCAGCCGGAAGCGCAGGAGCATTCGCGAGTAGATGCCGGCGCCCCGCGAGAGCGCTTCGCGCAGGCGCGACCAGTTGCGGGTCCCGCCGCCTGGCATGTAGCGCGAGCCGATCGCCACGTCCGCCGCTCGCACCGCGTCCACCAAGCGGGCGATGTCGGCCGGGTCGTGAGAGAGATCCGAGTCCATCTCCACCATCGCGTCGTAGCCGTGCTCCAGCCCCCAGGCGAACCCGGCGAGATACGCAGGGCCGAGCCCGCCCTTGCGCGGGCGATGCATCACCGACACGCGCGCACTTGCGGCCGCCAGCTCGTCGGCGATCGCGCCCGTGCCGTCCGGCGAGTTGTCGTCCACGATGAGCGCCTCGACGGTGTCGGGGTTGGCGAGGACGCGCTCGACTACTTCGCGGATCGTGGCCGCCTCGTTGTAGGTCGGCAGGACGACGCACGCCTTCACGCCGCGTCCCTCCTGCCCGCGATCCCGCGACCGAGCGCCCCGAGTCCCGCGATCACGAGCGCCGCCTCGATCCAGGCGCCGAAGCGCGCGTACGGCGTGCGGCCCGCAGCGAGCGGCACGGTCCCGCGCAGCAGCGCTGGCTCGAACAGCCCGGCGTGCGCGCGGACGCGGCCGTTCGGGTCGATGATCGCCGACTCGCCCGAGATCGCGGCGTGCACCACGGCGCGACCGTTCTCGACGGCGCGCATCCTGCTCATCGCGAGGTGCTGCGCCGCCGCCGGGGACGTCCCGTAGGAGGCGTTGTTGGTCGTGACCACGATCACTTCCGCGCCCGAGCGCACGAGGTTGCGCGCGAGGTGGGGATAGGTCGACTCGAAGCAGATCACCGAGCCCACTCGCATGTCCCCGATGGGAAAGACCGTCAGCCGCTCCCCCGCGCGTCCGTCCACCGGCACCTCCGAGGCGAGGACGGGATTGATCCGGCGCACGAAGTCCCACGGCACGTATTCGCCGAAGGGGACCAGGTGGATCTTGTCGTAGCGTCCGGTCACGCGGCCGTCGGGCTGGACCACGAGGTTGGAGTTGGTGAACGACGAGCCTTCGTCCAGGATCGCTCCGACGAGCAAGGGAGCGCCGATCCGCTCGACCTGGCGAACGATCGGCGCGAAGATCTCCGGGTTGCGCCGCGGGTCCCGGTCGAGCGCGTTCTCCGGCCACACGATCAGGTCGGGCGGCTCGGCGCCCGCGAGCTGCTCGGTCACCCGCAGGTGGTTGTCGACGATCACGGTGTCCTCGGGCCCGACCCGGCCGCCGCGCCCGAAGCCGCTGAAGCGGTCGCGCGGCACGTTGCCCTGCACGGCCGCGACGTCGCCCTCCCCCACCAGGGGACCGGCCAGACCGAGCGGGAGGAACGCCGGGAGCACGACGAGTCCCACGGCGCCGGCCGCGGCCCCGATGCGACGCTCCCCCGCGAGCAGCTCGGAGACGAGCGCGTTCACCAGCACGACGACGGCGCCGAGGAAGAAGACTCCCCCGATGCGCGCCCACGCCGCGCCGGATCCGTCGACCTGGGAGTAGCCCAGGTCGCCCCAGGACAGCCCGCCCAGCGGCCAGCGCGCCCGAAGCACCTCAAAGCCTGCCCACAGCAGCGGCAGGCCGAGCACCCGCCCGAGCCAACCCCGCCGGCCGAGCAGCGCCGCGCCCACGCCGACGGGCACGAAGTAGATCGCGTGCGCGAGCGCCAGCGCCGACCACGCGAGGGCCCCGAACACGAAGATCCAGCGAAGAAGAAGACCGAAGAAGGTGAAGGCGAACACCGCCGCGACGAGGCCTCCCTTGGGGCCGCTCGTCCCACGCAGCGCCAGTGCGAGGGGCACGAGCGCCAGGTAGGCGACCACGCCGGCGTCGAACGGGGGGAACGCAGTCGTGAGCGCGAGTCCCGAAAGGATCGCGGCGGCGAGCCGCAGACGCAGGCTCCAGCCGCGCGGGTCCACGCCTCAGGCGCAGTCGACGCAGAACATGCGCTTCTTGTCGGCGAGCTGGCTCTTGTGCTTCACCAGGAAGCAGTTGCGGCAGGTGAACTCGTTCGCCTGGATCGGGACGACCTTTTCGATCAGGGCTTCGGTCTTGTCGTCGCCTGCGTCGATGTCGACGACGCCGCTCTCGTCGTCGTCGTCGGCCTCGCCGGACTCGGCCTTCTTGGCCAGTTCCTCGAAACTGGTCTCCTCGGCTCGTTCTTCGATCTCTTCTTCTGCCACGGGACTCCTTACGGCGCTGGGGCGACAAGGGTATACACCACGCCGGGAGTGCCCGCAATGGGCTCCGCGGGGACCGTCCCCGGGCCGATGTATCCTCGCCGGACATGGAAGAACCACAGGTCGAGGGCGCCGTATTCCCCGCCGAGCCGGCCGGCCGGGTGATCGGGACCGAGGACGCGACCCCGCTGGAGTTCTGGGTCGCGGTCGCCCCCGGCCACTTCCTGCAGCTCGACGACGTGGTGGCCCTGGAGCGGGTCCCACCCGGGGGCGAGCCCGTGAAGATCTACGGCGTCGTCAGCCAGGTCCGGGCTCGCCACGACGGCGCGCAGTTCGACTCCGACGTCTTTCTCATCGCCGACGGGCGGCTTCCCGCCGAGGTGAGCGAGGCGGCGCAGGTGCTCGCCACCCGGTTCGAGCCCGAGGTCTTCATCCCTCCCCTGCCCGGCGCCCCGGTCCGCAAGGCGGTCGACGCCGAGCGTGACCAGGCCCTGTTCTTCGACGGGATGGTCTCCAAGCTCCCCATCGGCCTGTCCCACGACGAGCAGCCGCTGTACGCGAACCTCGAGTTCGTCGACGGAACCCGGGGCGCGCACGTGAACGTCAGCGGGATCTCCGGCGTGGCGACGAAGACCTCCTACGCCACCTTCCTGCTGCACGCCCTGTTCACCTCGGGCGAGCTGGGCGCCGACACCCTCAACTCCAAGGCGCTCATCTTCAACGTCAAGGGCGAGGACCTGCTCTTCCTCGATCGCGACAACACCGAGCTGGACGACGAGCAGCGCGCCCGCTACAAGCTGCTCGGCCTGCACCCCGGCGCGTTTGCCAGCGTCGCCTTCTACGCGCCGCCCAAGCCGGGCGCCCCCACCGCCGCGCCCGACGTCGCCGCGCGCCCCACCGGCGTCACCTCGTTCTTCTGGAGCCTTGCCGAGTTCTGCGCCGCCGAGCTGCTCCCCTTCCTGTTCGCCGACGCCGAGGACGACCGCCAGCAGTACACGATGGTGGTGCACAACGTCACCGCTCGCCTCAAGACCGAGGCGACCCCGCGCGACGACGGCGGCGTCGCGATCGAGGGCAGCCACCTGCGCACCTTTCGCGAGCTGGTGGAGTTCGTCGTCGCCAAGGTCGAGGACGAGGTCGAGCGCGACTACTGGGCGGGCCGCGCGATCGGCCAGGGCACGGTGAACGCGTTCATTCGGCGGCTCTGGGCGGCCGTGAAGCCGCTCGAGCACTTGATTCGCGGCGACCTCGCCGACCCGGACCGGCACCGCGTCGCGCTGGAGAAGCAGGTCACCGTGGTCGACCTGCACACGCTCAACGACCGCGCGAAGCGATTCGTCGTCGGCGTGACGGTCAAGCGCGCGTTCGAAGAGAAGGAGCGCGCGGGGAGGCCGCGGCCGCTGCTGTTCCTGGTGCTGGACGAGCTGAACAAGTACGCGCCCCGCGACGGCTCCTCCCCCATCAAGGAGATCCTGCTCGACGTGGCCGAGCGCGGCCGCTCGCTCGGCGTCATCCTGTTCGGCGCGCAGCAGACGGCCAGCGAGGTCGAGCGCCGCATCATCGCCAACTCGGCGATCCGCGTCGTCGGACGGCTCGACGGCGCCGAGGCGAGCCGCGACGAGTACCGCTTCCTGCCTCCCGCGCAGCGACAGCGCGCCACAATCCTGAAGCCCGGCACGATGATCGTGAGCCAGCCCGAGCTGCCGATCCCGCTCGTCGCGGAGTTTCCCTTCCCCGCCTGGGCGACCAGGCCGAGCGAAGCGGCGCCTCAGGCGACGGGCGCCGGACCCGCCGACCCCTTCGACGGGATTCCCTCGAGCTGATGCGCTTCCTGCACACCTCGGACTGGCACGTCGGCAAGACGCTGCGGGGGCGCGACCGGTCAGACGAGCACCGCGCGGTGCTCGCCGAGATCGCCGGCATCGCCCGCGATCGCGCGGTCGACCTCGTCATCGTCGCGGGCGACCTGTTCGACTCCGCGGCGCCCACGCCCGAGGCGGAGCGCATCGTCTACCGGGCGCTGCTCGACCTCGCCGAGGTCGCGCCGGTGCTGGTCGTGAGCGGCAACCACGACAACGACCGGCGGCTCGCGGCGGTGGCGCCCCTGCTCGGCCTCGGTCGCGTGACGACGCGCGCGCACCTCGCCAAGCCCGAGGAGGGCGGCGTGTTCTCCTTCACGACGGCGGGCGGCGAGCGGGCCCAGGTCGCGCTGCTCCCCTGGATCAGCCAGCGCTTCGTGGTGAAGGCGGCCGCGCTGATGTCGCTGGACGCCTCGGAGCTTCCCGGCGAGTTCGCCGAGCGCTGGGTCCGCATCGTGCGGACGCTGACCGAGGGGTTCTCGGCCGGCACGGTGAACGTGGTCGCCGGGCACGCCATGATCCAGGGCGGGGCGCTCGGCGGCGGCGAGCGGATGGCGCACACGATCTTCGACTACACCGTGAGCGCGAACGCCTTCCCCGCGCAGGCGCACTACGTCGCGCTCGGGCACCTGCACCGGGCCCAGCAGCTCGGCGCGCAGCCGCCGGTGTGGTACTGCGGCTCGCCGCTGCAGCTCGACTTCGGCGAGACCGCCGATCGCAAGTGCGTGCTCGTCGTCGAGGCGACGCCTTCCACGCCCGCGACGGCCGAGCAGGTTCCGCTCACCTCCGGCCGCGCGCTCCGGCGCGTCGCAGGGACGCTCGCGGACTTGCACGCGGCGGCCGGCACGACCGGGGACGACTTCCTGCAGGTCCTCGTGCACGAGCAGGCGCGGGCCGGCCTCAACGAAGAGGTGCGCGCGCTGTTCGGCGAGAACGCGGTCGACGTCCGCGTCCACGCGCCGGGCGCGCGCGAGCTTGGGATCGAGCCGCGCCCGCACGACGGGCGCTCGCCCCACGACCTCTTCGCCGACTACCTGACGGAGCGCAGCGCGGAGGACGAACGGGTGCTCGCCCTGTTCGACGAGCTGATGGACGAGGTCCATGCGCCCGGTCTCGCTTGAGCTGGAGGGCTTCACCGCCTTTCGCGAGCGCACGACGATCTCGTTCGAGGGCGCCGACTACTTCGCGCTCGTCGGCCCGACCGGCGCGGGCAAGTCCAGCATCGTGGACGCGATGACGTTCGCCCTCTACGGCTCAGTGCCGCGACTGGACCGCCGCAGCGTCCACCCGATCATCTCCGAAGGCAGGGCCGAGGCGAAGATTCGCTTCGACTTCTCGGTCGGCGAGTCGACCTACACCGCCGTGCGCTGGGTGCGGCGGATGGCGAACGAAGGCGCCTCGACCAAGGAGGCGCGGCTCGAGCGCGGCGAGGAGGTCCTGGCCGGGACGGCCGACGAGGTCACCGCCGCGGTCGAGCGGCTCCTCGGGCTCACCTTCGACCAGTTCACGCGCTGCGTCGTCCTGCCGCAGGGCGAGTTCCAACGGTTCATGCACGACAAGCCGCGCGACCGGCAGGACTTGCTCGTGCACCTGCTGGACCTCGGCGTGTACGGGCTCGTCGGCCAGGCGGCCAACCAGCGCGCGACCGCGCACGAGACCGCCGCCGCGGTCCAGGCGCAGCGGCTGGAGGATCAGCGCTCCTTCGCCACGCCGGAGGCGCTCGCGGACGCGAACGAGAGGCTCGCACGGCTGGAAGCGCTGTTCGACCGCATCGAGCGGGACGAGCCCGAGCTGGAGGCGCTGCGAGCGGCGGTACGCACCGCGCAGGAGGAAGAGACCGCCGTCGCGCGGCGGCTGGCGCTGCTCGACGGGCTCGCCGTGCCGGCCGGCGTCGCGGCGCTCGCGCGGGCGGACGCGGACGCCGCCGCGGCCGTCGAGGCGGCGACGGAGCGAGCCGGCCTCGCGGAGCGCGCGCTCGAGGCGGCGACCAAACGACTCGAGGACCTGCCCGACCCGGCGCTGCTGCGCTCGGCGCTCGCCGCCCACGACGAGCTTGCCGCGCTGCGACCCAAGCATGCGGCTGCCGCCGAAGCGGCCGCGAGCGCAACCGGCGCCGCGGAGGCGGCCGCGGAAGCGGCGGCGGCCGCCACGGCTCGCTGGGACGACGCCCGGGACGCGGTGGAGCTGGTGCGCGTGAAGCACGGCGCCGCCGCGATCGCCGCGCACCTCCACGACGGCGACGAGTGCCCGGTGTGCCTGCGCCGCATCGACACCCTCCCCGAACGTCCGCTGCCCGAGGATCTCGAGAGCGCGGAGCAGCACGCGTCGGCCGCGCGCGCCCAGGCCGAAGCGGCGGCGGCCGGCCAGCGCGCCGCCGAGCAGGAGCGTGCCCGCGCGACCGCGCAGCTCGAAGCGCTCGCCGAACGGCTTGCCGAGGTAGAGGTCGCGGTCGCGACGCATCCCGACGCCGAAGCAATCCGCGCGTCGCTGGAGGAAGCGGCGGAGGCCGAGCGGCAGGCGAAGGGGGCGCGCGCCGAGGAGAAGTCGGCTCGCGCCGAGCTTGCCGGCGCGCGCGCCCGGCTCGGGCAGGTCGAGGCTTCGACGAAGGCGGCCTGGGACGCGCTGCAGAGCGCGCGGGACCGCGTCGCCGAGCTGGCCCCGCCCCCGCTCGGCCGTTCGGACCTCGCGGCCGACTGGGAGGCGCTCAGCGGTTGGGCCGCCGAGCAGCGCGGGGTTCAGCAGGAGGCGGGAGCGGCCGCGCGCCGGGCTCGGGCCGAGGCGACCGAAGCCGGGACCGCGATCCGTGGGCGGCAGCGCGCCGCGTGCGCCGAGCTGGGCATCGACGGCGCCGACTCCCCGCGCGACGCGTGCCTGAAGACGATCGAAGCGACGCGCGGCGCCGTCGAGAAGATCGAGCTGGCCCTGGAGGAGATCGACACGCTTACCGCCGAGATCGCCGCCCTGACCGAGCGCACCCAGGTCGCCAAGACCCTCGGCGCCCACCTGCGCGCGAACGCATTCGAGCGTTGGATGCTCGACCAGGCGATGACCTCGCTCGCCGACGGCGCGGGCGAGATCCTGCGCGAGCTGTCGGGCGAGCAGTACTCGCTGACGCTCGACAAGCACGCCAACTTCGCGGTGATCGACCATCGGAACGCGGACACGGAGCGATCCGCGCGGACGCTGTCCGGCGGCGAGACGTTCCTCGCCTCGCTCGCGCTCGCGCTCACGATGTCCGATCGCATCGCGTCGCTCTCGGCGTCCGGGGCGGTGCGACTCGAATCGATCTTCCTCGACGAGGGCTTCGGGGCGCTCGATCCCGAGACGTTGGACGTGGTCGCCGGCGTGATCGAGAACCTTGCGGCCCGCGACCGCACCGTCGGACTGATCACCCACGTGCGTGCGCTCGCGGACCAGGTGCCGGTTCGGTTCGAAGTCACGAAGCTCCCCCACACCTCGGTCGTGGAGCGAGTCGAGGCATGAGGTTCACGATCGAGCAGTGGGCGCCCGACTACGGCGCGGCGTTCCGTGACGCCGACGACGCCGACCCGGCGCGCTCGGTCGCGCTGGATGCCGAGCGGCCGGCCGCCGAATGGGCGCCCATCCGCCCCTCCGGCGAGCCGGCGGCGACGATCAGCTTCGTCGACGGCGTGAACCGGGTCGACGCGCAAGTGTGGATCGAGCGCGACGGCGCCGGTCCCGTCGCCGGGATCTGCGCGACCGTGGCGGCCGGCGTCGTGCGGTGCGAGTCGCGGGCGGAGGTCGAATCCGTGCGGGTCGAGCGGGCGCTCGTCACCGCCGCGTCGGACCCCGCACCGATCCTGGCCGACGGGTTGCGCTACGACGCGCGCGCGTCTGCGGCCGCGAGTCCGGAAGAGCTGGCGCTGGACGTGATGAGCTGGATGCGCGGCGTCGAGGCCGACGTCGCGCGCGCGGCCCGACCGAGCGACCTGCTCGTCCTCGACGGCTTGCTGTGGGGTCGCGAGGACGTGCCCAACGCGATCGGCTACGTGAAGACCCAGCGGGCGAGCTATCTGGACGCGGACCGGCTCGACGTCGTCTCCGCGCTGCAGCCGGGCGAGCGCACGCCGCTGTTCGTGATCACCTCGGCCGGGCGCAGCAGGCGGTCCTGGTACCTGCGGCTGCCGGGCGGCACCGGACACCCGTGGGCCGGCATCGTGCGCTGCGAGGCGAGCGCGGTCGTCTCGCAGGAAGAAGCGGTCGCGCTCGCGGATCGTTCGGCGTCCTCGCTCCCGCGGTTCGCCTCGGCGCGCCATCGCGACCCGCGCGCGCCACAGAACCTCTATCCGATCGGTCAGCTCGAGCGGCAGCTCCGGCGCCGCTCAGGGGATCCCGCTGTGGTCTATCGCCGCCTCGTCAAGGCGGCCGCGCCGGCGGGCCTCGCCGGGCTCAGACCGGTTCCGGAACCGTGATCGATCCTTCGGCCAGCTCTTCGCTGCTGGAGTTGAACAGCTTGTAGGGGTAGGTGACGCCGTCCTCCCAGCCCCCCACCACGCGGATCGCCTTCGCAAACAGGGCCGAGCTGTAGGGCGTAATCGTGCCGGTGTTGTGCTTGATCGGGCACGGCGGCTCTTCGCACGGCTCGTACACCAGGACGTAGTAGGCGGTCGCGTCCAGGTTCTGCAGGTAGACGTTGTGACTGCGTGCGACCACCACGTCGCCGCCCACCAGATCGCCCTGCGAGATGAGCACGTTTGCGTCGCTGCAGTCGTCCACCGGCGGCAGCGGCAGGCCGAGCGGATGCAGCAAGGCAGTGGTCTGGGACGGAATGCGGCACCCCGCCTGCGCGGACATCGGCGCGAGACCGAAGGCGGCGACGCACAGCACGGCGATCAGCGACTTGGTAATGGCACGCGTGGTCTTCATGGGGACAAGATTCGCGTGAGGGCAGGTTCTTCCCTTCTCACCACCAAAGGCGAACCCCTCCTTTTTCGGGGAAACCGGCAAACTCGAACCGTGCGGCTCGGCGGGTTCGCGCTGGTCAGCGGGTTATCGCGCGGCCGATCACCATTCGCTGGATCTGGTTGGTCCCCTCGACGATCTGGAGCACCTTCGCCTCGCGCATGTAGCGCTCCGCCGGGAACTCCTCGACGTAGCCGTAGCCGCCATGGACCTGGACGGCATCGGTCGTCACCCGCATCGCCGCGTCCGAGGCGAACAGCTTCGCCTTCGCCGCCGCGACTCCCGCCCCGGGATCGCCCGCATCCCGGCGCAGCGCCGCGTCGTGGACCAGGGCCCGCGCCGCGTCCACGCTCGTGGACATGTCGGCGAGCATGAACTGCACGCCCTGGAAGGAACCGACCGGCCGTCCGAACTGCTCGCGCTCGCGCGCGAAGGCGATCGCCGCGTCAAGCGCCGCCTGCGCGAGCCCCACGCTGCACGCCGCGATGCCGAGCCGCCCTCCGTCCAGCGCCGCCATCGCGATCGCAAACCCCTCGCCTTCGCGGCCGATCAGGTGGTCCGGCGGCACGTGCGCGTCGTCGAAGACGATCTGCGCCGTCGGCGAGGACGCCATGCCCATCTTGCGCTCGAGCGAAGCGCGCTCGACGCCGGGCGTGCGCGCCGGAACGAAGAAGCACGAGACGCCCTTGGCGCCCTCGCCGTCCGTGCGCGCGAATACGACGTAATAGTCGCTCTCTCCGCCGTGAGTGACCCAGGCCTTCGTGCCGTTCAGGACCCACCCGTCGCCGGTGCGGGCCGCGCGTGTCCGCAGCGATGCCGCGTCCGAGCCCGACGCCGGCTCGGACAGGCAATACGAGCCGATCCACTCCCCCGCACAGGCCGGCGGCATCCACTGCCCGCGCTGCTCCTGGGTGCCGTAGGCGAACGCGGGGAAGATCGTCAGCGTCTGCACCGAGACGCCGAGCCCGACGGACAGCAACGCCCGCGACAGCTCCTCCAGCACCATGACGTACACCCAGGCGGGCTGGGCCGCGCCGCCGTACTCGACCGGGTAGACCAGTCCCAGCAGACCCGCCTTCCCGAGCGCCTCGAAGGCCGGACGCGGGAACGTCGCGGACCGCTCCCACTCGGCGGCGTGGGGCGCGACCTCCCGCTCGGCGATCTCCCCCACCAGCCCCAGCAGGGCGCGCTGGTCGGCATCGAGGCCCAGGTAGGAACGGTCGTCCATGACGCCGAACCCTACACGCAGGCACCCCTCGCGCCCGGCCTGCCCGAGACGTACCATCATGGTTCCTCGGGCCTCGGGACAAGTTCCGCAAACCCGGCCCGGGGTGCATCTTCCGGACTCGCCGGTCGTTGTAGAGAGGTGATGGTCCCCGTGAAGGCCCGAGCGTCGGCGCTGGCCGGGGCGGCAATCGCTGCCGCCCTGCTCGTCGCGATGCTCGCCATCCCCCAGACGGGCCGCGCGGCGGCCGCGCTCTGCGGGACGACGACGCTCGCCGGACGGGTCGAGGCGGCGCCGGACGGGACGCTTCGATGCGGCCCCGGCGAGCAGCTCGCCGTCCGCGACGACCTCGCCAAGGCCGACCCGAGTCGCGCCTCGACTCGGCGCCCGCTGCTTTCCTTCTTCACCGCCGCGGACCTCCAGCTCCAGGACGAGGAGTCGCCGTTGCGCGCCGAATACCTCGCCCAGTGCGGGAGCCCGCCGGACGTCACGCCCTTCCGCGCCTACGAGACGCTGCTCCCGGCGCTGCTCAACGCGCACGCCGAGGCGATGTCCTCCCTCGCGTCGAGCCCCGCGGGAAGCCCCGTGCTTCGCAAGAACTACGACTTCGCGATGATGCTCGGCAGCGGCGCCGCGAACAAGCACTACAACGAGGTCCGCTGGTACCTCGACCTGCTGGACGGCGGGCTCCTGGATCCCGACTCGGGCGCCGACGGCTACGAGGGCGTCCAGCGCTCCGATCCCCAGGCCGCGCAGCCCGGCCTTGCGACGACGGCCGGGTCGCTGCTCGAGCTGGGCAACGAGCCTTTCGCCGCGGCGGGGCTTCGCGCCGGTCCCGCGCCGCTGTCGTGGTTCAGCGTCATCGGCAACAACGACGTGAAGGTCTTCGGCACGGCGCCGGACGACAACGACGCGTGGCGGCAGTTCGCCGACACCTACGCGACCGGCAGCGTCAAGCTCGGGGACGGCGGCGGCGAGATCACCCGGAAGAACTGCCGTGAGGGCGGCTCGACCGATCGGGACTTCTACACCGATCAGGCGACTCGGCCGGGCGCCGCGATGATCGTGACCGCCGACGACGACCGCCGCCTGGTCGATCGCTTCGACTGGATCTCCGAGCACTTCACGACGCGCGGGCTCCCGTCCGGGCACGGGTTCGACCGCACGCGCTGCCGCGACGCCGGCGGCGCCGTGCTCGGCCGCGCTTGCTACACGTGGGACCAGGACCCGTTCCACTTCGTCGCGCTCGACACGACCCCGCCCGAAGGCGCCTCCGGCGGCAACCTCGACCCGGCGCAGTTCGCGTGGCTGGAACGCGACCTCAAGGCGAATGCCGGCACGTACTACTCCGAGACGGGCACGAAGAAGAGGACCGGCAACGCCGGCAAGATCGTGATCGTGGCCATGCACCACTCCTTCGACACGCTCGACAACCAGGCGCCGCCGCCCGACGGCTCGCCCGTGCTCGGCGAGGAGCTGAACGCGCTCCTGTCGCGCTTCCCGAACGTCGTGCTGGTGCTGTCCGGCCACGACGGGCAGAACCGCATCACGCCGCACACGAGCGAGGTCTTCCACACCTCGTTCTGGGAAGTGGAGACCGCCGCCCTCACCGACTGGCCGAGCCAGACCCGCTCGATCGAGATCGCCGACAACGGCGACGGCACGCTTTCGATCTTCAGCGTCATGGTCGACGCGGCCGTTCCTCCCGACGCGCGCGCGATGAGCTGGACGGCCGACGACCCGACCGACGAACGGCGCGCGGGCGGCGCGCGGCGCATCAACGAGAACTGGCTGGCCTCGGCGGCGCGCGAGCTGAGCTACGTCGATCCGTCCAAGCCCGAAGGCGCGGCCGGACGCTCGATCGACCGCAACGTGGAGCTGCTCGTGCCCAACCCGCTCGGCGTCACCGGCGGAGGCTCGGTGTTGCCGCCGGTCCCGATCCCCGTTCCGCCGCCGATCCCGGGCTTCACCTTCCCGACGCCGACTCCGCCCGCATGCGGGTTCCCCGGTGGCATCCCGTGCCCGCAGACCACGCTCCCGGGCGACACCTTCCCGCCGCCGGTCGATTCGCTCCCGCTGAACCACAACACCGGACCCGGCCTTGCCGTCCTGCCGACCTCCGACGGCGGCTGGGGCGGGCGCGGCGCGATCGCGCTTCTGGTCTCGCTGGCCGGCGCGCTCTGGCTCGTGCGCGCGCGCGTACACCGCTGGATGGTCGGGATCTAGACCTTCATCGAGATCGCGCCGCGCACCAGGTCGAACGTCGCCGGCGTCGTGCCCAGCAGCTCACCGTCGGCCTCGATCAGCAACGGCGACGGTCCGTCGAGCGTGACCGCGTCGGCGACGTACTCGGCGATCGTCGCGGCGGGCACGTGGTCACCGAGCGGCATCTTGCGCAGCGCCGTGAGCGCCTGCATCGTGCCCCCTTCGCCCACCAGCACGTCGAACATCCCGTCCGATGGGATCGCCCGGGGCGCGACGCGCAACCCGCCCCCGAAGAACTGGCAGTTGGCGACGACGACCATCGTGGCCTTCGCGTCCACGCCCAGCGGACCGAGCGGCGCGTCGGGCTTGACGCCGCGCGCTTTGCGCCCGTTCATCGCGAGCACGGCCCGCTGCGGCCGGTACGTCAGGATGCCTTTGAGCGCGGCCAGACGATACGCGCGGCCGGCGAGGAAGCGCGGGAACGTCGCCGCCGCGCGAACGACGTGGGCGCCGATCCCCGCTTCGGCGACGTTGACGAACCAGCGCGTCCGCTCTTCCTGCCTGGTCGCGTAGCGCACGCGGCCGACATCGAGCTTTCCCCACACGGTCTTGCCCGCCAGGTAGCTCGCCGCGCGCTCGGGCTCCTGCTTGATGCCGAAGGTGCGCACGAAGTCGCAACCGCTGCCCGACGGGATCACGCCGAGCACCAGATCCTCGGCCGCGGGTCCGTCGGGTCCCATGAGGCCGTTCACGACCTCGTGCACGGTGCCGTCGCCGCCCACGGCTACGACGTAGCGGATGCCGCCGGCGACCGCCTCCCGCGTGAGATCGATCGCGTGGCCCGGTCCTTCCGTCCGCGCGACGTCGTGATCCAGGTCCTCGGCGGCGAGCACCGCCCGCACGTCCGCCAGCGAGCGCGCGATCGAGCCGCGTCCGGAGCGCGGGTTCACGATCAGTCGCATGGGACCGAAGGGAGAGGAGCCCATCGCAGGCGATACTAACCGTGCGTCTCCCGCCTCCCGGGAACCGCGCCTACACCGATCCCGCCTACACCGATCCCACAGACACGACGCCGCGATAGATCGCCCGCGCCGCCGTGCGACAGTTCGCCGCGACGTCCTCGCTCGCGACGCCGGCGATCTGCCCGAGCAGGTCCCACACCTGCTTCACCCAGCGAACGAAGTCGCCGGGGAGCAACTGGTCCTGTTCGCCGACGACGTCGGCCAGGTCCTCGCCGCTGGCCCAGCGGTGGACACGCCACGCAAACCCCGGGTCGGGCTCGCGTACGAGCGCCAGACTGCGCTCCTCCTCGCGCGCCGCCACGTCGCGGTAGATGCCCATGAGCGAGCGGAACGCGCGCCGCTCCCGCTCGCCGGTGAAGATCGCTTCGGGCTCCCCGATGCGCGTCTCGTACACCAGGCAGGAGGCGACGGCGGCCAGCTCGGGCGGCTCCAGGCCATCGAGCAGACCCCGGTCCACCGCCAGCGCGACCAGCAGGTCGCTCTCGTTGTAGATCCGGGCGAGCCGCGCGCCCCGGTCGGTGACCGCGCCCTCGTGGACGTAGCCGAGGTCCTCGAGGATCTCCAGCACGCGCTGAAAGGCCCGCGCGAGCGACCCGCCGCGGCGATCGACCCGCGCGCGCAGGCGCGCCGTTTCCGCGTCCAGCCGCTCGATGCGGTCGAGCCACGTTTCGTGCTCGCGCCGGTCCGGACACGACCACACCGCATGAGCCTCGAGCCGCGCGCGCAGGACCGCCTCCGGCTCGGGGACCGCCGCGGCCGCCGCGCGCGGAGCGTCTACCGCGCGCACGCGCGCGAGCTGTTGCGCGACCGCGTGGCGCAGGCCCTTGTCCCGCACGTCGCCGGCCGGCACTTTCACGCGGCCGACGATCGCGGGCTCGTCGACGAAGTCGCGAACCGCCAGTCGCTGCATGCGGCGGTCGGCGGTGATCACGACCGGCTGCGGCTCGCCGTGCTTGCCCCGCCGCACCTCGGCCACCGCCACCAGGCCGGCGCGCGGGCCGCGCTGGACCTTCAGGACGGCGCCGCGCGGCAGCGCGCTCAGGGCGCGCCGGACACGCTCGTTGCGTGAGCGGCGCGCCTCGACCTGACGCTCGTCACGCATCGCGCGAGCCTTCGTCGCAAGCGCCCAGTACTCGTCCACGTCGCCGAGGTCGCACCGCGCGCGCTCCCGGTAGCCGGCAACGAATCGTTCGTTGTGCTCGATCTTGTTCGTGAGCTGCACCAGGCTCGCGTCGGTCATGAACTGTCCGAACGACAGGTTCAGCAGCCGGATCGCCTCCTCCACCGAATGGGAGGCGAGCAGGTTCACCGCCATGTTGTACGAGGGGCGGAAGGACGACGCGATCGGGTAGGACCGGCCTTCGGCGAGCGACGCGACGCGCTCGAACGGCACGTCGGGCTGGAAGAGCGTGATGCCGAAGCCGACCTCGTCCTTCCCGCGCCGGCCGGCGCGTCCGGTGAGCTGCGCGTGGTCGCCCGGCGTCATCAGCTCGTGCCGCTCGCCGTTGAACTTGATCAGGCGCTCGATGACGACGGTGCGCGCGGGCATGTTGATCCCCAGCGCGAGCGTCTCGGTCGCGAAGACCGCTTTCACCAGCGCGCGGGCGAACAGGGCCTCCACCGTCTCCTTGAACGCGGGGATCATCCCGGCATGGTGCGCGGCGATCCCCCGTTCGAGCGCGTGCCGCCACGTCTCGAAGCCGAGCGCTTCGAGATCGTCGTCCCGCAAGCCGGCGACCCGTTCGTTCGCCACGCGCCTGATCTCCTTGCGCTCGGTCGCGTCGGTGAGGCGCACACCGGCCTCCACGCAGCGCCGGACGGCGTCCTGGCACCCCGCTCGCGAGAAGATGAACGTAATCGCCGGCAACATGCCCTCCGCGGCGAGCCGCCGGACGACGTCCACGCGATCCGGCCGGTACGCCGAGCGGCGCCGGTAGCTCCGCGGCCGCGCGCCTCCTCGGCCGGGCCGGCGCCGCGCGTCCCGCGGAACGCCCTCGTCGATTCGCCGGACGGCGGGGTTGGGCTTGCGTGCGCGCCCGTCGCGCACGAACATCTCGAACAGCGTGTCGCCGACGAAGTAGCGATGCTCGATGGGAACGGGGCGGACCTGCTCGACCACGACGTCGGTCGGCCCGCGGACGGAGCGCAGCCAGTCCCCGAACTGACCGGCGTTGGACAGCGTCGCCGACAGCGCCGCGATCCGAACCGACGGCGGGAGGTGGATGATGACCTCCTCCCAGGTCGCGCCGCGGTAGCGGTCCTGCAAGAAGTGCACCTCGTCCAGCACGACCATGCGGAGGCCGTCCAGGGTCGGCGAACCTTCGTAGAGCATGTTGCGCAGGACCTCGGTCGTCATCACGACGGCCGGCGCTTCTCCGTTCACGGCGTTGTCGCCGGTGAGCAAGCCGATGCGCTCCGGTCCGTGGCGCTGCCTGAAGTCGCCGAACTTCTGGTTGGACAGCGCCTTCAGCGGCGTGGTGTAGAACGCCTTCCCGCCGGTCTGGAGCGCGCGCCACACGGCGTACTCCCCCACCACCGTCTTCCCGGCGCCGGTCGGCGCGCAGACCAGCGCGTTGCGCCCCGCCTCCAGCGCCGCACACGCCTCGCGCTGGAACGAGTCGAACGGAAAGTCGTACTCGCGTGCGAACCCTTCGATGCTCATCGGCGCGACCCTACCCGCCGCGCGATGCTCAGGCGGCGGGGACACCCCAGTGCGACTTCAGCTCTTCGACGGCGCCGAGGCCCGCGCCGTAGAGGGCGGACGCGCGCCCGCTCGCTTCCTCGATCCGTCGGGTGAGGGTCTCGGACTGTGTCTGGAGGCGCTCGGCGAGGTTGCCGGTGGCGTCGTCGGCGATCAGCTTGTGTTCGGCCAGCAGGCCGTAGAGGCCGGCGATCGTGGCGTAGAAGTCGAGCGCTTGCGCGATGTCGTTCTGCGCGGCCTCCAGCTCGACCGGCGGGTTCAGCGCGCGGACCCCTCCCGCCGCGGCTGCGAAGTTGCTCTCCCACTCCGATGCCGCCTCCTGCAGCTCGGCCGGGGTCACCTGCCCTTGCGTGAAACGCTGCGGAAGGGAGGCGAAAGACTGCGGCGCGGTCGGCGACAGAGTCGCCTCGAACAGCGCGATGGCTTCGCGAAGGTCCGCGTCGTAGGCGCGGAGCGCGCGCGAGCGGCCGGTCTGACCGAGCACCGAGATCACCACGATCAGCGCGATGGCAAGCGCCGCGACGAGCGCCGTCCATCGGAAGCCGCGCCGCTTCGTCAGCGGCGTCGCGGCGGGAGCGATCTTGGGACGGGGCGCACCGGGCGCCGCTCCTTTTGCTGCGCGGGGCATCGACTCACCTCTTCAGGACGAACCGGATCACAACGATCGATAACTCGTACAAGATATACAGCGGGACCGCCATCATCGTCTGGGTGAGCGGGTCGCCCGACGGCGTGGCGAACGCCGCGACGACGAAGGCGAGCAGCAGCGCCAGGCGCCGCCGCTTGCCCAGCGCGCGCGACGAGACGACGCCGACCAGACCCAGGAACACCAGGACGAGCGGGAACTCGAAGGCGGCGCCGAAGCCGATCACCATCACCATGACGAACGACAGGTACTCGGGCAGTTGGAGCAGCGGCTCGGCAGGCTCCACGAACCCCAGCAGGAACTTGATGCCGACCGGCATCACCAGGAACGCCATGTACGTCCCGAGCGCGAACAGCACGACCGCGGAGACGACGAACGGGATCGCGTACCGGCGTTCTCGCCGGTCCAGCCCCGGCGTGATGAAGCGCCAGAGCTGGAACATGACGACGGGCAGCGCGAGGATGACCCCGGCGAAGGCGCTCACCTTCAGCCGCAGGACGAAACCCGTCGTGACCCCGCTCAGGTAGAGGTTGACCGAGACGCCGCCGATCTCTCCCGCCTCGTCGAGCGGCGAGCGCAGGAAATCCAGGATCGGAACGTAGAGGACGTACGCGATGATCCCTCCCGCCAGGACGGCGGCGAGACTGATGATCAGGCGGCGGCGGAACTCCTCGAGGTGCTCGAGGACGGTCATCTGACCGGCCGGATTCCGCTCCCGTCGTCTTCCCACGCGCACGCGGAGACGGCTATTCGCGCTTCTGGTCGCTCTGGGTCGCGCCCGAGGAACCGGTGCCTTCCTCCGGCTTGTCCTCGTCCTTGGTCAGGTCCTTCGTCGCGTCCCTGAACTCGCGGATCCCCTTGCCGAGCCCGCGTCCCATCTCCGGGAGCCGCCTGGCGCCGACGAGCAGCAGCAGGATGAGCAAGATGATGAGGATCTCCGGCACGCCGAGGCCTCCGATGGCCCCCAGTACGGCAGTCATGTGGCTTCCCTTCTCGGTGTCGGCCGCATCCTAGCGCAGCGCCGCTCCGGAGGGACCCTCACGGACGACGAAACGCGCGGCGCACGCGCAACGCGCCGGCGCCCAGCAAGGCCACCAGGGCCAGGAAGGCGACGATCCAGCGCCACGGGAAGGCGTCGCCGCCGCCGGGTCCGACGGGGTCGATCAGCTCCTCTCCCGGCACCTGTTCCACGCCCACGAGGAGCGACGATGCGTTCCCGGCTTTGGGAGGCTTGGCCCACACCGACATCTCGCGAAGGTGCTCGATCCCGACCGAGGAGCGTACGCGGACGTACCGGCCCCGCGCCTCGCGCGCCGGCTTCATCGCGACAAAGCCGTTGCCCGACGAACCCGTCGCGAACGGCCGCCACGCGGACCCGTTGCCGGAAAGCTCGACGGCGCAGTCCCCTTCGCAGCCGCGCACGGCGACGAGCGACACCGGGCGAACCGCGCCGAGGTCGACCGTCGCTTCGCGGTGCGTGGGCTCCAGGCAGCCGGCGTCCTGGCAGCGCTCGACCGGAGGGTTGAACGGCGCGGCGAAGTCCCCGTCGGTCAGCCCGCAGGGACTCAGGTCGACCGGCCGGTCGTTCGCGTCCAGCACCGAGCAGCTCCGCCCGCGCGACGGCGGCGGACCGGCCGGCGCTCGAAACGCCAGGCGCGGCGAGCGCAGGATCAGCCCCAGCGTCGCGCCCCTGGACTCGACGACCGGGATCCCAAGTGCGGACGCGGTCACCGCGAAGGCGCCCTCTGCGTCCTCGAGCAGCCGCGTGTCGAACGGCGCCTTGCGGCGGGCGCGCGCGATCTGCCACACGGTCGCATCCCCTTCGGCGAAGGTCAGCCGGTAGGTGACGCGGTCCGCTCCCCCTTTCGGCGCGACCGACGCCGGCAGCCGGGACCAGTCGGCCCGCGCGTCGCGCGCGTTCGCTCCCAGCGTGACGGCCGGCTCCCAGAACCGGACCGGCACCATGACCTCGTCGGTCTGGGCAAGGAAGCGCATGCTGGCCGACGCCCCGGCGAGCTGCCCGCCGGAGCGCGGCAAGAGCGCCGTCAGCTCCAGCGTCGAGGCCTGCCCGAGCGTCCCCTGCGTGTCGCGCCCCTTCAACGCGAAGCGGTAGGTCCCGTCCCCGCCGGTGGTGGCGACGTGAACCTCGTCGCACGCGTTCGGCAGCGACAGCTTGGTGTAGCGGTCGGCAAGGCAGTTCAGCCCCAGCGTGAAGACGGTCGCCAGCCCTTCGAGGGGATCGGGGATGCGGCCGAGCGCGATGCGCTCCCCCGCCACCGGCGACCCGTTCTGGCGTTGGAGCGCGCCCCGAATGACGACGTCCGCGCCGGGCTCGACCTTGGATTGGGTGCATGCGGCGAGCAGGACGCAGATCGCGGGCAGCGCCGCCCACGACCGCCTCACCGCCGCTTCGCCCCCTTCACCCGGCGCAACGACTCGAGCCGTTCCTGCGCTTCGGACAGCTCGCCTCGAACTTCGGCGCGCGCGCCGGCAAGGCGGGCGAGTGCGGTCTTCGCCTCGTCGGCGACCTCACGCGCCTCGCGCACCAGCGTTCGCGTGCGAAGCAGCACGACGAGCGCGCCGAAAAGTAGTCCGGCGGCTCCGATGACCCAGGCGACGAACGGGATTGAGGCAACCACGCAGTGGGGATGCTACTCGCCCGGGAGGGCTCGCTTCCTCGACGGGCGATCCGGCCCGGGAGCGCCGGTCAGGTCTGGCTGGCGAGGAAGGCCGCGAACCAGTCGTCGGTCTGGAGCAGGAGGTGGAAGTCGAGCACGTCGTCGAGCGTGAAGCCCGGTCCGAAGTGCGACTCGGTCATCTCCTCGGGAAGCTCCCACACGGTGGCCGAGACGCCGCCGGAGATCAGCAGTTGGACGACGCGGTCGTCGGCGGGCTTCTGGACGGCCTGGTGACACAGCGGGCAGTCGAACTGGTAGTAGGACGCCGGCGCGTGCGTGCAGACGCGGAGCTCGACGTCGTCGGGCGTAAGCTCGACCTCTCCGCACGTGGGGCACGTGGCCCTGATCGTCGTCACCGTCGTCCTCCGTACTGTGTCGGTTCCCTTGCTGCGAGTATCGGGTTCGCCCTGGTTCCGCTTTAGTTGCGGCCCGCGCTCACCTCATAGAACGACGGCGACCCCCGGGAGTTCCCTCCGCGGAAGCGACTCGCGGGACGTGAATGGGGCCGTCCGGCTCGGCGCGACAGTTGACGCGACCAGGGCAAACGGTGCCGCACCGGACACCCCGCCACTCCCCGCACCGGCGGTGTCCCAGCTTGTCCCCGCTGCCGGACTTCACCTCACGGAGAGTGACGCCGATAGGGACTAGGAGGGATTCGGCTCTGGAGGTGCACGCCTTGGGGACTCGGAGAGAGATCGCGCGCGCGCGCTGGCAGCTCTGGCTCGCGACATTCGTCATCCTGGCCTCGCTCGTCGCGGCCGTCTTCGTCCTGACCATCGGAGGCGGTGAGGCGACCCCGAGCATCCTTCCGTCCCGACCGCTGCTCAGCGCGTGCCTCGCGGCGCTGACGTTCGCCTTCGCTCTCTACGCCTACGACCGCGAGCGGCACCTCGCCCGCCTCAGCGAGCGGCTCGTCGAGGAGCAGATCACCAGCGAGCGCCTGACCGCCCGGCTGGAATACCTGGCCGACCTCACCCGCGAGCGCGACACGAGCACCGCGTTGCTGGAGTCTTCCGCCGACGGTGTCGTCGTCTTGGACGCGGACCTGACGATCCGGCGCTTCAACCCGGCGATGGAGAGCCTCGCCGGGCTGACCTCTGCCGGCGCCGTCGACCGCGGCGCCCACGACGTCCTGCGCTTCCTGGACGCGGACGGAACGCCGTTGACCGGCGAGACCGACCCGCTGCGTCGAACGCTGGACGACGGCGTCCCGCGCACCGGCGTGCCCCTGCAGCTCGTCCGGCCCGACGGCGACGTCGCGTGGGTGAGCGCGACCCTCAGCCCGGTGATCGAAAACGGCGAGCCGGCGCTCGTCCTGGCGTGCTTCCACGACATCTCGGCCCAGAAACGCAACGAGGCCGAGATGCGCGACTTCATCTCGATGGCCGCCCACGAGCTGCGCGCTCCCCTGACGGCGATCAAGGGCTTCGCCCGGACGCTGTCGCGAGCGCCGGAGTCGATCCCCGAGGATCGCCGTAGCTCCTACCTGGAGACGATCAACGAGCAGTCCGACCGGCTCGCGCGGCTCGTCGACGACCTCATGCAGGCCTCCCGGATCGATGCGCGTCGCGTCGACCTGGAGCTGCAGCCGGTCGACGTGGCCGCCACCGCACGCTCGGTCCTGGAGCAGTACCGGCAGCGGTGGGCGAGCCACCCGATCGAGGTGAACGGCAACGGCGGCTTCGCGCTTGCCGAGGCCGACCCGCACCGGCTTGAGGAGGTGCTGATCAACCTGGTCGGCAACGCGGTCAAGTACAGCCCGCCCGGCACACCGATTCGCATCCTGGTGGAACGCGGGCCGGCTGTGACCGTCCATGTCGAGGACGAGGGGCCCGGCATCGCGCGGGAAGACCTCGGGGCGCTGTTCCGCAAGTTCAGCCGCCTGCGCGCAGCCACGGACGCCGAGATCCCCGGAACTGGGCTCGGGTTGTTCATCGTCAAGGGGCTCGTCGAAGCCCTGGGCGGCTCGATCGGGGTCGACAGCGACCTCGGCCGCGGGACGCGCTTCACCTTCACGCTCCCCGCCGCCGAACGAGTCGTGTCCGCGGTGGCGGAGGCGGGCTGATGGGACTCGCCTCGATCAAGCGCACGACGCACGAGCAACGCCGGCTCGCCGACTCGCTGGAGGAGGCCGCCCGCGCGGCGGATCGCATCGCCGAGCTGGACGTCGCGCTCGGCGCCTTCCTCGAGCCGGTGATGAGCGCCTTCGACGCCGACCGAGTCTCGATCCAGCTCCTTGATCGCGCGAAGAACGAGCTGACCGTGGTCGCCGCGCGCGGGCTCGACTCCGCGTTGATCCGCTCGAAGGTCGCGCTCGGGCAGGGCATCTCCGGGCGCGTCGCCGCGACGCGCGAGCCGGCCTTGCTGCGCTCGCTCGTCGACGTCGAGCGGTTCGCGGGTCATGCGGCGCCCGAAACGCCGATCCACGCCTCGGTGTGCGTCCCGATCGCCGACGGCGAGCGGATCCTCGGTGTGCTGAGCGTCGCCCGCAGCCGGCCGGGATCGCCCTTCGACGACGACGACCTCCGCGATGCGATCGCGTTCGCGCGCCATGCCGCCGTCTCGATCCTGCGCGACGAGGCGCGACACCGTCTGCGCCGCCGCGAGCGCGAGCTTGCCGTTCTGTCGAGCGCCGGCGCGCGCCTCGCCCGCGCCGAGGGTCCGAAGGAGACCGCTGAAGTCGCCATCCAGGAGGCGCTCGCGCTCACCGGCGCGCATGCCGCCGTCGTCCTGCTGGCCGACGCCGAGGGCCGCGCGCCCACGATCGTGCGCTATGCGGGCTTCGGCCGCGAGGACATCCAGGAAGTGCTGCGGCGCGCCGGCTCGGCGGGGATTCGCCCGCCGGCGACGCTGGAGATCGTCACGGACATCCCGGCGCACCCGATCTTCGGGCCGGCCGCGCGATCCGCCGGGGACGCGACGCTGCTGACCGCGCCGATCCGCGCACATGAGGGGACGGCCGGCGTCCTGGCCGTGGCCGTGCCGCGAGCCGCGGCGGAAGACGCGGCCGCGCTGTTCGACGCCTTCGCGGCGCAGACCTCGCTCGCCCTGACGAACCAGGGCCTGCGCGAGGACGTCACGGCCAGCGAGGAGGAACTCGACACGCTGGCGAACGCGCTCGACATCCCCGTGGTCATCCTCGACGGCGAGGGCCGCTTCCGAACGATCAACATGGCCGCCGCGGTCACCCTGCGGCTCTCGGCCGAGCACGAGCTGGGCCGCTTCGCGAGCGGCCGGCTCCCGGAGGCGATCGAGGAGGTCGCGCTGGAGCAGTCCGAGGACGGCTCGGTCGACGTGCGGCTGCCACAGGCCGGCGACCGGATGTTCCGCGTCACGGCGGCAACCGTGCGCGACGCGCGCGGCGCCGCGGCCCGCATCATCTTGCTGACCGACCTCACGCGCGGCGAAGAGCTGGAGCAGCGAAAGGAAGACTTCCTCGCGGTGATCGGGCACGAGCTTCGGACGCCGCTGACGAGCATCAAGGGCTTCGCCCGCACCCTCAGCGCGCGCGGCGACACGCTTCCCGCGCCGGCGCGCGCCGAGGCGATCGCGACGATCGCCGCGCAGGCCGACCGGCTCGAGCGCCTGATCGAAGACCTGCTGTACATCTCCGGCGTCGAGCAGGTGCGGCCGCCCGTGCGGCTCTCGTGGGAGGACCTGCGCGAGCTGTGCGGTGAGATCATCCGGCGCATCGGCGGCGAGTCGCCCTCGCGCATCGTTCGCTTCGCCCATCCGGGGGGCGACGTCCCGGTCTACACCGACCGCGTCAAGGTCGAGCAGATCGTCTCGCACTTGCTCGACAACGCGCTGAAGTTCTCGCCCGAGGACGCACTCGTCACGGTACGGCTCGACGCCGAGGACGACACGGTCGCGCTCTCGGTGATCGACGACGGCCCGGGCATCCCCTCCGCCGACCTCGAACGCGTCTTCGAGCCGTTCGTACAGCTCGACGGGACGGCCACCAGGACCGCGGGCGGGACCGGAATCGGGCTCTACGTCTGCGCGATGCTCGCCGACGCGCTGTCGGGGGCGATCGAGGTGGAGAGCGCCCTCGGCCGCGGTTCGACCTTCACGTTCCTGCTGCCCCGCACGGGCGTCGACACGCGCCCCGCCTAGCCGTACGCGCCGAGCGCCGCGTCCGCCTCCGCGACGACCGCGGTCGCCAGCTCGTCCGGAGCGAGCACCCGCGCGCCGGCGCCCGCGCTCAACAACACGGGAACGAGCCACGCGATGCCCGTCGTGCGAAGCGTGAGCCGCGTCGTGTCGTCGTCGAGGCGCTCGGCACGCTCCAGCGGCAAGGTCTCCGCGAGCCAGGCCGCATCCCGTCCGATCTCGAGCGTGACGACGACCTCGCCGCCGGCCTCGACGGCGATCCCGTCCCGGTAGCGCTCGGGCGCGAACCACGCCGGCGGCTGGAAGGAGGCGCCGGTTCGCGCCACGTCCCGGATCCGGTCCACGCGGTAGGTCCGCTCCGCGTCGGCGGAGACGTCGCGAGCGACGAGGTACCACCGATTCCGGTCGGCGACGAGCAGCAGCGGATCGATCTCGCGCTCGCCGAGCGCCGCCCTGCTCGCGGCGTAGTAGCCGATGCGAAGGCGCGCGCGTTCGTCGATCGCCTCGCGCAGCGCAGGCAGCATCTCCGCGCCCGGCGCGTCCAGCCGCACCGCGATCCGCGTCGCGAGGTCCTCCACGAGCGGCGCCTCCGCAGCCGACAGGGCCAGCGCGAGCTTGGCCAGCGCCGCCCTCAGGGCGCCGGCCTCCTCGCCGAGCACCTGTTCGGTCGCGCGCCCGGCCACCAGGAGCCCGAGCACCTCGGCGGCCGTCAGGCGCGGCGGGCGCTCGAGGGCGGCGGGCGTGCGGATCGTCACGTACCCGCCCCCGATCTCGGCCTCGATGTAGTCGGCGGGCGTGAAGGGCGGGAGCCCGCAGAGCATGAGCAGCTCGATGTCGGCCGCAAGCTCGGTCTCGGTGATGCCGAAGTGCGAGCACGTCTCCTCGACGGTCGGCGCCCCGCGGCTCATCACCCACGGAACCAGGACCAGGATGCGCCGCATCCGGTCGGCCGTCCGCTCGAACGTCATAGCCCTGCTCGCACGATCGCCGACAGGTGCGCGGCCGTCGCGCGCCGCACCTCCTCGGGTTCGAGCACGACGGCCATGCGCCCGAAGCCCGCGACCCAGGACCCGAACGAACGTGCGTCCGCAACGGGGATCTCGAGCACCACCCAGCCGTCGGACCGCTCCTCGACGCGGGCGGCGTCGCGGCGGCGCTCGACCTGCCAGGCGAGGTCCGGCGCGAAGGCGACGCGCGCGCGCGAGCCTCCTTCGGCCTCCCACGGCGCGCGCGGCTCGCCCGGCGCGTCCGCCGGCACGTCGAAGTCGGGGTCCGACCCGGCGCCGACGGCGATTCCTCCGTCGACGCGTGAGAGCCGGTACGAGCGCCGCTCGCCCTTGGCGACGTCGAGCCCGCCGACGTACCAGCCGCCGCGGAAGGTCAGGCCGTGCGGTTCGACGAGGCGCTCGGTCGGCTCGCCGCCTCCGCCCGTGCGGTATCGGAACGTGATGCGCTTGCGCCGCTCGATCGCGTCCAGCACGCGCCGGACGTCCTCCCCGAGGTCGAGGCTCGGGAGCATCCACGGGCCCGCGCCCGGCCCGCCGACACCCGCGGCCGTGAGCTTCAACGACGCGAGCGCGCCGTCCTCCGGGTCGCGACCCCGCGCCCAGGCCTGCGCCGCGAGCGACAGCGCCGCCTGCTCGTCGGCGCTCAGGCCGAGATCGCCGATCAGCGCCTCGCGCGCGATGATGCGATAGCCGACGCCGTCTCCGAGGTCCTCGTGATCGATCGCAAAGCCGATCTCGCGCAGCTCGGCCTTGTCGCGTTCGAACATCCGATGGAAGGCTTCGTCGGTCCGGCCCGCGTAGCCGGGGTTCTTCGCCCGGATCTCGGCCGCGCTCAGCGGCCGGCGCGTATCGAGCAGCAGCAGGAGCAGGTCGATCAGCCGCTCGGTCTTGGATACCTCCGACACCGGGCGGAGTCTAACCCCCGCCGGCGCGGGCTCCGTGACGGGCAGGCGCCCCGAGTACCCTTCTGCGCATGCCGACGCTCAAGCGCGCCGTCGTGCAACGGTGCGAGACGGCGCGACCGGGACTGATCCGCGCCGTCGTGCGCGTGGACGGCGGCGACGCGGCAGCCATCGCCTACGAGGAGCTGACCGGGCCGCTCGCGCCGGGCGACGCGGTCATCGTGAACACGACGGCGGTCGACCTCGGGCTCGGCAGCGGCGGGGTTCACTTCGTCGTCGCGGTCGAGGGCCGCGAGGCGGGCGAGCCGCCGGCCGGCCACGCGATGAAGCTCCGCTACAGCCCTCACCAGACCGCCGTCGGCTCGATCGAGGACGACGCGCCGGCGGCGCTCGACGAGGGCGCGGACCTCGGCGGAACGCCCGTCGTCGCGCTGGGGCTTCACAGCGCGCTCGTGCCGGCCGCGATCGGGGTCCGCGCGAGGTTCCCGGCCGCCCGGATCGCGTACGTGATGACCGACCAGGGCGCGCTCGCGATGGCCTTCAGCGACACGGTGGCGGCGGCGCGAGCGGCCGGCCTGCTGGACGCCACGATCACCACGGGCCAGGCGTTCGGCGGCGAGCTGGAGGCGGTGAACGTCTTCAGCGGGCTCGCGGCCGCGCGAAGCGCGGCCGCGGCCGACGTGATCCTCGCCGGCATGGGGCCCGGCAACCTCGGCACGGCGAGCGTGCTGGGCTTCGCCTCGATCGAGGCGGGCGTCATCGTGAACGCCGCCGCGGCGCTCGCGGGCGTGCCGGTCGTCGTGCCGCGCATTTCCTTCGCGGACACCCGCGACCGTCATCACGGCCTCTCGCACCACACGGTCACCACGCTCGGCGTCGCCGCGCTCGCCCGCGCGCACGTCGCGGTGCCGGATCTCCCGGCGGAGGAAGCCGCACTCGTCGAGCAGCGCCTCGCTCCCCTGCGCGCGCGACACGAGGTCGTGACGGTCGCGCTGGGAGACGTCGAGGCGCTCCTGGCCGCGAGCCCGATCCCGCTCCGCTCGATGGGACGCTCGTTCGCCGAGGACCCGCACTTCTTTCGCGCGGCCGCGGCGGCCGGCGTGCGCGCGGCTTCGCTCGCCGGCGCGAGCGTCTAGGGTCGCGTCAAGAGACGGTGTTCCTGATCCAGGACGCGGCCGCGGCGACCTCTGCGTACACGCCGGGCTTTCCCGCCCGGGCGCAACCGTCTCCCCAGCTCGTCACGCCGGCGAGGAGCCACGCACCCGACGGGCGCCGCACCACCAGCGGACCGCCGCTGTCTCCCTGGCACGAGTCTGTTCCCCCGGCGTCGTAGCCCGCGCACAGCTCACGCTCGCGCGCGAAGGTGCTCCCGTAGGCTCGTGCGCATTTGCCGTCGCCGATGACCGGCACCGTCGCGTAGCGCAGCACGAGCGAACCTTTGCCTCCTTCGGTCGTCGCCCCCCACCCGACGATCGTCGCGGGCGTCCCGGGCGCGTAGACCGAAGCGTGCTTCAGTCGCGCCCATGGGAGCGGCGGAGCGGCCGTCGCCCGCGAGAGACGCAGCAGCGCGACGTCGATCTCGTCGTGGACCAGGATCGCAGCGACGTCGATCCGCTCGCCCCCGCCGCCGTCCAGGCGTCGCAGCCCGATCGCCACCTTCATCTTCAGTCCCGCGACATCGTCGGACAGGCCCGCGAACGCGCCGTCGACCAGCTCGACGACGCAGTGAGCCGCCGTCAGCACGTATCGCCGGCGGACGACCGTCCCGCCGCAGAACTGGCCGGTGGCGAGCGACCACTCCGGCGAGTCGCCGTTGTAGAGCGCCGCCATCCACGGGTAGGCGCCCTTGGGCACGGGCTTGCCGCCGACGATCGCCTCCGACGACTGCACGGCGAGCACGCTCACGCACGTCGCGAGCAACAGCAGCCAGGCGGCCACGCGGCTCGGCCGGCGCATGCCCATGTCCTGGTCTTCGACGTCGAGAATCACGAGCCCTCCTGCCCTTGTTCAACGAATACGGCGACCCCGGAACACGGGAAACCGGCCGAAAGCATCGCAACGATGCTTCGCAAAACGAACGAGCCGGGACATCGCCACCAGGAGATTCCCGTGAGGTGATCGAACGTTTCAGCGCGATGAACCCTCACAATGCATGGCAGACGTTGCGAAACGGGCTCATGCTCCGCATCGGCGCGGCCGTCGTCGCCGGCGCGCTCATCGTGACGCTGGCGCCGGGCGGCGCGCAGGCCTCCGAGGTCGTGACCGAGCTGATCTCGACGACCGGCTCCAGCGCAGGCAACGCCTCCAGCGCCGCTCCCGCGATCTCGGCCGACGGAAGGTTCGTCGCGTTCAGCTCCGCAGCCTCCGACCTCGTCGCGGACGACACGAACGGTGTCGCCGACGTCTTCATCTACGACCGTCGCGCCCGCCGGATGGAGCGCGTGTCCCTTTCGCCCGCGGGCGAGCAGCTCGCCGTCCGCTCGGCATCGCCGTCGATCTCCGGCGACGGGAGATTCGTGGCGTTCACCGTCGCCGCGTCGCCGTCTCCGCTCTCGCCGGCCAGGGCAATCTTCCTTCGCGACCGAACGGCGGGCACGACGACCGAGATCAGCCGCGCGCCGGGGGGCGGCCCCGCACTCAACGGCCAGGGCGACCCGGCCGAGTTCGGCGCGCCGTTCGTCGCACGAGACGGCAGCGCCGTCGCCTTCGACAGCAACGCCGTGAACCTCGACGCGGCCGACGGCCCGATGGACACCGCGCGATCCGTCTACGTGCGCACCCTGGAGACGCAGCAGACCCGCCGCGTTTCGCGCCCGTACAACGGCGCCGTCGCCGACGGCGACTCCTACGCGCCGGCGCTGTCGGCCGACGGCACGGTCGTCGGCTTCTATTCGAGCGCCTCCAACATCGTGCTCGGCGACACGAACGGCAACCGCTTCGACGTCTTCGTGCGAGACCTGACCACCGGCGCCAACGAAGTCGTCACGATCGACGGCCAGCAACACTGGCGCGAGGGAGAGAACCCGCTCACCGTCGGCCTCGTCGAGAAGTTCCGGCTCTCGCTCTCGGGCGACGGGCGCTACGTGGCCTTCACCTCCGGGGTGACGACGCTGGCTCCCGGCGACAAGAACAACGTCTTCGACGTCTTCCTGCGCGACCGAGTCGCGCGGACGACCGAGCGCGCGTCCATCACGTGGACCCAGCGCGAAGCGGCCTTCGAAAGCCTGGTTCCCACCGTCTCGGACGGCGGGCGCTACGTGTCGTTCATGTCCCAGTCCGACACGCTCGGCTACGACACGGACTCCAACGCCGCGATCGACGTCTTCGTGCGCGACCGGCAAGACCGGCTCACCGCGCGCGTGTCGCTGACGCCCGCCGGCGGCGAGCCGAACGGCGCGAGCACGGCGCCCGCCATGCTCCCCGACGGCTCGGCAGTAGCGTTCGCATCCGCCGCCCGCAACCTGTCGCCGAACGACACCAACACCTCCGACGACGTCTACGTCCGCGGCCCGAGCCTGCCGCCGCTCCCGCCGGCGCCCTCCATCAGCGCGCCGGGCCCGGGCGAGGTGCTGCGCACGACCGCGGTCACCGTCGCAGGCTCGGCGACGGCCGGCGACCTCGTCGTGGTCCGAGACGGCGTCCAGGAGGTCGAAACGACGACCGCGGACGGCTCGGGCGCGTGGTCGATCGGGCTCGACCTCGATCCCGGCTCGCACACCCTCAGTGCGATCGCCGACCGGCAGGGCGACCGTTCGGAGCCGTCGAGCCCCGTTCCGATCACGATCGACCGGACGCCCCTCGCCCCCGTCATCGACCAGCCGTCGGGCGGAGCGACCCTCGCGACACCCACCGTCACGATCGCCGGCACGGCCGAGCCCGCGATGCAGGTCACGATCTCCGAGCTGGATCAGCCGATCGCCACCGCTCAGAGCGACGAGGCGGGCGCCTGGTCGGCGGAACTGACGTTCGAGGACGGAACGCACACGGTCGGAGCGACGGCGACCAACGAGTTCGCTGAGACCTCCGCGCCGGATTGGGTCTCCTTCACCATCGACACGTCCATCCCGGCAGCGAAGATCCCGCGCATCCTGCAGCCCGTTCCCGGGTCGATCCACGGGGTCGCGACGCTCACCGTCGCCGGTCGCGGCGAGCCGGGCGCGAGCGTTCGCGTCCTCGAAGGCGGGCTGCTCCTGTACGCGGGCACGATCGACCCCGCGGGCGACTGGTCCTTCGAGCACGCCTTCAGCGAGCAAAGCCACACGCTGTCGGTCGACTCCATGCTGACGACCGGCGAGGAGATCATCGGGTCGGGGTCGAGCTTCACGATCGATCTCACGCCCCCCGGCGCGCCCGCGATCACCGCCCCCGCGAGCGGGCCCGTCACCACCGACCCGTTCTTCGTGCGCGGCCAGGCCGAGCCGAAGTCACGCGTTCAGATCCGAGTGGACGGAAGCTTCTGGACGGAGGTAGCCGCGGACGGCGCCGGCGCGTTCCAGGCCTCGCTGTCGATCCCCAACGGGCCGCACACGCTCACGGCGCGCGCGATCGACCGGGCGGGTCACGCCGGACCGGCGTCCGACGCCGTCGCCGTCACGATCGACGTCGACAAGGTGCGCCCGACCGTCGGGCATGACACCGCCGACAACGGCGCGATCCTCATGGCGCTCGGCGACGCCGCCACCGGCGTCGCGGCCGACAACCGGGCGCTCGACCGCGTCGAGATCGTCGTCCGAGACGCGACCGGGGCCGTCGTCCAGTCCGGCAACGCGGCCTGCGACGGGTGCGAGCCCGGCGAGGCGACGTGGACCTTCGACCTTGACGCGCTGCCGGGGCGCTACCGGATCACCGCGCAGGCGGTCGACCACCGCGAGCTGCGTTCGGTCGCGCGGACCATCGCCGTCCTGATCGTGTAGCACCCTCGCCGGACCGCGCCGGCAGGTCTCACATCGCGTCGATGAGCCGCTGCACGCGCTCGTCGTGCGCCTTGAACGGGTCCTTGCACAGCACGGTGCGCTGCGCCTGGTCGTTCAGCTTCAGGTGCACCCAGTCGACCGTGAAGTCGCGCCGGCGTTCCTTCGCCCTGCGGATGAACTCCCCGCGCAGGCGGGCGCGCGTCGTCTGCGGCGGCGTCGTCGTCGCCTCTTCGATCGTTTCCTCGTCGATGACGCGCACCATCTTCCCGCGCCGCTCCAGCACGTAGTACAGCCCGCGCTCGCGGTTGACGTCGTGGTAGGACAAGTCCAGCAGCGCCACCTTCGGGTGCTGCAGCGGCAAGTCGTTGCGACTCCGGTAGGACTCGATCATCCAGCGCTTCGTCACCCAGTCGAGCTTGCCCTCCAGGGGGGTCAGGTCCTGCGCCTCCAGGCACTTCAGGGCTTCCTCCCACATCTCAAGCACGCGTCGCGGCAAGCCGTCGATGCCGCGCCGGTCGATGAACGTGCGGGCGCGATCGAAGTACTCGAGCTGGATCTCGATCGCCGACATCTCACGACCGTTCGCCAGCTTCATCGGCCGGCGGCACGTGATGTCGTGGCTGATCTCGCGGATGGCGCGGATCGGGTTCTCCAGCGTCAGGTCACGCATCACGGCGGCCTCTTCCACCATCCGCAGGACCAGGTCGGTCGTGCCGATCTTGAGCAGCGACGCGTACTCGCTCATGTTCGAGTCGCCCACGATCACGTGCAGGCGCCGGTAGCGCTCGGCGTCGGCGTGCGGCTCGTCGCGGGTGTTGATGATCGGACGCGAGCGCGTCGTCGCCGACGACACGCCCTCCCAGATGTGCTCGGCGCGCTGCGCGAGGCAGAACAGCGACCCGCGCGGCGTCTGCAGGACCTTCCCCGCGCCGGCGAAGATTTGCCGCGTCACCAGGAACGGGATCAGGACGTCGGCGAGCTTCTGGAACTCGCCGTACCGGCTGACGAGGTAGTTCTCGTGACAGCCGTAGGAGTTTCCGGCCGAGTCGGTGTTGTTCTTGAACAGGTAGATGTCGCCGGCGATCCCCTCGTCGTGCAGGCGCCGGTCGGCCAGGCTCACCAGCTCTTCGAGCGTGCGCTCGCCCGCCTTGTCGTGCGCGATCAGGTCCAGGATCGAGTCGCACTCGGGGGTCGCGTACTCGGGGTGCGAGCCGACGTCCAGGTACAGCCGCGCGCCGTTCTCCAGGAAGACGTTGGACGAGCGGCCCCACGACACGACGCGCCGGAAGAGGTAGCGGGCGACTTCGTCGGGTGAGAGGCGACGCTGCCCTCGATAGGTGCAGGTGACGCCGTACTCGTTCTCGAGGCCGAAGATGCGCCGCTCCACCGGGCCAGTCTACGTCCGCCCGGCCGCGCGCCGGGGAAGCCCTCGCGCGCACGCCACGGTTGGTAGGCTGCGCGCCGTGGAGATTCTCGCCGCGATCGGCTGGAAGGTCGCGCCCTCGATCGGGCCCGTGTCGCCGCACGGGCTCGGCATCGCGCTCGGCTACGCCGTCGCCGGGATGCTCGTCGCGCGCCGTGCCGAGCGCATCTACGGCATCCCGCGCAACCACATCTGGAACGCGCTCACGTGGGCCGTCGTCGGCGTCGTCGTCGGCTCGAGGCTCTTCTACGTGGCCGGGCACCTCGGCGACTACTTCCCGGACGACCCACTCGGCATCGTCCGGATCTGGGAAGGCGGCGTCGTCTTCTACGGCGGCGCGATCGGCGGCGTCGTGGCCGCGGTCCCCTACTTGCGCCGGCACCGGATCTCCTTCTGGCAGGCGATGGACGCTGCGGCCCCCGGCTTCCCGCTCGGGCTGATCTTCGGCCGGATCGGCGACCTCGTCATCGGCGACCACCTCGGCGGGCCCACGAGCCTCCCGTTCGGCTTCCAGTACCAGGGCGGCGACCTGCCCGGGTGCCCGACCCCCGGCTTCGGGTTCATCCCGGGTTCCGGCCTGTACTGCCCGGCGGTCGGAGAGGTCGTCCATCAGACCGCGCTCTACGACCTGGTGAACGTGCTCGTGCTGTTCCCGCTCGTGCTCCTGCTGTCGCGCAAGCGCCGCAGTGACGGCCTGCTGATCATGGCGATGACGGCGTGGTACGCGGCCGCGCGGTTCGCCGGCGACTTCGCCCGGCCGGCAACCACCTACGGCGGCCTGCGCGGGACGCAGTGGGTCTCCGTCGCGCTGGCCGCCGTCGCGCTCTGGCGGTTGCTTCGCATCGCGCGCGGGCGCGTGCAGCCGAGCCCGCCCTACGAGCCCGAGCCCGCAGCCGCCGCGGCGCTCGCAGGAGGCGAACCCGCAGCAGGCGGCGAGCCGGACGCCGCCGAGGAGTCCGCCCCGGAAGCCGCCTCCGCCGTCATCGCGGGCTCGCTGGACTTGGCGACCGAGGACGACCCCGCGCCACCGGCGGAGGATCCCGACCGCTGATGCCCCCGGCGGTCGTCGCGCGGGACCTGACCAAGCGCTACGCCGGCCTCGTCGCGGTGAAGGGCATCGCCTTCGAGGCGCCGGCCCGCTCCTGCTTCGGCTTCCTCGGGCCGAACGGCGCCGGCAAGACCACGACCATGCGCATGATCGCGTGCGCGACGCCGCCGAGCAGCGGACGGCTCGACGTGCTCGGCATGCCGGCCACCGAGCGCGCGCGCGAGATCAAGGCGCGCATGGGCGTCGTCCCGCAAGAGCAGAACCTCGACGAGGAAGTCACCGTCCTCGACAACCTGATCATCTACGCCCGCTACCACGGCATCCCCCGCCGAATCGCCGTCGAGCGCGCCGGCGAGCTGCTGTCCTTCATGCAGCTCGACGACAAGCGCGGCCGCGAGATCGCGGAGCTGTCGGGCGGCATGAAGCGCCGCCTGCTGATCGCCCGGGCCCTGTTGAACGAGCCTGAGCTGCTCTTGCTGGACGAGCCGACGACGGGCCTCGACCCGCAGGCGCGCCACCTGGTGTGGGAGAAGATGCGCGCGCTCAAGCAGCGCGGGGTCGCGCTGCTGCTGACGACGCACTACATGGACGAAGCCGCGCAGCTCTGCGATCGCCTCGTGATCATGCACGAGGGCGTGATCCTCGTCGAGGGCTCGCCGCGCGCCCTGATCGAGCGTCACACGAGCCGCCAGGTCGTCGAGGTGTTCGAGCCGCCGCCGGAGGCGCAGCCGGCGCTGCGCGACCTGGTGACGACCGTCGACCGCGCCGAGCAGCTCGCCGACCGCTGGCTGTTCTACACCGGGGAAGGCGACGCTCTGCTGGAGAAGGTGCGCGCGCTGAACCTCGACCCGAGCACGCTGATGCTGCGCGGCGGCACCCTGGAGGATGTGTTCCTCGTCCTCACCGGACGGAGGCTCGTCGAATGACGACGCTGACGCTCACGGGCGCGACGCGCTACTGGAACCGCAACGTGCAGGTGTTCCGGCGCGTGTGGCTGCTCGGGATCATGGCCTGGTTCGTCGAGCCGGTCCTGTACCTGGTCGCGATGGGCACCGGGCTCGCGCGCTACGTCGAGGGCATCAGCGGCTCGTACATCGGGTTCATCGCGCCCGGCCTGCTCGCCGTCGCGGGCATGTACGGCGCGACGTTCGAGGTGACGTGGAACGCCTTCTTCAAGATGGCGCGCGAGCACGTCTACGACGCGGTCACCTCCGCGCCGATCAGCATGCAGGAGGTCGCGCTCGGCGAGATCCTGTGGGGGACGACGCGCGCGACGATCTACGGCTCGGCGTTCAGCGTGGTCGCGATCCCCTTCGGCGTCTACCACGACCTCTGGGGTCTGCTCACGCTGCCGGCGCTCGTCCTGGTGGGCGGCGTGTTCGCCGTCATCGGCCTCATCTACACGTACCTGATCAAGCGGGTCGAGTACATCGCCTACTACTGGACCATGATCATCACGCCGATGTTCCTGTTCTCCGGGGTGTTCTTCCCCTTCGAGCGCCTGCCCGGCTGGCTGCACACGGTCGCGTGGTTCATGCCGCTGCACCACGCGACCGAGATGATGCGCGCGCTGATGAGCGGCTCGCCCGGCGCCGCGGCGGGACCGGCGCTGTGGCTCCTGGCGGCGACGTTGCTGCTGGTCGCGATCCCACCGCTCATCCTGCACCGGCGCATGGCGCGCTGAGCAGGCTCAGCGGAAGGCGCCGAGCGCCCGTTCCGCCAGCGCCGGCGTGGGCGCGAAGACGAGCACGACGCGCTCCCCCGCCAGGGCCACGAGACCCGCGCCGTCGGGCGCGTCCCAGCCTTCGCCGCCGGTCACCTCGAAGCGCTCGCCAAGGTTTCGGTAGCGAAGCGGGAGCCACGAGCCGAGCAGCTCGACCGCCTCGGCGGCCTCACCAGCGGAGTCCCACACGGTCGCAACGGCGACCACCACGTCGTCGCCCGAAGCCAGGCCCACGTAGGAGCCGCCGTCCCAGCCGGCGGCCGCGCGCTCGGCCTCCTGCGAGGTCAGGCCGGTGCTCGCGGCCGGCTCGTCCGCCATCGCGCGAAGGTCCAGCTCGCCGAACTGCCCCCCTTCGAGCGTCCGCCATCCCCGCCCGAGCGCGTCGCCGACGTTCGGGAGCCGCACGCGCCTGGGGTCGTCCCGCTCGAAGTATCGCTCCGGGTGAAGGACCTGCTCGGTCGAGACCGGCGGGTCGCGGTAGGCGTCGTCCACCGCGTCGAAGCCGCCCCGCTCGTGGAGCGCCCGCACGAAGGCGAGCCCCTCGCGGTAGGGGAAGAACAGCTCGTCGCGCACGAATGCCGGCAGCGAGTCGCTCGCCCCGGTGTCCGGCTGCTCCAGCAGCGAGAGCTGCTCGGCCGTCGACAAGCCTTGCACGGTGTACTGCTGCATCAGCAACGTCGCGTCGCCCTCGGCGAGCGCCTTGAACGCCAGCGCCGCATCGCCCTGCGAGTTCTCCAGGGCGTCGAGCCTGCCCAGGCCAAACCGCTGGTGGGTCAGCGCGTGCGTGTACTCGTGGGCAAAGACGACGCGGTCGAGCGGCGACGGGTCGGCCGCCTCCTCCGACGCGACGACCAGGGACCGGTCGGTCGTGTCGTAGAAGCCGACGACTTCCTCCTGCTGCACGCGAAGCAGCGCCTCGCGAAGGTCGAAGTCGGGCGGCACGACCCCGAGCGCGATCAGGATGCGCTGCGACGCCTCGAAGTCCTCCTCGGTCGTGTCGCGCTCGAAGAGCGCGAGGATCCGCGACGCGAGCTGCTCGCGCGTGAGGAACGTGATGTCGACCTCGTCGCGCGGCGACAGGCCGCGGATCCGCTCGACCGCGCGCTGCACGCCTTCGAGCGCGGTCGGCGCATCGCCCTCCAGGGTCCTGCGCAACTCGGCGGCGGCGTCCTGCTCGTACTCGAGTTGCGCCGCAAGGTTCGCGCTGCGCCGGCGCTCTTGGTCGAGCCGCGCGGCGAGGACGGTCGCGAGCACGAGCGCCAGCGCCAGCAGCGCGGCCACGATCTGGAACGCGCCCGACCGCGGGGACCTGGCCTGTTGCTCCGCACCACCCGGCCACCGCTCCGGCCCGTGGACCGGAGTCGGATGCTCGCTCACTCCCCGTCGCCCCGGAGGATCGTCGCGATCTCTTCGTTGGTGAAGCGCCGGAACGCGCGGCGCGGGCGCTCGCGATCGAGCACCGCGACCTCCAGGCTCTCGGCGCCGATCGGGCGGTCCGGCTCGACGTTGGCGAGCGCCGTCGCGCCCAGGCGCACCGCCGAGTCCAGGTCCAGCCCGGGCTGGTAGGCGCTTGCCAGCGCGGACATCAGGGCCTCCGCGTGCCCGCCCATCGCCACGACGCCCTGCTCCTCTTGAAGGCTGCCGTCGTAGAGCACGCGGTACATCTCGTCGTCCTCCGGCCGTTCGCCCACTTGCGCCACGAGGATCTCGATCTCGTAGGGCTTCATCTGCTCGGTGAAGATCGTCCCGAGCGCGTTCGCGAACGCGTTGGCCACCGCCTTCGCCGTCACGTCCTCGCGCCCGTAGGCGAAGCCGGTCATGTCGGCCAGCCGGACGCCGGCCTTACGGAAGGACTCGAACTCGTTGTACTTGCCGACCGCGCCGAAGGCGATCCGGTCGTAGACCTCGCTGATCTTGTTGAGCAGCGTCGACGGGTTTTCCGCGACCATCACGATTCCCGGCGCGCACTCGACCGCGAGCATCGACTTGCCTCGCGAGATTCCCTTGCGCGCGTAGTCCGCCTTGTCTCGCATCAACTGCTCGGGCGAGACGTAGTAGGGCATCGGGCTCATCGGCCGCGCTCCTGCAGCAGGGACTCGGTGGCCGCCCGCAGCTCGCCGTCGTCGACCGCGGCATAGCCTTCGGCCGTCACGACCGCCACGACCGGAAAGATGCCCCGGCCCAGATCCGGCCCGCCGGTCGCCGCGTCCTCGTCGCCCGCGTCCATCAGCGCCTCGACGCACACGCGGATCGCGTCCTCGCGCGACAGGTCGCCGCGGAACCGCTTCTTGATCGTGCCGCGAGCATGGACGCCGCCCGAGCCGGTCGCGTGGTACTCGGTCTCCTCGTAGCGGCCGCCCACGGCGTCGTAGCGGAAGATCCGGCCTTCGGCCCGGCGGCGGTCGTAGCCGGCGAAGATCGGCACGACGACGAGCCCCTGCAAGGCCATCGGGAAGTTCTGCTTGATGAGCTGCGCGAGCCGGTTCGACTTCCCTTCGAGCGACAGCGACTCTCCCTCGAGCTTCTCGTAGTGCTCCAGCTCCACCTGCATGAGCCGCACCAGGTCGATCGCCGGCCCGGCCGCCCCGGCGATCGCCACGGCCGAATGCGAGTCGGCCGGGAAGACCTTCTGCATTCGCCGGTCGGCGATCGACATGCCCTCGGTCGCGCGGCGGTCTCCCGCCATCACGATCCCCGAGTCGAAGCGCAGCGCCAGGATCGTCGTTCCGTGCGGGATCTCGGGCAGGACACCGGCACGCGCGTCGTGGGTTGGCAGCAAGCCCGGATCGACCTTGCGGATGAGGTCCGCGAACGACGGGTTCGGGTCCGCCGCGAAGGCGGCCGTGGCCCAGTCGGGGCCCTCAGGGGAGCCGATCATCGCCGCTACTGCCCACCCTTTTGGACGTACGAGCGAACGAACTCCTCCGCGTTCTGCTCCAGCACGTCGTCGATCTCGTCGAGCAGGTCGTCCAGCTCTTCCTTGATCTCCTCGGCTCGCTCGGCGGTCTCGGTACTCGCCTTCTCCTCGGGCGCGCCGGACTCGTGCTCGCGGGTCTTGTGCTTCTCCTGCCGCTTCTCGGCCACGATCGCTCTCCCTTCGGGTCGTGCCGGTTCATCATACGTGCGCGTCGGGAGGGACCGCGGCGCGTCACGCGCGCAGCTCGGCGAGCAGCGCCTCCGCGGTCGTACACCGGTCGAGCAGTTCCTTGACCATCGTTTCCGTGCCCCGGAGCGGCTCCTGCATGGGGATCCGCTGGAGGGAGTCGGCGCCGAGGTCGAAGATGACCGAGTCCCACGAGGCCGCCGCGACGTCGCCCGCGAACTGGGCCAGGCACCGCCCGCGGAAGTACGCGCGCGTGTCCGGCGGCGGCGCGTCGACCGCCCGCCGGACCTCTTCGTCGCCGGAGAGCCGCTCGAGCCGTCCCTTGCGCTCCAGCAGCTTCGCGATGCCCTTGTCCCGCCGCACGTCGTGGTACTGCAAGTCGAGCATGTGCAAGCGCGGATCGTCCCAGACAAGGTCGTGGCGCTCGCGGTAGGAGTCGATGGCCTTGTACTTCGCCACCCAGTCCACCGTCGTGTCGAGCGTCATGGGGTCGCGTTCGAGCGCGGCCAGCGTCGCCTCCCACCGGCTCATGACGTCCATCGCCCACGTGGGCGCATCCGCGCGCGCCAGGTACTTCTGCGCCATCTCGTGGTAGGCCCATTGCACCTCGACCGCGCGCAGCGACCGGCCGTCCTTCAGCTCGTAGGTCTTCGCGAGGTGCAGGTCGTGCGAGATCTCGTGCAGCGCCTCGACGGGCCGGTCGAAGGCCAGGTCGTCGGCGATGGCGTCGTCTTCGATCATCATGAGCACGATCGCGGTCACGCCGGTCTTGAGGTAGGTCGCGACCTCGCTCATGTTCGCGTCGCCGATGATCACGTGGAGGCGACGGTACTTCTCCGGGTCCGCGTGCGGCTCGTCGCGGGTGTTGACGATGGGGCGCTTCAGCGTCGTCTCAAGGCCCACTTCGACTTCGAAGAAGTCCGCGCGCTGGGAGATCTGGTACGGGAAGCGATCCGGCTCGCGCCCCGGGCCCGAGCGGGCGTCCCGGTTCCCGCCGCCGAGCAGTCCCGCGCCGCAGTAGATCTGCCGCGTGACGAAGTGCGGGGTGATCTGGCGCACGATCCGAGGGAACGGGACCGCGCGCGCCACGAGGTAGTTCTCGTGCGTGCCGTAGGACACGCCCTTGTTGTCGGTGTTGTTCTTGTAGACGAGCACCTGCGTGCCGGCCGCCATCGCCTCGACGGCGCGCTCGGCCGATCGCTCCAGGATCAGCTCCCCCGCGCGGTCGTAGACGACCACGTCGCGCGGGTTCGTGCACTCCGGCGTCGAGTACTCCGGGTGCGCGTGATCCACGTAGTACCGAGCGCCGTTCGTGAGGATCACGTTCGCCAGCCCGAGATCCTCGTCGCTGACCGCGCCCGCCGGCATGGCGGTCTCGAACCCGCGCGCGTCGCGCAGCGGAGTCTCCTCCTCGTAGTCCCATCGCACCCGGCGCAGCTCCGCGGCGACGTAGGAGTTGATCAGGACCGACGAAGTCAAGACCGGGTTGAAGTCGGCCGTCGCCGGCACCGTGAGCCCGTATTCGGTCTCGATCCCCATCACCTTCGGGATCGCCACGCACGATCACCCCCTCAGCAGCGTTTCAAATCCTACCCGCCTGCCGTGCGTAGGCCCGGCTACAGGTACTGCCCGGGTGTGACGTTCTCGATCGCCCGCGACTCCCCCTTGTCGCGACTGATGAGCGTGCGCACGTACACGATCCGCTCGCCCTTCTTGCCGGAGATGCGGGCCCAGTCGTCGGGGTTCGTCGTGTTGGGCAAGTCCTCGTTCTCGCGGAACTCCTCGCGGATCGACTCCAGGAGGTCCTGCGTGCGCAAGCCCTTCACGCCCTCGGCCAGGAAGCGCTTGATGGCGTCCTTCTTGGCGCGCGCCACGATGTTTTCGATCATCGCGCCCGAGTTGAAGTCCTTGAAGTACAGGACCTCCTTGTCGCCGTTGGCGTAGGTCACCTCGAGGAACTTGTTCGCGTCGGCTTCGGCGTACATGCCCTCGACCGTCGCCTCGATCATCCGCTCGACGAGCTTCCCGCTCCCGCCGGCCGCTTCGACCTCCCCGCGGTCCAGCGGCAGGTCGTCGTCCAGGTAGATCCGCAGGATCTCGCGCGCGCCCTCGGGATCCGGGCGCTCGATCTTGATCTTCACGTCGAGCCGCCCCGGGCGCAGGATCGCGGGGTCGATCATGTCCTCGCGGTTCGAGGCGCCGATGACGATCACGTTGGACAGCGTCTCCACGCCGTCGATCTCGCTGAGGAGCTGTGGCACGATCGTGTTCTCGACGTCGCTGGACACGCCCGAGCCGCGCGTGCGGAACAGCGAGTCCATCTCGTCGAAGAACACGATGACGGGGAAGCCCTCGTCGGACTTCTCCTTCGCGCGCTGGAAGATCTCGCGGATCTGGCGCTCGGTCTCGCCCACGTACTTGTTCAGCAGCTCCGGTCCCTTGATGTTCAGGAAGTAGGCGTTCGCGGCCTCGTTCCCGGTCTTCTCCCCGATCGACTTGGCCAAGGAGTTGGCCACGGCCTTCGCGATGAGCGTCTTGCCGCAACCGGGCGGCCCGTAGAGCAGCACGCCTTTCGGTGGCTTCAGCTTGTGCTCGACGAACAGCTCCTGGTGCAGGAACGGAAGCTCGACCGCGTCGCGAATCATCTCGATCTGCGTGCTCAGCCCGCCGATGTCCCCGTAGGAGATGTCCGGCACCTCTTCCAGGACCAGCTCTTCGACTTCCGCCTTCGGCAGCCGCTCGTACACGTAGCCGGACCGCGGGTCCAGCATGAGGTGGTCGCCGGCCTTCAGCGTCAGGCCCTGGATCGGCCCCGCGAGCCGCACGACCTGCTCCTCGTCGGCGTGGGCGATGACGATGACCCGCTGCGCGTCGAGGATCTCCTTCAGCTTCACGACCTGACCGTGCGTCTCGAAGTCCCGAACGGCGATGACGTTCATCGCCTCGTTCAGCATCAGCTCCTGGCCGTGCGTAAGGCTCTTCGGGTCGATCTCGTTGGCGACGTTCACGCGCAGCTTGCGCCCGCCGGTCATGACGTCGATCGTTCCGTCTTCGTTCGTGCCCAGGAACGCGCCGAAGCCGGACGGCGGCTGGCTGAGCTTCTCGACCTCTTCCTTCAGCGCGACGATCTGCTCGCGGACCTCCTTCAGGGTCGCGGCGAGCCGTTCGTTCTGCGCCAGCGCCTGAGACAGGCGGCCGCGCGCTTCGGTGAGCTTCTCGTCCAGGAGGGTGAACTGGCCGCTCGGGTCCGCGACCCGCCGCCGGAGCAACGCGATCTCTTCCCCGAGCGACCGGATCTCCTGGTTGAGGGCGGCGGTGTCCTCGCGTGCTGCCCTCGCAGAACGTTCGTGTCGCGCCTCAGGCATCGGCTCTCACACCTCCCTGGGGGACGAGCGGATCACCACTGCGCTTCGTCATCGCTTGGCTCCCGACTGGCGATTATACGTTCCCGGTAGCCTCCCTCGCGTACACGAGGAACGCACTCTCCACATTCCAACTATCGACACCTCACCCCACGCACAGGAGTCGGAGGGAGGCCTATTTCCGCAGCGCAGAGAGCGGCAAACCCGGACGAATCTACTCGCCCGGACCCAGGAACCGCGCCGTGGTGACGAAGCCGGTGTGCGCGACCATCCGATGGTCGGGGCGCACGCTCGGTCCCTCGACGTGCCACGTCCGCACGAGCGTCTCGCTGGTTTGCACGTCGATGAACCGCGCCGCGCGCAGCGCGTCGGTGACCTGGGACACCTGCACCACGCTCGGCACGTAGGAGCAGAAGATCCCGCCCGGCGCGAGCGCCCGCGTCGCCACCGGCACGACGCGCCACGGCTCCGGCAGGTCGAGCACGACACGGTCGATCCCCGTCTCGGGCACGCCGTCGGTCACGTCTCCCTCCCGAAGCTCGAGCTGCGCGGGAACTCCCCCCAAGAAAGAGGACACGTTCGCGCGCGCGCGCTCGGCGAAGTCCTCGCGCCGCTCGTAGCTGATCACCAGGCCGTGATCGCCAACTGCTCGGACCAGCGCGAGCGTGAGCGAGCCCGACCCGGTCCCCGCCTCCAAGACACGCGCGCCCGGGTGGATGTCCGCGCCCACCAGGATGGCCCCGATGTCCTTCGGGTAGACGACCTGCGCCCCGCGCGGCATCTTCAGGACGAAGTCGGCGAGCGTCGGCCGCAGCGCGATGAACGGCCGGCCGCTCGTGCTGTAGACGGTCGTCCCCGGCTGCGACCCGATCACGAGGTCGTGCTCGATCGACCCGGCGTGGGTGTCGAATCGCCCCGCCCCCTTCAGCGTGACGAGGTATCGCCGCGCGCGCGGATCGATCAGCAACACCTTGTCTCCGGCGTCGAACGGCTTTCCCATCAGGGTTCGTCCCCGCCCTCGTGCCGGCCGGCAGCGCCCGCGGCCCGATAGAGGAAGAGCCCCACGAGCGCGATCCAAGCCGAGCCGAGGGGGTCGCCTTGTTGCCGGTCGGCCAGGAAGACCGCGGCCCCCGTGGCGACGAGGCCGACCGCAAGGGCCCGCGAGATTGCGCTCGCCCACCGCGTCGCGCGCGCTCGCCCGCCGGTGAGACGCCACAGGGCGCTGCGCAGGAGCCGTCCTCCGTCGAGCGGGAATGCGGGCACGAGGTTGAACAGCGCCAGGACGCCGTTCACCAGCGCGAAGGATCCCCACGCGCCTGCAAGGCCGGCGGTGGCGGGGTGCAAGGCCCGCGCGACCGCAGCGCAAACCCCCGCCGCGATCGTGCTCCCGAGCGGACCCGCCATCGCGATCGCGAACTCGGCGCGGGGCGTGGGGGCCGGCTCGCCGAGCTGCGAGACGCCGCCGAAGACGAACATCGTGACGCGCCGGACCGGGATGCCGTATGCGCGCGCCACGGCGCAGTGACACAGCTCGTGGGCGAGGATGCACGCCGTGATGAGAAGCCCGAAGGACAGGGCGAGGAGCCAGGGCGCCACGCCGCGGTCGAACGGCCGCAGATGGGGCACGATCGAAACGCGCGCGAAGCTCGTCAGCAGGGCCAGCGAGATGACCCAGGTGGGGTGCGCCACGACGTCGATGCCGGCGACTCGAAAGAGCAGCAGACCGGACGAGGAGTCGCGTCGCGCGTCGGGCATCGGGTCGTCAATGCTATCGGCTGCGGGCCGGGGCGTCGGATCGTGAGGGTGTGGCGAGCGCTACCGCTCCCCGGGTGGGCCGCGCCGTGGTCCATCGCCAGTGAGATGCTTCGATCGGCGCGCCCGCCACTCCCTCCCTCGCTCTCGGGGCCTCGCTCTCGGGGCCTCGCTCTCGGGGCCTCGCTCTCAGGGGTCGTTCGCCGACGCCTGTGCGGCCAACTGGAGCGCGATCACGTCTCCCTCGGCCAGCGTCCGCTTGTTGGTCGTTCCCTCGTAGTACCACCGGTACATGGTCTGCTGATATTTCGGGGCGTCGGCCGCCGTGAAAGGCCAGGCGCCGTTGTCGGCCCCGATGTGCTCGATGCCGATCGCATGGCCGAACTCGTGGGTCAGCACGGACTGAAGGTCGAACGTCCCCCTGCCGTGTCCGACGGCGCCGCTCCATACGGTCATGTTCCCGAGGTCCGGATACAGCGTCCCCGCGACCTCGCCGGCGAGCGCCTCCGCGCCCGAGGGGGTCGCCCACGATCCGCTCAGGTTCAGCACGATGTCCACTTCGTCGATGCGACCGGACGACGGGTCCCCGTTCTCGTACCAGATGCACGTACGGGCAATCGCGGCCTCCGGCCCCGCACAGCCGGGATAGGAGGTCGTCGCCGACCAGAAGATCGCGTTCACGCCGTCGCGAGCCGCCTCCGACTTCCCGGTCGCGCCGTCGAGGCACAGCGCGGCACACGACTCGCCGCCCGGTTCCAGCGGCCAAGACTCGTTCCACTCGTCCAGCGCCGCCTGCACGGCGCCTCGGAACTTCCCGGTCGCGAGCGGGCTATCGGCGGCGTTCGTCTTGAAGGTGAGCGGGAGATCCTGCAAACGGACGTGCTCGCCGCAGTAGAGCCAGCTCGGACCGGCGTCGCAGCTCTCGTCGGCCGAGGCTGCGGACACGCCGATGACGCCGGCCAGCATGGCCGCCGCCATCGCGATGCGCGCTGTGCGTCTCATGATCCCCATCGATTGTCCGTTGGCCCGCTCCGACGCTAATGACCCGCCGCGATCATGGATCCCACCGCGATCGCGGCCTTGGAGCGAACGCGCTCGATGCGCTCCATCGCTTCGAGCAGCTTCAGGTCGAGCACGTCCTGACGCTCCGCAACGTTCAACGAGATGCGCCGGGCGTGCGTTGCCCCTCCGTGGTTCCTGTGCTGCCGCTTGGACTGCATGAGGCCCATCTCCCTCTTCGTCCCGGACATGTCTTTCGACCTATCCGCCCCATCGGGGCTTTGCGCCCCGTCGCCGGGCCCTCTCCCGGCTTGTCCCTTCCGATGGTGTAAACGACCCGATGCCGGACTTGTTCGGGGCTGTGCGGATCATTTCGCAGAAAAATGCCGGAGAACAAGCGAACGGCCCTCGTGTCCGAGGGCCGTTCGAGTCTGGCTCGGTCGCCTACTTGCACATCTCGCGAGCGATCGGAGCGAGCAGGTCGCCGGCTTCGTTCTCCAGCGGGATTTCGCAGCCTTCCCCGCCGGTGATGTCCTTCACGCCGCCGTTCTCGTCCGGTGCCACAGGTCCCTGGCGCTCCTCGGTCGAGCGCGTGGATTCGCTCGGCTCCGAGAAAGTCCCGGGGGCCCCGCCGCTCACCGGCGCGACGTCGCTCGTGCCTGCCGCGGGTGCCACGAGCTCGGGCAGAGCCGGCATCGCGGTGCCCGAGACTCCCAGTGCCGCCGCCACGGCGTCCTGGATGCTCGCGGTCGTGCTCAACACCGCTTCGAACTCCGCGGCCGCGGTCGTACCGAGCGCCGCCGCCTCCGCACGCAGGCGGGCTTCGGTCTCTTCCGCGATCGAGGCGAGCCGCTGGAGCTGCGCCGGGTCGGTGGTGTTGGTCAGGACCAGGTTGCCACCCTCGCGGCTCAGGTCGTTGGCGATCGCCAGCAGCGATGCCACGGTCTCGGTGTCGCCGCCGAGCGCCGTCACCTGCTGCGCTTCGCTCACCCGACGCTGCGCGTGGGCCATCTTCGCGAAGCCGTCCTCCACCGGACCGCCGAAGAACGCGATCTGCGCCTTCTCCATGCCGGTCTTCAGGCTGTAGAACGGGCTCCCCGGCAGCGCCTGTGCGGCCGCCGCGACCGGGAAGGCGCCCAGCGCCGCCGCCGCCAAACCTGCGGCGAAGCCACGCCGAAGCGTGAAGCGCCCGCTCGGGATTCGGATGATCGGCGCGCGGCGCACGACCTCGTCTGCCGGCGTGGCCGGGACCGAGGACAGACGGCGCACCTCGACGACTTCGGTGAGCAGACGGTGCTCGAGCGCCTTCATGAAGGTCACGTCGATGTCCGGGTCCGGCAGCGCCGCCAGGGCCCCGGCGATCTTGACCAGCTGCTTCGTCTTTGGACGCGCAGGCTGGATCCGGCCCTCGACGGCGAGCGCCAGATTCATCTTTTCCCCCATCAGTGCCTTCATCGTTCACCCTCCGCTATCCCAAAACGAGCAGCTTCGGATTCCGTTCGGCCTCCGGAGCGGCCATTTTCGGGATCTCGGTTGCCCCCGGACCGGATCGGTGTGTCTGTTATGTCCACCACACCTTCTCTGACCAGGAGCTTCTGCATGGCCTTCAAGCCGCGGAACTGCAGGGTTCGGATCGTTCCCTCTTTCTTGCCCAGGGCTTCGGCGACCTCGGCCACCTCCATGCCCTGGATGAAGCGCATCGTGATGACGTCGCGCTGGTCTGGGCTGAGTCGCTTGATCGCGCCGTAGAGGTCCCCGTTGAGCGCGTTGCGCATGACCGCGGTCTCGGTGGACGTCTCGTCGTCGGGCTCCGCCTCGGGCATCTCGTCGTTGAGCAGCTCTCGCTTGGCGCGGGAGGACTTCGCATGGTCGAGCACCAGGTTACGCGCGATGCGCATCAGCCAAGCGCCGAAGTTCGCGCCGGTCCAGGTGTAGTCGCCGATCTTGCGCAGCGCCCGCAGGAAGACTTCGGCGGTGAAGTCCTCCGCCATCGCCTTGTTGCCGTTCAGCCGATAGAAGAGGAACTTGTAGACCGACGGCATGTATTCGCGATAGAGAGCCGCGAACGCCTCACGGTCGCCGGATTGCGCTTGTTCGATCAGGGCGGGGATCTGGGAGTCTGTCTCGGCTATCTCCACCGACACGTCCGCGGCGGCCACCGCGAGGCTCGGCCCGGAGGCCGTTTCGCGTTCCGCCGTTTGGTCGTACGGTGTCATTCGCCTTGTCCCTCGCGCGGTTCGAAACCGCCCCTCACCTGGGAATGCTCCCCCACAGGTTCGCCGGTCCCCCAAGGTTCACCTTCTCCAACGAAGGTTTGCCCCGACTGTTACGCGTTGTCCCCGAAGAATCCGGTGACGAGATGATGGTAGTACGCCCGATTTGGATTTGACCATAGTTCGGACGGGTCACTTCAAGATGGAAAAACCCATGCGTACCTGCGAAAACGGTACCTACCGGGCGGTATCAACTTGTGAATCTCAGCACGAGCTCGCGCGTGAGCGCCGCCGCGGCCGCCGCGGAGATTTCCGACGCGTCCAGCGCCGGCGCAGCTTCGACCAGATCGACGCCCACGACGTCGAGGTCGGGCAAGCCGAGCAGCGCGTCGCGCAGCTCGTCGAACCGCGGGCCGCCCGGCTCCGGGTTGCCCGTTCCCGGCAGCACGCTCGGGTCGAGCACGTCCATGTCCACGCTGAGCAGCACGGGGCGATCGCCGAGCGCGCGGCGCATTGGATCGGTCAGCACCAGCCCCGAGGACCACCCCGCAAGCAGCTCGTCGGCGTCCCGGAACTCCTGACGTTCCCCCGAACGAATGCCCAATGCGCACACGGGCCCGGCGGATGCCATCGTCCGCGTGCCGCACGCATGGGAGTAGAGATCCCCTTCGTAGTCCGGACGCATGTCGAGGTGGGCGTCCACGACCACGCACGCGAGGCCCGCGTGCACGCTTCGCAGGCCCGCCGAGGTTCCCATCGACACCGAATGGTCGCCGCCGAGCGTGACGACCAAGGGCACGTGGCGGGCGTGCTGCTCGGTCGAGCGGGCGACCGCGTCGACGAATCGCTTGCCGCCCAGCCCGCTCACGTCCAGGTCGCCAGCGTCGGCGAGCGCCAGGTCCTCCAAATCGCGGCCGAGCCGCGGCGAGTACGACTCCAGCGATTCCGACACTCGCCTGACCTCGGCGGGCGCCGATGCCGCCCCCGCGCGCCAGGACACCGCGCCGTCGTAAGGGACGCCCCGGATCACCGCCTGCCATTCGCGGGCGGGATCGTAGGACTCAGCCGCCAGGAACGGCATGACGATCCCACTCCGGCGAGCGGCCCCAGGTCCACGGGGGGCCGTCGCCGGCGACCACGTCCGACACGAGCTGCGGCAGCGCGAAGGCGCCCGCCTGCACCGCCGGCGACCAGTACCGCGTTTGAAGCTTGCGCTCGGCGGCGCGAGCTGCGGACTGCTCGTGATCGGTGATCGGTTCGGCCGCAGCGAGCAGGAAGGACCACAAGGTGCCCGGATACAGGGGGACGTGACCGAGGAACGCTTGGGCCGAGGCAAACGCCTCACGCATCGCCGCCGCCGCCTGGTGCATCTCCCCCTGCTGGAACAGCGGCGAACCGGATTGCGCGCAGACGAGACCGCCTTCGTTCAGGCGATCGCGCGCAGCTCGATAGAAGTCGCCGGTGAACAACCCGACGCCGGGACCCACGGGGTCCGACGAGTCGACGATGATCGCGTCGAACCGCTCGCCGGCGTCGCGGACGAACGCGATGCCGTCTGCGAACCGAACCTCTGCGCGCGCGTCGTCGAAGGCGTCGCCGGCGACCGAGGGGAGATGCTCGCGGCAGAGCCGCGTGACGCGTTCGTCGATCTCGCACATGACCGCGCGCTCGACGCCCGGGTGCTCCAGGACGCGCCGAAGGGTGCCGCCGTCTCCGCCGCCGACGACCAGCACGGAGCGGGGGTTCGGGTGCGAGAGCAGGGGCACGTGGACGAGCATCTCGTGGTAGCAGAACTCGTCGCGCTCGCTGGTCTGCAGGAGCCCGTCGAGCACCAGGACGCGCCCGAACCGTGGGGTCTCGTAGATCTCTATCTGCTGGAACGCCGACTGCTCGGACGCGACGAGGGTTCCCTCGAACCGGGTTTGGTAGCCCTCGACGATCGTTTCGCCGAACCGGGCCACGTTAGACGGTGACGCCGCGCTTGACTTCGGTCACTTGCATCGACCGCGGCGAGAAGTACTTTCGGAGCATCTCGAGTCCGGCGTCGAAGTCCATCGTGCTGCCGCACGTGAACATGTCGACGGCCGCGTACCCGTGCTCGGGCCAGGTGTGGATGGTCACGTGCGACTCCGCGATGATGCACACGCCGGAGTAGCCACCGTTGGGGAACGGGATGAAACGCGTATCGAGCAGCGTGCCGCCCGTCACTCGCACGACCTCGACGAGGGCCTCTTCCCCGACGTCATGTCGGTCGAGGTTCTGAGCTTCCCAAAGCTCAACCAAGAAGTGGCGCCCCAATGCGTTCATCCTGTCACCTCCCAGGGTGTTGCGTCTGGGCGATGCCACAGCACGGCTGCGGCGATCGCCGAACCGACCCTTTCGACGACGTGCTCCGACGTCGCATGGTGGAACTCGTAGGGCTCGAGGCCGCGAACGCCCATGGCCTCCTCGACCATGAGCCGCGTGCGCTCGGTGATCTCCTCGGCGGTCTCGTCGGCGCCGCTGGCCTCCATCAACACGCCGCCGCGCGCGGTCCAGCCCACGCCGACGCACGCGGCGATGCGCTGTCCGGGGGTAGTGGAGACGATCTTGGCGTAGGCCGCGGGCGTGAGGGCGCCCATCGGGAGGTCGGGCAGCGGCGCGAGCCGCGCGCCGGTGGGGACGATGCTGCTTACGCGGAGGAGGTTGACGTCGCCGATGCCCGCCTTGCGGAGGGCGTTGTCGAAGGCGGTGAGTTCCGAGAGACCCTCAGCGGCTCCGAACGTGAGACACACCATGTTGGGCTGCTCGTACATCCCACCCCCCCTCTCGCACCCCGGTCACTCGCCGGGCCAGCACACGTGCCCAAGACGCAGGTATCGCGCGGCCCTATTGGGGACCGCGCGGGGCGAGCCTTTTTAGCGCAGGCGCCCCCGGCGCGCAACCCTCATCGGGGGCCGTCCTTCCACCGGCGTTCGAGCAGGTCAGCGAACCATCGCGGCGCCGTGGGCGGCGCTGGGCCTGTAGTCCGCATCGCCCGCGAACATGACTTCGTAACCGCCGTTCAGCAGCGCGCGCGCGAGCGCGTTGGGAGCCGAGCATCTCGCAATCCCTTGCGCATCGGTCGTCGTCGAGCAGACTCGAGTGCCGTTCACCCAGAACGTGACCGGAGTGGCCGGCATGGGGTCGTACTGCATCCCCGTCCGCTGGCCGGTGAGAAGAGCCGACAACTCCAGCGGCGCCTCCAGGGTAGTTGCGTCCACGATCGCCGTCCGCGCAGCGAGCCGGGTGAGCGCCTTCGTCACCCTGACGATAGTCGCGCCGGCGCTCCCCAAGTGGAAAGGGTGATCGGCGTAGGTCGCCGACAACAGATGGAGGCCCTCTCCTCCGGAGCCCGGCGTGAACGCGAAGGAACACGAGCCGTTCGACAACCAGCACGAAGAACGGTCGAGCACGGCCGGAGCATCCGATGTGAGAGACACCACACCCGAGGGATCGAAGGCTCCGCCCCCATCCGCGTTGGTGACGAACACCATGCACGTCGTGCCGGTGGTCACCGGGATCGTGGACTGGGCACACTCCAGCCGCATAGTGGTCGCCCTCTTGATGACCTCCAGGGTGTAAGCGTCGGAGCTTGGAAGCGCTTGCTCGTTCCCGAGATAGCTGGCCTGGATCTCATAGGCACCGATTCCCAAGAAGGAATCGGCCTGCGAATCGTATCTTGGCGCCGAGCTGAAGCTGAACTGACAACGCCCCGCCGAGTTTAGCGCGCATGTCGTGGGCACCGAGCCCCCCGATCCGGTGGAGAGCCTCACGTTGCCTGCGACGGGCGACGCGTCTTCAGCGTCGAGGACCGTCGCCGTACACATCGTGGAAGCGCCGGCGAGAACCTCGGTCGACATGCACGCGACATCTGTTGACGTCGGCCCCGGTGGCGGTGGCGGTGGCTCAACTTCGAGCACCTCGATCGTTGCCTGCGCGCTTACCGGAGAATGTTGGCCATCGCCCAGATATGAAGCCGTGATCACGAATTCTCCGCCGGGCCCCGTCACCGTGAACTCAACGTTGCAGTACGAGTTCGGCGGGTCCCACCACGGGGACTCGAGCGTGCATTCCGCGGGAGAGAAGGTGAGCGGTTCGTCGCTAGCAAACGTCACCCTGCCCATCGCAGGCGTCCAGAACTTCTCCGCCGGCTCGAGGAGTGCCATACAACCCACCGACTCTCCCTCGGAGACCGTGCGAGGCCAACAGGAAAACCACATGTGGGAGTCCCACGGTTGCTCTGCCTCCGGCACCCCCAGCACGCCCGGCTCGGTCTGCTGAGCGAACCCGTTCGAGATGGCTCCGGACCAACAATCCGAATAGCACGCCCGCGCTGCATACTCGGTCGTCCCGCTTCCATACTCGTTGTCATGCACGTCGGCGCCCAGCTCCCACGTGCCGAGGAATGTGCCGTTGCGATAGTAGGTGACGACCTCCGCACCGGCATGTGAGCCGGTCTCGAGGCCCAGGAAGACTCCGAAATCGTGGGGTTCCCACCACGCTCGCACCTCGGGGGGCGGCCCCGCGAGCACGGCGCTGTAATCCGGCCTGTGCCATTGGCCGATAGAAACCGACGCGTCACCGGCGGCGATCTGCTCGCGCGTGCAGTTGGCATAGCAGGCGATTGCGCGATAGCTGGTGCGGGCGGGATCGTTGTCCGAGTAGTCGATCACGATCGACGCGGGCTCTGCCGAAATCATGTCGGTGAGGTACTCGATGATCCCAACCGGCGCATCGGTGTGTACACCCCAGTCGACGTGAACCTCCGAGTGCAAGCCGCCGGCCACGTAGATCGGCTCCACGGCAGTCACGACCGGCGCGGCACCTTCAGGTACGGATGCGGCAGCCGCCCGCGTTCCGACCCCCGTCGAAACGAGCAGCAACATGCCGGCTGCGATGGTCTTCGATCTGGTCGTCATGCGTGCCCTCGTTGGTCGCGTTCCGTTTTCAAGCGCCTTGTTCCCTTGACAGTTCCACTTTCCTCGGGGTTCTCCTGCCTGCATGCCGATCCCGGCACGTTCTTGGGATCCTTCCTGTCGGGAACCTGGACGAGTTGTGACAATCTAGTAGGTTTAGGATGACTGTGCCATCGAGTCCTGCGTCTGGCGAGGAACGGGGAGTTCGGGAACATGAGGACCGGCAGCATCGGGCTGCGCGTGGTCGGCTTGGTGATGCTCGCATGCCTTGCCGTCACGTCGTCGGGGGGCAAGGCGCCGGTACGCAGAAGGTGCGCGGATCGGTGCTCGTGTCGACCGGGCCTCGCTACCTCGGACCGGTCCAACGTGGGGGCTTGTGCGGTGGCCGATGGCCTCGCTCGCTTCGCCGTCGGAATCGGCGCGGCGTTCCGTATCGACGTCGCCTCCGCGACGCGTGGTCGCCCGTATGTGCTCCCTCCGGAACGCCCCGCAGAACTCGAGATCACGTTCACCGGCCGCAGCATCGCCATGCGTAACGGCTCGACCGACGGGATGCCGCCCGCCGACGGAACCTACGCGACGCTTGGCGCCACGCAAGGGATAGTGCCGGGCTGGGCCGAGGAGGCCGTCGTCTGCCTCGTGATCGGTTCGCCGACGGACCCTCTGTGACGTGCGGGAACGTCGGCATCGCTCATCAGGATGCGACGCAACGCCTTCGGAGACTACGGGCCGCACGCGCCCAGCACGCGGGTTGTTTGCGGGTTGTTACCGAGAGCTGGCCCGGTTACTGACCACCCTTGTCTTTGACCTTGCCGCGGGGTCGCGGGAAGATGCTCCGGTTTCGATAGGGAGGAGCCATGCGCAAGAGCGACCCGTCCTCGACCCGCGCCCCCAGGTGGATCCAAGGCTTCTGCGTGCTTGTTCTGACGACCAGCCTAGTTGCGTGTCCTTCGAGCAGTGTTGCCATGAGTGGGCGCGTACTGGATGCCCGCTCCCAGGATCCGGTCGCGGGGGCAACCGTCACGGTCGGGACCGAGACAACCACCAGTGCCGACGACGGATCGTTCGCCCTCACAGATGTACCCGACGACGCGCCTATCCGCGTCGAGGCCGCGAACTACGAACCCGCTACCTCGACCGTTTCGGGAGGCGCCTCCGCCGACATCGCGCTAGTGCCGATCCCCGTTCAAGTCACCGTTGTCAGCAATCTGACCGGCAAGGGTTTACGCGCGACGATTCGGACCGGCGATCAAGAGGCCCGCTCGGATACCAAAGGCCGAGCCAGTCTTTACGGCGTCGGCCCCGGAGTGAAGGTTCGGGTTCTGTCTTCAGGTTACGAGCAAGGGAGGCACGAGATTCCGACGACGAGGAAGCTCCGAGTGCGACCTCTCGCAGGACCGGCCGCAACCGCTCGCCAGATCGCCGAGTGGGAAAGACGGCAGCAGTGGAAACCGTCGGCGGCTCTTATCCACCCCGATGCCTTCTCGTATGTCACACGCGCCGAAGTCATCGCGGAGAACAAGCAGGCTGCTCGTGAGGGCAGCCAACTCGTAGGCGTCGCGGTTCGCCGGGTGAGTTACATCACGTGGACATTCCAGCGTTGCTCCCAGGCAGACTTTGGGCCGAAGCGGTACAAGAACACCGCCGCCTTGGATCTCACCTACATCTATTCAGCGCCAGCAGGGGGAAGGGAAAGGCTGCATGCCATTACACACTACGTCCGGACGCCCGATGGACGGTGGCGATACTTCCCGATTCTTGGGTGTGACTAATGCCCAGGTCGTCTTCACCTACGCCGACGGCGCCCGCGTCGGGCCGACTCGGAGCCTCAATGAGCGGTTCGCGAAGACGATCGAGCGCGGGGGTCCGACCGATCACGCTTCACGATCTGCGGCACACCCACGCGACCCTCCTGCTCCGGCGCGGCGTCCCGATCCACGTCGTCAGTCGGCGCCTCGGACACGCGAGCCCGGCGATTACGCTCGCGATCTACTCCCACGTCCTGCCCGATCAAGGAAGGCTCGCGGCAGACGTCGCTGGGGCGATCGCGCGCGGCAGCAGAGATGGGTGGGAAGCCACACGATGACGGGTCATGGCGACCACGAAGGCACGTTTCACCCGCAGGTCCACGTCGCATTGGGTGACCTCGAAGCCGACGTCGATGAGGGCATCGCGCCCCTCATCCTTGCGATGTGGGGCGCCGACATCGACACGGTCATGTCCTGCCAGGACAACGTCGGCGGCAGGGTGTGGATATACACCTACGGCCCGGATGCTGAACGGTTCCTGAGCCTCGCCGCAGGGGTCTATGACGGAGACACCGAGTCCCTCTACAACCGGATCGCGCAGGTGTTCGAGCCCGACGATGCCGCGATCCGACCTCGCGGAAGTCCTACGGCGGATAGCAGCTGCTTCCGCCGAGTAGCGCTCCGCACGCGGGTTGTTCGCGGGTTGTGAGATACGACGAGGCCGGGCTCGAAGCCCGGCCTCTCGCGTTTCAGCAGGTCAAACCTGGTGCGGGTGAGAGGACTTGAACCTCCACGTCCCGAAGGACACATGGCCCTCAACCATGCCTGTCTACCAATTCCAGCACACCCGCAGGGCGGCTCAGGATATCAACCGGCGAGGCGCCAGTCCTCGACGTTCCAGAAGGGGCCGTCGGCTTCGGCGCTCGCGGCGACGCCTTCGATGCCCGCGCGCGTGACGATCGTGACCGAGAAGCGCAGCAGCGGCACGACCGGCGCCAGACGGCGTAGCGGGCGTGCCGCGCGCGTGGCCTGACCCTCGACGTTGCGGTCGTCAGCCGCCAGAGCGCGATCAAGCTCGGGGCTCCGCAATCTCGCCCGGCCGGGCAGCCGGGACCGTCCCGCCCCGGTCGTACCGACGTGCGCGCGGACGCCGCCCAGCGGCGGATCGCGCCACACGACGAACGCGGCCTCGAACTCCGGGCCCTCCAGCCACTCCCCCCAGAAGACCGCGGGATCAAGGGGTACCGCGTCGACCTCGATGCCCGCGCGCCGCGCGTGGTAGACGACCGCATTGGTCACGAACGCCGGCAGGTCCTGCACGTCCTCGAACGCCAGTCCGAACGACAGGTCGAGGCCGCCGCTCGACCGGATGGGCCCACCCGTCCAGCCGGCGCGCGCGAGCAGTCGGCGGGCTCGCGGGAGGTGCTCGTCCGCGTCGCCAATTGCCGCCGCTTCGGGACCGGGGCCAAGCTCGAGCGCGGCGTCCTCCCCTCCGAACCCGCGCGCGAGCCGCTCGCGGTCGAGCGAGTCCAGCAGCGCGCGCCGGACGCGGTGGTCGTCTAGGACCTCGTCCCGCGCGTTGAACAGGATCCCGCCCCAGGTTGCGCCTTGGTCGCTGCTCACCTCGCCGGCATCGCTCGCGCGGCGCAACCAGTCCTCGGCGAGATAGGGCCCGAGCGCGTCCACACGGCCTTCGCGGAGGAGACGCAGCGCGCCGGTGGCGCTCGGCATGAAGACGACGCGGATACGTTCCAGGTGCGGGGTTGCATCCCACGCGCCGGTGTTGGCGACGAAGGTCATGTCGAGGCCGCGCCGCCAGCGCTCCAGCACGAAGGGCCCGCCGGAGACGGGCCAGCGGCGGCCGAGCCGCGCGAGGCCGCGCTTGGAATCGACCAGGTGCGCGGGGAGCACGCCGAGCCCGGCGCCGAACAGGTCCGGCCAGCGGCGGTACGGACGCTTGAACTCGACGCGGGCCACGGTCGGCGACTCGGCGACGATCCGTTCGATGTGGTCGTAGCCGTCGCGGCTCGCGGGCATCCGCGAGGGGTCCATCGCCACACGCCGGGTCGCCCGCAGGTCTTCGACGGTGATCGGCCGGCCGTCGCTCCACCGCGCGTCCGGGCGAAGACGCATGCGCACGCTGAACGGCTCGCCGGGGAGCACCTCGGGTTCCGCGGCGAGCAGCCAGCGCTCGCGCGAGCCGTCGGGGCCGATTCGCCAAAGCGCGGGCATGAGCAACCGGACGAGGTCGCGCGTCGCGGGCGACTCGCCGGCGGCGAGGAACGGGTCGAGCGTCGCGGGCTCGGCCGGGTAGGCGATCGTGATCGAGCCGCGCGGCACGACCGGCGGTGACGGCTGCGGTGGTGCCGTCCCGCCGGGACAGCCGGTGAGCAGCAGGACGAGCGCGACGGGGCCCCGGAGCGCGCGCGCGGTCACGTCGTGAGCCAGACCGCCCGCCCGTCGAACACGCCGGCCCCGCTGAGCGCGAAGCCGCGCACGGCCGGCACGATTGCCTGGCGGTTGCGGAAGAAGATGATCGGGATGAGCGGCAGTCGCTGCAGCGCCCGCTCCTCGGCGTCGTGATACAGGCGCAGGCGCCGGTCCTCGTCGGGCTGGCGCCGCGCCTTCGCGAGCAGCGCGTCGAACGTGCGATCCCGATAGCCGGTGGTGTTGTTGCGCGATCCCGTCTTGAGCTGCTGGGCGAGGAACCCGTCCGGCGTCGGCACCTGCGCGAGCCAGGCGAGTTGCGCGAAGTCGTGCCTGCCGTCGTCGAGCAGGTTGTTGTAGCGGCGCTCGTTGTAGCCCCTGAGGCTGACGCGGAAGCCGATTGTGCGCAGGTCCGCGGCCACCGACTCCGCGACCGCGCTCGTGGAGCGTTCGCGGAAGAAGTCGATGCGGATCGGCGGCGGCTTCTTCTTGCGGTACACCGAGCGCAGCAGTTGCCGCGCGCGATCGCGATCGGCGACGCAGGCGCCGCACGCCTCCGGCACGTAGCCGCGGATCCCGCGCGGCAGGATCCCCGTCGCCGGGTCGCGGGTGTCCGCGTAGAGGTCCCTCGCGATCGCCTCTCGGTCGATCGCCAGCGAGATCGCCCGCCGCACGGCCGGGTCCTTGTACTTGGCGAGCTTCAGGTTCGGCCCGAAGTAGAAGGAGGCCCACAGCGGCGTGAAGCCGGTGGCGGGATCGAGGTCGACCGTCCCGACCGCCGACGGCGGCACCTCCGCGACGTCGACGTTGTGCCCGCGGAAGGCGTTCCAGCCGGCGTCGACGGTGTCGAACACGAAGAACTCGATCCCGTCCAGGTACGGCGCGGGGTCGTAGCGCGTGTTGCGCGTCAGCACGACGCGCGACGGCGAGGCCGTGCGCACGCGGAACGGGCCGTTCCCGATCGGCTTCGTCGCGAGCGTCTTGGCCGAGCGCACGTACTTTGGGTGCAACGGCCCGAGCGCCGGGTGCGTCAGCATCATCGGCAGCTCGGCGAACGGCTGGTCGAGCGCGATGACGAGCAGGTCCTTCCGGCGCGCGCTCACGCCGGCGAGCGTCGTGGCGAGCCCGTCCACCTTCGCGGCGGTGAACCCGCGCACGGGCTCGAGCTGATAGGCGATGTCGGACTTCGTGGCGAAGCGCGTCAGCCGGTCGAACGCGGCCTCGAAGTCGCGCGCCCGCACGCGCGAGCCGTCGTGGAACCTGGAGTCGCCCAGGACGAAGCGCCACGTGCGGCCGTCCTTGGACACCGACCAGCGCCGGGCGGCGCCGGGCAGCAGCTTCCCGGTCGCGGGATCGAGCCGCGTGAGCGGCTCGAAGATCTGCGTAGCGATCGCGAGCGGTCCGGTGCTGGTCGCGCGGACGGGATCCAGCGAGCCGACGCCGCGCACCGCCACGCGAAGGACGCCGCCGGATTGCGGTTGCTCGGCCGGCGGCGGCGTGACGGGGGGCGGAGACGGGCAGGCGGTCAGGAGCACGGTCAGCGCCGCGCCGAACGTGCGGGCGCGACGAGCGGGCGCGCCGCTGGACACGATCAGCTCACAGGAAGTGCAGCCCGACGGTGGTCGCCCCGAACGCGACGGCCATCACCACGGTGAGGCGGTCGAGGTTCTTCTCCACGACGGTGGAACCCCCGGTCGTCATGCCGCCGCCGAACATCTCCGACAGCCCTCCTCCCCTGCCCGCGTGCAGCAGGATGAACAGGATCAAGACGAGCGCCGAGGCGACGTGCACGATGGAGACGGCGAGCTTCACGCGTGTCCCTTTCCTTCCGCGAGGTTCGGCGCGTCAGCGTACCATCAGCGATCCCCGGCGGCATGGTCAGCGGAGCCACATCGCCGCCGGGTCTCCCCGAGGGAGCACGGACGATCCCACCCAGGCGAGCCGCTCGCTCAGCTCGACCCGCTCGACCGGCCAGAGCAGAGGGATCACCACCGCCGAGCGCACGGCGAGACGGTCGGCCGCCCGCCAGCGGGCGGCCGACGCCGCCGGATCGCCCGCGCCGTTTGCCTCGTCGATCGCCGCGGCGAGCCGGGGCAGCGCCGCGCCGGCGTAGTTGGTGCCTGCCGGTGCGCGAGGATCGGCGATCGAGCCCAGCACGTTTCGCCCGGCCCGGCCCGGCCAGTCGGCGCACCAGGTCGCCAGACCCGCCGTCGCGCGCCGCGTCGCGTAATGGCCGGCGTGGAGCGTCGCGGCCGGCACGCGAAAGATCCGCAGCGCGATGCCCACCCGTCCGAGCGCCCTCGCCAGGGCCCGGGCCTCGGCGACGTCGCGGGCCGAGCGGGCCACCGTGATCGTGATCGAAAACCCTCGCCGCAGACCGGCGGCTCGCAGCCGTGCGCGTGCGGCGTCCGCGTCCTCGGCGAGGACCGGGTCGGGAGCGTTCGCGTCGTCGACCGGCGGCAGGAGCCGCGGGGCCGGCCGATGAGCGCCCGGCAAAGCTTCGCGCCGAACCGCGGAGGCGACCGCCCGCCGCACGCGGACGTCACCGAGTGGGGGCGTCGCCGGGTTGAGGAACAGGTAGCGCACGCACGCCGGCTGCGTGCCGACCGCGCGGGCGTCCGGCCCCGCCCCCGCGGCGACGTCCGCCGGGCCGGGCTCCACGATTAGGTCGGCGTCAGGCGGCAGTGGGTCGGACGGGCGGCCTTCGATCCGCCCTTCGACGGCGTCGGGATAGGCCGAGCGAACGTCGTCGCGCGTCCACGCCGGATTGCGCACGAGGTTGATGCGCCGCTCCGGCTCGTACGCGTCGATGCGATACGGCCCGAGGCCGGGCACCGCGACGGGGTCGACCCGGCCGGGCGGCGGCGTGCCGGCCGGAAGGACGGCGAGCTGCGGGTGAGCGAGCACCCACGGAAGGTCCGCCGCGGGAACGCGCGTGCGTATCACGAGCACGCGGTCGGAGCGCACGCGGATCCCCGCAAGGCGACCGGCCGCGCCCCGCCGGAACGAAGGCGCTCCTTCGATCACGTCGAGGAAACGCGCCACGCCCCGCCCCGCCTTCACGACCCGCTCGATGCTCCACCGAACGTCGGCGGCCGTCACCTCCCGCGCGAGCGGCGCGCCCCAGCGCACTCCCGCCCGCAGCTCGAACCGGAACCTGCGCAGCGGCCCGGCGGCGATCGCGGGTCTCATCGTGGCGAGGTCGGGCACGGGGCTCCGCCCGTCGGCTCGAGCCGGGAAGGCCAGCAGCCCGCGGTGCAGGGCGCGCGCGAAAAACCACGAAGACGGCCTTCCCGCGGCGTGCGGGTCGAGCGAGTCCACGTCCTCGCGCAGCACGACCCGCAGCGTCCCGCCGCGTTCGCCGGCGGGAGGACCCGGCGCATTCCCCGGGCACGCCGTCAGCAGGACCGCGATCGCGAGACCGGCGCGGAGGGAAGCTCGCCGCACCCGCCGGCCCCGCTCAGGCAAGCGGGAAGTGGCACGCCGCAGACTGGTTCGGTCCCGTCCGCTCCAGCGACGGGTCCTCCTCGCGACAGCGCTGGGGAACCGCGTCGGCTCCCTGCGCCTTGGCGATCGCTTGGGCTTGATAGCAGCGCGGATGGAACCGGCAACCCGACGGAGGGTTGATCGGCGAGGGCACGTCGCCTTCCAGCACGATGCGCTTGCGCCCCTGCGCGAGCGTGGGGTCGGGGATCGGGACGGCGGACAGCAACGCCCCGGTATAGGGGTGCCGCGGATGTGCGTAGAGGGCTTCGCCCGGCGCCAGCTCGACGATCCTGCCGAGGTACATGACGGCCACGCGGTCGCTCATGTGCTTCACGACCGAAAGGTCGTGCGCGATGAAGATGTACGTCAGCTTGAACTCGTCCTGGAGGTCGGCGAGCAGGTTCAGCACCTGCGCCTGCACGCTCACGTCCAGCGCCGACACCGGCTCGTCGGCGACGATCAGCCTCGGCCGGAGCGCGAGCGCGCGCGCCACGCCGATCCGCTGTCGCTGCCCGCCGGAGAACTCGTGCGGGTACCGGTTGTAGTGCTCGGGGTTCAATCCGACCAGCTCGAGCAGTTGTTGCACTTCGGACTTGACCCTGTGCTTCGGGACGGTTCGATGAATCGCGAGCGGCTCGCCCACGATCGAGCCGATGGTCTTGCGGGGGTTCAAGCTGGCGTACGGGTCCTGGAACACCATCTGCATCTGGCGGCGGAAGCGCAGCATCTTGCGCCGCGAGCGATGGGTGATGTCCTCCCCGTCGAAGTAGATCGAGCCCTCGGTCACGTCCAGCAGGCGCATGATCAGTCGGGCCGTCGTCGACTTCCCGCAGCCCGTCTCCCCCACCAGGCCGACCGTCTCGCCCGGGTAGACCTCCAGGTCGATGCCGTCGACGGCCTGCACCTGTCCGATCTTCCTCTGGAACACGATCCCGCGCGTCACCGGGAAGTGCTTCTTGACGCCGACGAGCTTCACCAGGGGTCCGCCGGCGGCGACGGTCGTGGGCGCCGACGCGCCGGCCGGCATGACGGCGCTCACGGCGACACCACGACTTCCTGCGCGAAGATGCGCTTCTTGTCTTCGAGGGCGAGGTGGCAGGCCGAGCGGTGGCCCACCTCCTCCTCGACCAACGGCGGTATCTCGCGGTCGCACGGCGCAAACCGATAGGGACAGCGGGGGTGGAACGGACACCCCGGCGGCACGAAGATCAGCGAGGGCGGCGAGCCGACGATCGGATGGAGCCGCTCGACGTTCTCGTCGAGCCGGCTGATCGACTGCATGAGCCCCCACGTGTAGGGGTGATGGCTCCCGTGGTAGATGTGCTCGCGCGTGCCGTATTCGGCGACGCGGCCCGCGTACATCACTTGGACGTTGTCGGTGTGCTCGGCGACGACGCCGAGGTCGTGCGTGATCATCACGACCGCCGTGCCGAACTCGTCGCGGAGCTGGTCGATCAGGCCGAGGATCTGCGCTTGCACCGTGACGTCCAGCGCCGTCGTCGGCTCGTCGGCGATCAACAGGTCGGGGTTCAGGCAGAGCCCCATCGCGATCATCGCGCGCTGTCGCATCCCGCCCGAGAACTCGTGCGGGTACTGCCGCGCGCGCTCGTTCGGTTGCGGGATGCCGACCTTCGCCAGCATCTCGACCGCTCGGGTGTTCGCCGCCCGCTTGGAGACCTTCTCGTGCGCCAGGATCGCCTCGGCGATCTGGTCACCGACCCGGAAGAGCGGGTGGAGCGAGGAGATCGGATCCTGGAAGATCATCGCCATCTCCTTGCCCCTGATGTGCCGCATCTCCTCGGCGGAAAGCGCGAGGAGGTCTTGGCCGCGGAAGAGCACCTCGCCTTCGATCGTCGCGTCCTTGCGTGTGATCAGGCCCATCACCGTCAGGAACGTGACGCTCTTGCCCGAGCCGGACTCCCCCACGACCCCGAGTCGTTGCCGCTCGCCGAGCCGCAGCGACACGCCGTCGACGGCCTTCACGACGCCGTCCGAGGTGTCGAAGTGCACCTTGAGGTCGCGCACCTCCAGCAGAGGGCTGATTCGCGAGCCGGAGGAGGAGAAGGTCATGTGTATCGCACCCTCGGATCGAGATAGGCGTACACGATGTCGACGATCAGCGTGAGCAGGACGACGGCGAAGGCGCCGAAAATCGTCACCGCGACCACGACCGGCAAGTCGCCTCGGAAGACCGCCGAGATGGTGTACGGGCCGAGCCCCGGGATGTTGAACACCGACTCGGTGACGATGGCGCCGCCCAGCAGCAGACCGAGGTCCAGCCCGTACAGGGTGACGATCGGCGTCAGCGACGAGCGCAGCCCATGCTTGAAGACCACCCTCCGCTCGGACAGACCTTTCGCCCGCGCGGTGCGAATGTAGTCCTCGGCCATGACCTCGAGCATGTTCCCGCGCACGATGCGTGCGTAGAACGCGGCGTACAGCAGGGCCAGCACGACCCACGGAAGCCAGAAGTGCGTCGCCCATCCCACCGGGTCGCTGGAGAACGCGACGTAGCCGGTGCCCGGGCTGATGCCGAGCTTCTGCCAGAAGATGAACAGCGATACCAGCCCGAGCCAGAACACCGGGGCCGACACGCCGAAGAGCGCGAAGCCCATCGCGGCTCGATCCACCATCGTGTGCCGCTTCAAGGCGGACACGATCCCGATCGGCACCCCCACCACCAGCCAGACGATCGAGGCGCCGATCGCGAGCTGCGCGGTCACCCAGGCCCGCGGCAGGAGGCTGTCGCGAATCGGCGTGCGGGTGGTGAACGAGAACCCGAACCCGGGCCAGCCGTACTCGTCGCCCAAGAAGAAGCGCTTCACGAACAAGCCGTACTGGACGGGGACCGGCCGGTCGAGCCCGAACTGCTCGCGCACGGCCGTGATCGTTTCCTCGCGCGGCGCCCTGCCCGCGAAGTTGACTGCGGGATCCGAGGGCGGCATGACGAAGAAAATCAAGAAGGTGAGCACGCTGATCACGAACAGCACGAACGCCAGCCACAGCAACCGGCGGACGATGTACCTGATCACCTAGCCCACCTCGTCGAAAGACGGCGTGGGCGGGGTCGCGCTCGCGACCCCGCCCCATGCCTCATCTACCGGTTCTTCGTCACACCTGCTTTCCCGTGTCGACGCCCACGTGGGCGTAGGAGACCCACGATGGGAAGGAGTCCCACGCGTAGTTGGTCAGCGCCGGTCCCGCGATGTGGTTCGCGGTCGACCAGCGCCACGGCGCCCACGGCACGACTTCCTCGGTCAGGAACTTGTCGAGCTCGACCCAGCAGTCCGTTCGAGCGTCGCCCAGAAGCGCGAAGCACTCGTCGAACTTGTCGTCGATGCTCAGCACACCTTCCGCCGGGTAGTTGGCGCCGATCTCGCCGGCACGGTCTTCCGTGAGGCCGACGAGCGACAGCGCCACGTTCCCTTCCGCTGCGATCGAATCGCCGAGGAACAGCGGGAGGATGAACGTCATCGGGTCCGCCCAGTCCTTCCCCCAGCCGGCGCCCGCGGTAATCGGCACCGTGTTGGCCGGGATGCCGGCGACGCCGTAGAAGCTCTCGACGGCGACCTCGCGGATCTCCAATCCGATCTTCTCGAGCGACGCCTGAATGATCGGCGTCATCTTCGGGAACGGATCGGTCGTCCGGGTGACGAGACGGAGGCCCCGGCCGTTGGGTCCGGCACAGATCGGAGCGTCGCAGAGACCGTCGGCGTCCGTGTCGTACTTCGACTGGGCCATCTCTTCCATCGCCGCCTCGAGGTTGCCCTCGGGCGTCGTGTTCACGCCGTAGGGGTCGTAATCGGGAATCGGCAGAACGGTCTCCGGGAAGATGTGCGCGGCAGGCACACCCGTCACGGCGCCACCGATCACTCGAATCAGGCCCTCACGGTCGAGGATGTAGTTCACGGCTTTGCGGACGTGAACGTCGTCGAACGGCGGCTCGGTCAGCGTCATCGTGAGGTACCACACCGCGTCGTCCGGCTCGATGTACAGGAACGGCGTGAGCGACTCGTTGGTCTGGTACTTGCTCAGCACCGCGGGCGGTATGTCGGAGTGAATGTGCTCCAGCTCGCCGCGCTCCAGCTTGGCGTAGCTGTCCTCCGAGTTGGTGTTGATCCTCAGCTCGAACCGGTCCGGCAGCGCGCTGCGGATCGCGAGGTTGTCGACCTCGGGGTCGTAGTTCGGGTTCCGATCCAGGAACAAGTGGTTCTCGAAGTCGAACCCGGACGGAGCGTTCCTGCCCTTGAGGTTGTCGCACTCGGAGAGGTCCAAGTCGTCGGACCCTTCGATCATGTACGCGCTGCTGGACATCACGAACGGGCCGTAGGAGTAGGGCCTCGTCAGGAAGCACTCGCCCACCTCGCGCGGGATCGGAGCCGCCGCGGGCATGGCAAGCGCGAACAGGAAGTGACCCACGGGCTCCTTGAGCGTGAAGGTGATCGTCTGGTCGTCGGGAGTCTCGATGCCCGAGATCTCCTCGGCGTCGCCGGCTTCGAACTCTCCCATGCCCTCGACGTAAGGCGTGTAGTAGAAGGAGTAGCTTCCGACGTCGGCCGAGACCTTCGCGGTCGCCAGGCGCTCGAACGCAAACCTGACGTCGTCGGACGTCACCGGCCGGTCCAGCGGCGGCTGCCACATCACGTTCTCACGCAGGGTGAACGTGTATTGCAGACCGTCTTCGGACACGACGGGATCGGAGGCCGCCAGGTCCGGGAGGACGTCGTTCCCACCCTCGTCCGGACCGCGGTGGTTGTAGCTCATCAACGGCCGCGCCATCAGGTCCGAGAAGATGCTGAACGTCGTCTGGAAGTACTCGGCCGTGATGTCGAAGCCGTAGCCCGACGCGATCCACGGCATCTCGTCCGTTTCCATTCGGAACACGCCTCCGGTGGCCGCCGTTGACGGCGCCGACGGCGTGGTGGAGCATGCGGCTACGATGATCGATAGCACCGCCATTTGCGCGGCGATGCGTCGCGCATTTGCTCGTTTCACGTTTCCCCCTCGGTTCGCTTGCTGCTCATCCTTGCCTCGACCAGGTTCGTGTGCTCGCGTTCGCCTCCTTTCGTCCGGTTCGGTTCCACCGTACACGGCCTCACCTCCCACTCCGAGGATCGACGGCGTCGCGCAGCCCGTCTCCGAGCAGGTTGAACGCCAGGGTGGTCAACAGCAGGAATAGCCCGGGGAAGAACATCAGCCACCAGGCGATCTGGTAGACGTCGGTGGCGTCGGAGATCATCCGCCCCCACGACGGAACCGTTTGCGGGACGCCCAGCCCGAGGAACGACAGGTACGCCTCGAACAGGATGTTCTGCGGGATGATCAGCGTTCCGTAGATGATGATCGGCGCCCACAGGTTGGGCAGGATCTCGCGAAACATGATCCGCCTGTTCGTCGCGCCCAGCGAGCGGCTCGCCTCCACGAACTCCCGCTCGCGCAGCGACAGCGTCAGGCCCCTGATGATCCGGGCCATGTAGGTCCAGCTGAACGCCGCGATGATGAAGGTCACCAGGCCGAGCCCCGGCTGAATCAGCCCGCCGAGGCACCCGGTGTCGGAGATCGAGCACGCCGCCGCGAGCCCGATCGCGAAGAGCAGCAGCGGAAGCGACAGGACGATCTCGATCGCGCGCGAGATGGTCGTGTCGACCCAGCCGCGGAAGAAGCCCGCCACGACGCCGAGCACGACGCCGATCACCATCGAGATCGCCGTGGCGACGATCGCGATCAGCAACGTGGTTCGCAGGCCGTACAGGGTCCGCACGAAGACGTCGCGGCCCGATTCGTCCGCGCCGAACCAGAACGCCGCGTTCGGCCCCTTCGGAAGCCCGATGTCGTTGAGCATCTCCCGAATGAAGATGTCGTTCGGATCGTGGTGGGCGACATGGTCGGCGACGAGCGGGGCCGCGAAGGCAAGCACGACCAGCAGGACGATGAACACCCCGGCGCCCACCGCGGCGCGATCCTTGCGGAATCGCATCCGGAACAGCTCGGCGGGAGTGCGTCCTTCGACAACCGAGGCCCCGGGGGCCTCCAATGGTCGTTCGGCAAGCATCGTTGGATCGGTGGTTGCCACCGACTCCTCGCCTCCAACCCGGCTCCGGCCGAACAGCGTCGACCACGTTCGGAAATCCTAGAACCTGGAAGGGCTCGCACGCAAGGATTCTGGAACATTTCCCCTGGTCAGAGGGTGGTTCTGCGGCAAACGGCGCCAAGGGCACCCATTATCCAAATTCGCCCAGCAGGCGGGGCATGATCTCCAGACCGTTCAGCGCGCCGAGCGCGCCGGCTCGGGCGGCGCGCTCGCCGAACGTGCGGACGTCGTCGGGCTCGACGTGCGGACCCGCGATCACGAGCGGCACGGGGTCGTCGGTGTGCGCCTTGCGCGCGCAGCTCGTCGAGTGGTCCGCGGTGACGGCGACGGTCACGTCCTCGGGCAGCTCGGGAAGGAGCGTGCCGAAGAAGTGCTCGTCGATCGCTTCGACATTCTCGAGCTTGTCGCGGAAGCGCCCGTCGTGCGCCGGGATGTCGGGGCCCTTGATGTGAACGTAGAGACCGTCGTAGCGCTCGATTTCCTCCAGCGCGGTTCGCGCCCACGTCCGGTACTGCGTCGCGAACGAGCCGGTCATCATCGGGACTTCGACCTGCCCCATCCCGAGCACCATAGAGATGCCGCGCTCGACCGGCATCTCCACGAAGCACGCCCAGCGCGCCCCGAACCGCTCCTCGAACGTGGGAGGCGACGGGAGGTGGTCGCCGGCGTCGCGCGTCAGCACGATGTTGGCCGGCATCGAGCCGTTCGCGCGTCGTTTCTCGTTGACCTCGCTCGCGTCGAGCACCTCGAAGGCGCGCGCGAGGTACTCGTTGGTCAGCGCGGCGGCGGCGCGCGCCCGCTCGTCGCCGGCGTTGCCCGGGAGCGGCTCGCACGGCTGCACGACGTCGTCGAAGGTCTCCTTCGCGACGCCGAGCGCGCCGATGCGCTCGTACGCGGGGTCGGTGTTGGTGACCTCCGCGCTCAGCGCACCGCTTTCGCGCCGGATCAGCAGCACGCCGCGGTGCTCGACCGTCGCCACGAGCCGCGCGGTGGCGTCCGGCAGCGCGATCATCGCGTTCGCCTCTTCGGCGAGCGCCTTCGCTTCCTCGCTCGTCAGGTTCCGCCCGACGCGGCGATCGACGATCGTGCGGCCGTCGCCGGCGACCGTTGCGAAGTTGACGCGGTAGACGAGGTCTCCGTCGCGGATGTCCATGCCCGCGCCGAGGCCCTCCATCGGTCCCCGGCCGGCGTGGTAGACGCGCGGGTCGTACCCGAGCACGGAGAACACGGCGATGTCGGATTCCGGCGCGATCCCCTCCCCCACGGTGACGACCGACCCGTTGACGCCGCGAGCGGCGAGGGCGTCGAGGTTCGGCGTGCGCGCGGCTTCGAGGGGCGTCCGGTCGCCCAGCTCGGGAATGAGGTCGTCGCCCAGCCCGTCGAGGACTACGTAGATCACCCGGCTCACTCGCCGTACCTCACGATGAGCGCGAAGTCCTCCGCGTCGAGCGAGGCGCCGCCGACGAGCGCGCCGTCGACCTCCGGCTCGGCCATGATGTCGCGGATGTTGCCAGGCTTGACGCTGCCGCCGTACTGGATGCGCGTCGCGTCGGCGTCGGCGCCCAAGTCCTTGAGCACGCGGCGGATCAGCCCGCACACGGCGTTCGCGTCCGACGGGTTCGCGGTCCGGCCGGTGCCGATCGCCCAGACGGGTTCGTACGCGACGACGAGACCGGTGAGCTGCTCGGCGGTGAGACCGGCGAGCGAGCCGCGCACCTGGGTTTCCACGACGTGCTCGGTCTCGCCGGCGTCGCGCTGCTCGACCGTCTCGCCGACGCACACGATCGGCGTCATCGCCGCGGCGACGATCGCCTTCGCCTTCCTGTTGACCACTTCGTCAGTCTCGCCGAGCAAGGCGCGGCGCTCGGAGTGCCCGGCGACGACGTAGGAGCACTTCAGACGCGAGAGCATTCCCGGCGCGATCTCGCCGGTGAACGCGCCCTCCGGTTCCCAGTGGCAGTTCTGCGCGCCGAGCAGGATCCGCGACTTCTCGGCCTCCAGCAACGTCTGCACGGGCCGGAGCGCGGTGAACGGCGGGCAGACCACCGTCTCGACCTTGTCGTGGTGCTGATCGGTCAAGAGGTAGTGCAGCTTCTGCACGAGCGAGATCGCCTCGAGGTGGTTCTTGTACATCTTCCAGTTGCCCGCGATGATCGGTTTCCGCGCCACGTCCGTCGCTCCTTGGTCGGGGAGTTGCCTACTCTACTTCGCCGTTCACGCCGTCAAGGCGCCGTCAACGGGATGAGCCCGGGAAGCTGCTTGCCTTCGAGGAACTCCAGCATCGCGCCGCCGCCGGTGCTGACGTGGCCGACCTCGGCCGTGTAGCCGAACTTCTCGAGCGCGGCGACGGAGTCGCCGCCGCCGACGATGGACCGGGCTCCGCCTTGTGCGACGGCGGCGGCGACGGCCCGCGTCCCGGACGCGAACTCCTCCACCTCGAACACGCCCATCGGACCGTTCCAGATCACCGTGCCGGCGGCTCGGACGACGTCGGCGAACCGGCGGCAGGACCGCGGCCCGATGTCGTAGCCGGCCTGGTCGGGCGGGATCGCGTCCGCGTCCACGACGGTCGTAGCGACGCCGTGCTCCAACGCAGGCGCGACGAGGACGTCGACCGGGAGCACGAGCCGCTCCCCCGCCTCGGCGAGCAGCCGCCGGCAGGTCTGCACCATGTCCTGCTCGAGCAGCGACCGCCCGACGCCGAACCCCTGCGCTGCGAAGAACGTGAAGCACATCCCGCCCCCGATGACCACCGAGTCCGCGATGCCGAGCAGGCGCTCGATCACGCCCAGCTTGTCGGAGACCTTCGCCCCGCCGAGCACCGCGACGAGCGGCCGCTCGGGCGAGTCCAGCGCGGCGGACAGGACCTCGACTTCGCGTTGCAGCAAGCGGCCGGCGACGCTCGGCAGCAACTCGGCGACGCCGGCGACCGAGGCGTGCGCGCGATGCGCCGCCCCGAAGGCGTCGTCGACGAAGACGTCGGCGAGCGCCGCAAGCTCCGCCGCGAACGCGGGATCGTTCACGGTCTCGCCGGGGAAGAAACGCACGTTCTCCAGGAGCTGGAGCGGCGCGCCGTCGACCGCGGCCGGCTCGCCCGCGAGCCGCACGTCCGCGCCGAGCAGCTCGCCGAGGCGATCGGCGACTGGGCGCAGCGAGAAGCGCGGGTCGGGAGTGCCCTTGGGCCGGCCGAGGTGCGCGGTTAGGACGATGCGGCTCGCGCCCCGCGCCGCGATCTCGCGAATGGACTCGAGCGATTGCCGGATGCGGAAGTCGTCGGCGATCTCGCCGTCGCGCAACGGCACGTTGAGGTCCGCGCGAACCAGCACCCTGCGTCCCGCGAGGTCGGCGTCGTCGAGCGTCCGAAGCTTCATCGCCTGCGGGCGACGCGCGCGCTCAGAGCGAAGCGCCGACCAGCCCGACCAGGTCGACGAGCCGGTTCGAGTAACCCCACTCGTTGTCGTACCAGCCGATGACCTTGACCAGGTTCCCGATCACCATCGTCGCCTGGGCGTCGAAGACGCACGAGTGCGGGTCGCCGACGACGTCGCTCGACACGATCGGGTCCTCGGTGAAGCGCAGGATGCCCTTCAAGGGGCCCGAGCCCGCGGCCTTCTCGAACGCGGAGTTCACCTCGTCGACAGTCACGTCGCGGCCGAGCACGCATACGAGGTCCGTGACGCTGCCGTCCGGGACCGGCACGCGCATCGCGAGCCCGTCGAGGACACCCTTCAGCTCGGGGATCGCAAGCGAGGTCGCCTTCGCCGCGCCGGTGCTCGACGGTACGATGTTCACGGCCGACGCGCGCGCGCGCCGCAGGTCCTTGTGCGGCAAGTCGAGCAGGTTCTGGTCGTTCGTGTAGGCGTGAACGGTCGTCATCATCCCCTTCTCGATCCCGAAGGAGTCGCGAAGCACCTTCGCGAGCGGCACGACGCAGTTGGTCGTGCACGACGCGTTGGAGATGACGGTGTGGGACGTGGGGTCGTAACGCTCGTCGTTCACGCCCATCACGATCGTGACGTCCTCGCCTTTGGCCGGCGCGCTGATGACGACCTTCTTCGCGCCGCCTTTCGTGTGGTGCAGCTCGGCCTTCTCGCGTTGGGTGAACAGGCCGGTGGACTCGATCACGACGTCGGCCCCGAGGTCGCTCCAGGGCAAGGCGCCGGGGTCGCGTTCGGCAAGGACCTTGACCGGCTCCCCGTCGATCACGAGCGCGTCGCCGGAGACCTGCACGTCGCCGCCGAACCGCCCGTGCACGGAGTCGTACTTCAGCAGGTGGGCGAGTGTCGCGGGCTCGGTGAGGTCGTTCACGGCCACGATCCGCACGTCCGCGCCCTGCGCGCGAACGGCTCGCAAGAAGTTCCGTCCGATACGCCCGAAGCCGTTGATGCCAACCGTTGTCGTCATCAGGGATCCCTCCTGGTTCGTGTGCGTCGGCCCTCGTGGGGCCGCCGCCTCAGCCTATCCCCGTGACCGGCCGGCCGAAGAATCAGGCGCCGTCGTCGCCCTTCTGCTTGCGTAGCTCCTCCTCGCGGCGGCGCAAGTCCTCCTCCCAAGCGCGCAGCCGGCGCTGCTCGGCATCGCGCATGAACTCGGGCGAGTCCTCGGGTCCGGTCGGCAGCGAGCGGCGCCCGGGCGCGGGCGGATGGCGCGGGCGGTACTCCCTCGCCGGGTTCTGACGGCCCGGCTTGCCGAGCGTGAGCCACGCGATCGAGCCCACCGTCGGCACGAAGACCACGATGAGCAGCCAGGTCATGCGCGGAAGATTGTCGGTCGCGCCGTCCGGCGTCCGGATGACGTCGAAGATGCAGTAGATCCACAGCAGGCCGGCGATCCCGTAGAACAGCGCCAACGATCCCTCCCGTTCAGACCGTCAGGATAGCCGAGCCCGCGAGGCGGACGAGGCGGCGGAGGCGATCGGCGACGGCGGCCTTGGAGACGGGCGGCCGGCACAGCGTTCCCAGCTCTTCCAAGGTTGCCTCGGGATGCTCGCGACGGACGCGCGCGACCTCCGCGAGCGCGACCGGCATCGCTTCCAGACCGCGCGTCGACTCGATCGCGTCGATCGCCCGCAGGTGCTGGGCGACGGCACGCGCCTGGCGCTTGGCGTTGCCGGCGTCGGCGTTGGCCATGCGAGCCGCTTCGACGTGGACGGTCTTCCAGATCGCGCCTTCCTCCCACGCGAGGTAGGCCTCGTGCGCGCCCAACGCGGCCAGCGCGGTCCCGACCGCCTCGTTGCCCTTGACGTAGACGGCAACGCCGCGATGTCGCCGGACGCGCGCCCGTACGCCGACCTGCGCGAGCAAGTCTCGAACGTCCTCCGCCGCCGCGTCGCTGTCGGCACGAAACTCCAGGTGGGCCCCGGCGCGCGGGTCGCTCACCGAGCCGCGCGCGAGAAATGCGCCGCGCAGGTATGCGGCGGCACAGCAACGCTTCGCAACGAGCCGGCGCGGGACGCCCGCGCCGGGAGCGCCGCGCTCGTCCAGGATGCCTGCCTCGACGAGACGCTGAAGGCTGAGCCCGTCGGCGTGCACCGCGTACCGGCGCGAGGGGTGACCCCGGCCCGGCTCGATCAGGCGGACTTCGCCGCGCGCGTGCAGCCCGCCGGCGACGGCCTCGAAGATGCGGCGCGCGACGCCCGGGTGCTCGGACGAGGCCTCGAACCCGAACCCGCGCTCGCCGAGGATGTGGAACGCGCCGGCCGTCCGCAGCAAGCCCGCGATCTCCGCACGGCGGTCGCACGCGCGCTGCGCCCGCACGCGAACCAGCTCGTCGCGCACGACCAATGTCGGGCCGCGCTTCACGCGAGCAGCCCCTTGAAGACGGCGGCGAGCTTTTCCGGGTCGTGCGTCCAGCCTCGCCCGCGCACGTCGGCGAAGATCGGCGGGGCGCCGATCGATGCGCCGGGCGCGACGCCGATCGGGTGGACGATCCCTTCCAGCGAGCCGTCATGCACGATGATGCCGTCGATGCGAAGGCCGGGCGCGTGCGCGCGAAGCGCCTCGACGTGTCCCGCCGCGTCGAGCCCGCGCGTTTCGCCGTCCTGCTCGGCCATGTTCAGCACGAAGGCGACGCGTCCCGCCCGCGAGGCCGCCTCGGTGATCCCGAGCGGCAGGATCGCGGCGACGATGCTCGTGAAGAGGCTGCCCGGCCCCAGCACCAGCAGGTCCGCATCGGCGATCGCCTCGGCCGCGCCCGGGTAGGCGGCCGCCGCCGGCTCCAGCCAGAGCCGCTCGACCGGTCCGTCGCCGCGCGCGATCGCCACCTGTCCCCGCACCTCGGCGCCGCCCATCGCGGCGCAGAGCCGGACCGGCTCGGTCGTCGACGGCAGGACCCGTCCGGCGACCGACGCCAAGCCCGCGACCTCCTCGACGGCGCGCGCGAAGTCTCCGCGCAGGTCGGTCAGCGCCGCGATCAGGAGGTTGCCGAGAGGGTGGCCTGCCAGCTCGCCCTCTTTGAAGCGGTACTGCAGGAGCCGTTCGCGCTCGGGATCGCCCGCGAGCGCGGCGATCGCCATGCGGAGGTCGCCGGGCGCCGGGATGCCGAGCTGCCCGCGCAGGATGCCCGACGAGCCGCCGTCGTCGGCCACGGTCACGACCGCCGCGACGTTGGGCGTCAGCGTCCGAGCCGCGCGCAGCGCCGCCCACAGGCCGTGCCCTCCCCCGACGCACACCACCCGCGGTTCGAGCCGGCCCATCGCTACTCCCGCGCGATGTCGCGATGGCGCACGTCCACCGGCAGGCCGTGCCCGGCCAGCATCGCGCCCACCTCGTCGGCGATCACGACCGAGCGGTGCTTGCCGCCCGTGCAGCCGATCGCGACGGTGAGGTAGCGCTTGCCCTCGGCGAGGAACCCCGGGACGAGCGTGTCGAACAGGGCGCGAATGCGATCGAGGAACTCGGCGCTGTGCGGCGAGGACAGCACGTAGTCGCGCACCTCGACGCTGGTGCCGTCGAACGGACGCAGCTCGTCGACCCAATGCGGGTTGGGCAGGAAGCGCACGTCCAGCACCATGTCGGCATCGGTCGGCACGCCGTGCTTGAAACCGAAGGACACGATCGAGGTCCGCAAGGTCTGCGTGCGCGCGTCCGGCGAAAAGTCCTTCACGATGCGCGCGCGGAGCTGCTGGACCGTCATCGCGCTCGTGTCGATCGTGAGGTCGGCTCGTTCGCGGAGCGATCGAAGGAGCGCCCGCTCGCGCCTGATTCCGTCGACCACGGGGTCGGCCAGCGGGTGCGCGCGCCGGTTCAGCTCGTACCGCCGGAGCAGGACCTCGTCGCCGGCGTCCAGGAACAGGATCCGGTACTCGATCCCGCGGCGCTCCAGTTCCGCGAGCGCCTCGGCGACCTGGTCGAAGTACGCGCCGCCACGCACGTCCATCACGAGCGCGATGCTCGACAGCGCCGACCCCGGCGCCGTCGCGAGGTCGAGCATCTTGCCGACGAGCGCCGGCGGCATGTTGTCCACGACGAAGGTGCCGATGTCCTCCAGCGCCCGGGCCGCCTCGGAACGGCCGGCGCCCGACATGCCGGTGACGACGATCAGGGACGGCACGGACGGCGCGTCGCCGGCCGGCTCCTCCGGTCTCACCGCCACGCCGTTGCCTCCTTCCCGGCTTCCAGCCCTCGCAGGACGAGCAGGACCCGGCGGGCCAGGCTCGCGGTCACGACCGCTGCCAGCTCCTCCTCGCTGGCTCGCAGGATACGGTCGACCGAGCCGAACGCTCGCAGCAACTGCTTCTTGCGCGCGGGCCCGATCCCCGGCACGCGGTCGAGCTCGCTGCGCGTGGTCTTTCGCCCGCGCACGCTCCGGTGGTAGGCGATCGCGAAGCGGTGGGCCTCGTCGCGCACGTGCTGGAGCAGGTACAGCGCGTCGTCGCCGCGCGGGATCCGAAGGCGCTCGTCATGACCGGGGCGGATGACCTCCTCGAAGCGCTTCGCGAGGCCGATCGCCGGGATGTCGGGAAGGCCCAGCTCGCGCAGCACGCCGAGCGCGGCGCCCAGTTGCCCGCGTCCGCCGTCGATCACGACCAGGTTCGGCGGGTAGGCGAACTTGGTCGGCCGCTCGCGTGGCGCGTCGCGCTCGGCCAGGTAGCGGCTGAAGCGGCGGCGAATCACCTCGGCCATGCTTGCGAAGTCGTCCTGGCCCTCGACGTCTCTGATCTCGAAGCGCCGGTAGTCGGACTTCTTCGGCAGGCCGTCCTCGAACACGACCATGGATCCGACCTTGTCGCCCGCGCCGAGGTTGGAGATGTCGTAGCACTCGATGCGCAGCGGCGCCTCCGCCAGGCCGAGCGTCTCCTGGAGCGAGCGCAACTGGCGGGTGCGCGCGGCGAAGTCGCTGCGCCGCTTCAGCTTGTGGCGCAGGAAGGACTCCTCGGCGTTCTGGGACACGGTCTCCAGCAGCACCCGCTTCTCGCCTCGCTGGGGCACGGCCAGACGCACCGGGCCGCCGCGCCGCTCGCGAAGCCACGCGGTCAGGACCTCCGCGTCGGCCGGCAGCGCCGGCACCAGGTAGGAGGGCGGGAGCTCGTCGCTGCTCATCGACAGCTCGCGGAGGAACCCGCCGAGCAAGCCGCCGAGGTCGAGGTCTTCGACCTTGTCGACGACGAACCCCTTCCGGCCGACGATCCGTCCGCGCCGCACGAAGAACACCTGGATCGCGGCCTCGATGTCGTCCTCCGCGACGCCGATCGCGTCGAAGCTCTCCCCGCGCGAGGACACCGCGACCTGCTTCTCGATCGCGCGCCGGACGCTTTGGATCTGGTCGCGGATGCGCGCCGCGCGCTCGAACGCCAGCGCGGTCGCGGCTTCGTGCATCGCCTTGTCGAGCCGGTCGAGCACCTGCTCGTGCTCGCCGTCCAGGAAGCGCATCAGCTCCTCGACGATCGCGCGGTGCTCGTCCGGGCCGACGTGGCCGACGCAGGGCGCGGCGCACTTGCCGATGTCGTAGAGCAGACACGGCCGGTTGCTCCGCTTGGCGCGGTCGAACACGCCGGGGCGGCACGTGCGCATCGGGAACGTCCGCAACAACAGGTCGAGCGTCTCCCGGATCGCGTAGGCGTGCGCGTAGGGGCCGAAGTAGCGCACGCCCTTGCGCTTGCGCCCGCGCATCACGAGCGCGCGCGGCGCGTCCTCGCCGACGGTGATCGCGAGCCACGGGTAGGACTTGTCGTCCCGGTAGCGGACGTTGAACCGGGGCGCGTGCTCTTTGATCAGGTTGTACTCGAGGTGGAGCGACTCGACCTCGTTCGCGGTGATGATCCACTCGACGTCGGCCGCGCTCTGCAGCATCGCCTGCGTGCGCGGGTGCAGCGCGCGCAGGTCCTGGAAGTACGAGCCGAGGCGGCTCCGTAGCGAGCCCGCCTTCCCGACGTAGATCACGCGCCGGTCGGCGTCGCGGAACAGGTAGCAGCCGGGTGCGGTGGGGATGTCGGCGGGCCGACGCAGGCGTGCAGCCACGCCCCGATCCTACCGGCTGCGCTCAGCCCTTCAGGCGCTGAACGATGAAGTCGACGTCGAACGAGCGGAAGTCGAACCAGGCATAACCGGCCGCCACGGGCTTCACTCCGTCGAGCGTCACGGCCGTCGGCGACGAGAAGGCCGAGTCGAGCCGCGCGGTGCCGCCGATACCGAACCCCTTGTCGATCGCGCCGGAAGGCTTGTACCGGCGAACGGCCGGAGCGGAACCGCAGAAGCTTCCGAAGCACGCAATCGCTCGCCCCGCGACGACAATTTTGCCCGTCGAATGAACCGTGGCGGCCGCAGGCGAGATGTTGTCCGTGTCCACCTGGTACTTGGTGCCGTCTCCCGCGAACGTCGCGTCGAGCTGACCCGCGGCGTCGAACCGGGCGAAGGCCATCCCGCCGAGCTCCGGCACGTATCCCACGAGGACGAGCCTTCCCTTGGAGTCCAGGCCCGCGCCCACCATCCGCGCAAGACCTTGCGCGAAGGTGGCCCGAGCCGTCCCGGCGGCGCCGAAGGTCGGGTCGAGCGCGCCGTCGGCCATGAGCTTCATCGCCACGAGGCCGCCGATCGCCGGCGCGTCGGACGTTGCGGTCGCGATGATCGATCCGCCCGGCCCGGCGAGCAACGAGGACAGGCTCAACGACCCCACGTGCGGCGCGATCATGGCGATGCCGCCGGTCCCGAACGTCGGGTCGAGCTGCCCCGCCGTATCGAGCCGAACCACGACGATCTCGTTGCGCTCCACGTAGACCTCCGCCGGATCGGGTGGGTAAAGCCACGCATCGACCGTCGCCCCGATCACGACCTTGCCGTCCTTCTGCGCGATCACGGAAATCCCGCGCTCAGCCGAGATCGCGCCGCTCGGAATCGGAACGACGACCGTGCCGCCGTCGCCGAACGAGCCGCGGAGCGCGCCGCTCTTCGTCAGGCGCGCGACCGCGAGATTGGTGTCGTACACGTCCTCGGCGACGTGCACCCAGGTCTGGCCCGCAACGAAGAGATCGCCGTTCGCCGCGTACGCAAGACCGCTCGCCGCCGCGCCCGGACCGATGGCGACGGTGGCCCGGCCGTCCTTGCTGAACGAGCCGTCCTTCGCTCCGCCCTTCGTGAGCCGCCCGATCGCGAACGTCGTCCCGCTCGCTCCGCTGGCAGTTCCGGCGACGACCACCTTGTGGTCCTTCTGGACGACGACCGCCTCCGGGAAGTCGAACAGCTTGAAGTCGAGCGTCTGCGCGCGGCCGCTGTTGAACGACGTATCCGGGTCGCCCGGGTACGCGTGGGCAGGCCCGGACGACGCGGTCAGGACGAGCGCGAGCGCGATCAGCGAGATTCGGCGCATGGTTTCCCCCTTCGTTTCGGCACTCCCTCTGTCAGTTCCTGCTCTGGAAACGGTTCGGGCTCTGGAGAGAAAGAGGGGGTGCGGATTGTCAGCGGGGTCCGTGGCGTGCCGGTGGGTCTATGTCATAAGTCACTCCGGGAGCCCGCACGCCGGGGACAGCAGGTTGCGCTCAGCCGACGCCTTGCGCGATCCAGATCCCGAAACCGCCCCAGGAGGTTTCGGGCAAGGACTCATCCGCGTAGTTCCACGTCACATCACCAACGTAGACGGGACCATCGGCGTTGTATTCCCACATGCGGCTGACGCCGTCCCCTGGGAGAAAGTAGGTCTTGACAAGGCGATCGAAGAAGCGTGATGGGAGCGGAACCGGCTCACCGGTCAGCAGATCACACCCTTGCGGGTGATCCTCCTCGCGAGGAGATGCGGACGGATGCAGCACAGTGTGCGGGTAGATGCAGCCGTCGTTCCCCCACGGGTGCGGGTCACTGATCCAGTACGGCTCCTCATAGACGTATTTGGTCGAAGTCGACCAAGACAGCGCGGACACGAAGGACCCGAGCGGAACAGTCCTCGTCCTTCCACCGAACCGATAGGTATCGCACGCTTCAGCCACAAGACACGTGTCCTCCAGCCGCTCGGCTGTCGCCTCAATAGCCGCGTCCGCGTACACCTTGACCCTTCCCGCGATCCCAGGGACCTTGAGAATGAGCTTCGCCCTTCCGTCGGTCAGCATGTAGACGTCGATCACACCCTCCGGGAGGGGCGCGTTCTCGAAGTCCGGTCCGGCCACAAGGCTCTTCATGCCGTTCGTTCCTATGGCCTGCTCCACACCCTCGACATCATCCCCCCATACGTACATGCAGAAGAAATCTTCCCCGGCGCATTTCGCAGGGGGGAGAGCGATACCGGCGAACGCGTATGTCCCGCTCGTCCGGCGCAGGGTCAGTTGCTCCTCCTCGTAAGGCCAATCGAAGGGCAGCCGCAACTTGACGCCCGCGGTGCCCTTGACGATCACCGTTGTTGTTCCTGCGACGTCAATCGCGCCGGTGGTGTGTGATTTGAGACGTCTGCGACGGTTGACGAAGAGCCTGGCAGGAGAATCGGGACTCTTCGCTGGCATGCCAATGCCGATCGCCTCCGCCTCGCGATCAGTAACCACCGGACTTTCCTGAGAGGGAGTTGCACCGGCGAGCCGCACTCGACTGGCGTCAGAGTCCGTCTGCTCCGCCCCGATGGACGACATCAAGAGAGCCGCCACCAGGACAACCGAAGTCCCGGTGACGGGCCACAATCGACCACACGCAGAGGCCATGCCGCTCACGTCTTGGTTTTCGACGCCTGCTGTGGTTTTCCTTCCTGAGGGACGCTGCTCTAGAACGGGTCATCAGGATCCACTGCGTGGTCCGCGTCTGCTCCCAGGAAAGGAACGCTCCACTCGCAGCGCAACTTCTTAGCTGCAGCCAAGTCGTACACGCAGAACTTCAGGACATGGACCTTGTTCAACCGAAAATCGTCGAGGCTGAAGGTGTGGGTGAAGTCCACCTGACCAACGATGTGCCCGGTGCCGGCTCCCAGCGCCGACTCCTCTTCGTCCCCATCGATCACCGGCCACCTATCATCGGACTTCCGGTACCACCTCAACTCAAGCACGAGCCGGATAGGCGACGCCGTCAGGCAGTCGGCGGCGCCCTCGGCCGCCGTCTGCGCATAGAAGGTTCCCTGTTGCGGCGTGTGACCCATGAGCGCAGCAAGGTTGCAGGGCGTCCCGCCTTCCGATATTTCCAAGATGTAGTCGGCTTCCGCTCCCGTCGACTTCTCCGACCACGATGCCATTGCCTCCGGTATGCCCGCTTCCGTCAGGGGCTGTGCATGGGCGTTCCCGAATGGATTTAACCATCCAAGTATCACCGCAATCGCAATTCCGATCCGCATCCACATCGCAGGTTTCCCTTTCTCGCCAAGACAACCCAGTCAGTTCGCCAGCAACTCTCCGCCCGCATCACGTGCAGACGATATCGTCGTCGACGTCATAACCAAAGCCCCAATGATCCTGCCCGTTTTCCCAATAGCCACCCCCCACGCCCACAACGATGACACCATATGGTTCGAAGCCGAGGCCCGTGCACGGAATAGGGGGTGATGTCGAGGCGTGGGCATAACCGCCAAACCGAACGTCCCAACCATTGGGAAATAGCCCGCCTGGCCAAATGGCCACATAGCCACCAGTCACTTCGGCGCCATCACAATACACGTCCACCACGCCGACGTACCCTTCCCAAACCCACAGGAAATTCTGACTCGCCGTGTCTGCGTAGACGCTGCACTCCATGATCTGGCTCACACCAATTGCTGGACCGCGATCAAGGGAGACCGCTCTGTCCGCGCCCGTCGGCCCGGCCCCGCGATACTTGTTGATTCGCTGTACCAGTTCGACCTTCGCTTGGTCTAGGTCGTCAGCAGCAAACGTCCGGGTCTCTTCCCCCTGGCTCGTAGCTCCCGCAGGCACTGGTACAGCCATCATGCTCACACCGAGCAAGGCGCTCACTAGGGGTATCTTCACTCTCATCCTGCGTCCTCCCTCCTATTGCGACGACGAGCCAACGCAGCAGCATGGGATGCCCTTGCGGGACTCAACTTACGACACGTTCGCGCACAAGTTGCAACAATCGGAGATCAAGTGAGCTCTCTATGGTGACAGCACCTCTCGTCGAACTAATATTACGGACCGTCCGAACTGGTAACTGTGAGTCGGGTGATAGCCATAACGTCACGTCCTCCGACATCACGACATCCCCCTCTGTCGCACTCAGCTTTCCGGCAATCACTATTGTTCGGACCGTCTGACCATCGATGTCCACGCGGTCACGTCTCAACACAGTATGAGTCGCTGACCCGGTTGTTCCATTACAATCGCTCACTGCTTCCGTCGTTTCGCCGACACGCACCGGGAATCGCAAGATCGTTATCGGCGGCTCGAACCGGCACTCCCATTCCTCTGCCTCGAGATCCAACAAACCCAAGAGTCTCACACCAGTGTCGCTCCATTGGTACACGCGACCCGTGCGCCATCCTTCAGAGCCCGCCACTCGCAACGCCTGAACGAACGCCACTACCCCTTCCCGTCTGGGCACGCCCTGCGGCAAGACTGGTGCTTCCAATACCTCGGCGCGGAACTGTCGGGTGGGCTCTTGGTCGCCACTCCACGTGTGAGTCGTCGACACGAGCGCCTCGAGAATGACTTGATCGCCCGGAAGGACGATCGCCTGCCCGCGGTCTTTGGTGGCCACCTGCGGCCGAGACCACCCACCGTCGATGACCTCGGTCGCGTGCGCCTCAGCCGCCCTATCGCTCCCCGCCGGAACAGAGGCGGAAGAGGTGCCCGCAACGCCAGAATCGCTGGTTCGTACGCCGCATGCCGACAGCCAGGCCGACAACCAGGCAATGAGTAGAAACCACATCGGCTTCTTCAAGCAACCATCCTGTGCACGACGCTCCACCGAGTCCGGTTTATCGCACTCTGCCTTGTCTGCCCGATAGCACGCTTTATACACAGTTGCGCAGAGAGCGTCAAGGTTTCAGTGCGGAGGTGCACGGTCGAGAGTGTGGGGCAGCAGTTAGGCGAGCAGGGGACGCAGGAAGCGGCCGGTGTAGGAGCGCGGCTCGGCGGCGACGTCTTCGGGGGACCCGGCCACGACGACCTCGCCGCCCAGGTCGCCGCCCTCGGGTCCGAGGTCCACGATCCAGTCGGCGGTCTTGATCACGTCCAGGTTGTGCTCGATCACGATGACCGTGTTGCCCTGGTCTACCAGCCGGTGCAGGACGCCGAGCAGCTTCGCGATGTCCTCGAAGTGCAGGCCGGTCGTAGGCTCGTCCAGGATGTAGATCGTCCGGCCGGTCGCGCGCTTGGACAGCTCCGAGGCGAGCTTCACGCGCTGGGCCTCGCCGCCCGACAGGGTCGTCGCCGGCTGGCCGACGCGCATGTACCCCAGCCCCACGTCCACGAGCGTCTGGAAGTGGCGCGCGATGGTCGGGATGGGCGCGAAGTGCTCCAGCGCCTGCTCGATCGACATCTCCAGGACCTGGTGGACGTTCTTGCCCTTGTAGGCGACCTCGAGCGTGTCGCGGTTGTAGCGCTTGCCCTTGCACACCTCGCACGGCACGTAGATGTCGGGCAGGAAGTGCATCTCGATCTTGATCTGCCCGTCCCCGGTGCACGCCTCGCAGCGTCCGCCCGAGACGTTGAACGAGAACCGGCCGGGCTGGTAGCCGCGCGCGCGCGCTTCGGGCGTCTGGCTGAACAGCTTGCGGATGTGATCGAACACGCCGATGTAGGTGGCCGGGTTCGACCGCGGCGTCCGCCCGATGGGAGCCTGGTCGACGTTGACCACCTTGTCGAAGTGCTGCAACCCGGTCATGCCCTTGTGCTTGCCGGGGATCTCCTTCGAGCCGTAGATCTTCGCCATCAGCGCCGGCAGCAGCGTGTCGGCGAGCAGCGTCGACTTGCCCGAGCCGCTCACGCCCGTGAGGCAGGTGAAGCTCCCGATCGGGAACCGGACCGTGATCTCCTTCAGGTTGTTCGCGCCAGCGCCCTTCAGGGCGAGCCACGTGCCGCCGGGCGTCCGCCGCATCCCCGGCACCGGGATCGAGCGCCGCCCCGACAGGTACTGGCCGGTGACCGAGCCCTTCGACCGCTTCAAGCCCGCCACCGAGCCCGAATAGACGATCTCGCCGCCGTGCTCGCCCGCGCCCGGGCCGATGTCGACGATGTGGTCGGCGACGTCGATCGTGGCCTCGTCGTGCTCGACCACGATCAGCGTGTTGCCGAGGTCGCGAAGGCGGATGAGCGTCTCGATCAAGCGGTGGTTGTCGCGCTGGTGCAGGCCGACGCTCGGCTCGTCCAGGATGTACAGCACGCCGACGAGGCCGCTGCCGATCTGCGTGGCGAGCCGGATGCGCTGCGCCTCTCCCCCGGCGAGCGTCGCGGCGCTGCGCTGAAGCGTGAGGTAGTCGAGCCCCACGTCGAGCAGGAAGCCGAGCCGCGCGCCGACTTCCTTGACGATGCGGTCGGCGATGTGGTGCTCACGCTCGGACAGCTCGAGGGTCTTCAAGAACTTGTCGGCCTCGGCGATCGACAGCGAGCACAACTCGAAGATGGTGCGCTCGCCGACGGTGACCGAGAGCGACTCGGGCTTCAGGCGCGCGCCCTTGCACTTCGGGCACGGGATCGGGCGCATGTACTGCTCGGTGCGCCAGAGTGCGTGCTCGGACTCGGCGCGCTCGTGCTGGCGCTCGACCCAGGAGACCGCGCCCTCGAAGTGGGTGTGGTAGGCGCGCGTGCGTCCGAAGCGGTTCTTGTAGCGGACGTAGACCTGCTCGTCGCCGAGCCCGTACAGGAACGCGTCGCGCTGCTTCTTGTTCAGCGAACGCCAGGGCGTCTCGAGGTCGGCGCCGACCGACTCGGCGACGGCCTCGATCAGCTTCGCGAAGTACTCGGTCCGTCCGGCGCGCCACGGGTGGATCGGCCGTTCGCTCAGCGGCAGCTCGGGATCGGGCACGATCAGCTCGGCATCGACCTCCAGGTGCGTGCCGAGCCCGTCGCACCGCTCGCACGCGCCGTAGGGCGAGTTGAACGAGAAGTTGCGCGGCTGCAGCTCGGCGAAGGAGGTCCCGCAGTGGTGGCACGCGAGGTGCTGGCTGTAGGTGTCGATCGTCCCGTCGTCGACGAGTTCGATCCCGACGACGCCGTCGGCGAGGCCGAGCGCCGTCTCGATCGAGTCGGTGAGGCGGCGCTCGATTCCTTCCTTCATCACCAGCCGGTCCACGACCACGTCGACGTCGTGCTTCTTGTAGCGGTCGAGCTTGATCTCCTCGGACAGCTCACGCACCTCGCCGTCGACCTTCGCGCGCGCGAAACCCTTGCGCGCGAGGTCGGCGAGAAGCTGCTCGTACTCTCCCTTGCGCCCGCGCACGACCGGCGCGAGCACCTGGAAGCGCGTGCCTTCGGCGAGCGCGTGGACCTGGTCGACGATCTGGTCGGGCGTCTGCTTGGCGATCGGGCGCCCGCAGGTCGGGCAGTGCGGCCGGCCGGCGCGCGCGTACAGCAGCCGGAGGTAGTCGTAGATCTCCGTCACGGTCCCGACGGTCGAGCGCGGGTTCTGCGACGCGGTCTTCTGGTCGATGGAGATCGCCGGGGAGAGCCCGTCGATGAAATCGACGTCCGGCTTTTCCATCTGGCCCAGGAACTGGCGAGCATAGGCGCTCAGCGACTCCACGTAGCGGCGTTGGCCCTCGGCGTAGATCGTGTCGAACGCGAGCGAGGACTTGCCCGATCCGCTGATGCCGGTGAAGACGATCAGCTTGTCGCGCGGCAGCTCGAGGTGGACGTTCTTGAGGTTGTGCTCGCGCGCGCCGTGGACGACGAGCGCGCCGGCCTCAGGCGCGACCGTTTGGGATCGTCGCGCACCGGGGGAAGCCTTCGGCGTCAATCGAACGCGACCCGCACCATGCCGTCGACGACCTCCACCTCGTAGATCTCCAGCGGTCCGTCCGCCGGACCCGAGAGCGGGTCGCCGGTCGCGACGCTGAACGTTGAGCCGTGTCCCGGACACTCGATCGCGCCGTCGTCGACGACGTCGCCCTCGCCGATCGGCGAGCCGGCGTGGGTGCACTCGTTCTGGAGCGCGTAGAACTTCCCTCCCGTCTGGACGATCGCGATCTCCTGCCCGTTGACCTCGACGACGGCGGCCGCGCCCTCGTCGATCTCGTCGACGGGGACGGCGTCGTAGAACTCTGGCATCCTCACTTCCTCCTGGCCCGGCGCCTCCACGACCCCCGCCGCGAGGCGAGCACCATGATAGGTGTAGCGGGGACACCCTGTGAACGCGGGAGGAGGACCCCGATCGGCACCATCGATCCCGAAGGGCTGCGCGACATCCTCCGCCGGTTCGCCGCGGGTGTCACCGTCATCACGTCGCTCAACCAGCAGGAGCGGCCCGCCGGCATGACGGCCACGGCCTTCACCTCCGTGTCGCTGGAGCCGCCGCAGGTGCTCGTCTGCGTCAACGCCGGCGCGCGCACGAGGCAGGCGATCGAATCCCACGCCGGGTTCGTCGTGAACATCTTGTCGGCCGAGCAGGAGCACGTCGCACGCCGCTTCGCCTCCAGCGCGAGCGACAAGTTCGAGGGCATCGCGTGGCACCCGGGGATGACCGGCGCGCCGGTGCTCGACGGCGCCCTGGCGACGGTCGAGTGCCGCGTCGCCCAGGCGATCGAAGCCGGCAGCCACGTCATCTACGTGGGGTCGGTCCTGGACGGACGGCTCGGGTCCGGCCGGCCGCTCCTGTACTTCGAGGGGGCGTACCGCCTGCTGTCCTGAGGTCGCCTTTGCCGGTCCGTCCGCTTCGTCCCTGTCCAGTTCGCCCGGTGATGCTTCATCGTCCTCCTTCGCGCCGCGCCGCCGGCAAGGAGAGGGCATCCGGCGGGGAGAATCGGTCTCCAAGCAGATGAGAAGGCGCAGGATGCTCCCATGGATGGCAGCCGCCGTGGCGGCCGCCGTCTTCGCCATTCCCTCCCTGGCGTCGAGCGCCCCGGGTATCGGGCAAGAGGTCCAGTGCGCCGGCATCGTCAACATGGAGACCGAGCACCGCACGGGGACGTGCACCGCTCCCTTCCAGCTCTCCAACGCCAACTGGGCCCCGTCGGACTTCCTGACGCACGCGAACTTCCACACCCCCGACGCCGAGGGCTCGCTGCGGATGGAATGGTGGGAAGACACCACCCTCCACGCGGTCTTCGACTGCGACGCGAAGGGGACGTTCCACCCGGTGGCCGGCGGCGTCGGGGTCGGGCCCTACGACCTCAACTACCGGACGGCCTGCGTCACGACCTTCAACAACACGGCCTTCTACGCCTCCGGCCCGCAGACCCTCAAAGTCGTCGCCACCGGCGTGAGCTGCGCCGACCGCGACCGCATCGGGTCCGACGTGACCGACGACGGCCGCCGCTGCCCCTTCCACGGCTACCTCGAGATCAACCGCAACGGCACCAGCCTGGTCTAGCCGTGCGGGCGCGACGATCGCGCCGTCTGGGTTCGCGTCCGCGCGATAGGCTCCCTTCGTAGCCTGAAGGAGGGCCGGCCCGATGACGCAGACCGAGAAGCTCGCCACCGCCGCGGGCGACGTGCGGTACGTACCGCTCGCGAGCGCCGCGGGTTCCGCCGCGCTCGAACGCCTCCCCTTCGTCGTGCGGATCCTGCTGGAGAACGTGCTGCGCAGCGCAGGCGCGGAGGCGGCGCACGCCGAGGCGCTGGTGGCGTGGCCCGACCGCGCGGTCGAGTTCCCCTTCTTCCCCTCGCGCGTCGTGCTCCAGGACTTCACCGGCGTTCCGGTCGTGGCAGACCTCGCCGGGATGCGCGACGCGGTCGCGCGCATGGGCGGGGACGTCAAGCGGGTCAACCCGCAGGTGCGCGTCGACCTCGTGATCGATCACTCCGTCCAGGTGGACGCGTTCGGCTCGCGCGAAGCGTTCGGCCACAACGTGGCCCTGGAAGTCCAGCGCAACACCGAGCGCTACCAGTTCCTTCGCTGGGCGCAGAGCGCGTTCGAGCGCTTCCACGTCGTCCCGCCGGGGTCGGGGATCGTGCACCAGGTCAACCTCGAATACCTTGCGACGGTCGTGGGGCGCGACGCCGACCTCGTGTTCCCCGACACGCTCGTCGGGACCGACTCGCACACGACGATGATCGGCGGGATCGGCGTGCTCGGCTGGGGAGTCGGGGGCATCGAGGCCGAAGCCGCGATGCTGGGCGAGCCGGTCGCGATGCTCGTCCCCGACGTGGTCGGCGTCCGGCTGTCCGGGTCGCTCGCCGAAGGCGCGACGGCCACCGACTTGGTGCTCTCGCTGACCGAGCTGCTGCGCGCGCACGGCGTCGTCGGGCGCTTCGTCGAGTTCGTTGGGCCGGGGTTGCAGGCGCTCACGGTGCCCGACCGCGCGACCGTGGCCAACATGTCCCCCGAGTACGGGGCGACCGAAGGGTTCTTCCCCACCGACGACCAGACGCTGGCCTACCTGCGCGGCACCGGCCGCAGCGAGGCGATCGTGGACCTGGTGGAGCGGTACTGCAAGACGCAAGGGCTCTTCCACAGCCCCGGCGACCCCGAGCCCGCCTACCGCGACCTGATCGAGTTCGACCTCGGATCGGTCGAGCCGGCGCTCGCCGGGCCGCGGCGGCCGCAGGACCGCGTGCCGCTGCGCTCCATGAAGCAGAAAGTCGCCGAGGTGCTCCCGTCCTACAGCCACAACGGCGACGCGCCGGCATCGGTCCACGTCGACGGAAGAGCCTCCGAGATCGGCGACGGCTCGGTCGCCATCGCGGCCATCACCTCCTGTACGAACACCTCCAACCCGTCGGTGATGCTCGGCGCGGGACTGCTCGCCCGCAACGCGATCGCGCGCGGCCTCACCGTCCCGGCCCACGTGAAGACCTCGCTCGCGCCGGGCTCGCCCGTGGTCATCGACTACCTGACGCGGGCGGGCCTGCTCGAGCCGCTGGAGCAGCTCGGCTTCTTCTTGGTCGGCTTCGGCTGCACGACCTGCATCGGCAACTCGGGCCCGCTCCCCGACGAAGTGGCCGCCGCGATCGACGAGCACGGCTACGCGGTCGCCGCGGTGCTCAGCGGCAACCGCAACTTCGAGGGACGCATCCACCCGCAGGTGACGATGAGCTTCCTGGCCTCGCCGCCGCTCGTCGTTGCCTATGCCCTCGCCGGCGACGTGCGGCACGACCTGGTGACCGAGCCGATCGGCGCCGACCGCGACGGGAACCCGGTGATGCTCGCCGACATCTGGCCGAGCGCCGAGGAAGTCGCCACGACGGTCGCGAGCGCGATGAGCCCCGACTTCTACGAGAAGCGGTACGCGAAGATCTTCGACGGCGACTCGCGGTGGCGCGCGATCGAGGCGCCGGGCGGCGACCGCTACGCCTGGGACGCGGCCTCCACCTACATCGCCGAGCCGCCGTTCCTCCTAGACGCCGGCGCCGAGCCGCCGCCGCTTCGCGCGGTCGGTGGCGCGCGATGCCTCGTCTTCGTCGGCGACTCGGTCACGACCGACCACATCTCCCCCGCCGGGTCCATCGCGGCCGACTCGCCGGCCGGGCGGTACCTCGTCGAGCGCGGCGTCGAGCCCGAGTCGTTCAACTCCTACGGCTCGCGGCGCGGCAACCACGAGGTGATGATCCGCGGCACGTTCGCCAACATCCGGCTGCGCAACCTGCTGGTGCCGGGGAGCGAAGGCGGCGTCACCGTCCACGACGGCGAGCAGACCTCGATCTTCGACGCCGCGGAGCGTTACCGCGCCGAAGGAGTGCCCCTCGTCGTGCTGGCCGGCAAGGAGTACGGGAGCGGCTCGAGCCGCGACTGGGCCGCGAAGGGAACCGCGCTGCTGGGCGTGAAGGTGGTGATCGCCGAGTCCTACGAGCGCATCCACCGTTCCAACCTGGTGCAGATGGGCGTCGTGCCGCTGGAGTTCACCGGGGGCCAGAGCGCGGCGTCCCTCGGGCTGACCGGACACGAGACGTTCGACTTCGCCGGGCTGGACGAGCCGGCCGTCGGCCGGACCGTCGCGGTGACGGCGCGCGCGCCGGACGGATCGGTGGTCACGTTCGAAGCGCGCGCGCGCCTCGACTCGCCCACCGACGTCGCCTACTTCCGCGAGGGAGGCATCCTGCCCGCGGTGCTGCGCAGGCTGGCGCGCTCGTGAAGCCCGGCGAGACGCCGCACCCGCCGGCGACCCCGGAGTTCGGCGCCGTGACGCCGGGCGGGGCGGCGCACGCCTACGAGACCGAAGGCGCGCTCGCCATTACGAAGCTTTCGGTCGGGCCGTTCGACAACAACGTCTACGTGGTGCGCTGCGCGCAGACGAACAACGCACTGCTGGTGGACGGCGCGGCCGACGCCCAGCGGCTCCTGGAAGAAGTGCGCGGCGTGCGGCTGGTCGGGATCGTGCAGACCCACGGCCACCCCGACCACGTGCAGGCGCTTCCGAAGTTGCGCAAGACCCTGAACGTCCCGGTGCTGGCGCACCCGGCCGACGCCTCGAAGATGCCGGTCCCGACCCAGCCGCTGGCCGACAACCAGTCCCTGAAGGTCGGAACGATCGAAGTGTCCGTGCTGCACACCCCCGGCCACACTCCCGGGAGCCTCTGCTTCCTGGCGGGGCGGACCCTGTTCAGCGGCGACACGCTCTTCCCGGCCGGGCCCGGCGACACGGGGGGAAAGCCCGCCGCGTTCCGCCAGATCATGGAGAGCCTCGACCGGCTCTTCGCCCTGCCCGACGAGACCCGGGTGTGCCCGGGCCACGGGCTGGACACCACGATCGGGCGCGAGCGCGAGTACGTCCCGGTCTGGCGCGCGCGCGGCTGGTAGCCACCGATCTCTGCTCCCACCAGGGTGCTTGCAACTGTTACATACTGTGAGTATGCTTCCCGTACCAAGCGTATGAGCAAACGAACCCCGGCACCCCGCGACACGCGCGACCGCATCCTGGCGGCCGCGCTGACGGTCTTCGCCGGGCGCGGCTTCCACGAGGCCTCGATCGACGAAGTGGCCGCCGGGGCCGGCGTGACCAAGGGCGCCGTCTACTACTGGTTCACCGACAAGGACGATCTCGCGCGCGACCTTTCCCACTCGATCTGGGAGCGCTTGAAGGCCGACGCCCTTGCCGCGTTCGACCCCGCGGGCGACACCGTCGAGAACCTGCTCCGCTGCTTCGACGCCTACCTGTCCTCACTCCAAGGGTTGCCCGAGGCACGCTTCTTCCTTCGTGACGTCTGGACGCTCTCGACCGACGACGCCGAGCGCTCGGAGGCGCTCAGCCTGTTCCGCGACGTGCTGGACGCGGGCGTCGAGCGAGGCCACGTCGAACCGCTCGACACCGGCGCGCTCGCGAGCGTCCTGGTCGGCGCGTTTTCGGAGGCGACGATCCACATCCTGACCACCGGCGAGGCCGGCCCGACGCGCGACGTCGTCGCCCGGCTGCTGACGGCGCTGTCGGCGACGAAGGCGGCCGAGCGATGAGACGTCTCGCGCGCACCGCGATCGGCGTCGCCTCGGCGCTGCTGCTCGTCGCCTCGTCCTTCGTCTCCTACGGGTATTGGACCCGCAGCGCACCGCCCAGCTTCTCCGAAGGCGGCGCCTTCCGTTCGACGGAGCCCGACCCGGCCGAGCGCACGCGGCGGCAGCGCACGAAGGCCACGACCGAGGGCGAGCGGGGGGGTAGAGGGTCCACGGTGAGCGCGCGACCACCGACGGTTGAAAAGAACGACGATGTCCTCGTCGCGCTGCCGCAGCCGGGCACGTACGTCTACGACGGCTCGGGGCGCGAGCAGATCTCGGTCGGCGCGTCGTGCTCGTGGGACATCGGCGAGGTGACCGCGGTCGTGCGCCGCGACGGCGGCTCGATCATCGGGGACTGGACCTACAGCGAGGAACGCCAGGAGCGGCACATCTCGCGCTTCCGCTCAAGCGGCGTCTACAACACCTTCGTCGGCGCGGCCGTCACCTGCTTCGGCGTCCGCAACGAGAGCGAGGAGCACTACTCCCCCGCGGCGCGCCGGCTCGCCCTGCCGCTCGCGCCGGGCTCGACCTGGAACCAGTCGGTGGACGCGGGCGAGCGCCACGAGGAGATCAGCGGCGAGATCCTTCGCACCGACCGGATCACCGTCCCGGCGGGAACGTTCGACGTCGTCGTCTTCACCACGCGCGCCACGTTCTCCGGCAGCGCGACCGGGACCTTCGAGGAGACGGCGTGGCTCGCGCCGGCGCTCGGCATGATCGTGAAGTCGAACGCGACGACCGACGTCCGTCAGTCGGGCGCGCACTTCACCTCCACGATGAAGCTCCAACTGGCCTCGCTGCCGTCGTAGCCGCGGGCGCTGCTAGGGTGCGCCGAGCCGTCGGAGGAGGTGCGCCGTGGATTTCGCGTTCGGTCCAAAGGTCGAGGAGCTTCGTGAGCGCCTGCTCGCGTTCATGGACGAGCACGTCTATCCCGCGGAGGCCGTCTACGCCGAGCAGATGCGCGAAGCGAGCGACCCGCACGCGGTGCCGCCGGTCCTGGAGGACCTGAAGAAGCAGGCGCGCGCGCAGGGCCTGTGGAACCTCTTCCTTCCCAACGAGCGGTTCGGCGCCGGGCTTTCGAACCTCGAATACGCGCCGCTCGCCGAGATCACCGGACGCTCGCCCGAGCTTGCGCCCGAGGCCCTGAACTGCGCGGCGCCCGATACCGGGAACATGGAGCTGCTCGCCGAGTTCGGCACGCCCGACCAGCAGGAGCGGTGGTTGCGTCCGCTGCTCGAGGGCGACATCCGCTCGTGCTTCGCGATGACCGAGCCGGCCGTCGCCTCCAGCGACGCGACGAACATCGCCTCCCGCGTCGAGCGCGACCGCGAGGACTACGTGATCAACGGGCGCAAGTGGTGGACGTCCGGCGCGGCCGACCCGCGCACCGCGATCTGCATCTTCATGGGCGTGACCGACCCGGATGCGCACCCGTACGCGCGCCAGTCGATGGTGCTGGTGCCGATGGACACGCCGGGCGTGACGGTGGTGCGGAACCTGCCCGTCTACGGCTACGTGCACCGGCAGGGGCACTGCGAAGTGACCTTCGAGGACGTGCGCGTGCCGGCCGAGAACCTGCTCGGGCCGGAGAACGGCGGCTTCGCGATGGCGCAGGCGCGACTCGGCCCGGGCCGCATCCACCACTGCATGCGCCTGATCGGGATGGCCGAGCGCGCGTTCGACCTGATGTGCGAGCGGGTGAAGTCGCGCGAGGCGTTCGGCAAGCCGATCGCGCACCAGGGCGTGGTGCAGGAGTGGATCGCCGACGCGCGCATCGAGCTGGAGATGGTGCGCCTGCTCGTGCTGAAGACGGCTTGGCTCATGGACACGGCCGGCAACCAGGGCGCGCGCATCGAGATCAGCGCGATCAAGGTCGCCGCCCCCCGGATGGCGACGCGGATCATCGACCGCGCGGTCCAGGCGTTCGGCGGGATGGGGGTCAGCGACGACACGCCGCTCGCCGCGCTGTGGGCGGGCGCGCGCACGCTCCACATCGCCGACGGACCCGACGAGGTCCACAAGATGTCGCTCGCCCGCCGCGAGCTGAAACGCTACCCGGGGGTCTAGTGCCGACGCGGGTCCGCAACGCAGGGGATCACCTCCTGGCGTTGTGGCACCTGGCACGGCCGGCGATCTGGCTCGTGTCGATCGTGCCGTTCATGCTCGGCTTCATGCTGGCGAGCGGACGGATCTTGCCGCGCGCGGGCGGGGCAGGCGACTTCGGGCTCGCGGTCTTCGTGATCGGACCGCTGGTGTGGGCGGCCGCGCTGCTGATCAACGACGCGGCCGACCTGGAGGGCGACCGCGGCAACCCCCGGCGCGCGCGGAGCCCGATGGTGCGCGGGCGCGTGTCGGTGCGCTTTGCGGTGATCGCAGCGCACGCGGCCGCCGCGCTCGCGATCGTGCTCGGCCTCCTGGTCAACGGGAGCTTCGCGATCCTGGTGGCCGCGTTCCTGGCGGTCGCCTGGGCGTACAGCGTGCCGCCCGTCCGGCTGAAGACGCGGCCGGGCGCCGACGTCGCGGCGAACGCGATCGGCATCGGCGCGATCGTGGTGCTCGCGGGATGGTCGGTCGCGGCGCCGGTCGGTGCGTTCCCGTTCTGGTTCCTCGGTCAGTCGATGCTCGTCACGACGGCGCTCTACGTGCCCTCGGCGCTGGTGGACCTGGAGGCCGACGTCGCGGTGGGCTACCGGACGATCGCGACCGCGCTCGGCCGCGCGCGCGCGTTCGCGATCGGGCGCGCGTGCTGGGTCGCGTGCAACCTCGCGGCCCTGGGTCTTGCGGCGACCGGGCAGGTGCTCCCCCGCGCGATGCTGCCGGTCCTGGTCGTGGCGGTGCCGGTGCTGATCGTCGCCTACGAGCGCCTGATCGGCCGCGCGACCTCGCCGCGGGCCATGGTGCGCGGGCTGATCGTGCTGTCGTTCCTGTTCCTTGCGTCGAACGTGGCCTTCGTGGTGCTGTCCGTGCGCTGAGCCCGGCAGGCAGGAACGGCCCGCCCAGGCGGCGAATCACACAAACGGGCCTTTTCGGGCCGCGTCGTCACGGATTCCGACATAAGGAGCGAGCAGTGTCGCGCACACGCCACCTGAACGTCCTTGCCCTCGCCATCGTTCTCGCCTCGACGGTCTCCGCCGCAGGGGCGACCCCGCTGGACGACGGGACCGTTCGCCTCCCGTGCGACGCGACGGACCAGGCGCTGTGCCTGCTCCCCTTCCCGAACGACTACTTCACGCGGCTCGACCCCTCGACCGGCACCGGGCGCGCGATCAACTTCCTGCTCGCCGAGATGCCGCGCAGCGTCGCCGGCAAGCCGATCGACCCGGCGGAATGGAACCGCAACGACGGCTTCTCGCCGGGCTCGATGGTGCTGACGTTCGTCCCCGGGCTCGACCTGCACCAGACCTGGGGGACGGCCGGGCTGTCCACCGGCGGCCCGAACGACCCGGCCGACCACCTCGCCGACATCGGACGCTACGAGGCGCCGGACGCGCCGATCCTGCTGATCGACGCGACGACCGGCGAGCGCTGGCCCTTCTGGTCCGAGCTGGACCGCAACGCCCAGACCGGCGAGGACGAGCGGCTGCTGATCCTGCGACCGGCGACGAACTTCCTGGAAGGGCACCGCTACCTGGTGGCGCTGCGCGGCCTGCGCGATGCGGCGGGCGGGGTCATCCCGGCCGGCTCGGAGTTCGCGGCCTACCGCGACGGCGGGCTCGCGCTGAACCCGGCGCGCGCGGAGGCCGTCGAGGGCATCATCGATTCGATCGAGGCGGCGGAGACCGGGCGCGGCAACCCCTTCGACCGCGCGGCGCTCTACAACGCGTGGGACTTCACGATCGCCTCGGAGCGCAACCTGTCCGAGCGCGCGCTCCACATCCGCGACGACGCGCTGGGGATGCTCGGCGAGACGACGCCGGATGACGGCGTGGTCGACGGGAACGCTCCCGCGTTCGCGATCACGACCGTGACCCCTCGCACGGACGGCGCGCGCCTGCGCCAGGTGGAGGGCACGATCACGGTTCCCAACTACCTGCACCTGCCCCCGAACCCGCCGGTCGAGCGGATCGAGAACCCCGTTGAGAACCTGCCCGGCCAGTCGGTCAACGGCGGCCGGTTCGTCTACGGGCCCGACGGGCTGCCCATGCAGAACCCGGCCATCCCGACGATCGACGTGCCGTTCGTGTGCACGATCCCCGCTCTCGCCGCCTCCAGCCCCGCGCATCCGACCATCTACGGGCACGGCCTGCTCGGGAGCCGTCGAGAGTCGACCGGCGGCTCGACCGACCGCCTGCGCGAGCGCAACTTCATGCCGTGCGCGACCAACTGGATGGGCTTCGCCGAGTACGACGTCGCGAACGCGGTGCAGACGCTGCTCGACCCCTCGAACATGCCCTCGATGATCGATCGCGCGCAGCAGGGCTTCTTGAACGCGATCACGCTCCAACGGGCGATCGTGCACCCGGAAGGCTTGGCGGCGGACCCCGCCTTCCAGGACGACGACGGCGACGCCCTGTTCGACCACACGCGGCTCGTCTACGACGGCAACAGCCAGGGCGGGATCATGGGGGGCGCGCTCACCGCGCTGTCGGTGGACCTCACGCGCGCGACGCTGGGCGTCGTCGGCATGAACTACTCGACGCTGCTCAACCGCTCGGTCGACTGGGAAGGGCCGCTGGTCAACCCGGAAGAGCCCGGCCTCCCCTCCTACTCCTCTTTCCTCTACACGATGTTCCCGGACAAGCAGGAGCAGCAGCTCGTCATCGCGATCCTGCAGATGCTTTGGGACCGGGGCGAGGCGAACGGCTACGCGCAGCACATGTCGAGCGACCCGCTGCCGGGCACGCCCGCGCACCAGGTCCTGCTGCACGTCGCGCTGGGCGACTTCCAGGTGACGAACGTCTCGGCCGAGGTGGAGGCGCGCACGATCGGGGCGCGCGTCATGGACACGGCGCTGCTGCCCGGCCGCCACTGGACGGTCGACAACGGCTTCTTCGGGATGGAGGGCTTCCCGCGCGACGGCGACGGGAGCCTGCTGCCGTGGCACGGCTCTGCCCTGGTCTACTGGGACTCGGGGAACTACGTCGCGCCGAATGCGAACGTGCCGCCGCTGGAGGACGGCGGGGACCCGCACGAGGATCCTCGGCGCGACCCGCGCAGCGGCGACCAGCGGGACGTCTTCTTCCGGACCGGCGCGATCGTAGACGTCATGGACGGCGGCGCCTACCTGCTCTGCCGCCCGGGCGCCGAGTCCAGCATCCCGCGCGTCCCGAGCCTGTTCGGCAGCGATTGGTGCGTGTGATCCTGGGCGGGAACGCCGGCTGAGTCAGCCGACTTCCTTCAGCTCGCGTTTCAGCTCGTGGATCTCGTCGCGCAGGCGCGCGGCGTATTCGAAGCGCAGCTCGCGCGCGGCTTCGTGCATCTCCTCCTCGAGCGCCTGGATGAGCCTCGGCAGCTCCTCAGACGGCACGCCGGTCAGGTCGCGCTTCACCCCGCGCCGCTTCTTCTTCTGGTAGGGCGTCGTGGACTCGGAGGCGATCCCCGCCGCCTGGAGGATGTCGCCGACCTTCTTGCGGATGCTCTGCGGGTCGATGCCGTGCTGGGCGTTGTATTCGGCCTGCTTCTTGCGCCTGCGGTTCGTCTCGTCGATCGCGCGGCGCATCGAATCGGTCACCTCGTCGGCGTACATGATCACGGTGCCGCTGACGTTGCGCGCCGCCCGCCCGATCGTCTGGATCAGCGAGGTCTCCGAGCGCAGGAACCCTTCCTTGTCGGCGTCCAGGATCGCCACGAGCGAGACCTCGGGCAGGTCCAGCCCCTCGCGCAGCAGGTTGATCCCGATCAGGCAGTCGTACTCGCCGAGCCGCAGCTCGCGCAGCAGCTCGATCCGCTGGAGCGTGTCGGTTTCCGAGTGCATGTAGCGCACACGAAGCCCGGTCTCGGTCAGGTACTCGGTCAGGTCCTCGGCCATCTTCTTGGTGAGCGTGGTGACGAGCACGCGCTCGTCGCGCTCGGCGCGCAAGCGCACCTCCTCGATCAGGTCGTCGATCTGGCCCTTCGTCGGCCGGATCTGCACGTCGGGGTCGATCAGCCCGGTCGGGCGCACGACCTGCTCGACGACCTGCTTGGAGACCTTCAGCTCGTAGGGCCCCGGCGTGGCCGACAGGAACACGACCTGGTTCACCTTCTGCAGCCACTCCTCGAAGCGCAGCGGCCGGTTGTCGATCGCGCTCGGCAGCCGGAAGCCGTGCTCGACGAGGGTGGACTTGCGGCTGTAGTCACCTTCGAACATCGCGTTGAGCTGCGGCACGCCGACGTGCGACTCGTCGACCACGCACAGGAAGTCGTCCGGGAAGTAGTCGATCAGCGTGTAGGGCGCCTCGCCGGGCGACCGGCCGTCGAGGTGTCGCGAATAGTTCTCGATGCCCGAGCAGAACCCCATCTCGCGGATCATCTCGAGGTCGAAGTTGGTGCGCATGCGCAGACGCTGCGCCTCCAGCAGCTTGTTCTGCGTCTCCAGCTCGCGGAGCCGCTCGCCCAGCTCGGTCTCGATCGTCCCGACGGCGGCGTCCAGGCGCTCCCGGCTCGCGACGTAGTGGCTCGCCGCGTAGATCGCGGTGTCCTGGACGTCGCCGAGCACCTCGCCGGACACCGGGTCGATCTGGGTCATGCGCTCGACGGTGTCGCCGAACAGCTCGACGCGAAGGATCGTCTCCTCGTAGGCGGGGTGGATCTCGACCGTGTCGCCGCGCACGCGGAACGATCCGCGCTTGAGCGAGAAGTCGTTGCGCTCGTACTGCATCTCGACGAGCCGCTTTCGCATGAAGTCGAGCGGCATGTCGATCCCCCGGAACAGACGGAGCAGGTGCTGCTCGTATTGCTCGGGCGAGCCGAGGCCGTAGATGCACGAGACGCTCGCGACGACGATCACGTCCCGGCGCTGGAGCAGCCCGCTGGTCGCGCGGTGGCGGAGCCGGTCGATGTCGTCGTTCACCGACGAGTCCTTCTCGATGTAGGTGTCCGTCTGCGGCACGTACGCCTCGGGCTGGTAGTAGTCGTAGTAGGAGACGAAGTACTCGACCGCGTTGCCGGGGAAGAACTCCTTGAACTCGTTTGCGAGCTGCGCCGCGAGCGACTTGTTCGGCGAGATCACCAGCGTCGGCTTCTGCACCTTCTCGATCAGCCACGCGATCGTGGCGGTCTTGCCCGACCCCGTCACGCCGAGCAGCGTCTGGAAGTCGTGGCCCGCCTCGATGCCGCGCGCGAGCGCCGCGATGGCCTCGGGCTGGTCGCCCGCGGGCCGGAAGCTGGACACGACCTGGAACGGGGGCACGCCGGGATAGTAGTGGGCGCACCCGACGCTCGATGAGCCCGGGCAACCAGGCGAACCTGCACTATTCGGTACTTGAGGGCGTACCGGGCAGGACACGGTCCCTGACATGGCGAAATCGATTTCTGACCGTACGGTAAGGACCGATGCTCCAAGGAGGGAACACTATGCGCAGGATCATCGCAGCGGCCGTGATCGCCGCCGCAGCCTTCGGCTTCGCCGGCGCGCACGCGGAAGCCGGCAATGGCTGCGTCATCGACGATGGCGCCGCCGAGGACGTCGGCTTCAGTTGCACGTACACCGCCGCCGCGGAAGAGGCCTCGTACGCCGGCCTCACGCCGAACTCCTGGCGGATCTACTACGTGACCGACGAGGGCGTCGAAGTGGAGCTTGCCTCCAGCGGCAACATCGCCGAGTCGTTCACGATGGTTTACAACGGCACGATCGCCACTCCGGTCGGAGAGGACATCATCGTGGAGCTGGGCCCCGACGACGCGGAGGTCGTCACCGGTTCCGTCGGCACCATCGGGGTAGCCGAGACCGCGTAACGCTCCACCGAATCGTCGAAGGGGGACCGTCACGGTCCCCCTTTCGCTTACAAGGGTTCGCGGCCCGCGAAGCCCGACTCGCTCGTGTGCCAGTAGGCGACGCGGTCCTCGCCGAGCCGCCAGCACAGGTACACCTCGCGTCCGTCGCGCGTCGAGGGGAAGTCGATCAGCCCGCTCCCGGGGTCGCGCACGACGATGCTCATCTCGGTGAGCGCCTCCAGCGAACGGCTCGCAGACTCGGCCGCGCGCAAGAATGCGCGGTGCACGTCTCCCCCGCCGTTGGTCGGAACCGACGCCATGACTTCGTCGTGCCGCTCTTCCATGACCGCTTGCGCGTCGTGCAGCGTTTGCACGAGCGGACGCACAGCCGGCAAGGCCGCGTTCGCCTCCTCGACCGTGTAGCGCCTCGCCGGTTCTTCTCTCATCGCTCTCCCCGCAGGGCGGGCCGGATGCGCTCGTCCCACAGCGTAGCGACCGCGCCCGCCAGAGCCGCTTCGTCGCCGGCGTTCTCGACGACGACGTCGGCGAGCGCGCGCCGCTCCGCATCCGACGCCTGCGTGGCGATGCGGGCGCGGACCTCCGCGGCGCCCATCCCCCGCGCGCGCGCCAGGCGCTCGACGCGGACGGCCTCGGGCGCCTCCACGGTGACGGTCATGTCGAGCCCAGAGCCCCCGCCCGCCTCGGCAAGCAGCGGCACGTCGAGCACGACTACCGCATCGGGATCCTGACGGCGGGCTTCGACGGCGGCCGACATCTCGACCCACACCGCGGGATGCACGATCGCGTTGAGGTCGCCTCGCGCGTCGGGGTCGTCGAAGACGATGCCGGCGAGCCGCGCGCGGTCGAGCTGACCGTCCGCTCCCACGACGGATTCGCCGAAGCGCTCGACGATCGCGTCGAAGACCGGCGTGCCCGCGCGTTGCAACCGGTGCACGATCTCGTCGGCGTCCACGACGACCGCGCCGCGGTCGCGCAACAGCGCGGCGACCGTGGACTTCCCGGACCCGATGCCGCCCGTCAGCCCGACGAGCAGCACGGCCTCACTCCTCGCCCTGGGTCCGGCGCTTGAGGTCGGCGATGATGGATTCGATCGTCTCGTCGCCGGTACGCGACTCGTCGTCCTCGCCCTCGGCGGGCGCCGCGTCCGACGGCGCGGCGGGCACGGGCTCGCGTTCGACTTCGGGCGCGCGCGCAGCCTCGAGGACGTCGACCTCGGCGACCGGCGCCGGGGTCTCGCCCTCGGCTGGCTCGCCCTCGGCGTCCAGCGTGATCTCGTCTTCGGGGATCCGGTCGAGCCCGAAGCCGGGCATCGCCTGACGGACCGACAGCGAGATCCGCCGCCGCTCCTCGTCGACTTCGACGACCTTGACTTGGACCTTCTCGCCGACCGAGATCACCTGGTCGGCGGTCTCGACGTGGCGCTCGCTCAGCTCGGAGATGTGCACGAGGCCTTCGATGCCTTCGCCGATGCGCACGAACGCGCCGAACGGCACGAGCTTGGTGACCTCGCCGTCGAGCACCTCGCCCGGTTGGTGCGCGCGCGCGAACTGCGTCCACGGGTCCTCTTGCGTCTTCTTCAGCGACAGCGAGATGCGCTCGCGCTCCATGTCGACGTCGAGGACCTCGACCTTGACCTCCTGGCCGACCTGCACGACCTCGCTGGGGTGCTCGACGTGCTTCCAGGACAGCTCGCTGACGTGGATCAGGCCGTCGACGCCGCCCAGATCGACGAAGGCACCGAAGTTGACGATGGACGAGATGCTGCCGGTGCGGACCTCGCCGCGCTTGAGCCCCTCCAGGAAGTCCTTGCGCCCCTCGGACTGCGCCTCTTCGAGGTACTTGCGGCGCGAGAGCACGACGTTGTTGCGGTTGCGGTCCAGCTCGATGATCTTGCACTCGAGCTGCTTGCCGATGAACGGGTGCAAGTCGCGCACGCGGCGCATGTCGACGAGCGACGCGGGCAGGAAGCCGCGCAGCCCGATGTCCAGGATGAGACCGCCCTTGACCACCTCGATGACGGTGCCGGTGACGACGCCGTCCTCCTTCATGAGCTTTTCGATGTTGCCCCAGGCACGTTCGTACCGGGCCTTCTTGACCGACAGGATGAGCCGGCCTTCCTTGTCTTCCTTCTGCGTGACGAGCGCCTCGATCTCGTCGCCGACGTTGACGACGTCGCGCGGGTCGACGTCGTGCTTGATCGACAGCTCGCGCGCGGGGATCACGCCCTCGGACTTGTAGCCGATGTCGAGCAGGACCTCGTCCTTGTCGACGCGGACGACGCGACCCTGGACGAGGTCGCCGTCCCCGAACTCCTTGATCGTGGCCTCGTAGGCCGCTTCCAGCTCTTCCTTGCTACCGAACTCGTTGTGCGTGATGCCACTATTCGACGTTGTCGTGTCGGACAAACTCTTTCATCCCTTTCCTGAGGGCTCCCAACCCCCGAGTAACTCCCACCGTGCAGGGAAGGTCATCGGGATCGCGTGGAAAGGGCGGCCCGAATCGGCCTCGTTCCTGCCCAGATAGGGCCCGACAAGAATACGGGTGCGCTTGTGAAGCTGTCAACGCGCCGGGGAGGGGCCGACGACTCAGGACCTGCCGGTGCTCGCCGCGCGCGAGGCTGCGCCCCTCGCCGAACGCTTGCGTTGCCGCGGCTTCGCCGGCTTGCCGGCGGCCTCGAGGACCTCGACGATCTCGTGGCCGATCAGCTCGTCGCGATCGAGCAGCGCGTCGCGCAGCGCGAGCACGAGGTGCTGGTTCGCATCGAGCAGCGCCCGCACGTCCTCCTTCTGCGCGCGCAGGAGCGCGTCCACTTCCTTCTTCGCCCCGGCGTTGCCCAGCACGCGCCCGACGAGGCCGGGGTCCAGGACGCTCTCGCCCATCGCTCGGTAGGACACCAGACTCTCTCCCAAGCCGAGCGATCCGATCATCTCCGCCGCGATGGCGGTGGCGTGCGCGAGGTCGCCGGCGGGGCCGGTGCCGGACTCGCCCTCGAAGATCTCCTCCGACGCCATCCCCGCGAGCGAGATCTTCAGCAGCGCCTGCATCTCGCTCCGGGTCTTGGTGAAGCGCTCCTCGGCGTCGGAGTGGCCCAGCAACCCGAGCGCGTCCTTGCGCTTGATGATCGACAGGATCTCCATCTTGCGGCCGGCGCCGACCAGGTAGGCGGCCGTCGCGTGGCCGGCCTCGTGCGTGGCGATCTGGCGCCGCTCGTCCGCGGTGTAGATCACCGCGTCGTTCGGCAGGCCGACTTCCGTGGAGAGCTTCGCGCCGGTGACGTCCTGCCACGCCATCGCGTCGCGCCCGCCGCGCAGGGCCAGGATCAGCGCCTCGTCGAAGAGATGCTCGATCATCACCGGCGAGTACCCGAACGTCATTCCCGCGAGGTCGTCACGCACCTGGTCGCCGGCAAGGCTCTCGTCGTGGCGCTTCTTGGACAGGAAGTAGTCGATCAAGTCGCGCCGTCCCTGCCTCGAGGGCAGGTCGAAGTGCAGACGCCGGTCGAAGCGCCCGGGTCGCAGGAGCGCGGGGTCGAGCATGTCTCCTCGGTTGGTCGCCGCGATCACCAGCACGTTGGCGTAGTCGGCGCCCTTCTTCTTGAGCTGCCGGTGCATCGGCAGGAAACGGTTCACCAGGTCCTTCACCTTGTTCAGGAAGACGGCGCCGGGCGGCGGGTCGTCGAAGGACTGCATCTGGATCAGCAGCTCGTTGACCACGCCGCCGGTCCCCTCCGCGACGGCCGCGTTCGTCACGCGCCCGCCGGCCATAGCCGCCTCGCTCGCCGAGGCGGTCGAGGCCGCCATGCCGCCTCGCTTGGTTGCGAAGGCGTCGATCTCCTCGATGAAGCCGATGGCGCCGCCTTCGGCTCGCGCGGTCTTCTTCAGCGCCTTGAAGTACGAGCGGATCTTGCGGGCGGTCTGCCCGTAGAACATGGACTGGAACGCGGGGCCGGCGACGAACAGGAAGGGCACGCCCGCGTGCTTGGCCATCGCCTTGGCCATGTGCGTCTTGCCGGTGCCGGGCGGGCCTTCGAACAGCACCCCTCGCCTCGGGTTTCCGCCCAGCTCCCGCCGGAACGTCGCGTAGCCGAGGAAGACGTTCATCGTGCGGATGACTTCCTCTCGCACCGACTCCAGGCCCTTGACGTCGTCCATCGTCACGTCGATCTGCTCGGGCCGGAACATCAGATGCGGCGAGCGCCCCGCGCCCAGCATCGGGATGAGGATCGCGGCGACGATCACCAGCCCGATCAGGAACATCGGCGCGTAGAACGCCCAGTCCTCCGGCAAGGTCGGCAGCGCGAACGGGTTGAAGGGCCGGTGGTCCAGGATCCGGTACCAGAGGAACGCGGTGGGTCCGCCCAGCACCAGCGACACCCAGACCAGGCGGCGGCGCCGGTTGCGCTCGCGGATGCGCAGGGCGTCGGAGTGTGCGGCAGCCATCACGCTCGACTGCCCCAGCTTCGTCGCTACCTGGCCCACGGTGCCTCCTTCGTCGCCTCGACCACTCTCGGCACCCGCTCTCACTCCGTGAAGGTCACGCCTTCGCCGTCGCCCAATCGTGCCCTACCGCGATATCCACGCGCAATGGGACTTCCAGGGGATACGCCTCCTCCATCAACGAGCGAACGCGCTCGGTGGTGGCGGTGCGCTCGGCATCGGGCACCTCGAATATCAGCTCATCGTGGACAGTCAGGACCATCCGGGCGCCCAGACCCGCCGAACGAAGCCCCCGGTCCACCGCGATCATCGCCACTTTGAAGATATCGGCAGCCGAGCCCTGGATTGGAGCGTTCAGCGCCTGGCGCTCGCCCATGCTTCGGATGCGGGGGTTGCCGCTCTCCAGCTCCGGCAGGTAGCGGCGGCGTCCCGCGATCGTGACCGTGCAGCCGTCGCGGTAGGCGTCCTTCACGACCTGCTCCATGAACGCCGCCACGTTCGGGAAGGAGGAGAAGTAGGCGTCGATGTGCTCCTGCGCCTCGTCGGGCGTGATGCCGAGCCGCTGCGCCAACCCGAACTTGTTCATCCCGTAGGCGAGCCCGAAGTTGATCGCCTTCGCGCGCGCGCGAAGGTCGCGCGGCACCTCCTCCACGGTGAAGCCCCAGATCTTCGCGGCCGTCGCCGCGTGGACGTCCTCGTCGCGCGCGAAGGCCTCGCGAAGGCCGGGGTCCCCGGTGATGTGCGCGAGCACGCGCAGCTCGATCTGCGAGTAGTCGGCGACGAGCAGCGAATGACCGGGGAAGCCCGCGACGAACGCGCGGCGGATCTCGCGCCCGAGGTCCGAGCGCGTCGGGATGTTCTGCAAGTTGGGGTTCTGCGTCGCGATGCGGCCGGTCGCGACGACGGTCTGCCGGAACTCCGCGTGCACGCGACCGTCGGCCGGGTCGACCAGCGCCGGCAACGGCTCCAGGTAGGTCGAGACCAGCTTGGACAGCTCGCGGTACTCCAGGAGCGCGTCGACGATCTCGTGGCGCCCGCGCAACGACTCCAGCGTCGCGGCGTCGGTCGAGTAGCCGGTCTTCGTCCGGCGCGTGGGCTTGAGGCCGAGCCGCTCGTACAGCACGGTGCGAAGCTGCGGCGGCGAGTTCAGGTTGAACGGTCCGCCGGCCAGGTCGTGGATCGTCGTCTCCAGCGCGGCGATGCGCTTGTTCAGCTCCGCCGCCTGCGCGCGGAGCATGTCGACGTCGATCGCGACGCCCACCAGCTCGAGTCCCACCAGCACGTCGATCAGCGGCAGCTCGATCGCGCGCATCAGGTCGGCCATGCCGGTCGTCTCCAGCTCGCGCTGAAGCCGGTCGGCGAGCGGCAGCAGCGCGGCCGCCCGCGCGCCCGCGACTTGCCCCTCGTCGCCCTCGCCGGCGCCGATGCCGAGCGCGAGCTGTCCCTGGCCGGCGTCCACGCTCGCACGCGGCAGCTCGCGGTTGAGGTAGCGCACCGACAGGTCCTCCAGCGGGTAGCGACCCGGCGCCGGGTCGAGCAGGTAGGCGGCGACTTGCGTGTCGAAGGCGATGCCGGCCGGCGCGATCCCGGCTCGCCGCGCTCGCACGCACAGCGTCTTCGCGTCGTGGGCGACCTTCTCGACGTCCGCGTCCTCCAGCAGCACGCGCGCGGCCTCCAGGCTGGGGAGCCAGGTCGATGAAGAGCCGTCCTCGCTTATCGCGATCCCGCCGCTGTCCCCCATCGAGAGCGCGACCCGGCGCGCGCCGCCGGGCGCCGACTCCGCCGCGCGAACGGTCACCTCGGGCGCGGCGCCGACCGGTTTCAGGTGCGGACGCACGTCCGTGATGCGCTCGAGCAAGACGCGGAACTGGAGCGCGTTGAACAGCTCGCGGATCGCGCTCTCGTCCCACTCGCCCATGTGGATGTCGGCCGGCTCGATGTCGACCTCCAGGTCGTCCACCAGCCGGACCAGCTTCTTGTTGAGCAGCACCTGATCGTGCGCGTCTTCCAGCGCGGGGCGAAGGCGCTTGATCCGCGACGGAAGCTCGTCGAGGTGCTCGTACAACGCCTCGACGGAGCCGAAGGTCTGCACCAGCGTCGCCGCGGTCTTGTCGCCGATGCCGGGCACGCTCGGGAGGTTGTCGGAGGGGTCTCCCTTGAGCGCCGACAGGTCGATCAGCTTCTCGGGCGGGAGCCCGAAGCGATCGGTCACGGCGGCCGGGTCGTAGAGCGTGTAGTCGGAGACACCCTTGCGGTTGAACAGCACCGAGACGTGCTCGCGCACGAGCTGGAGGTAGTCGCGGTCCGCCGTCACCAGGATCACGTCCAGCCCTTCGGCCTCGGCGAGCTTGGCCAGCGTCGCCAGGAGGTCGTCGGCCTCGTGTCCGGGCACGCCGAACCGCGGGATCCGCAGCACGTCGAGCACCTGCTGGATCAGCTCGACCTGCCCGCGAAACTCGTCGGGGGTCTCGCTGCGGTTCGCCTTGTACTCCGGGTAGGCCTCGAGGCGGATGCTCGGCGCGCCGACGTCGAAGGCGACCCCGATGCGGTCGGTGCGCTGCTCGGTCAACAGCTTGATGAGCATGCTGGTGAAGCCGTAGACGGCGTTGGTGACCTGACCGGTCGAGGTGACGATCGACGTCGGCAGCGCGAAGAAGGCGCGATAGGCCAGCGAGTGGCCGTCGAGGAGCAGCAGCGTGTCGCTCACGGGCGGTTCTGGCGGCGTTTCATCTGCGCCGGGAGGATAGCCCGGCACCGGTTTGACGCGCCCGCGAGGACGTTGCTAACGTCCCGCCCGTTCCCGGTTCGCCGGGATCGACGAGGCCCGATGATCCGCAGGGAGACTCGCGTTTGGGGAAGGCGCGAGAGCTACCTCGGTGAGTCGGGCCTCTTCGTTGCGCTCCCGTTCGTTGCGTTCCCGCGCTCCGCGCCGCACGCGGCGCGCTCAACCCTGCAGGTCGCCCGCGAGGACGGCCTCCGCCATGGCCTTGAGGGTGAGCCGGCGCTCCATCGCGCCTCGCTGGATGAAGCGGAAGGCGTCGGCCTCGCTCATCCCGGCCTTGTCCATCAGCTCGCCCTTCGCACGCTCGACGAGGGTCCGGACCTCGAGCCGCTCGGCCAGGTCGCCCACCTCGGAGGTCAGCGTTTCGAGCTGCTGATAGCGGCCCTTCGCGATCTCGATCGCCGGGAGCAAGTCCTTCTTCTGGAAAGGCTTCACGAGGTAGGCCATCGCCCCGACCTCGGTCGCGCGCTGCACCAACTCGCGCTGCGGGAACGCCGTCAGGACGACGACGGGGGCGATCCGCTCCTCCGTGATGCGCTTGGCGGCGCTCAAGCCGTCCATCACCGGCATCTTGATGTCCACGATGACGACCTCGGGCCTGCCCGCGCGCGCGAGGTCGACGGCCTTCTCGCCGTCGGCGGCCTCCAGGACCTCGTAGGACTCCTCCTCGAGCATCTCCTTGAGGTCCAGGCGAATGATGGCGTCGTCCTCGGCGATGAGGACGCGCGGACGTTCGCTCCTGCTGGACATGAAGCAGGGATAGTAGCCGGGATCAAGCCGGGGGGTCAGCCATTGCGGTTCCGGGCTGCGATCCGGTCGAGCAGCTCGTCCTGCTCCCGCGCGATGGCGGCGGCGCGCTCGCGCGCATCGGCGAGGCTCCGCTGCATGCGCGCCAGGTCCTCCGCGGCCTCCCGGCTCTCGCGGTCCGCCAGCGGGGTCCCGCTGACCACGGCCCGGATGCGGGCGTCTTCGGCCACGTCGGTCTGGAACAGCACTTGCTCTTCCAGGACGCGGATCTCCGTCCGGACGCGCGCGCCTTCCTCGTTCAGCTCGGTGAGTCGCCGCTCAGGATCCATCGCCGAACGCGAGCGCGCCCAGGTCGTCGTCCGCCGGCAGCGGACCCTCGACGAGCGGCTCGGCCGTCATCATGCGAGCCGCGATCGCGGGCGCGCGCTCGCCTCGCCCGAGCGCCCAGCCCGCGGCCTCGCACAGCAGCGCGGCCTGATACGTGCGCGCCATGCCCCAGGCGATCCGCCGCGCGTTCTGCTCGACGGGCTCGGCCAGCAGCGCGGCCAGCTCATCGCGCGCGGCGAGAACCGCGCGCGACGGCTCGGTGAGCGCGGGGTGGCCGGTTGAGCGCGCGCGGGCCTCGACGTCGTCGAGGAACGCGCCCGCGGCCCCCGCCGCACCGAGCGCGCGGAGCACGTCGAGCGCCATCACCGACGTCGTGCCCTCCCAGATGCAGTTGACGTGGGTGTCGCGCAGCAGGCGCGGCAAGCCGGTGTCTTCGACGTAGCCGGCCCCGCCGAAGGACTCGATCAGGTTGCTGGTCGCCCACACCGCGCGTCGCGACACCGCCATCTTGGTCAGGGGCACGACCACGCGCGTGAGCGCGGGATCGCCACCGCCGCGTTCGACCGCGCCGGCCAGCTCGGCGGCGCGGAAGGACAGCGCGCTCAGCGCCTCGTACTCGGCGGCGATGCGCGCCATCCACGCGCGGTGCACCGGCAGCTCGCGCAGCGGCCGCCCGAACGCCTCGCGCTTGCTCGCGTAGTCCCGGGCGAGCGCGAGCCCGTGGCCGATGCCGCCGAGCGAAGCGAACGCAGCGTGCATCCTGGTGACGTTCAGCATCGGCGCGATGGTCGGCACGCCGCGGCCGGGCTCGCCGATCATCGTCGCGACCGTGCCGTCGAGGTCCAGCTCCGCAGTCGGCAGCGCCTTCGTTCCCATCTTGTCCTTGAGCCGGCGCACGGTAATGCCGTTCCAACCGCCGTCCGGTCGCCGCAGCTCGAGCAGGAACAGCGACAGGCCGCGGCTCCCGGCCGGCGCGCCCTCGGCACGCGCGAGCGCCAGGGCCATGTCGGCCGTCGTCGCCGAGGTGAACCACTTGGTTCCCCGCAGGATCCAGGACCCGTCGGGCTCTGCTCGCGCGACGGTCCCCGTGCGTCCGACGTCCGAGCCGCCCTCCTTCTCTGTCATCCACTGCCCGCTCGTCCAGCCGTCGATGCGTGCCGTAAGGCGCGGCGCGTACTGGCCCGGCGCGCCGGGCGTGTCGATCAGCACGCGCACGGCCGCGTCGGTCATCGCCAGCGGGCAATCGGCGGTGGCCGATACCGGACCGAAGAGGCTGAGCAGCGCCGCGTGCACGACACGGGCGCCGTTGCCGAACGCGTCCTCATAGGGAACCGCGGTCAGCCCGATCCGCTGGCCTTCGGCGACGAGCGCCGTCCACGCCGGGTCGACGTCGATGCGGTCCACGCGCCGGCCCCATGCGTCGAACGGCACGAGCCGCGGCGGGTTCGACTCGGCGACCCGCGCCATCGCCGGCCACTCCGTCGTCGCCAGCTCGCCCGCCTCGTCGAGCGCCTTCGTCGCCTCCTCGAAGGCGCCGGGCTCCAGCACGCGCTCGAGGCTGCGCCGGAGCGTCGGGTCGCCCCTGAAGCGGTTCGGCGCGCGTGGCGGGTCTTGCAGGAACGGGTCCATGAGCGAGGACATTACCGGCGCCGCGTTCCACGCACCAGGACGCCGGCTGCTCCGAATGACTACGGCGCGGCGCGCGCGCCCGCCCGGGAGATGGCACGAGCGTGCTATGGAGCGACCGGGACCTTCTTCCGAGGCTTCCAGAGCATGGACCACCGCACCGGCGACACCCATCGCCCGCTCGGGCCGGCCGACCGCTCCATCCCCATCGTGGGGTTCCTGGCCGCCGCCGTCGCCGGCGCCTCGGTGCTCCTCCCGGTGGCCCCCGCGCCGACGACGTCCCAGTTGATCGAGGCGGGCATCCTGCTCGCCCTGTTCGTCGCCGGCGAGCTGGCCGCCGTTCGCATCGCCTACCGAAGCGAAGTGGTCGCGGTCAGCCTCGGCGGCGCGATCCTCGCGCCCGCGATCCTCGCCTACCCGGTCATCGCCGTCATCGCCATCGCGCTCGCCGGCCAGCTCGTCGCCGGCGCGCTCGGCGCGCGCGGGCGCCGGCGGACCTCGATCAACGCGGCGCGCTGGACGCTCGCCGCGGGACTCGCCGCGATCCTGTTCCAGGCGCTGCGCGCGGGAGAGGCGCTCGGCATCCGCAACGTCGCCGCGCTGACCGCGGCGCTGACGCTGCTCGTGGTCATGAAGGAGCTCGGCTCGGGCGTCTCCGTCCACACCCGCGCGCGCGACGACGTGCCGTCCGAAGCGCTCTCGGCGCCTTCGTTCGTCGCCGGATGGGCGCTGAACACGAGCTTCGGTCTGCTCCTGGCCGGCGCGGTGCAGACCTGGACGCTCGCGGTCGTGCCCTTCGCCGTCACGCTGCTCGTGCTGCACTGGGCGACGCGAAGCCAGGCGGAGGCGGCGGTGGAGCGCGACCTGCTCCGCCGGCGCATCGCCGTGCACGACGCGCTCGCTTCCACCGCCGACCTCGCGCGCGCTATCCCGCGCGCGCTCGCCGTCATCCGCGAGGCGCTGGACTGCGACGTCGTCGACCTGGTGCTGATCGAAGACGGCAGCCGCGTCCGGCACCGGCTCGGCCCGCTGCCGGGCGGCTACGATCGAGCCGACGTCGCCGAGATCGCGAGCCTCGCCGACGCGTTGCTCGTGTCCTCCGGTCCCGCCCTGATCGGGTCCGGTCCGCGCGAGGACTTGGGCCGGATGCTGGCCGCGGAAGGCTGGCGCACGTGCGCGTCCGCGCCGGTGCGCGCTCGCGACGGGGTGCTCGGCGTCTTGATCGCGTTCTCACGGCTCGAGGGCTTCGACCGGCGAGATCTGGCGCTGCTCGAATCGTTCGCCGCGCCGGTCGCCGCTGCCGTCGAGCGCGCGCGGACGGGCGAGGCGCGGCTCGCCGAACGACAGGGCCTCACCGAGCTGGTCGACAACGCGCCCGACGGCATCTTCACGATCGACGCGGCGGGCGCGGTGCGCGCGTGGAACCCCGCCATGGAGGAGATCAGCGGCCACCTCGCGGGCGAGATCGCGGCCGCCGGCATCGCGGCGCTCGACCTTCGCACCGCGAGCGGCGAGCGCGCCGACCTCACCGCCGCGACGGAGACGCTGCCAACGGAGCTGCGGATCACGACGCGGCCGGGAGAGCAGAAGTGGCTGTCCTGCAGCTTCGCGCGCATCCACGCCTCCGGCGAGGACGACCGGCTGATCGTGACCGCCCGCGACACCACGCGCCAGCACACGCTCGAGCGCATCAAGGCGGAGTTCGTCGCGACGCTCGCCCAGGAGCTTCGAGCGCCGCTCACGCCGGTGAAGGGATGGGCCGCCACGCTTCGGCAGGTGGGCGACCGGCTCGCGCCCGCGATCCGCGAGGAGGCCGCGGACGCGATCCTGGAGCAGGCGGCGACGCTCGAGCAGCTCATCGGGAACCTTCAGGAGCTGAGCAGGATCGAGGAGAGCGTGATCGACCTGCGCGACCACGAGCTGGACGTGCGCGCGGTCGTGAGCCGGCTGGTCGCCGACGTGCAGGCCGAGTCGGGGCGCGAGATCCGATTCACGCCCGGGTCGAAGCCGCACCTTGCGATCGGAGACGAGGGCTGGCTCGCGCGCATCCTGGCGAACCTGCTCGAAAACGCGATGCACGCCTCCCCCGCCAACCGTCCGCTCCACGTCGCGGTCACGAGCGTCCCGGGCGCCGTGCGCATCTCGCTGGGCGGCGCGCCGGCGAAGCGAAGGCGCAAGGGCGTGGCCGCCGGGATTCATCCGGCGCCCGCTCCCGACGGCATCGGCATCTACGTCGCACGGCAACTGGCTTCCGCCATCGGCGCCGACCTCAGCGTCGAGCCGAACGGCGGGTCCTCGACGTTCGAGGTCACGCTTCGCGCGCCGGCCGACTTCGCACGCGTGTCCTAGCCGGTGCCGGGGGCGGGACTTGAACCCGCACGCCCTTGCGGGCAATGGATTTTGAGTCCATCGTGTATGCCAATTTCACCACCCCGGCTCGTGATCGAGTATAGACGGGGCGATGAACCGCATCGGGGACTACGCGCTGATCGGCGACTGTCACTCCGCGGCGCTCGTCGGGCGGGACGGCGCGATCGACTGGGCGTGCTTCCCGCGCTTCGACGCCCCCGCATCGTTCTGCGCGATCCTCGACGAGGATCGAGGCGGCTCGTTCACGCTGAACGCGCGCCAGGCGACCGGCGGCTCGCGCGCCTACCTCGAGGACACCAACGTCCTCGCGACGACCTTCGCCACGCCCTCCGGCACGCTCGAGGTTCTCGACTGCATGCCCGTCGAGCGAACCGATCCCTTGGTGCCGCGCGACATGCACGCGCACCACTCGATCCTGCGGCGCGCGCGCTGCACGGACGGCGCCGTGGTCGCGAGCGTGCGGCTTGCGCCGCGCTTCGAGTACGGCATGTTCGTCCCGCGCTTCCGCCAGACCGGACCGTGCACGGCCGAGATCGTCGGCGGCGGCGACGCGCTCTACGTCCATGCGACGCACCCGCTGGAGGTGAGCCGCGAGGCGGTGCTCGCGACCTGGACGCTGCGCGCGGGCGAGGAGGCGTGGATCGACGCGACCTGGCGGCCGTCCTACGAGCCGAAGATCCAAACGCTGGATCCCGCCGGGCACGCCGCCGAGGGCGCCCGCCGCCTGGAGGCGACGATCGGCTTCTGGCGGGACTGGATCGGCTGCTGCCGCTACGACGGGCTGCGGCCCGAGATCGTCCGCCGCTCGGCCCTGGCGCTCAAGGCGATGACCTACGCGCCCAGCGGCGCCATCGTCGCGGCGCCGACGACGTCCCTTCCCGAGGACCCCGGAGGCGGACGCAACTGGGACTACCGCTACACCTGGATTCGCGACGCGACGCTCACGCTCACGTCGCTGTTCGTCCTGGGGCTGCGCGCGGAGGCGGACGACTTCAAGTTCTGGCTCGAGCGGACCGGCGCCGGCCACCCCGAAGACCTGCAGATCATGTACACCGTCTGCGGCGAGCGGCGGCTGCCGGAAGTCGAGCTGGACCACTTGCGCGGGCACCGGGACTCCCGCCCGGTGCGCATCGGCAACGGCGCGGTGAAGCAGATGCAGCTCGACGCCTACGGTCAGATCCTGGAGGCCGCGTACCTGTACGGGAAGGCCGAGGGCGAGCTGACGCCGGACAACTGGCTCTTCCTGTCGGGCCTCGCCGACATCGTGTGCGAGCGATGGCAGGAACCCGACCAGGGCATCTGGGAGATGCGCGACGAGGCACGGCACTTCACGCACTCCAAGCTGAACTGCTGGCTCGCGCTGGACCGCGCCGTCGCGATCGCGCGGGCGCGCGGCTTGCCGGGCGACGCCGGGCGCTGGGCGCAGGAACGAGACCGCCTGCGCGAGTACCTCATCGAGCAGAGCGCCCCGCACGGCTGGTTCCAGCAAGCCGCCGGACACGCCGTGGCCGACGCCTCGACCCTGCTCGCCCCGGCGATCGGGTTCCTGGCGCCGGACGACCCGATCGTCGCCGAGACGGTGGAGGTCGTGCGGCGCTCGCTGGAGCGTGACGGGCTCGTCCACCGCTACCTGTCGCCCGACGGCCTGGCCGGGGGCGAGGGCGCGTTCCTGCTCTGCTCCTTCTGGCTGCTGGACTGCCTCACGCACATGGGCCGGCTCGACGAGGCGCGCGCGCTGCTCGACCGGCTGCTCGGGCTCGCCAACGACGTCGGCCTCTTCGCCGAGGAGGTCGACACGACGACCGGCGAGCCGCTCGGCAACTTCCCGCAGGCGTTCTCGCACATGGCGCTGGTCCTTTCCTGCGCCCACCTGAGCGCTGCGGAACGCCGCGAGATTCCCGCCGGCGTCGTGGACTTCGCGGAGCTGGCGCTGGACCGCTTGCTGCGATCGGCGCGCCCGTAGGCGCGGCTAGCGGGCGACGGCGTCCCGAAGCGAACCGACGAACGCGCGCACGGCTTCGGGCGCATCGGCCGCCTCGCCCACCAGGCGCACGAGCGCGCTGCCGACGATCACGCCGTCGGCGTAGGCGGCGACGTCACGCGCGTGCTCGGGCGTCGAGACGCCGATGCCGACCGCGACCGGCAGGTCGGTCGCCGCGCGGATCCGCTCGACCAGCGCGCGCGCGCCGGCGTTCAGCTCGGCCCGCTCGCCCGTCACGCCGAGCAGCGACGCCGCGTAGACGAACCCGTCCCCCGCCTCCCCGAGCGCGCGCAGGCGATCCGGCGGCGACGTCTGCGCGGCGATGAAGACCGGGGCGAGCCCCGCCCGCGCGCACGCCGCTCGCCACGCTCCGGCGTCCTCGACGACGAGGTCCGGAAGGATCGCGCCCGCCGCGCCGGCCGCGGCGAGGTCCGACGCGAACGCGTCGAGGCCGTAGTGGAAGACGATGTTGTAGTACGTCATCGCGACGACCGCGCATCCCGACGCCGCTTTCGCCTTGCCGATCAGCTCGATCATCCCGGCCGTGTGGACGTGCCGTTCGAGCACGCGGTTGGCCGCCTCCTGGATGACCGGGCCGTCCATGATCGGGTCGCTGAACGGGATGCCCAGCTCCAGCACGTCGGCGCCGGCCTCCCCGGCCGCGCGCACGCTCTCCAGGAACGTCTCGTCGTCGGGGTAGCCGCAGACGAAGAACGGCATGACGAGCGCCCGCCCCTCGGCGCGGCCGCGCGCGAAGGCGTCGCGAAGCTCGCTAGGCACCGGCGCCTCCGGCCCGCGCGCGCACGGTCTCCACGTCCTTGTCGCCACGCCCGCTGAGGTTCACGACCATCACCGCCTCGCGGCCGAGCGCGCCCGCCTCCTTCGCGGCCCACGCGATCGCGTGCGAGGACTCCAGCGCCGGCAGGATCCCTTCGGTCCGCGCGAGCATCGTGAAGGCGTCGAGCGCCTCGTCGTCGGTCGCCGACACGTACGTCGCGAGCCCCTGGTCGCGCAGGAACGCGTGCTCGGGACCGACGCCCGGGTAGTCAAGGCCGGCGGAAACCGAGTGGGTCGGACGGACCTGACCGTCCTCGTCCTGGATGAGCAGCGACAGCGCGCCGTGCAGCACGCCCGGCTCGCCCGCGCCGATCGTCGCCGAGTGCTCGCCGGTCTCGATGCCGCGCCCCGCCGCCTCGACCCCGACCAGGCGCACACCCTGCTCGCCGACGAACCCGTGGAAGATGCCGATCGCGTTCGAACCGCCCCCGACGCACGCGGCGACGACGTCGGGCAGCCGTCCTTCCGCGGCGAGGATCTGATCGCGCGCCTCCTCACCGATCACCTTCTGGAACTCGCGAACCATCAGTGGGAAGGGGTGCGGGCCCACGACGGACCCGATCGCGTAGTGGGTCGACTCGACGTTCGTCACCCAGTCCCGCAGGGCCTCGTTGATCGCGTCCTTCAGCGTCTGCGATCCGGCGTGGACGTGCACGACGTGCGCGCCGAGTTGCTCCATGCGAAAGACGTTGAGCGCCTGCCGCCGGCAGTCCTCCTCGCCCATGTACACCACGCACTCCTGCCCGAAGAGCGCGGCCGCCGTCGCCGTCGCAACGCCGTGCTGGCCCGCGCCCGTCTCGGCGATCACCCGCTTCTTGCCCATCGCGCGCGCGAGCAGGCACTGTCCGAGCACGTTGTTGATCTTGTGCGCGCCGGTGTGCGCCAGGTCCTCGCGCTTGAGGTAGATGCGCGCGCCGCCGCACGACTCGGTGAGCCTTCGGGCGAACCACAACGGCGTCGGACGTCCGGCGTACTCGCGGCGCAGCAAGTCCAGCTCGGCCTGGAAGTCCTCGTCGGTGCGGGCCCGCTCGAACGCCTCCGCCAGCTCGCCGATCGCGTGCATGAGCGCCTCGGGGACGTAGGTGCCCCCGTAGGGGCCGAAGTGACCCCCGGCGTCGGGATCGGTCGCGATGCGAGCCATGAGGAGGCGAAGTCTAGCCGCCGGTCGACGCCCGGCCCGCCTCGCCTCGCTCGGCGCCGCCCGGCTCGCCCAGCGCCACGAGCAGGTCGCCGGCCGCGAGCGTTTCGTCGGGCGCCGGGTTCTTCAGGATGCTCCCGTCCGCGCGGCGCAGGAGGACCGGCGTGCTGTCGCCGCACGCCGCCGACACGGGCCCGCCCGCCATCGGCGAGGCATCGTCGATCACGACTTCCTCCAGGCGCAGCGCGGGGAAGCCCGCCGCCTCGATGTCCAGGTAGTCCCGCACGTCGGGCGTCATCGCGAGCAGCGCCATGTGGCGGCCGCTGGAAACGTAGGGCGAGATCACGCGGTCCGCGCCGGCGCGATACAGGCGGTCGGCCGCGGCGGACTCGCTCGCGCGCGCCACGATGAACAAGCCGGCCTTCAGCGAACGCGCCGTCAGCGTGATGTAGACGTTGTCCGCGTCGGAGTCCACGGCGCTCACCAGGCCACGCGCGCGGTCGATCCCGGCCTGCAGCAGCACCGCCTCCGACGTGGGGTCGGCGACGAGGTAGCGAACGCCGTCCAGGTTCATCCGCTCCTCCAGCGACTCCATCCTGTCGACGACGAGGAACGGGACAGCCTGCGCCTCGAACTCGCGCGCGACGGCTCGCCCGACGCGTCCGTACGCGCAGATGATGAAGTGGTCGCTCAGCCGGTCGATCTGACGCTGCATCCGCCGCCTCCTGGTCGTCACGCCGATCCGCCCCTCCGCCAGGGCCGTCCCCACCACCGCCAGCGCCGCGAGGAACACCCCGACGCCCAGCGCCGCGATGCTCGCGGTGAACACCTTCTCGCCCGTCGAGGGCGGCGCCGCCGGGGTGAACCCGACGGTCGTGAGCACGAGCAGCGTCCGGTGGATCGCGTCCAGCACCCCGTAGCCGAACAGGACGTAGCCGATGATCCCGTAGGCAAGCACCAGGCCGAGCCCGTAGAGGGGCAACTGAATCTGCTTGAGGATGCTCCGGCGCTGCACGAGGCGAAAGCGTATCCCGAGCCCGCGACCCGGGGCAGCAGCCCGGCCCCGCGACCGGGCGCCGGGGGCATCTGTAACGCCGGGGCGGGGTCGAACGCTAATCAGTTGAAAGGCCCGGAAGAACGCGGATCGGCCGAACGACTGACGGACGCGATACAAGGAGACGGTGAGCGATGAGCTCGAAGACCTTGCCCGGCGCGCGCGGAAGGACCGCCAAGCCTTCGCCGGGCTCTACGAGCGTCTCTACGACGACGTCTTCCGCTATGCGCGCGCCGGAAGCGAGCGCGCCCGGTCCCCTTGGAAGCGCTGGTCGACACGCCCTCGCAGGACGACCCCGCCGCCCGCGCGTTCGAGCGAGTGGAAGCGGGACGGGTCTTGGAAGCCGTCCACCGGCTCCCGCCCGACCAGCGCGACGCCGTCCTGCTCCGGCTGGTCTCCGGCCTTTCCAGCGGCGAGGTCGGAGCCGTGATCGGCAAGAGCCCCGGCGCCGGCGCAAGGTCCTGCGCGCCGCGGCCGTAGGGATCGCCGCGCTCGTCACCGCGACCGCGGTCGCGGTGCCCGCGTCGGCGGACACGCTGCCCGGCGACACCCTGTACTCCTTCAAGCTCGCCGGCGAACGCATCCGGCTCGCCCTCTCGCGTGAAGATTCGGGGGATGCGCTGCTCCACGCGAGTTTCGCCTCGCGGCGAGCGTCCGAGATGGAGCGCGCCGTGGGGCTGGGGCGCCTCGGGGCGCTGCCCGAGCTGCAGGAGCGGTTCTCCGAGCACGCCCGCGCCGCGTTCGCCCTGTCGGCGGAGGACGAAGCAGTCGCCGTGGAGGTCGCCGGCCTGCTGGGGCACAGCGCGGACGTGCTCACGGCGCTGCTCGACCGGCTGCCGCCCGGCGGCGCGGCGGGCGTCCAGAACGCGCTCGACTCGCAGGCCGCCGCGCGCGAGGCGCTCATCGAGCGGTTCGAGGAGCGCGGACGACCGCTCCCGCAGGGCTTGCAGAGCAAGATCGACGGCGAGCACCCGGGCAAGGGCGGCCCGCCCGAATCGACCCCGCCCGGGCTCGGCGACGAAGGGCCGAGCGGCGACTAACGGCCCAGACGACGAACGGGCCCAGACGACGAACGGCCCAATAGCGCGGCGACGGCGCGCGCGGGATCCTCGGCGCGCATGAGCGCCTCGCCCACGAGCACCGCGTCGCAACCGAGCGCCTCGGCCCGCTGCACGTCGGCGCGGCTCGCGATGCCGCTTTCGGCCACGACCACAACGCCCGCCGGAATCAGCGGACGCACGGCGTCGATCGTGGCGAGATCGACCTCGAGCGTGCGCAGGTTGCGCGTGTTGACGCCGACGATGCGCGCGCCGGCCCCGAGCGCGCGCTCGACCTCCGCGGCCTCGTGGACCTCGACCAGCGCCGCCATCCCGAGCGCGCCCGCCAGGTCGTGGAGCCGCCGCAACGTTCCGTCGTCGAGCGCCGCCACGATGAGCAGCACGGCGTCGGCGCCCTCCGCTCGCGCCTCCAGCACGTGGACCTCGTCGCAGAGGAAGTCCTTGCGAAGCACCGGCACGTCCACGGCCGAACGCACCGCTCGCAGGTCTTCCAGGCTCCCGCCGAAGTGCTCGGGCTCGGTCAGCACGCTGATCGCCGCGGCCCCGCCGTCGCGATAGGCGCGCGCCTGCTCGGCCGGCTCGGCCGCGCGTGCGATGTCCCCGGCCGACGGCGAGGCGCGCTTGACCTCCGCGATGAGCGTCATGCCCGGGGCGCCCAGCGCGGCGCCGAAGCCGAGCGCCGGCGGCGCGTCGCCCGCGGCACGCTCCAGCGCCGCCACCCCTCCGGCCGCCCGCACGCGGCCGGCCTCGGCCTTTCGCGAGGCCACGATCGCGTCCAGGAACGAAGTCAACGTGTGGCGATGATAGTCAGCCCCGGTAGCCGAGGAGCACGCGGAGCGCGAGCGTGCCGGCGCGCTTGAGCATCCCCCGCTCGACCACGCGCGGGACGTCCGACGGCGTGTGCAGGGTCGCGTGCTCGCCCGCCCACAGCCACGCGACGGGGACGCCGCGCTCGGCGAAGGCAAGGTGGTCGCTGTAGAAGAACGAGGCGTCGGCGCGGGCCGGGATGCCGGCTCGCTCTGCTCGCGCGAGCACGTACCGGCTGAACGACCCGGCGCCCAGGACGTGCACCGCGTCGCCGTTGCCGATCATGTCGAGGTTGAGCATCCCCCGGATCGCGCGGCGCTCGCGCCGCGACAGCGACTCCACGTAGGCCGCCGAGCCCTGGTAGCGGAGCCGCTCGCCGCTCGGCAGCAGACGCCGTTCCTCGGCGCCGAAGACGACGAACACCGAAGGAAGGCGCATCTCGTGGCCTGCGGCGAGCCGCGCCAGCTCGAGCACCGCCGCGACGCCGCTCGCGTTGTCGTTCGCGCCCGGCGCGTCGGGCGCGGTGTCCAGGTGAGCGCCGACGACCGTGTGCGCCTTCCACGGCCGATACCCGGGCGGCGTGGCGATCACGTTGAGCGTCACGCCGGCCTCGACCGGGATGTCGTCGTTCGCGCCGGCGACGATCGGCACGGGCTGCACCGCGGTGCGGTAGCCGAGCGAGCGGAAGCGATCCCGCACCGCTCGCGCCGCGCGCCGGTACGCCGGGCTCGTCGCCTCGCGCACGCCGATCTCGCCGGCGAGCAGCTCGACGTCCTCCAGCGCCCGCCACGCCTGGAACGCGATCCCGGCGCGGGGTGGGAGCGACGGCGACGGCGGCGGTGCCGAAGGGGACGCGGACGGGCTCGGTGAGGACGTTCCCGCCGGCGTGCAGGCCCAGAGCGCGAGCAGCGCGCAGGCGAGGAGACTCAGCGCGACAGCGCTTCGGCCGCCCGCACGGCGGCCAGGAAGGCCCGCGCCTTGTGGCGGGTCTCCTGCTCCTCGGTGTCGGGCACGGAGTCGGCGACGATCCCCGCGCCGGCCTGCACGTAGGCCGAGCCGCCGCGAAGGTAGCCGGTGCGGAGCGCGATGCACGTGTCGATATTGCCACCGAAGTCGAAGTAGCCGACGGCGCCCGCGTACGGTCCGCGCCGGGTTCGCTCGAGTTCGTCGATGATTTCCATGGCGCGGATCTTGGGCGCGCCGCTCACCGTGCCCGCCGGGAAGGACGCCTTGAACGCGTTGAAGGCGGTGGTGCCCTCGGCGAGCGTGCCGGTCACGCTCGAGACGATGTGCATCACGTGGGAGTAGCGCTCGACGCTCATCAGCTCCGGAACGCGAACCGTCCCCGGCGCGCAGACGCGCCCGAGGTCGTTGCGCGCGAGGTCCACGAGCATCACGTGCTCGGCTCGCTCCTTCTCGTCGCCGAGCAGGTCGCGTTCGAGCGCGAGGTCTTCCTCCTCGGTCACCCCGCGCGGGCGGGTTCCCGCGATCGGACGGATGGTGGCCTCGCGCCCGAAGACGCGCAGGTGCGGCTCGGGCGAGGAGCCCACCATCGCCACGTCGTCGAAGCGCAGGAAGAACATGTAGGGGCTCGGGTTGATCAGGCGGAGCACGCGGTAGACGTCGAGCGGGTCCGCGCCGGTTCGCATGGAGAAGCGTTGCGAGGGAACGACCTGGAAGATCTCGCCCGCGGCGATCTTGTCCTTCGCGGTCGCCACCGCGGCCGCGAACTCGGCGGGCGTCATGTTGCTCTCGACGCCGTCGATGTCGCCGGTCATCCCGGGGGCGTCGAGCCCGCTCGGTCCGGGCGCGGCGGCCCCGAGCGCGGCGACCCCGAGCGCGGCGACCAGCGCCTCCGCGCGAGCCACCGCGTCGTCGTACTGCGCGCCCGGGTCCGCGCCGGTCACGACGTTCACGATGACCGACACGCGCTGGCGCAGGTGGTCGAAGACGAGCAGCGTCCCGGTGAACAGCAGCCACATCTCCGGCAGGCCCAGGTCGTCCTCGGTCGTCTGCGGGAGCCGCTCGACGTAGCGGACCATGTCGTACCCGACGTAGCCGACGGCGCCGCCGTGCAGCGGCGGCAAGCCCTCCAGGCTCGGCGCGCGGAAGCCGGCCAGGGCGCGCTCGAGCGCGGTCAGCGGGTCGGGCGCGTCCTCGGCGCCCGGCAACGGGAGGCCGTCGACCGTGACGCTGCCCTGCCGGCTCGACAGGACGCTGAACGGGTCGATCCCGATGAAGGAATAGCGCCCCCAGCGCTCGCCCTGCTCGACCGACTCCAGCAGGAAGGAGTTCGGACTCGCGCCGAGCTTGCGGTACACGCCGACCGGCGTCTCCAGGTCGCCCAGGACCTCGCGCCAGACGGGGACGAGGGTGTACTCGCGCGCCAGGGCCACGAACTCCTCGCGCGACGGGCGAACCGTCATCTAGCCGCCGTCGGCGGGCGGCGCGGCGGGCGGGGGCGGCGCGGGGGGCGGGGGCAGGGGCGCTGCCGCCGTCCTCCGCCGGCCGAGCGGCGCCCAGAGCCCGATGACGATACCCAGGACCATGAACAGCAGCGGCAGGAACACCGTCGAGGTTCGCCCCAGCGTCAAGACTTTGAACATCATCAGCTCGAGCCCGAGGAAGAGACCGAAGAAGAGCCCGGCGATCGCACCACGGACGGGATGACCGCGCATCGTCACAGCACCTTCCTGGCTCGGGCGGCCGAAGCGAGCATGAGCGCGGTCAGGATGGTCGCGCCGTGGACGCCCAGCGCCACCGGACCGAACAGCTTGCCGTCGAAGTCCACCGCGACGAATCCGTCGCAGCGACCCTCGTCGCCTTCGTGGAACCCTCTGATCGTGATCAGCAGCGGCGGCAGGTTCTTCACGAAGCTCGGGATCTCCTTGACGCCGCTGCTCATGCTCTCGTCCTTGGCGTTTTCGGATTCGCCCCAGCTCCCGATGCTGGGGTTGAGGTCGATCGGTCCGAACTCCAGTCCGAGGTCCGCCCACACCTCGCCGGCGTGGTCGTGGGTGACCGTGGTGATCGACCCTTCCCATGCGGCCGAGCCGGACGACGGGATCACGGCGAGGTCGTCGTCCGAGTCGATCTCGAACGTGCCGTCCTCGCCCGTGATGGTCGCCGACCCGTGGCAGCCGATCGCGTTCGGCGGCTCCATGGTCGCGTAGGCGGGCGCGCTCGTCACGAGGACGACGGCGGCCGCGCCTGCCACCATGGCGATTCGTCGTCGCATCAGACTCTCTCCCTCGCTCGCGGGCGGTCAGACCCTAGGAACGCAGTCCATGGCAGTCAAGAACGCTCGGCGGTCACGGATCGGTAGAAGCAGGTGCGCTCGCCCGTGTGGCACGCGGGTCCCGCGGCGTCCACCCTGACCAGCAACGTGTCGCCGTCGCAGTCGTACCGGACCTCTTTGACCTGCTGGACGTTGCCCGACGTCGCGCCCTTGTTCCAGAACTCCCCGCGGGAACGGCTCCAGAACCACGTCGTCCCGGTGTCGAGCGTCCGCCGCAGCGACTCGGCGTTCATCCACGCGACCATCAGCACCTCCCCGGTGTCGTGCTGCTGCACGACGGCGGGGATCAAGCCGCGTTGGTCGTAGGTCAATTCCTCGATCATGGTCTCCTCGCCACCCACACCATCTCGTCGGGCCCCGGTCCGTACGCACGCTCGTCGAATCCACCGTACAGGGCTTCGACCTCGAAGCCGGTGCGCGCCAAGAGGTGCTCGAACTCGTAGCGATAGACCATGCGAGCGCGCATCTCCGAGGTGATCGTGTCCACGAGCCGCTCGCCGTCGTAGACGTCCAGCCCCGCTTCGAGCCGCACGCCCTGATCCGCGACCGCGTAGCGAGAGATCGCCCAGATCTCGCACCGGCGTCCGGCGTCGTCGACGAACTCGCCCTGGTGCCGGCGGACGCCGTCGTAGGCGGCGATCACGGCCGGGTCGGGCGTGAAGAAGTTGCAGATCATCCGCCCGCCCGGGACGAGCGACGCGTGGATCGAGCCGAGCGCCGCGAGCTGCTCCCGCGTCGTGAGCAGGTGCAGGAACGATCGGAACGGGATGATCACCAGCTCGACCGCCGGTTCGGCGACGAAGCGCTGCATCACGCCCTTCACCCACGTGATGCGATCCGCCACGCCGGCCGTCCCCGCCCTGCGCTCGCCCTCCGTGCGCATCGCGTCCGACGGCTCGACCGCGATCACGGGTCGCCCCGCCTGCGCGATCGGGATCGCGACCCGGCCCTGGCCGGCGCCCAGCTCGACCACCGGGCCCCCGGCCGCGAGGGCGCGCGCCACGTAGAACGGGACGTCCTCGGTCATCTCCGCCGACCACTGGTCGTAGAAGGAAGAGAAGACGCGGTATGCGTCGACCTCCAGCCGCTCGCTCACCGCATCACGAGCCCGCGTGCGCGGCAGCGATCCTTCACCTCGCCGATGCGCATCTCCCCGAAGTGGAACACGCTCGCCGCGAGCGCCGCGTCGCACACGCCGAGCGCTTCGGCGAAGTGTTCGGGCGTGCCGGCGCCGCCGCTGGCGATGACCGGCACCGGCACGGCGTCCTCCACGGCGCGCGTCAGCGCCAGGTCGTAGCCGTCCTTCGTGCCGTCGCGGTCCATGCTCGTGAGCAGCACCTCGCCCGCGCCCAGCTCGGTGGTCGCGCGGGCGGCCCATTCGACCGCGTCGATCCCCGCCGGCGTGCGCCCGCCCTCCACCACGACCTCCCAGGACGCGTCGTTCCGGCGAGCATCGATCGCGACGACGATGCACTGCGCGCCGAACGCCTCCGTCGCCGCGCGCAGCACACCGGGGTCGCGTACGGCCGCCGTGTTGATCGCGACCTTGTCGGCGCCGGCGCGCAGGAGCCTGCGGACGTCCTCCACGCTGCGGACGCCGCCGCCGACGGTGAGCGGGATGAAGACCTGCTCGGCTGTTTCGCGCACGACCTCGATCATCGTGTCGCGCCGGTCGCTGGAGGCGGTGATGTCCAGGAACACCAGCTCGTCGGCGCCCTCGGCGTCGTAGACCGCGGCCATCTCGACCGGGTCGCCGGCGTCGCGGATGTCCACGAACCGGATGCCCTTGACCACGCGCCCGGCATCGACGTCCAGACACGGGATGATCCGCTTGGCGAGCATGGACGCGAAGCGTATGCGGGCGCCTGCGGAGCGTCGACCCGCTTTCCGCCCCGCGAGAGTCCTCCTTACTCGGAGGCATCCTCGGTGCTCGACGCGTCCCGCGCTTAGGCGCCCATCCACCCCGTCGGCACCGAATCGACGTATCGCACCGAGCGTTCATCGGGCACAGCGGTCGAGACCGGGTCGCCCACCGACACCAGTTCGGTCGTGGTGATGTCCACCCAGGGCGGCTCGCAGAAATCCTTGTCGGCATCGGAGCAGCCGCCGAGGGGTCGTCGGTCCTCGACCATGCGCCAGACGAGATCCTCATCGTCGATCCAGACCAGCAGGTCCATGTCGTAGTCCTCCCCGACGGCCTCGGCGACGGCCCGGCGGGTCCAGTCGGCCGCCAGCGGATCGACGTAGTCGCGGCCTCCGAGGACCTCGATCAACTCCTCGAGGTGCTCGGCGACGTAGGCCTCGATGGCCAGGCGCCGACGCGGCTCCTCGGACTCGGCCACCTCGGCCTCGGCGTCCTCCGGCCACGCCTGCTGCGCGTCCAGCTCGTGGCGCAGGAAGTCGATCAGGTGCCGCAACCGCTGATCGTCCGGCAGGGACGCCAGTCGAGCCTCGACCGCCCGATCACGGTCAAGGTGAAAGCGATTCTTCGTCACGGCCCGCCCATCGACGGTCGCTGCGCCGAGGGCCTCGAGGGACCCGTCCTGTTCGAGCGCCGCTCGCATGGTGGCCGGGTCGAAGCCCGCGTGGGACCCCCAATCGAACGCCGCGGAACCATACTCATGGTCCGGCTCGAGTCCGACCTGGAAGTGCGGAGGGGGGGCTGGCCCCGTGTAGGGGGCGGCGATCCATTCGATCGCGGCCTCGGGCTTGACGCGGGCGTAGACGACGTCGCCCGCGACGACGAGTTCGGTCGGCATCCGCAGCGGGACCCCGGACGGAGGCGCGTCCCCGGCGGCCACGGGGGCCTCAAGGCCCGGCAGGTCCGGGAGGGCCTCAACGTCAAGCTCGTTGACGAAGCGGCGGTACGACGCCGAGCGGTCGACCTCGACCCGCATCGAGGCAAGCAGCCTGTCCTTCTCCGGATTCTGTCGCCGGACGGTGTAGACGAAGGAATCCACCGGGCCGCCGCCGGCGACGAGCGAGGAGGGAGCGCGATCGATCATCCGCGCGCCTGCGACGGAGGCGGCGGCGAGCGCGAGCGCCAGCGGCAGCGACGCGAGCGTCCGTGCTCGCGAGGTCCGCCGGATGTGGCCGGACACGCGCGGCCAGTCCATTACGGAGTGCTCGGCGAGCGCCGCGTGGCGCGTGAGACTGCCTTTCAGTTCCTCCTCGAAGCTCATAGACGGTTCCTTTCTGCAAGCAGCGACCGCATCCGCGTTCGCGCGCGGTCGGCATACTTCTTGACCGCTCCTGTGCTCGTTCCGAGCACCTGCGCGATCTGTTGCTCGCTCAGGTCCTCGTAGTAGCGGAGCACCATCACGGCGCGTTGGCGGGCCGAGAGCTCCATGAGCGCCCGCCACATCTCATCCCGGTCCCCGGCCGCGCCGTCGTGGCCATCGATCGATCCCTCCGGCACGGGACCGTCCTGAAGCCGCTGTCGCCGCCGGAACCGGGTCCGCGCAAGGTTCACCACGATCGCGCGCGCGTAGGGCGCGACGTCATCGATCGGCCCTTGCTTCGAGCGACGGTGCAGGCGCAGGAACGCGTCCTGGACGATGTCCTCGGCAGCGTGCAGCTCTCCGGTCAGCAGGACCGCGAGGCGCAGCAGCGAGGCGTGCTCGGACTGAAACCACGCCTCAACGCGCGCGAGCCGCTCGCCGGCGGGCGTCAGGCCGGTGACCCGGGCCGGGGCAACAAGGTCCACACCTTCCATCACTCTCACAACCGGCTCCTGGTTGTCTCTGGCGCCAGGATTGTCCACCCCCGTGTCAATCAGCCCTCGCGACGGACCGCCGTCGGCCCCATGACGGGGAACAACGAGCCGCGTGCACCACGGCTCGTTTGCGCCTCGTGAAGCACCGCCGACCGAGCCGGAGACTGTCGCAAGCTTCGTCTCCGCCTAGCAGTCGGGCGGAACAATCCGGATCGACGGTGACCGGAGATTGTTGACTTCCGCCGAGTGGTCATCGGAGTCATAATCCGCCTCCGCGCCCACACCGCCATCCGCTCGTGCGCACCTCGGCAATGAACTCCGCGCGGAGATAGATGTATTCGTCACCAGGGAATCATCGCTCCGGTTCGCTGAATCCGGTTCTTTCGCTGAATTCCTCAAGAACCCGACCGTCCTCGTCTATCGCGGTCCAGGACAGCATCTCCTCTCCTGCCTCCAGGAAGACGATGCCCACACCTTCGTTGGCTGGGCCGACTGAGACTTTGTCGCTGCGCCAATAGCGGACCTCCAGACGGACGCTATCGAGCGGTAGAACGGCGATGAAGCAAAGGGGGGCATCAAAGGTGATCACTGCGCCTCGTGGATCGTCACACACCGGCGTCTCGCCGTAGTCTTCCTCAAGGACGTTCCACCCGCCCTCGACCTGGCCCACCCAGAACCGATCGAGGTGTCGTGTGCCGTCCTCCGTACGAATCTCGCGCGCCACGAGGAACCGCTGGTCGTGCTCGACGACGAGCAGCGCGCGCGCGCTGGCTGCCTGAGAGCCCTCCAGGACGTAGGAGTCAACCGCCAGGACGGCGTCGATCTCTCGGTCGATCGCCGCCTGCGAGGTTGCGACCGGAGGGGTGAGCCTGCTTGGGCCGGGCGCCGGCCGGTCGCAGGCAACGAGCGCAACGAGCGCAGCGAGCACCAGCAACAGCCCGAGCATGACGGGCCAGTCCGGAGATCGTCGCAGGCCTCGTGTCATGGCGTTAGCAATCGTGCGGAACGATCCTGATCGATGGCGACCGGAGATTGTTGACTTCCGCCGAGTGGTCATCGGGGTCATAGTAGTCCGCCTCCGCTCCCCCGACGGCGGTCCCGCTTGTACGAACCTCGGCGATGAACTCAGCCCGCAGGAAGTACCCCAGGTAGGTCGTCGGTGGGATGTATTCATCGTCAAGGACCAGGAAGGCACGCCTGCTCGTGTCCCTGCTTATTTCGGGATAGCTCGGCAGGAGTCCGGTAGAGCCCGCCCTCGTCTCTTCTCGATCCGCGTCCGGGATGAGAACACCGGTATCCCGTTCTGTGCCAGGAATCGGCTTGTTATTGTTGTCGAAGCGCGCTCGTACTAGTCTCAAGGCTGTCCGTGCGAGGGTTTCAACATCACCGCCGACGTTGAAAGGCCCGAGCGAGAAGCCCCCGGTGCCGAACGCCTCGACGGTGTGCGAGCCGTCAAGCTCAAGCTCGATCGCGATTGAAGCGCGATAGTCGCCCGGGACCGACGTCCAGTGCCAGCCCACGTCGGAGAAGCGGTTCACGCGAGCCACTTGATCGACCGGATTCGGCCATGCTGCCGCCGACACGTCGACGAGATAGGCGTTCCATCCGTACGCCGGCCACTCGTCGAACCGTGTCGTGGTGAACCTGCCGTCGCGAAGGTAGCCGCCGTCATAGGCTCTGACGTAGTCCTGCGCATCGCCGGGCTGGAACTCGATCGCGCAGGAGTCCGCCACCGGATCGGGAACGGGGAGGTTGAGGTGGACCTCCGGAATGCTCGCCGTCCCCGGGGGATCGAAGTAGTCGCAAGGGTCGGTTCCCGAAAACCACACTGGACAAATCTCGTCCATGTCGAAGCCGATGTTTCCGGGCTGGACGGCGGCGAGGTAGCCCGCCAGCAGAACTGAGTGCCAGGCTGCGTCGTCCTCAAGGTCGCCGATGTAGGCGTGGAAGCTGCCGATCGAGGGCAGGTGCGCGACGGCGAGCGGAGCGCAGGCGACGGTGTCGAATGTTCCCTCGACCTCGATCGTGTAGTCGAGCGTCTTGCCGTTCGCGAGCGCGCTTGCCGGAATCGTCGCGCTGTAGCCGTTGCCGCCGGTCGAGGATGCCGGGACGGTCTGCGGTGCGGCAAGGCCGACCGAGTAGGTCACCTCTGGAAGCGAGGCCGCCGCGAAGTCCGTGCCGTCAACCTGGAAGCTGATCGCAAGGTTCTGTCCCGGCGTAACCGACAGCGGCTGCTTGTGGCTGATGATCGCGTCGCAGGACTGCTTGTGAGGCGCACCGTCGGGCTCGACGTAGACGCGGGTGGAACCGAGCACCGGACTCGGGTTGCAGCCGCTCAGCTCGTGCGGGTTCGCGCAGGCGGCGAGTTCGCCGACGGTCGCCTGACCCGCCATGACGAGGTAAGCCTGGTCCGCGACGGCCGGCACCGAACTCACCAGCGAGCCGAGTTCCAGGCCGAGGCGCTGCCGCGCCTGGAAGCTCGTCGGCATCGGCGTTTGCTTGGGCACGTCATAGTGCATGTAGACCTGCCGCTCGAACCAGCCTGAGGCACCCGACTGCGTCGGAGCCGGGATCGAGGTGAACACCGGCGGCACGCCCCCGACCGTCGGCGGCGCCCACTCAATCGTCGCGCCGGTGAGCGGGACAAGGTGGCGGATCATGCCGAGGCCGGCCTTCCGCGGCGTCTGGAGCGTGACGGCGCTCGGCTCGACGAGCAGCACGGCGTTCGGACAGCTGACTTGGCGCACACCGCCCTGCACCGTGCCGGAGACCTGGCACTTGATCCGCGGGATCGAGGCCTGTGAAGCGCCGACGCTCTCCGTCGCTCTCCGGAAACCGCCCCCCTGGCTGTAGGGGGTTTGGCGAAGGAGGCTCTTGTTGCCGGCAACGTCCTTGATCTCGGCTTCGATGTGATAGTCGTTCCCGCTCTGGATGGTCCACCATGCGCTCGAGGCCCATCTCGTGCTCGCGTTGTATGAGGCGCCGGAGGGAGCCTGGAAGGTCGTGACGCCACCGGTCGTTTCGTTCGTGAGCGTGAAGCGCACGGAGGAGCCCTCGATCGAGGTTCCCTCATCTCTTGCCTTGAACAAGAGCGGCACCTGCGAGAACGTCGTGATCGAGCCGTCTTCTGGAATCAGCCCGCCGACGAGCGGAGCGACCGTATCGACGGTGATCGCGAGCGGGCTCGCGGTGCGAACGTTATTGCCCGCATCGGTCGCCGTGAGGTGCGCGGTGTAAGAGCCGTCGGCGAGGATGTCGCCAGCGGTGTTCGTGCCGTCCCACGTGAAGGAAACGTTGCCGGTGCCGCTCGCCGTCTTGACCACGGTCGAGCCCTGTTTGATCTGCAACGTCCAGGAGATCGGGGTCCATGAATCGGTCAGCGTCGCGCTGATCGTCGTGGTGTCCTTCGAGCCGTCGGCGTTCGGGCTGAAGGCGGGGTTCGAGCGCACGAAGTTGGTCACGACCGGGCCCGTCGCGTCGTAGATCACGCTCGCGGTCTTGATCGTCGGGTTGCCGGCGAGGTCGGTCGAGGTCAGCGTGGCGGTGTAGGTGCCGTCGCCGCCGTTGGGCACGGCGTTCCAGACCTTGGAGACCGGGCTCGTGGCGTTCGCCGAGCCGGTGAAGGTGCTCGACCAAGCGCCCTTGGCGATCGAAAGGGACCACGCGACTTGCTCGTTCACGCTCGCGCTGAACGTCGCGGCGTTGGGCGAGGAGTTCGGCCCGAAGCGGGCGACGTTTGAGGCGAAGCTCGACACGACCGGCGCCACGGTGTCGACCACGACGGTCTTGGTCGCGGTGTCGTTGACGTTGCCGGGAAGGTCCGTCGCGATGAGGCGCGCGGTGTAGGTGCCGTCGGCGACGACGGTGCCCGAGGAGTCCCTGCCGTCCCAGGTCCAGGAGATCGGCGCGGCGGTCTGCGCGGTCGCGGTGCCCGAGCCGGTCGCGACGAGCGAGCCGGAGGCATTTCTGACCTCGACGTCCCAGTCGATCGCCGAGAAGTCCCACAGGGTCGCGCTGAAGGTGACCGAGTCCTTCGCCCCCGGACTCACGCCCGGGGAGATATGGGTTTGCGTGGCCGAGAAGGGCACCGTCAGGACCGGGGCGTCGAGGTCGGCCAGGCGATAGTTCACCTGCAGGTAGGAGGACCATGCGTGAACGCTCGTGCCGGCGGCGGGGCTGACCACGGTGTCCAGCTCGTCGCCCGCGGCCGGCAGGGACTCGACTTCGTTCACCTGGAAGTTGAACTGCGAGGTACCCCCGATCGTGTAGTCAAGGATCGGGGCGGACAGGGGCACCTGCTCGGCGCGGGTGTGGTTGTGAAGCCCGACCGAATAGCTTCCGGTGCCGGTGACGCGCTTGGCCGAGACGGCCCAGGCCCCGGTTGCCTTCGGCACGTTTCGCTGTGGCGCGCGGAAGCGGAAGTTCAGCGGGACGTTCTGGTTCGTGAGGTCCACGTCCACGCCGTCAGAGAGCGAGGGGTAATAGCCGACGGTGCGGGCGATCCCGTCGGGGTGGCTGCTGGACTGCGACAGCTCAAGGTCGATGGACGTGATGGTGCCGGTGGGGGCGGCTCCGGCGCAGGAGACCTTTCTGACCTGCGGGCGGTAGACGCCTCCCTTGACGAGCGAGAGCGAAGGGGAATACACCGAGCCGCCGGCGTTCGTCAGCTCGATCTCGGAGTTCGCCACGGCGGCGATCCCGGTCTCTTCGCCGTTCGAGTCCACGATCGCTCGGACGAGGCGCACCTGCAGCCCGCAGGGGGTTCCCGAGGCACGGAGCTTGACCGAAGGCGCGGGGTCAAAGGCCGGGTGATAGGGACCCGTTCCGTCCTCCTGATAGTCCGTCGGGTAGAGGTAGTTCGCTCCGTCTGAAAGGTCGGTCCAGGAGGAGGCGGTGATCGCCTCGGTGCGCGCGCCGAGGGGGAAGCGGGCCTGGGTCTTTGCGATCGTGCCGGTTTGCACGAGGCGAAGGGTCACCTTGCGGATGTCGATGATGCCGCCGGCGCCGGTGAAGCGCACGGCGTGGATCGCGGCAAGCTCGGTATCGGCCGAGGGCCATGGGAAGGTTGCCCAGCGCACGGAGAAGGTCGTCGCCGTCGAAGGGATGGAGACCATCGCGATGGAGTTGCCCGCGGCGTCGGCGAGCCACACGTTCCAGGTCGTGCCGGGCGTGGCGTTCGTCTGCCGGGCGACGACCTCGAAGGTGGCCTGCGGCGCGGGGTCCATCGCGGCCGTGGCGCCGGGAAGGATGCCGCGCTCGATCGGGATCGTGGTGTCGGTGAGGATGCCGGTCCGGGCCTCGGGGAGCACGTCCCAATTCTGGGTCATCGTGACGAGGGCCTGGGCGGCGCGGGCCTGGCCCTGGCCGAACAGCAGCACGAGCATCGCGCAGTGTCCTGCGACTACGTAGGCGGTTCGGGCCCGCCGGGTGCGCGTGCGCGCGTGAGAACGGTGCTCGGCCATGGTGGTTCTCCCCCTTCGTTCGTCGCCTGCGATCGTGCAAAGGTGCTGCTCAGCCGCCCTCTAGCGGATCGGGCCCGGTGGGGTCCCGACCCGCCGGAGGGGGCTTATTGGTGAGCCCTCAGATCCTCCCTGTACCTCAGTCGTACGTAGGTGGCGCGAGGATGTCTCGCTTCAACCGGACGAATCCGTGTGAACTTTCCCGTCACAGGTTCCGCCGTTGCCGGTTTGTCGCGAACCTCGGCCCCTTGGGAGGTCGCGAGCCCGATGCCGCGGGTCATCCTGCCGAGCACCGGGCTCTCGACCCCGTGCGCGAAACTACCGGCGCGGCGTTTCGGTGACAATGCCCACAATGGGACAACCTGAGCGGGCACGAAAAGTTGTCCCAAACTGAGTAACCGAGCGGTCGGATCATCCCGCACGCTGCGAGACCGCTTTCGCAACCTCTGACGCGCAGGGCCGTAATCACTCGATGCGCCGGGGACATTTGAAGCCCTCGTTCGTACTCCAGGGCAGCACCGCACTGTCGTGCGAGACGCGATGTGCCGACGGCTGAGAGAAGGATCGAGACGATGACCGCCACGAAGGACCCCGCGACAGGGCCGGAGGCGCCGGACGCCGAGGCTCGCCGCCTGGCCGCGACAGGTGTCCGCCCGAGTCCTTTCTACGCCGTGGTCATCGCCACCCCTTTCCTGTGGCAGGGGGAGGATGTGCCTGCCCGGGCCAGCAGGGCGGCGGGGCTTCTCCGCTCGCATCTCGCGCCCCCGAGGCGGCATCTGATCTCCTCCGAGCGCGATCGCGCCGTCGCCGTTTGCGGGCTGGATCACCCCCACGACTACCCACGCCTGGTCGGCGAAGTCGATCGGACCTTGGTGAGCCTCGAAGGGATCGCCGCCGCGGCCGGGAGTCCGCAGCCGGGCGTCGAGGGGATCCCCGTCTCGCACCGGGAGGCGACCGAGGCCCTTGACATTCGTCTGCGCATTGAGCACCCCTGGCCGACGCTTCGCTACGACCAGGCGGCTCCCTACATGATGATCCAGCGGACTCCCTCGGTGGCGGCGACGGTGATCGCGCCGATCAGGCCTGTGCTGGAGATCGCCTCGGCGGCCGAGCGGCGAGACCTGCTGGAAGCGATCGAGACCTACCTGGCGGCGACCGGACGCGTCGTTCCCGCCGCGATGCGGCTCAACGTGAGTCCCAAGACGCTGTATCGGCGCCTCGCGCGCGTCGCCGCGCTAACCAACCTAGACCTGAACGACGCCGAGGCTCGGTTCAAGTTCGAGCTGAGCCTGCGCGCGCTTCGGCTCCGGCAAGGTACCGGGACGGAGGCCCTGCGGCCCCGGGGCGGAACGGGAAGGTGATGAAGCGATGAGACGGTTCATCCAGCGACGCAGGGCGCGAGCCGCGCTCGACCGACGGCAACGCCTGCTGCGGAAGCGTCTGGAGGAGTGGGCGCCGAACGATGACCATTCTTTGCGTCTGACCCGGCTGCTGGCTCGTCTCCGCGAGGAGACCTCGGGACCCGAGCCGATCGATCCGGGAAGCCGGCGCCTGGTCCAGACAGCCCGCAGCTTCCTTGATTTCGCCGAGGAGATTCGCGGCGAGTCTCGCGCGGTGCTGCCGCTGTGGGCGGGCGCGCTGGCCTTCGTCCAGCAGGTCGGTTCGCGCCTGCGTTCGCGGGCCCAGGAAGTTGCCGGCGAAGGTCTCGGCGGACCGGTCGCGGCCGCCACGACGGCGCTCACCGCGCTCACGATCGCCGGTGTGCTGATCGTGCAGTCGGTCGTGGGCGGCACCCCGTCCGCCGCCGCGTCGGAGGCAAGCCCGGCGCACTCGGCGGCCTCGGCGCTGCGAGTGTTCCGGGCCAACCCGTCCGCGCATCGCGCGGTCGCGGCGGGTGCCATTGCTCCGGCGAAACGGATTCTGGCCGCCCGCGTCGATCTTGGCGTCGGCGGCGTCGAGGGCTCGACGGGCATCGCCGAAGGGGACGAGCGCGTCGACGTCGTCGCTGGGGTCTCGGCCTGGCTCGGGCCGGCTGAGCCCTTCGTGGAGGTTCCAGTGTGGATTACCTGCGATCCGGACTCGGTCCCGAAGAGCACGATCTGCGCCGTCGTCAAGGGCCTGCCGTCCCCGCCGGAGGACTCCTAGGTCCGTGGCCGAGCCCGGCGAGGCGGCCCTTGAGCCCGGATACGAGTTCTGGCACCTGCTGGCGATCCTTGAGGAAATAACGACCGCATCGGCGCGTGAGGGCAGCGCCGATCGCGCGCTGGCGCGGGACCGGCTTTCGCGTTTCCTGCCCGACGAGCGCGACGCGGTTCTATCGACGCTCGAGGTGATGATCGTCGGCCTTGACTTCATCCGGGCGCTGCTGCGCCGAATGCGAGCCGCGCGTCTCTCGCCGCGGCGCCTCGCCCGACCCAGGCGGATGCCCACCACCGTCAAGGAGCTTCACGAGCGCCTGCGGGTGATCGCAGCGGCGCGGGAGGGCCATGACACGCAGCGTGCTCGGGGCTCCGAACCTGGCACGCCCGATTCGACCGGCGCGGCCGATGCGCAGCGGGCCGTCCGCAGCGTCCTGGGCATCTTGGAGACCGCCGTCGCCACAATGGACCGGAAGGTCGCCGTGTCGATGCGTGCGATCACCGCGCGCCTCGACTCACCGGGACGGCACGAGATCGCCCAGCTCATGAGAGGAGCGCTCTTGGTCGAGGCCGCGATCGGGGCGCTGCTCACGGTGCTGGAGAGCGAGATCGACCGCCCCGGCCAGTAGGGGAGAAGGGAACCTCCTGCGGACGTCGAATCCCCCGAAAAGCGGCCGACAGAGCCGCGCACGAGGGGGGTAGGCGCCATGGCGCATCGCGGCACGCAGACATCTGACACCGGGCTGGGGCGGAGACGCGTGCGACGCCCGAAGCTTAGGGCCCTGCTCGCCGCGGGCCTCGTGGCCGGGGCGCTCGGGACGCCGGCCGCGAGCGCCGAGCCGCTCGTGTGTCTCACCGTCTCCTACAGCTTGTTCGGTCAGCCGAAGGAGTATGTGGTCGAGGACGAGTGCCACGTGCCGACGCCGTGGACGACCATGGGCGCTGGGCCCTGCGGCGGGGTGAACCCCTACGCGAAGGTCTGCGCCGAGGTGGCGGTCGCCGTTCCTTGACCCGTCCGGGGAATACCCCTCCTCGTTTTCATTCGCGGGCTGCGAGGCTCTGCAGGGTTGGACAATGGTCTAGTCTGTCTAGGCTTGGCTCCGGATGTAGCCCGTAGCGTCAAGCTTCGGCGTCCATCAGCTCGATCAGTCGTTCGGCGACCATCATCGTGGGAGCGTTCGTATTGCAGCGCGGGGTGCCGGGCAGCACGCTCGCGTCGCACACGCGCAGCCCGTCCACGCCGTAGACGCGAAGGTGCTCGTCCACGACGGCGCCGATCGGGCACGTGCCGGCCTCGTGGTGGTCGGTCAGCGCGCCGGCGCGGGCGACGCGACGAAGCTCGGGCAGCGACTCCTGTGACGGACGCCACGGGAGCGAGGCGATCAGCTTCGACAGGGCGGGCTGGGTCAGCACGTCCTCGATCGCGAGCAGCAGCCGCGTCATCGCGTCCAGGTCCTCCGGGGTTTCGAGGAAGTTCAGGCACACGCGCGGGGCGTCGTGGGTGTCGGCCGAACGCAGGCGCACCCAGCCGCGCGAGGTTGGCTTCGCGACCATCCCCGCCACGACGAAGCCGTCGGGAGGCATAGGCGAACGGGTTCCTTCGGCCGTGAACGGGCCGAACAGGTGCACGTCCTCCGCGCCGCGCGCGCCGGCGAACGATGCGCGCGCCATCACGCGAGCGACGAGGTTGCGATCGACGAGATCCGGCCCGTGCGCCATCGCCATGATCCCGAGCGCCGGGTGGTCGTGCATCCCCTCGCCGACCGGCAGGTCCGCGATGCAGTCGATGCCGTGCTCGGCAAGTTGCGCGGCCGGGCCGATTCCCGAGCGCATCAGGACGAGCGGGCTTGCGAAGACGCCGGCGGCGATGAGGACCTGCTCGGCGCGGAGCACGTCGCCGCCGGCGGTCACCACGCCGCGCGCGCGTCCGCCCTCGACGAGCACGCGGTCGACGAGCACCTCCGCGCGCAGCTCGAAGTCCGGCAGCTCGCGCGCTCGCCTGAGGTAGGTCGTGAGCGTCGACTCGCGCGCGCCGTCGCGGACGTTCGCCGGCTGCGGGCCCGCCCCCGTCGCGCCGGGCGCGTTCTGATCGGGCTCGTCGTCGTGCCCGGCCGAGCGCAGCGCGTCGTAGACGGCCCGCGTCACCGGCGCCGCGTTCTCCAGGTCGAGCCGCTCGACGTTGATCGGCCCGTCGCTACCGTGGTGCGGCGCGTCGCCGAACGCGCGGTCGGACTCGATGCGGCACAGCGCCGGCAGGCACGCCTCCCACGACCACTCGGGCAAGCCCCAACCGTCGAGGTCCGCCGGCTGCGGCCTGATCCACGCGGCGGCGTTCGTTGCCGACGAGCCCCCCACGACCCGCCCGCGCGGCAGGTCGATCTCGCGATCGCCCTCGGAGCGATAGCCCCAGTCGTACTCCGACACCGGCACGCGCAGGTCGGTCGTCAGCAGCGGCGGGATCGCGCCGGGAAAGTCGGGCCCCGCTTCCAGCACCAGCACGCGACGGCCGCGCTCGGCGAGCCGCAGCCCGAGCACGCCGCCCGCCGACCCCGCGCCGACGACGATCGCGTCCCATGGCCGTTCCATCGCAGGCGGCAATCTATACTCCCCTCGTGCCCAAGATCTCCGCGCGCAACCTTCGCGAGCACCGCTCCGAGACGACCGAACGCCTGATCGAGGCGTTCGCAAAGCTCGTCATGGAGCGCGGCTTCGCCGAGGTCTCGCTCGCCGACGTCGCATCCGAGGCCGGGATCGCGCGCACGGCGATCTACAACTACTTCCCCGACCGGGAAGCGCTGCTGTTCGCCTGGACCGACCGCGAGATGACCCGCACGCTCGCCCGGCTCGAGGCGGCGCTCGCGCACGCGCCCTCGGCGGCCGCGAAGCTCAAGGTCTTCGTCAAGCACCAGCTCGAGGAGTTCGAGTCGCGGCACCTGCCGCCCGGGCGCGAAGTCATGCAGCTCCTCCAGCCCGAGACCTTCCGTCGGTTCATGGAGCACATCGCCCCGATCGAGGGCCACCTGAGCACGATCGTCACCGAGGGGATGGAGGCCGGCGAGTTCGCCGAAGGCGACCCGGCCGCCATGATCCAGATGATCCTCGCGTGCATCGGGTCCGAGCGGGCGCCGCTGGCCACCAAGAGCCACACGGTCAAGGAGTCGACCGACCGCGTGACCTCGTTCATCCTGCGCGCGCTCGGCGCGGCGGGCTGACCCGCCGCGGCTCGCTGGCTTTCTGACATACTGTCGCCAAACGCAGGGAGCACACGGGAGGCAACCATGGGCGCACTCGACGGCAAGGTAGTGGTCATCACCGGCGCGAGCCGGGGGCTCGGCGAAGCGATCGCGACCGGCTTCGCGGGCGAAGGGGCGAGCCTCGTGCTCGCCGCGCGCACGGCCGAGGACCTGCAACGCGTCGCGAAGGAGTGCCTTGCCGCCGGCGCGGCGAGCGCGACGGTCGTGCAGACCGACATCACCGACGAAGAACAGGTTCGGCGGCTCGTCGAGGGCGCGATCGAGCACGACGGTCGCATCGACGTCTTCGTCGCCAACGCCGCGACCTCCTACGGCATGCTCACCGACAAGCACTACCGCGAGCTGCACACGTGGGACCTCGACATCGCCAAGCAGATCTTCGACGTGAACGTGTTCGGGACGTGGCTGTGCATGAAGTACGCGTTGCCGGCGATGAAGGATGGCTCGAGCTTCATCGTCGTCGGGTCGGAGACCGGGAGCGCGCTGCGGCCCGGCTCGGGCTTCTACGCCGTGTCGAAGGCGACGACGACCACGCTTGCTCGGCTCGCCGCGGGCGAGGTCGCCGCGAGCGGCGTGCGCGTGAACGAGGTCTCCCCCGGCGGCATGGTCGACACGCAACTGTTCGGCCCGAACGGCATGCCCGACTTCCTGAAGCAGGCGCACCCGCCGTTGCCGGCCGACGCGATCGTGCCGGCGGCGCTCTGGCTTGCGACCGAGGCGAGCGCCGGCGTCCACGGCGCGTTCGTCACCGGACGGAAGTTCAACGAGGCCGGCCCCGAGGCGATCAAGGCCGAGCTGCTGGCATGACGATCAACCCGGGCGGCGCGCCGCTCACGATCACGAGCGGCATCCGGGAGTTCGCGATCGCCACGCCGTCGGCGACGGCGGTCGTGGACGGCGAGCGGCGCCTCACCTACGCGGCGCTCGGGGAGCGATCCCGCAGGGTCGGCAACGCGCTGCTCGCTGCGGGCCTTCGGCCGGGCGAGCGCGTGGCTGTGCTGCTCGGCAACCGGCTGGAGTACCCGGAGGTAGCCGCGGGAATCGCAGGCGCCGGCATGCAGATGGTCCCGGTGAACCCGCGCCTGACCGCCGCGGAGGTCGCCTACATCGTGGGTCACTCCGAGGCGCGGGCGACGATCCTGGACGACGCGCTGTCGGGCGTGGCCGCGCCCGCGCTGGAGGAGCACACGCAAGCGCTCACCCTGTCGATCGACGGCACGACGCTGGGGCCGGACTACGAGCGCGCGGTCGAGGACGCGTCCGCCGCCGACGCCGGCATCGCGATCGTGGAGACCGAGCCCTTCTGCGTCGCCTACACGTCCGGCACGACCGGCAAGCCCAAGGGCGTGATGATCTCGCACCGCTCGCGCGCGCTGACGTTCCTGGGCACGGCGCTGGAGTGGGGACTCGGGCCGGGGCGCCGAACGATCGCGGTCGCGCCGATGTACCACGGCGCCGGCTTCGCCTTCGGCTACGGCGCGCTGCACGTCGGCGGCGAGCTGTGGATGCTGCGCTCGTTCGACCCCGAGGGCGTGCTTGCGATGATGGCCGAGAGCCGCGCGCACACCGTCTTCATGGTTCCGACGCACGCGCAGATGATGCGCGCGCTCGGCGAGGGCGCGATCGGCAAGCACGACCTGTCGAGCCTGGAGACCCTCTACTTCAACGCGGCCCCGATGCCGCACCCGCTGAAGGAGTGGGTCGTGCAGGAGTTCCCCGGCGTGGGGCTGCACGAGCTGTACGGATCGACCGAGGCGAGCATCGTCACCGATTGCCGTCCCGCCGACGTCATGCGCAAGCCCGGGTCCGTGGGCCCGCCGTGGTTCATGACCGAGGTCCGCGTGGTCGACCTCGACGGCAACCCGGTCGAGCCCGGCGGCACCGGCGAGCTGTACAGCCGCTCGCCCTTCCTGATGAACGGCTACCTCAAGGACCCGGAGGCGACCGAGGCGTGCACCACGGCCGACGGCTTCCTGTCGAGCGGCGACGTCGCGCGCATCGACGAGGAGAACTTCGTCTACATCGTCGATCGCACGAAGGACATGATCATCTCCGGCGGCGTCAACGTCTACCCGCGGGAGGTCGAGGACATCTTGGTGAAGCACCCCGGCGTGCGGGACGTGGCCGTGATCGGCGAGCCCGACGAGCAGTGGGGCGAGCAGGTCGTCGCGGTCGTCGTCGGCGAGGCGAGCGAGCAGGAGCTGGACGGGCGGGCGCGCGGCGAACTCGCGGGGTTCAAGGTTCCCAAGCGCTACGTGTTCGTCGAGGCGTTGCCCCGTAACGCGGCGGGCAAGGTCCTCAAGCGAGAGCTGCGCGAACGTCTCGCCTCGGGAACAGCCGAGCACGGGGGAACGTAAGAGCGCGGGCCGCTTCGCGGCCCGCGCTCAACGTGCGTGACGCCGGTCAGCTCCCGGCGAGCCCCGTCAGCAAGCGGCCCGACGCGTCCGGAGCCGCCCGGTACTCGACGCCTGCGACGAAGGCGACCGCCGGCGACTCGGGACCGGACACGGTCGTGTCCTTGCCGAGGAAGAGCGTGCCCCCCTCGGTGCTCGCGCCCGAGTTGTCGACATCGGGCGCGTAGACGCTGGCGAAGCCGCCCCAACTGATGTCGATGCTGCAGCTCGTATCGCTGATGTCCATGTGGACGCCGGCGCCGAACCCGAACGGATCCCACTCGCTGGTCGTCGTCGCGTCACAGTTCGAGTCCCCCGAGATGGCGAGGGTCGTCGGGGCGCCGAGCGGGCCGGTCGTGTTGACGCTTCCGTCGTCGCACGCGCCGGCGGTGTCGGCGATCACCAGGATGTCGACGGTCTCGGACCCAAGCTCGTATCCGGTTTCGTCGCTGTACCCGATCACCTTCTTCAACGTCGTCGTCGCTCGGTTTTGCGTGCCGACGCAGTGCGCCGCCTGCGCGCCGCTCGTGACCGCGACCGATCCCGCGAGCACCGCGAGGATCAAGATCCGCTTCAGCATTGTGTTCTCCTTTGCCCTGCTCCCTCGAAGGAGCGCCACCCCTTGACCTGCGATCGGTTTTCGCCCGCACCAGCCGGTTTCCTTCACGGCGTTAGGATTCCGTGTTTGGGAACCAGCGCATACCGGGCGGAGAAGGAGTCGACTCACCCGGCATCGAACAAGCAGGAGGCAACGCACCGCGTCGTCGTTAGAATCTCTGCAGCCGTTCATGGCAACGGCCGGAGGGGGTTGATCGTTGTGGGCCGGTCTTTCTGGGGATTGAACTCCTTGCTCGGTGCGCAGCACCGAGTAATCGCATCGCTCGCCGCTGCGCTGCTCGTCTTCAATGGCCTCGTCGCCGTCGGTCAAGCCGTCGATCCCGATAACAAAGACCCCGGCAGCCTCGTAGCGGCCGGCGAACAGCTTCCCGAGGGCGCGGTCCTGCTCCCCGACGGCCGCGTGCGTCTGGCCGACGGGACGATCGTCTCAGCCGAGCGCGCCGCGCGAATCGCCGCGCGCGAGGACGGCCTCCTGCCGGGATCGACGAAGGAAGGCAAGAAGCTGGTCAAGAAGGGCGGCGGCTCGATCGCCGGCCCGAGCGTCGCGGGCGTCACCGACGACGAGATCGAGGTCGTGTACTACTGGAAGGGCGAGCGCACGATGACGAGCAGCCACATCGGCGGCACGCCCGCCGAAGGTGCCAACCTCGACGAAGCGCTCGCCTTCCGGATGTTCCTGCACTATCTCAACAAGCATGCGAACGATCCCGACGCCACCTTCTTCGGCCGGCCATACGACCTCCACGGCCGCCGGCTCGTGGGCACCGTCATCGAAGCCGGGAACGGCGACTTCAGCTACGCGACCAACGCCGAGAAGATCGCAAAGGAACTCAAGCCCTTTGCCGCGATCTCGTCGCACGGCGGCGTATCCACGTACATCTGCCCGGTCTTGGCCGCGGCGGGGATCTTCAACCTCGCCACGTACGACTTGGGCGGGCTCGGCGGGACGCTTCACGAGCGCACGAACGGCTTTTGTTTCGGCGACGCGATGTCCTGGGAGCAGCAGATCAAGTACACGATCGCGTACCTCAAGGAGCATATGAAGACGGGGTACGGAGCGCTGAACCAAGAGCGCGTGTACGGCGTCATCTACGCCGAGTATCCGGGCCTGAAGGACGTCGGCATGTCGATGGTCAAGCAGTTGAAGGAGGCCGGCATCCCGATCGCGCTGACCCGCACGATCCCGGCCGACCTCGCCACGTCGCAGACGCAGGCGAGCGGAATCGTCGGCGACATGCGCGAGGCCGGGGTGAACACGCTCATCATGCCCGACGCGAACTCGCCGCTGAACATCACGCCCGCCGCCCAGAGCAACGGCTGGGATCCGGACTACTACGTCTGGCCCTGCTCGGGGTTGGACAACCCCGGCATGGTGCGTCTGTTCGTTCCCTCGCAATGGGAAGGCGCCGAAGGCCTGACGTGTTATGACCGCGAGTACTACCCCGACGTCGCGAACAACGACACCAACCGCGCCTCGGAGTACTTCGCGCAATACCAGGAGGCGTACAAGGACACTCACGACGGAAAGAACGCCGAGCCTCCGGCGCCGGCGGCCCTCGTCTACGCGGGTCTCGCGCAGCTCGTGATGGGAATCACCGACGCGGGCCGGGACCTCAGTCCCCAGACGTTCAAGGCCGCAATCGCCGGTCTCGACTCGTTCCGCTACTCCTTCGTCGACGGCATCACGGACAACCACAACAACATCTTGATCGACTTCGGCGCTCGCGAACCCGAGTTCCTCGCCGACGTCGCGAAGATCCGGTGGTCGGCCAATAACCCCAACCCCGGCGGTCCTCCCGGCGCGTATGCGTTCTACGAGAACAGGCGCTACAGCAGCCCATCGCAGCTCTAAACGCCGCTACCATCGCTCTCATCGTCGATAGGAAGGCATAGCCGGTCTTGGATAGCGTGCTGCCCGGGTGGTTGGTCAACACCGTCCTTCTGGGCCTGGTCTTCGGCTCGCTCGCCGGACTGAACAGCATCGGCTTCGTCCTGCTGTGGCGAACAACGCGCGTCGTGAACCTCGCGCAGCCCGCGCTCGGCCTCGTCGGCGGCGTTATCACCGCGCAACTCGTCGTCAACGGCGAGTGGAGCTTCTGGTGGGCGGCGCCGGTGGGCATCGTGGCGGGCGCGTGCCTGGCGGTGCTCACCGATCGACTGGTCCTGGCGCGCCTGCACGACGTGCCCCGCTCGATCCTGCTGGTCGCGACGGTCGGACTCGCGCAAATCTTCGACGGCATCCGCGTCGCGGTCGCCTTCATGTTCGGGAACGAGCTTCCCACGACGGCGCTCGACCTGGGCTTCACCTGGAACATCTTCCCCGTCAACCTGCTCTCGGGCCACATCCTCGCGATCGTGTGTTTCCCGCTCGTGGTGTACGCGGTGCACCGGTTCATGACGCGGAGCCGCATCGGCGTCGCGGCGCTCGCGCTCGGTCAGGACACCGAGCGCGCCCGATCCCTGGGCATTCCCGCGGCGGTCGTTCGGTCCGCGGTGTGGGCGATCGCCGGTGCGATCGCGGCGCTCAGCGGCATGCTGACGATCTTCGTGCAGGGCTTCAGCCTCGGCGGCTCGCTGCCGCCGACGGTGCTGCTCCTTGCGCTTGCGCCCGCGGTGTTCGCGGGACTTCGCAGCATCACGCGCGCGGCCGTCGCGTCCATCCTGCTCGGAATGGCTTACCAACTGGCCGGCCGGTTCTCGACGAGCGGAACGCTGGCGGTCCTCGCGCTCGCGGTCTTCGTCATCGTCGCGGTCGCCGTGCAAGGGCAGAACCTCGGCCGCGGCGAAGCGGCGCAGCGCGCGTCGTCTTGGGAGGCGGCGGCTACGACGCGCCCGCTCCCATGGAAGGTCTCGGCGTCGGGAGGCGTGTTCTTCGGCGGGCTTGCGCTCGTCTTGTTCGCCATCGCCGCCGTAGCGGTTCCGGCGTACCTGCTGTCACCCAGTCAGCTCGTCGCCTACGGCGTCGCGACCGCAATCACGCTCGGCGCGGTCGCGGTCGGAATCGCCTGGCTCTTCGCGGGGGAGCTGCCGCTCGGTCACTGGGGCTTCGCCGGGCTGGCGGCCGCGCTCGCCACACGCCTGCCCGGTCCGTGGGGATTCCGCGCGGCCATCGCCGCAGCCGTCGCTGCGGGCGTCGGAGCGTTCACCGCGTTCGGAACGCGGCGCCGCTCGAGTCTGTCGTTCGCGGTCGTCGGCCTCGCGATCGCGGCGGCCGGTCAGGCGGCCGTGCTGTTCTCCGCCACCGGAAAGATCCCGGGCGATCCGCGCCTGCTGTGCGTTGCCGGCGGCGTGCTGTGCGTTGCCGCCGTCGTCGGCGCGATCAAGCTGCGAGCCTCGACGTATGGCGCGGGATTGGTCGCCGCGCGCGACGATCCCGAGCGCGCGAAGTGGTTCGGCGTCGACCCGGTGAGGGGACGGATCGTCGCGCTCGCACTGTCGACCGGCATCGCCGGTCTGGCCGGCGTGGTGTTCGGCGTCGCGATTCAGAGCACCGGCCTCATCGACAGCAGCTTCACGATCGAGCGGTCGCTCGCGCTCCTCGCGATGGCAGTCGTAGGTGGGGTGTCGTCTCCGGTGGGCGTGCTCGTGGGAGCGATCGCGCTGCAAGCCGGTCAGCTCTTGCCCCGCCCGTGGGACGGCATGACGTCCGGCGTCGGGGTCGTCGCCGTCGTGCTGTTCCTGCCGGCCGGCTTGTCGCGCGTGCTCGAGCGCGTACGCGACGCCGCGGTCCGGCTCGTCGCCCGCGACGCGGTTCGCGCCGAGGCGGCAGCGCGGCAACGCGAGCCCGCAGGGAGAGTGAGCGCGGCGTGACGAACGCACGCGTCGCCGGGAGCGACACACGCGAGGCCTTCTCGACGCGGACGGTGCGCTTGGCAGCATTCGGCACGATGCTCGCCGTCGGGCCGGGGATCGCCTCCATCGCGGCGATCGCCCCCGCTTGGGAGGCGCTCCTCGACGTGCGCAACACCGGTCTGTGGCTCCCTCCGCTCATGATCGTCCTTGCCTTGGGCGTCGCGATCGGAACGTGGTGGGCCGGGGCCGCCGCGGCCCGCACTGGCGCGTCCCTTCCACCGACCCTCGAGCCGCTGCTGATCCTTTCGGTATTCGGTGCGATGATCGCCGCCCGTGGCGACGCGCGCCTCGCCGCGCTGACGATGCCGGTCGTCGTCGTCGCGTCGGCGAACGCCGTCGCGCGCGCATGCCTTCGTGCGGTGCGCGCTTGCGTCGACGGCTCATGGGCGGCCGCGACAGGCGTCGTCGTCGCCTTCGCGCTCGTCGGGGTCGTGCCGGCGGTGCACGTTCTCGCGGTGGGTGCGGGGTCCGGCTTGCCGAGAGCGGCCGGATGGAGCGCCGCGTACTACGCGCTCGCCGGGATCCAGTTCGTCCGCGCGGGGAGAGCATTGCCGCGCGACCGCGTTCGAATCTCGCTTCGCCTGCGCGGCACCTCCGACCCCGGCGCGGCGATCACGACCGCGCTGGCATGCCGCTCGGTCACCGTTCGCTTCGGCCCGAACGTCGTGCTGAACGAGGCGACGCTCACCGTCGACCCGGGCGAGTTCGTCGCGCTCGTCGGCGCCAACGGCGCGGGCAAGTCGACGATCCTTCGCTTGGCCGCCGGGTTCCTGACGACCGAGACCGGACAGATCCTGGTCGGAAGCGAAGACGTCACGAGCCTGCGGCCCGAGGAGCGCGCGGCGGCCGGGCTGTCGTTCGTGTCGGGCGCTCGGCCGGTGTTCCCCGATCTCACCGTCATGCAGAACCTTCGCGCCGCCGCCTACCGCACGCACCGCACCGCGGTGTCGTTCGCCCAGGCGACCGAGGCGCTCCTCCCCCTCGTACCGACGCTCGCGAACCGGCGGGACCACAAGGCGGGCGTCCTTTCCGGTGGCGAGCAGCGGCTGCTCGCCGTCACCCAGACGCTCTATCGCCGGCCGAAAGTCTTGCTCGCCGACGAGCTGACGCTCGGGCTCGATCACGACGCTCGGCTCGGCGTGATGGACTTGCTGAAGGTGCTCGCCGAGCAGGGCGTCGGCGTCGTCGCGGTCGATCACGATCTGCCGTCGCTCCTTCCGCGGGCCGACACCGTCGCGCTCCTCGTCGACGGCACGATCGAGCCTTACGACGACCCGCTCGATATCTTGCGGCGGCGTCCGGACTTGTTGCCGGCCACGTTCCTGGCGGGAGTCGAATGAGCGGCCTGGTCTTGACCGACGTGTCGGTCACGCTCGGCACGACGCGCATCCTGGACCGCGTGTCGGTCGGAGTCGAGCCCGGCAAGATCGTGTGCGTCGTCGGCCCCAACGGTGCAGGCAAGACGACGCTTCTGGACGCCATCTGCGGCGTGGTGCCGCACTCGGGAGCAATCGTGGTCGGCTCGTCCACCGGGCCGTCGGCGCGAAGCGGACGCACGATCGGACGCGCATTCCAAGGCTCGCCGCTCCCCGCGACGTTGACCGTCGCCGAGACGACCGCCGTCGTCACCGGCTCCAAGGGGGACGCGGAGTCGCTCATGGCCCGGTTCGGTCTGACGCCCTACGCGTCCCGCTTCGTATCCGAGTTGTCCACGGGCATGAAGCGGATCCTGGATATCGCCGTCGCGACCGCGCATGAGCCCGAGCTGCTGATCCTCGACGAGCCGTCGGCGGGCCTGGCGATCTCCGAGGTGGAGAAGCTCTGCACCCTCATCACCCGCTGGCGCGACCGATCGGGCGCCGCCGTGCTCGTGGTCGAACACGATGCCATGCTCGTCCAGGCGATCGCCGACGAAGTGATCGTGCTCAACGACGGGCGTGTGCAGGCGCACGGCGCCGCCGGCGCGATGCTGGACGAACGGCGTACCGGGCAGGCTCGCTTGATGCACCCAGACGACCCCGGGTTCGAACAAGCGCTCGGCGACGTGGCGGCGAAAGCGTCGCCGGCCACGCCCTTGCCGCGCCGGACGCTGTCCACGTGGACGGTGCTGCGTCTCGGATTGCGCGAGTTCGCGGCGGGCATGTCCTCGGTGCTCATCCTGGGCGTCCTCAATCGGGTTCTGAAGGTCGAGCTGGCCGTGTCGCTCGCCATCATCGCGCCGATCCTGGCCTCGCTGAACCTTGCCGCACCGCTGGCGCTGGGTTTCGGGCACATGTCCGACACCAGACCGGTGTTCGGCTACCGGCGCGTCCCGTACATCATCGCCGGCGCGGTCGTCGCGGGCGGAGCCGTCGCCGCCTCACCGCACGTCGCCGGGCAGCTCGCGCACGGGGTCACCGCCGGCGCCGTCGTCACCTCGCTGCTGCTGTTCGTGCTGATGGGTATCGGCATGTACGGAGCGGGCACCGTGTTCTTCGCGCTCATCGCCGACCGCGCGCCCGAGAGCGAGCGCGGGCAGGCCGCATCGCTCGTCTATCTCGAACTCATCGCCGGAATCTTCTTCGGCGTGATCTTGACCGCGTCGTTCCTCGGAGGCGAGCACGAGGCCGGCAAGACGCCCGAGAACCTGGGACTGCTCTTCGCGGTCGTCGGCGTGCTCGTCGTCGTGCTGACCGTCCTCGCTGTGTGGGGCCAAGAGCCGCGGCGCGCGCGGGAGCGTGAGGCCGACGAGAAACGGGTCACGTTCCGGCGTGCCGTCGTCGACGTCGCCTCCATCAGCCAGGCTCGCCTGTTCTTCCTGTTCATGGTGGTGGCCACGATCTTCCTCTTCCTCCAGCAGGCCATCCTGGAGCCGTTCGGTGGCGAGGTGCTCGACATGGACATCGCGACCTCCAATGCCTTCAACGCGATGCTGATGGTCGGCATCCTCGTAGGGATCGTCGGTGCCGGCCGTCCCTACTTCGAGCAGTTCGGACCGATCAGGCTCGCCAAATGGGGGCTGGTCATCTCGACGGTGTCCTACGCGCTGCTCGGCTACGGCGCGATGACCGCGTCGGCGCCGCCGGTGTGGACCTCGCTGTTCATCAGCGGGCTCGGCAACGGCGTCTTCAGCGTCGCGGGTCTGTCGCTGATGATGGGCATGGCGCGCGGCGCTTACACGGCGTTGTTCATGGGCGCCTGGACGGTCGCGCACGCACTCGCCGAAGGACTCGCGACGGCGAGCGGCGGCGTGATCTACGAGGTGTTGCGCGTCGTGACCGGCGGCGTCGAATCCGGCTACGCGACCGTCTTCCTAATCCAAGCCGCGGGGCTTCTGCTGTGCCTGCCGCTGCTCAACATGGTGAGCCTCACCAAGTTTCGCGAGCAGACCGATGCGTTGATCGCCCAGGGCTCGAGCGCCGGCGACGCCCGGCCGACCGAAGAGGTTTCCTGAACGGAAACGCGGTCGCTTCGCCCGTTTTGCCGCCTCGCATGGGCAGGAAACGGGCCCGCCGGGATCGAATGAAGCGGCTGAAGACCACTTCGGGAAAGGACTGGGTCATGCGCAAGCTGCTCGCCGTCATCGTCGTAGGGCTCGTCGCATTCGGCGGCTCGCTTGCGTCCGCCCACGACGACCCGAACGCCGACGGCAACCGGAAGTCGGCCAGGCGCTGCGACACCTACTACCGCGAAGGCCACGCGAAGGACGCGAACGGGAACAACGACAAGCGCCCCAACGGCACCGACAACCCGAACTTCGACGAGAACACTGGCCACAGCGAAGACCACGTCGACCCGGAGCACGACAACGCCAAGGGCATCGTGCCCGTCGCGGAGTTTGAGCCCGTTCGCGCGACGGCGTTCGACACGCTCGGCAGTGCCGGTCTGCTCTACGTCCACCAGCACACGGGGCACTACGTCGTGCGCAACGACTACGCATACGTCGAGGTCGTCGGCGGAGGCGGCTACAGCCGTCCCGACGCCGGACAGGGCGGATACGTGCAAGGCGAGGTCGACCCGGTCGCCGGCGGACCGGACGCCGACTTCCACGGGAACGCCTTCGCCACCGGAAGCGGCGGCACCGGCCACGCGGAGGCCGTATGCCTCAGCGTCGCCGACCAGAAAGTCGGGGACCAAGGCGAGCAGCCCTAAGCGACAGTTCTTCTACGCCAAGAGCCGGCCGTTCGGCCGGCTCTTGGCGTTCTCGGGTACTCGGGCTCTCGGTTTTCCGAAGAATGGAACATTTCAGGTCAAGCAGGAGAACGTGCAGGCCCCGTCGAAACGCGAGTTCAAGACGAGGAACGACATCGCGAAGGAGCGTTTGATGACTCGCACCAGAATCCTGTCTCTGGCCGTGCTCGCCGCCATCGCACTGGGCGCCGTGCCGCCCGCAGCCGCCGTTACGACGTGCGACAACGAGCCGATCCCGCGAGACATCCCGATCACTATCGGAGATCCGGACAACCCGCCGGCCGTCCAGGTGGGCGTAGATACCGACTCTCAGAACGCAAACGGGTGGCGCGGGCTGTGCGTCTGGGCGAGCGACGGCAGCACGACGGTCAACACCACGATCAGCGTCGACCACGACACGACCGCGACGCCGGGGGCGAGGTTCGACGTTCAAGCGTGCCTCAACGGCGTCTGCAACGGAACCGGGGAGATCGGAGCGGAGGCCGGCAACCCGTGGCTGTTCACGATCGACGGCGAAAAGGTTTACCTCGGGCCCGGCGGCACCTTCGAGGGGAAGATGACAGGGGTGTACGTCGTGCCGTTCGTCGTCCCGTGGCTGTTCTTCGGCGAGGACGTCCCGCCCTGCGTCGGGACGACTTGCACGCCGACGTTCTGCCTCTTCGCCGGCTTCGTTTTCATCTACCTCGAGGACGAGCCGACGGACCCTTCGGTCACGATTCCTCTTGCCGTGAGCCGCGGCATGGACTGTCCCGGCGACCCGTTCTGAGCGCGCCCGAAGAACCGCGTCCGCGAAAGGAGCAGTGATGAAGAAGTTCGCGTCCGTTCTCGTGGCGGCGTCGCTCGGGATCTCCGTAGCGGCGGCGGGAGTCGCCTCGGCCAGCTCGTGCGACGACGAACCGATTCCGAGCGATGTGCCGGTTTGGATCGGCAGCGAAACCAACCCTCCGACCGTCTTCGTCGGAGCGGACACCGGCACCGGCGGTGGAAGCGACCGCGTCGCCGCGTGCGCCGGCGTCTTCTTCAATCCCGGCTGGAGCGTGCAGTTTGAGGTCCGCGCGGACCCGAACCTCACCGCGACTCCGGGCGCGACCGTCTCACCCTCGGCATGCCTCGACGGCTTCTGCTCGGGCTTGAATTTCGGAGCGTTCGGAGCGGAGGCAGGCACTGCTTCGGCGGGAGCCGACGGAGCCACCGTGAGCGGCACCACGATCTACAAGGGATTCGCCGGCAACGACACGTTCGGCAAGACCGGCCTCGAAATCCAGAATCGCGGTGCGCCGGGCGTTCGCCGCGGCTCCGAGACGCTTATCTGCGTCGCCGGCCATTGCGAAAAGAGCATCGTCGTGGATGCCGGCTCCTCGGTCGAGGGGTTCGTCGACGGAAGCTCGGTGGGCGGATCGATTCCTCTCTGCGCCTCCGTCGGGACGACCTGCCCCTAACCCGCCTCACGGCCGGGCGCGTTCGATCACGCGGCGCGCGGATCGCACGACCGCCTCGTCGATCATGCGGCCATCGTCGTCGACGGTCGCGCCGCCGCCGGCTTGCTCGTAGCGCGCGATGAGCGCCCGCGCCCGCTCGACTTCCGCGGCGCCCGGCGTGAAAACCTCGTTGATCGCGGGAACCTGCGCGGGGTGGATCGCGGCGCGCGCGCCGAAGCCCGTGCGCTTCAACGCCTCCGTGCTCGCGCGCAGCGCGTCGAGGTCGCGGAAGTCGGTCGAGACGGGCCCGATCGGCTGCTCGACCCCGGCGGCCGCCGATGCCAGCACGACCAGCTTGCGCGCAGTCCACAGCTCGTTGCCGTCGGGTGAGGCTTCCACGCCCAGCTCGGCCGACAAGTCGGCCTCGCCGACGGCGAGCCGCACGACGCGCGGGTGCGACGCGATCGAGCGCGCGTCGAGCACGCCCGCCGCCGTCTCGATCAGCGCGATCACCGGCAGGCCGGTCGCGGGAATGTCGCCGGGCGAGGACACCTTGGGCACGGAAACGCCGTCGCACGCGGCTCCGATCGCGGCGAGGTCCTCGCGACCCGCCTCGCCCGCGTTGATGCGAACCCACGCCTCGACGCCCTCCGGCCGCGCGCGCAGCCACGCCGCGACGGCCGCGCGCGCAGCCATCTTGGCCGCGACCGGCACCGCGTCCTCCAGGTCCAGGATCAGCGCGTCCGCCCCGCGCGAGGCCGCCTTGGCGAGCGCGTCCTCACGATGGCCGGGGACGTAGAGGAACGAGCGCGCGCTCATTCGCGCAGCAGGCTCCGGGCGATCACGATCTTCTGCACGTCGTTGGTCCCCTCGCCGATCGCCATGAGCGGCGCGTCGCGGTAGAGGCGTTCGATGTCGTACTCCGTCGAGTAGCCGTAGCCGCCGTGGATGCGCATCGCCTCCAGCGAGCAGCGGATCGCGACCTCGGAGCTGAACAGCTTCGCCATGCCGGCTTCCATGTCGATGCGCTCGCCCGCGTCGCCGCGCGAGGCCGCCCACCACGTCAGCAGGCGCGCGGCCTGCACCTCGGTCGCCATGTCGGCCAGCTTGAGCTGGATCGCCTGGAAGTCCGCGATCGGCTGGCCGAAGGCGTGACGCTCCTTCGCGTACGCGAGCGCCTGGTCGAGCGCCTCCTGCGCGATCCCCACGCTGCGCGCGGCGATGTTGATGCGCCCGACCTCGAGCGCGCTCAACACCTGCTGCAAGCCCTGGCCTTCCTCCCCGCCGAGCAGCGCGTCGGCCGGCACCACGACGTCCTCCAGCACGACCTCGCAGGACTCGGTGCCCTTGTAGCCGAGCTTGCCCAGGTCGCGGGAAACCGTGAGGCCCGGCGCGTCGGTCGGGATCAGCAGCACGCTCATGCCCTTGTGCGCCGGCTCGGCGTCGGGGTCGGTCTTGACGAGCACGGGGAGCATCCCCGCGTGACGCGCGTTGGTGATCCAGGTCTTGGTGCCGCGCACGAGGTAGGAGTCGCCGTCGCGCACGGCGCGCGTCTTGATTCCCTGCAGGTCGGTCCCGGCGTCGGGCTCGGTCAGCGCGATGCCCGTGCGCACCTCCCCGGTCGCGAGCTTCGCAAGCCAGCGTTCCTTCTGCTCGGCCGTGCCCCGCAGCGCGATCATGCGCGCGGCGAGCGAGTGCGAGCCGATCGTGCCGGCGACGCCCATCCACGCCTTCGAGATCTCCTCGAACACGATCGCGAGCGACACGAGGTCGGCGTCGAGCCCGCCGTAGGCCTCCGGGATCGTGATCCCGAACAGGCCCATCTCCTTCATCTTGTCGATGATCTCGGCCGGGTAGCGACCCTCGTGCTCCCAGTCGCGCGCGACCGGCCGGATGTGGTCGTCGACGAACTCGCGCATGACCTTCTGGAAGGCCGCTTGCTCCTCGCTCAGGTTGAAGTCCATGTCAGCTCTCCTGCGGTGTGAACAGCGGCAATCGGCGCCCGTCGGGCAGGTCCTCCCACGCGACCGCGACCGGCTGCTCGCAGCGTACGTCTTCGGGCGAGCACCCGACCACGTTGGTGAGCAACCGCGGGCCCTCCTCGAGCTGCACGATCGCGACGACGTAGGGCGCCTCCAGGGCGGGGTGGGGCGCGCGACGGACGACCGAGTACGAGTAGATCGTTCCGCAACCGGACGACTCGACCAGCGCGAGGTCGCGCGCGCCGCACGCGGTGCAGATCCCGCGCGGGTAGTGCTGCACGTGCGAGCACGTCGCGCAGCGCTGGACCATGAGCCGTCCTTCCCTGGTGGCGTTCCACCACGGCTCGGTCACCGCGTCGGGCGGCGCGATCGGTCTCGGCTCGCTCATCGGCGTCAACCTAGTCCAGCCCGACGATGACCGTGGCGTGCGTGCTGAGGATGCCGCCGGTCCCGTGACACAGCGCGACCTCGGCCCCGGGGACCTGGCGCTCGCCGCACTCGCCGCGGAGCTGGCGCACCGCCTCGACGACGAGCAGGATCCCGAACACGCCGGGGTGGCAGTAGCTCAGCCCGCCGCCCGAGGTGTTCATGGGGAAGTCTCCGCCGGGAGCGATGCGGCCGCCCTCGACGAACGACCCGGCCTCGCCGCGCTCGCAGAACCCGAGCGCCTCCAGCTCGGTCAGGACGGTGATCGTGAAGGAGTCGTACACCTGGGCCACGTCGACGTCCCCCGGCCCGAGGCCGGCCATCGCGTACGCGCGCGTGCCGGCGACACGCGCGCCGGTGTCGGTGAGGTCGGGGATGCTCGCCATCCCCTGGTTGGTCGTCGCTTCGCCGTGGCCGAGCACCCGAACGGCCCGCTTCGGCAGGTGGCGGGCGCGCTCGGCCGTCGTCATCACGACCGCTCCCCCGCCGTCGGTGATCAGGCAGCAGTCGAGCGCGTGGAGCGGGTCGCTGATCATCTCGCTCCCGAGCACGTCCTCGACCGTGAGCGGTCCCTTCCCGTAGCGGAAGGCGACGGGGTTGCGCAGCGCCCACGCCCGAGCGGCGACGGCGACCTCCGCGAGCTGCTCGCTCGTCGTGCCGAACTCGTGCATGTGCCGGCGCGCCGCCATCGCGTAGAGCGAGATCGGGTTGAGCGGCGCATAGGGCTGCTCGAACTGCGCCTCGGGCGTGTGCTCGTCGATCACGCCGCCGAACGTGCGCGACTTCGCGCTGCGCTGGTTGTTCGCGTAGCTGATCAGCGCGACCTCGCAATGACCGGCGCGAATCGCCTCCGCCGCGTGCGCGACGAACATCTCGTAGGACGAGCCGCCCGCCATCGTCCCGTCCGACGACGTCGGCACGATGCCGAGGTATTCGGCCACCTGCGCGACGCTAAAGCGCGACACCGCAGTCGTGAACAAGCCGTCGACGTCGCGCAGCGCGAGCCCCGCATCGTCGAGCGCGCCGGCGACCGCCTCGGCCTGCAGGTCGAGGATCGTTCGGTTGGTGATCCCGAGCGCGCTCTCTGCGACGCCGGCGATTACCGGGGTGCGATCGGCCATGGCAGCCGGGCGAGGATACACGCCGGCGGCCGGATCGCGGACCGGTCCGTCGAGCGGCGCGGAGCGCTAGAGCGCGTTCAGGCGGCTGAAGCCGACCTCCGGCTCGTAGTACGTCGCGCCCCAGGAGTCGTAGTAGTCCTTCGTCGCTCCCGCCGGGAGCCCGCACACCACGACGTCCTGGACGTCCATCGCGTCCACCACCGCGCGCAGCTTCTTCCGGTAGCCCTCCGCCGAGACCATGGCCGGGATCGCCGCCTGGTCCGCGAAGCCCGTCAGCAAACACGCATGCGACGCATCCGTGATGGAGAGTCGATGGTAGAGCACGCCTCGATCCGCCCCGAGGTGCTCCGACCACGCTTCGGCTGCGTCGATGAAGGCGTCCGCGTCGCGGATCCGCACGAAGACGATCGTCTGCAAGTCGAGCCGCCCGCCCGGCGTCTCCCGGAGCCGATCGAGCCCGCGCAGCGGACGCGCGATGTCGAAGCGGTCCCACCCTGCCTCCTTCGCGCCGGTGATCAGCTCCTGGCCCGGGTCGCCGATCGTGGTGACGGTCCCGTGCATCGCGTGCTGGAGCATGCCCTCGCGCATGCCGGCGATCCGCGAGACGAGGTCCTGCAAGCCGTCCACCGTTCGGAACGTTTCGACGGCGACGATCGAGCGCGCGTCGGCGTTGGCGAACACCTCGTATTGCGCGCAGGACTCGACCTCGCCGGCGACGTGCACGATCCTTCCGAGCGCAGCGACGAGCTGGTCGAACTCACCCTCCTTCGCCGTGAGTCGCAGGAACAGCCGGAACGGTGTCTCACTCATGGCGCACCTCCTCCTCGCCCGCCCAGGGCGCGAACGATCCCATGCCGGACGGTCACCGTAGGCCCGGGATCAAGACATGCGAAAGTCCCCGTAATGACTAATCACGGGCCTGGGGAGCTGATCCTTGGGCGAAACGACGTGTGGGTGAACGGCTGGGCGCAGCGCCTCACTCCCGCGGCCGCCGGGCCCGCGGGTAGCTCGTCATCGACCTGCCGCGATAGTCGAAGCGGACCGCATCGCCGTCGTGCGTGATGCGCCAGCCGTAGCGGTGAACGCGGCGATGGCAGCGCCTGCACAGAAGGACCAGATTGGAAGGCTCGTGGGTTCGCCGGGCACCGGCGCGGACGTGGTGAACGTCCGACCATGCAGCGGGGGCCCGGCAGCCGGGGAATCGGCAGCCGCCGTCGCGAGCCACGATTGCCCGGCGGGTGCGATCGGGAACCGGAGTTCGCACCCGGCCCGCCGCAATGGGCTGGGCGCCGTCGAAGACCACCGGGATCACCTCGGCGTCGCACAACAGCGTCCGGGTGGCGAGGGGACTCAACCGCTGCGGGCGGCCGGCAACGTTGCCCAGGATCGACGCCGCGTCGTCGCCGAGCCGCGTGAGATCGCCGGCGAGCTGCGCGCGGTCGTCTCGGAGCTGCAGTGAGACGAGGAACCGCGGCCTGGGCCTCACCGTGGTGTCCGCGTCCGACATGGACGCCTCGCAGATCCCCACCAGAGCGTCGAAGCGCTGGACGGCTCGGTCGGACGGCTCGTCCCGGCCTTCGCCGGCCACAGGCGGGTCGGCGGCGGCATCGAGCGCCGCCGCGATCGTGGCGAAGCTCTCGGGATCGGCCTGGGCGTACAGACTCCCGCCGCCGCCCAGGGCAGGCTGCAGCACCAAGAAGCTCGCATCGATCATGCGCTGCTCGCGCCGCGTGGCAAGGTCGGAGCGCAGGCGCGCGGCGAGATCCTCCACCTCGGCAACGAGCTGGTCGGGTTCCGCCTCTCGCAGCGCCGGCGACCGCCGGGCTACCAGGACGTCGACCGCGTCGCGCTGGGTCCCGCGCAGGTCCCGGCAGGCACGCGCGATCGCCCGGGCCTGGCTGGCGGACACAATCCCCTCGGCCAGGCAGGCCGCCAGACGCGGCATGGCGCGCACCGCCTCGGCCGCGCCGCACAGGACGCGCGCCTCCCAGGGCAGCAAGCGGGCCGCGAACGAGAGCGCCGTCTCGGCCCCCAATCCCCCGGCGCCGGTCGGCGTCGCGCCGACGAGGAGCCCGAGCGCGCGCGCCTGCAGCGCATCGGCCTCGCGCAGCATGACCGCCGCTTCCTCAACAGCGTCGGCGTGCGTGGGAAGCGCCGCGATCGCCCTCTGCATGCCCATACGTTACATCATAGGTATGACACCGTTGTTGGCAAGAACGAGTACATTGGGAGAACAGGCCCGATCCGGCCCATGATCCACGCGCAGAGCGCGCGAGGAATCCGCTACGCGCCGAGCCGTGCGCGCGCCGAGCCGGTGGCCGCGACACGATCCCCGACGAGCACGCGCTGCTCGAGCGCGATCTCGGCGCCCTCGGCCGCGGTCACCGACGCTTCGACGCGGACCGTGTCCCCCGCGAAGACCATCGCCTTGAACCGGAAGGAGAGCCGGGAGAGTCGCGCCCGCGGGCCGAGCGCGTCCTGAATCTGCTCGGCCATCAGGGCGCCGAGCGCCTGGCCGTCCACGACCGGCTTCGGCAGACCGGCTTCGTCGAGGTACTCGCGGTCGTAGTGCAGACGGTGCCAGTCCCACGTCGCGCCCGCGTAGGCGACCATGTCGGTGATGGTGATCGTCCGCTCCAGCGGCGGCAGCGCGTCGCCGGGCTTCATCGATAGATGATGGTCTCGGTGTTGACGGCGAGCAGCTCGCCGTCCTGGTTGGTGTAGCGAGCTTCGCTCAGCACGACCAACATCGGCGTGCCGTCCGAGCCCGCGCGTTCGGTGATGTCGGCCACGCGCCAGGTCGCGGTCACGACGTCGTCGGGGTACAGGGGGCGATGGAACTCGTATTCGTTCCCCCCGCGGATCGCGCGCGTGCCCGGGACCTCGATGTCCCACCAATGACCGATCAGCCCGTCGGCTCCCCGCACGCCGCCGACGTATTGGTTGGTCTCGCAGATCAGCGTCGGCGGCGCGACGACGTCGCGGTAGCCGTTCGCGCGGGCGAAGCCCGCATCGGTGTAGAGCGGGTTGTCGTCCCCGATCGCCGTCGCGAAGTACCGGAAGGCAGCCGCGCCGATCGGCTCGGGCGCGGTGTAGGTCGCCTCGCGCCCGATCCAGGCGCGCACGTCGTCGGTCAGCAGGGTCATCGGGGCGTGACGATACCGCAGCCCCTTCGGCCCGGCGTAGACTGCGCGCCCGATGGACGACCTCGACACGCGCGAGCTTCTGTGCGAGCTGCTGCGCTCCTTCTACGACAAGGGCTGGGTGTCCGGCACCGGCGGCGGCATCTGCGGCCCGGCCGCTGCCGGCGGCCTGCTGCTGGCGCCGACCGGCGTACACAAGGAGCGGGTGAAGCCGCAGGACTTCTTCGTCATCGACGCGGCGGACGGGACCGTGCGCGCCGCTGCCGAGGACCCCGCGCTGCGCCCGAGCGAGTGCGCCGGCGTCTTCACCGCGTGCACGCGCGGGCGCGGCGCCCGTTCGGTGGCGCACTCACACGCGCTCGGCGCGGTGCTCGCCGCCGACGCGGCCGGCGGCGGCGACCATCTTGCGATCGCCGGCTTCGAGATGCTGAAGGGGATCCGCGGCCTGTCCAACCGCGACGAGCACCTCGTGCCCGTGATCCGCAACACGCCGCGCGAGTCCGAGCTGGTCGATCAGGTCGAGCAGGCGCTCGCCGATCCCCGGTTCGCCGGGGCGTTCTGCATCCTGGTCGCCGACCACGGCGCTTACGTCTGGGGCGAGGACGTCTGGGAGGCCAAGCGCCACGCGGAGGTGTACCACTGGCTGTTCGACGGCGTGCTCGCGCGCGCCACACGAGGGAGGAACCAATGAGCGAGACCCACACCTGCCCCACCTGCCAGCAGTCGCTCCCGATGACCAAAGTGGACGTGATCGACGTCGAGGCCGCCGTCGCCGCCGACGCGCTGACCGGCGCCGACCCGTTCAAGCGCACCTACCTCGGCCACGGCAAGACCTCGAGCGTCTTCGTCTTCCAGGGCCACGCCGGCCCGTTCAAGAAGCACATCCACCACACGCACGACGAGATCGGCTACGTGCTGGCGGGCTCGGGCTCGGTCACCGTCGGCGACGTGACCCGCCCCGTGAAGCCGGGCGACGTCTGGGTGATCCCGGCGGGCACCGAGCACTCCGGCGAGTTCGGCGACGCGTGCCGGGTGATGTTCGTCTCCTCGCCCATCGACGACCCCGAGAACCCCGACCGCGAGTGGCTCGAGTAGTCAGAGCACGCTCAGCAGGAACGCGACGAGCGGCCCCGCTTCGGTGCCGCCTGCGTTGGCCTCGAACTTGGTGAGCAGTTCGTCGTCGGTAAGCGGGTGGGAAGGCCCGCCGCGGCTCGTGGGCACCTCTGCGCGCACGATCTGCCCGTCGAGCATGCGCGCCTCCACGATCCCCGGCGCGTCGGCCGGGGCGCCGTCGAAGAGGCGCGGGCGCGCCGAGACGCCCTCGGCGAGCTGGAGCACGCCGGCCCGCGCCAGCGCCGCAGGGTCGAAGGACTCCAGCGTCAGGCCGCCGTCGAGCAGCAGGGCCGCGGCGCAGTACGGGAGGCTGAACTTCCCCTCGTAGGGCGTGCGCGGGGCGCGCTTGACCTCCGCCGGCTCGCACACGATCGCGATGGAGTCGGCCGGCAGCTCGAAGGTCAGCGAGGCGACGTCGTCGGCCGGCACGCCCGCGGCGAGCAGCGCGTCGAGCGAGGCGTGCGAGAGCTGGCACGCCGGATACGGCTTGATCGTGATGCGCGTCGTCTCCCACGTCGAGCCTAGCGGCGACAGCGACTCGACCGTGGCCCCCGCGTACAGGCGGAACAGCCCGTGCTCGCCCTCGATGATGCTCGCCGGCCCCTCGGCGCCCGCGCCGGCCAGGCGAGCGGCGGTGATCCCGTTCATGCCCGCGATCCCGGGGTGGAGCTGCTTGGTGGACGAGCCGGTGCTGAGGAACTCCAGCGACCCGGCCGCCATCGACCCCGCGATGCCGAGCGCGTCCACGGCCCGGGACTCGCGCAGCCCGTACAAGCGAGCGGCGATCAGCGCGGAGGCGAACACGCCGCAGACGCTCGTCGCGTGGAAACCCCGTGCGTGGAAGCCGTGGCGGACCGCCGACCCGAGCGCGATCACGACCTCGTAGCCCGCGATCGCCGCCCCGAGCATCGCTTCGTGCGAGGCTCCGGTCTCCTCCCCGACGGCGAGCACGGTCGGCAGGACCGCGGCCGTCGCGTGCACGAGCGCCTCGGTGTGGGTGTCGTCGTAGTCGAGGGCGTGCACGAGCGCTCCGTTCGCGAGCGCGGCAACCGGCGCCGCCGCGCGCGCGTCGGATCCGATCACGCCGGCGTCGTCGCCGGCGTCCGCGACGGCGAGCCGCACGGCTGCGCGCATGTCCCCACGGCGGGCGGCGGCGAGCGCGCAGCCGTAGCCGTCGATCAGGTGTCGCGCCGCCGCCCGCCGCACCTCGGCAGGGGCATCGATCGAGCCGAGGCCCCACGCCGCGAGGTCCTGCGCGATCGTCATGCGCCGAACGCGCCCGCGGCGCGCAGCGACTCGACGCGCGCCGCGTCGTAGCCGAGGATCCCGTGCAAGACGTGCTCGGCGTCCTCGTTGCGCAGCGGTGCGCGGCGGTGATCGGCGCGCGGCTCGCCCACGCGCAGCGGGCTCGCGGGCTGGCGCACGGTCCCGAAGCGCGGGTGCTCGGTCTCGATCACGAGCCCGCGCGCGGCGGTGTGCGGCTCGGCGAACGCCTGCTCGACCGTGTTGACCGGGCCGCACGGCACGCCGGCCTCGTTCAGGATCGACAGCCACTCGGCGGAGGCGCGCGCGCGCAGCGCCTCGTCCAGCACGGGGATCAACGCGTCCCGATTCACGCGGCGCGCCTCGAAGTCGGCGAAGCGCTCGTCCGCCAGCAAGTCGGCGCGCCCGATCGCCGGCGCGAGCCGCTGCCAGAACTTCTCCTTCGCACAGCCGATGATGATCCAGCCGTCGGCGGTCGGGAAGTTCTGGAACGGCACGAGCGACGGGTGCGCCGATCGGGCGAGTCGTTCGGGCGTGAAGCCGCCGGTGAGGTGCCACGTCGCCGGGTAGGTCAGCATGGAGATCGCGACGTCGTAGAGGCTCACGTCGCAGTCCATCCCGACGCCGTCGCGCCGCGCGGCGTGTACGCCGGCCAGCAACGCGAACGCGCCGACGATCCCGCCGAGGTAGTCGACCAGCGACAGGCCCGACTTCGCCGGCGGTCCGTCGGGCTCGCCGGTCAGCGACATCCAGCCGCCGAGGCCCTGCAGGATGTAGTCGTAGCCGGGCTCGGCCGCGCGCGGGCCGGCCATGCCGAAGCCCGACACCGACGCGCAGACGATCCGCGGGTTCACCCCCTTGAGGTCGTCGTAGAGGATCCGCAGGCGCGCCGGCACGTCGCCGCGAAGGTTCGACCACACCGCGTCCGAGGCGCGCACGAGGTCTTCCAGCACCTCGCGCCCGGCGGGTTTCGTCACGTCCAGCGACAGCGAGCGCTTGTTGCGGTTGAAGGTCTCGAAGAACAGCGAGTCCTCGCCCTCCTGGAACGGCGGCACGTACCGGCCGACGTCGCCGGCGGTGTTCGGGTCCTCGATCTTGATCACCTCGGCCCCCAGGTCGGCCAGGTGCACGCTGCCGAACGGGCCCGCGCCGTACTGCTCCAGCGCCACGATGCGGATGTCTTCGAGCGGCCTCACGTCTTCGATGCCTCCTCGGCGGGCGCACGATCCTGTCGAGTGCCCACGATACCGCCCGCACCGGTAGGCTCGGCGGCTGCACGACGGAAGGAGGCGCGCGATGGCCAGCAGCGACGCGACGAGCGGCCGGTACTACGAGGACTTCGAGGTCGGCGACGTCTACAAGCACCCGCTCGGACGCACGATCACCGAGACCGACAACATCTGGTTCACCAACCTCACGATGAACACCAACCAGATGCACTTCAACGCGCACTACGCCGAGAACTCGACCTTCGGCCGCTACTTGGTGAACTCCGGCCTGACGGTTGCGATGGTGCTCGGCATCAGCGTGAGCGACGTCAGCCAGAACGCGATCGCGAACCTGCAATGGGAGGACATCAAGCTCACCCACCCGGTCTTCGTCGGCGACACGCTCTACGCCCAGTCGCTGGTGCTGGACAAGCGCGAGTCGAAGTCCCGGCCCTACGCGGGGATCGTGACCGTCAAGACCCAGGGGCTGAACCAGCACGGCGACGTGTGCGTGTCCTGGCGGCGGAGCGTCATGGTCTACAAGCGCGACGCGGAGATGGACAAGGGACACTTCCCCGAGGCCAAGGTCCCGATCACCGAGGACTGAGGCGTTGAGCCTGCGGGCCATCGGAGATACCATCAAAGGGAACGGTGTATCGTGTTTAGGAACAGGAGGGCTTGCCCATGCGCCCACATGTCGAGCTGATCCACGAAAGCGACTACGTCTGGCACCCCGCCGAGCTGCCGAACGCGACCGGCGAGGCTCGCCAGCGCAACCTGTCGGTCGACGAGGAGGACGGCTCGGCCTCGACCAGCGTCGAGTTCCTCAGCAACTGGTCGCGGCCCGGCGGCTACCACGTGGCCGACACCGAGTGGTACGTGCTCGACGGCGAGATCGTCGTCGGCGCGCAGCGGCTCGGCAAGGGCGGCTACTTCCACGCGCCGAAGGGGATCGCGATGCCGGCGCTCGCCGCGAAGGCCGGCACGCGAATCCTGCTCTTCAGGGAGTACGGCGACTGGACCTTCGAGGTGTCCGAGACGGACGCGCCGTGGGCGAAGGAGCCCGCGCTGGCGGTGCTCGACACCGAAGCCATGGAGTGGCTCGCGGTCGAGAAGCCCGGCCCGAAGCCCGGCCTGATGATCAAGCTGCTGCACGAAAACAAGGAGACCGGCTTCTACACGCGTCTCATCTGGGCCAAGCCCGGCTGGGACGACCATCGGCTCGCCCATCACCCGTGCTACGAGGAGGCCTACACGCTCTGGGGCACGATGGACTACAACTTCGGCGACCTCACGCCCGGCACGTACTTCTTCCGTCCCGCGTGGGTGAAGCACGGGCACTTCACGTCGCACGAGCCCGACGGCTGCGCGTGGCTCATCCGCTCCGACGGCGAGCTGGTCAACCTCTACACGACGAACGAGCGCGTGATCGTCGAGGGGACGCCGGAGAACTACGGCGAGGACCAGAAGCCGGTGATCGCCGGGATCCCAGTGCGCTCGCGCGCCGCCGGCGAGTGGAGCCTGGACGGCCAGTAGGTGGGAGCCGGACCGCTCGACGGCGTGCGCGTGCTCGACGCGAGCACCGTGCTGGCCGGACCGCTGACGTGCCAGCTCCTCGGGGACTACGGCGCCGACGTGATCAAGATCGAGCACCCGGCGCGGGGAGACTCGATGCGCGGCCACGGGCACAGCAAGGACGGCAAGGGCCTGTGGTGGAAGATGCTCAGCCGCAACAAGCGCACGGTCGGGCTGTACCTGGGCGACCCCGACGGCGCCGAGGTCTTCCGCGCGCTCGCCCGCACGGCCGACGTGATCGTTGAGAACTTTCGTCCCGGGACGCTCGAGCGGTGGGGCCTCGCGCCCGAGTCGCTGCGCGCCGAGAACCCCGGGCTCGTCGTGCTGCGGGTGACGGGCTTCGGGCAGACGGGTCCGTACGCGGCTCGTCCGGGCTTCGGCACGCTCGCCGAGTCGATGAGCGGGTTCGCCGCGATCACCGGCGAGCCCGACGGGCCGCCGACGCTGCCGCCGTTCGGACTGGCCGACTCGATCGCGGGGATGACCGGCGCGTACGCGGTCATGACCGCGCTGTACCACCGCGACGCGCGCGGCGGCGCGGGCCAGGACGTCGACCTGTCCATCCTGGAGCCGATCGTGACGGTGCTCGGCCCGCAGCCGATCACCTACGATCAGCTCGGGCTCGTTCAGCGGCGCACCGGGAACCGGTCCGAGAACAACGCGCCGCGCAACACCTACAAGACCGCGGACGGCCGATGGGTCGCGATCTCCACGAGCGCCGACTCGATCGCGCGGCGGGTGATGGAGCTGGTCGGCCATCCGGAGGTAGTCGGCGAGCCGTGGTTCGCCACCGGCAAGGGCCGGGCCGAGCACGGCGACCTGCTCGACGCGATGGTCGCCGAATGGATCGGCGCGCGCGCGCGCGAGGAGGTGATCGCCGCGTTCGAGGCCGCCGAGGCCGCGATCGCGCCGGTCTACGACGTCGCCGAGCTCATGGCCGACCCGCACGTGCGCGCGCGCGAGATGATCGCGACCGTCCAGGACGCCGACCTCGGGCCGGTGCGGATGCAAAACGTGCTCTTCCGCATGAGCGCCACCCCCGGCGAGATCCGCCACACCGGCCGCGACGTCGGCGCCGACACCGACGAGGTGCTCGCCGAAGTTGGTTTCGGCCCCGAACGCATCGCGGCGCTGCGGGAGCGAGGCGTCGTTGGCTGACGCGTTCCTGACGGCGCTGGCCGGCGGCGCGCGCGTCTTCGACCTCGGGCGCGAGCTGTTCGCCGGCATGCCCCAGTCCCCCAACCACCCGCCGTTCCGCATGGTGTTGGAGCGCCGCCACGGCGACGTCGTGCGCCCCGACGGCGGCTCGGCGGCGAACGAGCTGATCGTCACCGGCGGGCACGTCGGCACGCACGTCGACGCGCTGTCGCACGTCTCCCACGACGGCGAGCTGCACGGCCACCTCGCCGTCGCCGACGCGATGCGGGGGCGAGCGTTCGGTTCGCTCGGGGCGGAGACGATCGAGCCGATGGTTTGCCGCGGCGTGCTGCTGGACGTGCCGGCCGCGCTCGGCATCGACGCGTGCGAGCCGGGCTACGAGGTCACGCCGGCGGACTTGGAAGCCGCCGCGGCGCGCGGCGCGCGACCGCAGCCCGGGGACGTCGCGCTCGTGCGAACCGGCTGGGGCCGGCGCTGGGCCGACCCGGCCTCCTACGTCGGACGCGAGACCGGCGTGCCGGGACCGGGCGAGGCCGGTGCGCGCTGGCTGGCCGAGGCGCGTGTCCGCGCGGCCGGCGCCGACACGATCGCGTTCGAGCGGCTCCCAGCCGGCGCCGGCCACGCCCTGCTCCCCGCACACCGCGTGCTGCTCGTCGAGCACGGCATCCACATCATCGAGACGCTCGCCCTGGAGGAGCTGGCCGCGGCGCGCGTCTCCGAGTTCCTGTTCGTGCTCGCGCCGCTGAAGATCGTGGGCGCGACCGGCTCGCCCGTTCGTCCGCTCGCGATCGCCGGCGCATGAGCGAGCCGACGCTCGTCCAGCGGCTCGGGAGCTTCGCCGCCCAGGCAGCGGTGCCGGATGAGGTGCGCGCGAGCGTCCGCAGTCGCGTGCTGGACGTCGTCGGTCTCTGCGCGGCGGCGCTTCCCCTGGAGACCAGCGCCGCGGTGGTCGAGCACACGACGGCCCTCGGGGGCGCGGCCCAGGCACATGCGATCGGCGCGCGAGACTTGTTGCCGGCGCCCCATGCGGCGTTCGTCAACGGGGTGCTCGCGCACTCCCTCGACTACGACGACACCCACCTGCCGTCGATCCTTCACCCGAGCGCCTCGGTGGTGCCCGCGACGCTGGCGGCCGCCGAGCTTGCCGGCGCGAGCGGCGCGCGCACGGTCGAGGCGATCGCCGCCGGCATCGAGATCTGCGTCAGGCTCGGGATGGCCGGTTACGACCGCGAGACAGGCAACTCGCTGTTCTTCGAACGCGGCCAGCACGCGACGAGCATCTGCGGCGCGGTCGCGAGCGCGGCCTCCGCCGCCGCCGTGCTCGGCCTCGACGCGGCCGGAATCGCGCACGCGATGGGCATCGCGGTGTCGATGGGCTCGGGCGTCATCGAGGGCAACCGCACAGGCGGCACGGTGAAGCGGCTCCATTGCGGGATCGCGGCGCAGTCCGGCGTCACCGCGGCGATGCTCGCCGCGCGCGGCATCACCGGGCCGCCCACGGCGCTGGAGGGCCGCTTCGGTTTCTTCAGCGCCTGGATCGACGGGCGGTTCGACGCAGGCGCGATCGTGGACGGCCTCGGGCAGACCTGGTCGGTGCCTGGCATCTTCTTCAAGCCCTACCCTTGCAACCACTTCACGCACGCCGGCATCGACGCGGCGATCGCCCTGAGGGAGGAGGGCTTGCGGCCGGAGGACGTCGACCGCGCGATGCTCGGCGTCGCGGCGCCGACCGTGCGCACGATCGGCGAGCCGATCGAGGCCAAGCGCGCGCCGGAGACCGGCTATCAGGCGCAGTTCAGCGGCCCGTACACGGTCGCCGCGGCGCTCGCCGGCGGCGGCGGGCTGGGGGTCGGGCTCGACGACTTCACCGACGAGTTGGCGCGCGACCCCGCCCGGCGCGCGCTCATGGCGCGCATCGCGGTCGAGGCCGACCCGTGGTGCGACGGCATCTACCCCAACCAGTTCCCCGCGGTGCTGCGCGTGCGCACGATCGACGGCCGCGAGATCGAACGGCGAATCGAGGCGAATCGCGGGGGCCCGGGCAACCCGCTGAGCGACGAGGATCTGGCGCGCAAGTTCACCGACAACGCCCTCCGCTCGATGACGCCCGGGCAGGCCGAGCGCGTTCGCGAGCGGTGCGCGGCCCTGGAGACGCTTCAGGCCGGCGATCTGCTCGCCGGCCTGTAGCGCTTCGGTCCGCTCGGATCAGGCGACCGTTACGGTCCCCGCCATCGCCGGGTGGATGAGGCACACGTACGTGTAGGTGCCCGGCTCGGTGAACGTGACCTCGTAGGAGAACAGCTCCGGCGGGAACGAGATCGCGATCCCGGAGCTGACGTACTCGTCGCCCCCGCCGAACGCGGCGGTGACGGTCGTCGCCTCCGCCACCTCGCCGGGAGGCGGACCCGGCGGCGACGGCGTGAACGCCGCCTCGTTCGCGTGCCAGGTGCCGTCGGGCGCCTGCGTCAGCGCGCCCGTGGCTTCCGCCGGCGGGTTGAACGACACCGTGTGCGGGCCCACGAAGTTGAACGTCACCGTATCGCCCGCGGCCACTTCGACGGTGCCGGGCAGGAACTCGGCGATTGCGCCCTCGGGGGCGTCCTCAGAGCCGAAGCCCGCCCACACGACGCCGGGCGGGGCGTCCTCGGCTTCGGCGACCGCGGGCTCGAGCCTGGACTCGAATTCGTCGATCGCGGCCTCGGCTTCGGCCTCCACGTCGTCCGCGGTCGGGACCTCGGTGGCGTCGTCGACGACCGTGATGCTGCCCTGCATCCCCTGCCGGTGCAGCAGGCAGAAGTAGCGGTAGGCGCCGGGCACGATGTCGTCGGCAAGCTCGACTTCGAAGTCCTGTCCGGCGGCGAGGAAGCCGCTGTTGTAGTAGGCCTGCGTGCCGTCGAACGGCACCTGCGTGGCCTGGCCCGGCTCGCACGGCTCCTCGGTGGGCGGCTCGCCCTCGGCCAGATAGCACGGGTTCGCCGCTGCCTGCGGCGCGTCGCCGGGTCCGCTCGGCAGCAGCGGCGGAAGCTTTGCGTCCTCCGGCGGAGCGGGATCGTTCTCGTCGAGCGTGTCGGATGCGTCGAGCAGCCCTTGGACGAGCGTTCCGAGGGTGACCGAGTGCGGCTCGCCCGTGTAGGCGTTCTCGAACAGCACGGAGTCTCCGGCGTGGACCTTGACGTCCCGCGGGAAGTACGCGAGCGCAAAGCTCGCGAAGGCGGTCTTGCCGCCGGTGTCCATCACGACGGTGACCGGCCCCGACGGCGTCGTCCCGGTTCCCGTCGACGTGCAGGCGGCGCCGACCAGCGCAGCCAATGCGAACGTGGTCGCAGTTCGCCTCATCGCGTTTCCCCTTTCGCGTTGGCGGCGACGCCCTGCATGGCGCCGACCGCAGGCGGGACCGATTCTTGTCGCCCGTCGGCCGTGAAGCAAACGCGCAGCGCAAGGCGGCCGGCGTTCGGATGCGCCCGGGAAGGAATCCGACCAGTCGGTAGAGAACCTGGGGGCGCACACGACCAGTGGGAGGAACCCCGATGACCATTCGAAAGCTCGGCGTGCTTGCGCTCGCGCTCGCCCTGGCGCCTCTGGCCGGCGGAAGCGGCCACGCGGCCGGCACCGGCATCCAGTACGTGACCGTGGACGACGGCACCGAGATCGCCGTGCAGGTGTTCCTGCCGAGCAATTACGTCGCAGGCGAGACCTACCCGACGCTGGTCCAGATCGAGGGCTACGGGGGCGCGGCGTCGCCGAACGACGGCTCGTTCGTGAACAAGCCCGATTACGTCGTCGTCGGAATCTCGCTGCGCGGGACCGGCTGCTCGGCCGGTCAGCTCGCGCTGTTCAGCGAGCGCTCCAGCCAGGACGGCGCGTACGTCATCGACAACTGGATCCCGCAGCAGGACTGGTTCAACGGGCAGGTGGGAATCTACGGGCACTCCTACGGCGGGCTGACCGGGTTCCTCGTCGCGGCGCAGTCGCCCGCGGAGCTGGACGCCGTCGCCGTCTCCGGGCTGATCGACGACTTCTACCGCGGGATCCTCTACCCGGGCGGCATCTCCAACTACGGCTTCCCGATCCTGTGGGGCGCCGGCGTCCGGCCTTTGGGCGAGCACAGCGCCAACGCGGGCCTAGTCGCCGGCGACGAGCACTGCCGCCAGAACTACCTCGATCACCGGGGGTCCAGCTTGGCGCCGACGCCCGACATCGTGCTCGACACGTACGGCTCGCCGTTCGCGACCGAGGAGTCCTGGGCGATCCGCAACGCGTTGCTGTCGCACATCGAGGGCATCGAGGTTCCGATTCAGCTCGGCCAGCAGTACCAGGACGAGCAGACCGGCCCGCGCGGAGGTCACGTCCTGTGGGAGAACCTCCCCGCCGGCGTTCCGAAGCGGCTCACGGTCTCGACCGGGCGCCACAATCCCAACGACCCGACCGGGAACAAGCGAGACTGGTTCGACTGCTGGCTGATCCACGAAGGCAACGCGGCCGCCTCGACGTCGGACGGCACGGCGTGCGCGGACGTGCTCGATCCGTCGAAGCGCGTGCTGCTGTACTTCGAGTCGAAGGGGGCCGACCGCCTCACGCCCTACGTCTCCTCGGACTGGCCGCTACCCGAGACCGACTGGCGCAGGCTCTACTTGCGCGCCGACCACACGCTGTCGGAGAACGCGACCGGCGGCGAGGGCGAGGTGTCCTACGTTTCGACCGGCAACTCGCGACACCTGACGCTGGACGTCGGCAACGCCGCGCCGACCGGGGCGCCCCTTGCGCCGTACGGCTTCACGACCGGGCTGCCGGACACGGCGCGCTACGAGCTGACTTTCTCCGAGGACGCGGCGCTCGCGGGACCGCTGGAGCTGAGCCTCTGGGCGAAGCTCTCGAGCCCCGACACGGACTTCTGGGCCGAGATCCTCGACGTCGCGCCGAACGGCGACACGACGTTCGTGCAGCGCGGGCTGCTCCGCGCGTCCTATGCCGCGCAGTTCGACGCCGCGAAATCCGGCTACGCGGCCGGCGAGCTGTACCGGCCGCACTACCGGTACACGGAGGTCACGCCGGTCATCCCCCAGGCGCCCACCAAGTTCGAGATCGAGATCTTCCCGCTGGGTCACGTCTGGCGCGCCGACCACACGCTGGTGCTCCAGCTCCACGCGCCCCCGGTGAACGACCCGATCTCGACCTACGCCTACGAGTCCGGCGAGCCGGGGCTCGTGACGATCATGCAGGACCAGGACCATCCGTCCACACTCCTGCTGCCGTTCATGCCGGCGCTTCCGCCCTACCGGGCGGCCGCGCCGGCCTGCGGATCGATCGCGGGCGAGGTCTGCGTGACGCCGTCACTGGGATGAGGCGCCCGGAATTGCGTAAGGACAATCTGTCTACTTCGTAGCATCACGTGGTACTCGCTCGCTGCTAACGTTGGCCGAGGCGGACCAGGTCAGGCGCGGGTGGACTTCCCGTTGACAGTTGGCACGGCACGGAGATAGCGTTCAGGGAAACGTACAACCGCTAATAGAAACGCCGGAGCAAGGGGTCGCGATGGCACGATTTGATCTCGCCGTCATCGGCGGGCAACTCGTCATCCCTTTCCTCGGAGTGATCCGGGGAGACATCGGGGTGAAGGACGGGCGCATTGCCGCGCTCGCCGACGAGATCGGTCCCGCCGACGCCGACGAGGCGATCGACGCGTCGGGCAAGCTCGTGTTTCCGGGCGCCGTCGATACGCACTACCACCTCGGCATCTACCGCGACCTGACTGAGGACACCGAGACCGAGACGACCTCCTCGCTCGTCGGCGGCGTGACGAGCGTCGTCTCCTACTTCCGGACCGGCTCGCATTACTTGAACAAGACCGGGCCGTATCGCGAGATCTTCCCCGAAGTGCTGTCGAAGGTGCAGGGTCACGCGAAAGTCGACGTCGGCTTCCACGTCGCGCCGATGACCGCCGAGCACGTCCGCGAGATCCCGTGGCTCGTCGACGAGCACGGCGTGACGAGCTTCAAGTACTACATGTTCTACAAGGGCCTGAACCTCGCGGCGGACTCTCGCGACGCGAAGGGCTACACGATGGCCGAGGAGTACGACCTCGGGCACCTGTTCGAGATCATGGAAGCCATCGCCGCCGTAGACGCCGAACGCCCGGAGCGCGTTTCCCTGTCCCTTCATTGCGAGCAGCCCGAGCTGCTCCGCATCTTCATCGAACGCGCGAAGGCCGACCCGACCGTGAGCGGTCTGGCCGAGTACTCCGCGGCCCGGCCGCCGCTCACCGAGCGCCTGTCGATCGAGGAGGCCGGCGTGCTGGGCGACGCCACCGGGGTGCGCGCCAACTTCCTGCACCTGTCGAGCGCGCTCGCGCTGCAGACCGCCGAGGAGGTGTCGCAGCGCTACCCGGGCCTGGACGCCAACCTGGAGACGACCGTTCATCACCTCGCGCTCTCGCACGAGACGATGGACGGCCTGGGCGGGAAGGTGAACCCGCCGATCCGAACGCGGTGGGACAACGAGGCCCTCTGGGAAGGACTGAAGCGCGGGGCGATCGGAACCGTCGCCAGCGATCACGCGTGCTGCATGGAGGCGAACAAGGGCGACGAGCTGTGGCCGGCGTTGCCCGGCTTCGGCGGCACGGCGCTGCTCTACCCGTTGCTGCTTTCCGAAGGCCACCACAGGCGAGGCGTTTCCGTCGACCGTATCGCCCAGGTCGCGGCCGCGACCCCCGCCCGCACCTACAACCTCTACCCGCGAAAGGGAACGATCGCCGTCGGCTCCGACGCCGACTTCGCCATCGTCGACCCCGACCTGGAGCAAACCGTCACCCCCGAGCTTTGCCGCTCGGCGCAGGATCACACGCCGTTCGCAGGCGCTACCGTTCGAGGCTGGCCGGTCGCGACCGTGCTTCGCGGCAGGCCGATGTTGCGCGACGGGGAGATTGCGAAAGAATGGCCCGGCCTCTATCTCAAGCGAGGAGATCGATGACAGAGATTGCACCCACCAGCTCGGCGAGCACGGTCATGGCGATCGAACGCGCCGCCGACGTCCTGTCGCTGTTCACCGAACCCGGCGTGGACACCCTCGGCGTCACGGAGATCGCCCGCGCGCTCAACCTTTCCAAGGCGGTCGTCTATCGCGTGCTGACGTCCTTCCGCCTGAAGGGCTACATCGAGATCGACACCAAGACGAGGCGTTACCGGCTCGGACCGGGATCGCTGCGCCTCGGCATGGCGTACCTGAACCGCACCGACGTGCGCACCCTCGCGCGGCCGGCGATGGAGCACCTCAGCCGGGCGATCAACGAAACCGCAACGCTGTCGCTGCGCACCGGCTGGACGCGCACGTACATCGACCAGGTCACGCCGAACCGCGACGTGAAGATGGTGGTGACGCTCGGCCAGCAGGCGCCGCTGCACGCGGGCTCGTCCTCGAAGGCGTTCCTGGCATTCCTCAGCGCCGACGAGCAAGAGGAGTACCTCGGCGAAACGCTGGAACCGCTGACCGCCAAGACGCCGACCGACCCCGACGTGCTCCGCAAGGAGATCGCCGACATTCGCGACCGCGGGTTCTCTTCCTCGCTGGGCGAGCGGCTCGAAGGCGCGGCGTCGGTCGCGGCTCCGATCCTCGGCCACGACGGACGCCCCGTCGCCGTGATGAGCGTGTGCGGACCGCTCGAACGGTTCAGGGACGAGGCCGACGAAGCCGCGCGACTCCTGGTCGAGCAAACGCAAGCGCTCAGCAGACAGTTCGGCTACGACGCCTAGCGGGCGCGCCGCGGCGCGCCGGTCAGTGGATCCAGACCGGCGTGCCCACCGACGCCCAGCTCCAGAGGCGTTCCGCGTCGTTCACGTCCACGCGCACGCATCCGTGGCTCGCCGGCGTGCCGAGCGACTCCCGCCCGTTGACTTGGTCCGGATACCCGGGCGGATGCGTGACCTGGTGGATCGTGTAGTTACCGTTGAAGGCAAGCATCCAAGGCATCACGACCTGCCACGGATCCGAGAAGCCGGCCACCGCCTTCGCGTAGACGCGGTAGACGCCGGTCGGGGTGTCCCACCCGGGCATGCCCGTCGAGATGGTCAAGCGAAGGATGACGCGACCGTTGCGCCAGGCCTTGAGCCGCTGCCGGTCGATCGAGACCTCGATGAGCTTGCCCCGCGCATGGCTCTTCAGCGGGTTCACGCGACGCACCACGGGTTCGGGCGCACGAGGACGGGGTGGGCGCTCGGCGAGCGAGCGCGGCCAGTCGGGAAACGCCTCGGCCACGGCCGGGGCGTCACGCCCGACGGACCCGCCGGCGGCGTGAAACGCCGAGCCCGCCGTGAGCAGCATCCCAACCGTGGCCAGCACTGCGATTCGGGCGATCATCAGGGTCTCTATCTCCTCAATCGGAGCGAACGCCCTAATCCTTCACCCGCCGGGCCCTTCCCCACCATGGCCGACCGTCCATAACCCGCTTCCCCATCGGCCACGTCCATTCGGCCGCCGGCCCAAACCGGAGAGCCCCGATACAGGATGATGGGGCGGCCGAGCTGCCCCATCGCGCCTGTTGCGGCCCGGTCGCTAGTTGTGGAAGTTGACCGTGATGGTGCCGGTCGTGGCCGGCGTGTCACACTGATCTTCAAGGAGCGCGAAGACGGCGGCGCTCACATAGACCCACATCCGGGTCGCGCCTTCCATCACCGCGATCCCCGTCTTGGAACCGCAGAAGTCGACGGCTCCCAAGCGGTCGCCAGCCGCGTTGTGGAAAACCACGTGGACCAGCGGGTTGTTCGCCGTCGTGTCCGCGACGGACACGTTGACCTTCGGTTTCGAGAAGTTGAACACCGCCGCATCGAAGCACCCCGCACCGTAGTCGGGCACCGTGGGGGACGCGCTTCCGCAGCCTGCGGGCGCAGCCGCCACGTACTCGCTCGCGACGTAGGGGTGGGTCCCAGTCGTCTCCGTCCCGGCATGTGCCGGGATCAGCCCGCCGAGCACCGAGAGCGCGGTGATCGCGATCAACGCCTTCGACAGCCGCTTCATCCATTCCCCTCCTCCCCGCTCGGGGCGGGGTCTACGGACCGGCTCGCGGCATCGTGTGCCGCTCGGCCCTTCGTTTCGGTAGCAGCAAGGTTCGGCGACATCAGCCCGTTTCCTGGCGCCCACGCCGATTTGAGGCTTTTCCCCGCCCGGGTGGGAAGCGTCCGATCCCGGGATCTTGACGGCGTGTCGTAAAACTGGCATCCTGTGGTTGACAACTTGTCGTGAAACCTTCCTGAGGAGGAACCCCATGTCTGTGATCCTGGAACGCGCCGCGAAGAACATGGAGCGCATCGAGCCCAAGCTCCGCGCCGACGTCGACTCCAAGCCGATCTCCGCCCTGCTGCGCCGCGACACGTGGGCCGACCACGAGCGCGCCCAGTACTCCCCCTTCGAGATGGCGCTCGCGATGGGCACCATTTCGGTCGAGGGCCACGGCGCGCTGATGGCGCAGGTCTACCCGGTGTACAAGGCTCTTGAAGAGCGCATCGCCACGCTCGCCGACGACCCGATCGTCGGTCAGTTCCACATCGACGAGCTGAACCGAGTGCCCTTCATCGAGGCCGACCTCGCCTTCTACTACGGCGACGATTGGCGGGACAAGATCGAGAGCTTCCCGACGACCGACGAGTACGTCGAGCGCATCATGACCGTCGACACGACCGGCTTCGTCGCCCACCACTACACGCGCTACATGGCCGACCTCTCCGGCGGGCTGATGATCGTGGCCGCCCTGAAGAAGTCCTGGGGCGAGGACCACGGCGGCCTCACCTACTACGACTTCTCCTCGGTCGGGGACTCGGTCGGGTTCAAGAACGCCTACCGTCAGGCGCTCGACGAGCTGCCGCTGGACGCCGACGGCAAGGTCGCGCTGGTGTCCGAGGTCATGGTCGCCTACGAGATGAACATCGAGATGGCGAGCATCCTCGAGCAGCAGTACCTCGAGCCGGCGAGCGCCTGAGCACGATGGCCGGCAACAGTCCGTTCGCGACCGAGCGCGAGGCCAACAACAAGGCCCTCATGGAGGGCACCGCGACGATTCACCGCGAGGCCGAGCGTCGCCCCTTCATGGTCGCGATGTTCCAAGGCACGCTGCCGAAGGACGCGTACGTCGCCTACCTCGGACGGCTCGCCTACGTATACGAAGCGCTGGAGGAAACCGGCGTTGCCCTCAAGGACGACCCGGACGTCGGACCGATCTGGTCCGACGCGCTGGTCCGGCTCCCAGGCATCGAAGCAGACATGACCGCCTTCCTGGGGCCGGACTGGCGTCAGCGCCTCACGCCCACGCCGGCCACCAAGGCGTACGCCGACCGGATCCGCGAGGTCGGCGAGTCCTTCCCGAAGGGCTACGCCGTTCACCACTGGCTTCGCTACCTCGGGTACCTGCTCGGCCAGGACGTGATCCGCAAGTACCTGTACAAGGCCTACGGCGAGGACTGCCCGGTCGCCTTCTACGACTTCCCGCAGATCGAGGATCGCAAGGGGTTCCTCGGCGGCTACCACGCGGCGATGAACGCGATCGAGCTGAGCCCGGAAGAGCTTGCGCGGTTCGTCGAAGAAGGCAACCGCGCCTTCCAGCTCCAGATCGACCTGACCGACGAGCTGGGCGAGGAGTTCGGGTTCACCGCGGCGGACGCCGAGGAGGCCGAGCAGCTCATGGACAAGCTGGCGAAGGAACACGGTTGACCGTGGCGGCGGTGCCGAACGGCTCCCTTTCGTGGGAGCCGTTCGATATCCCGGGCGGAAGCGCGCCCGTGCGACTGGCGACCTTGCGCGTGGAACGGCCTTCGCGCGCCAGGACGATGCTCGTCGAGTTCCCGCGCGGATGGACGCGCGACGGCGCGGGATCCTACGAGACATCCGAGGAGCTGCTCGTGCTGCGCGGCTCGATCGCACTATCCGGCGAGACCTACCGGGAAGGCGACTGGGCGCTGTTCCCGGAGGGCTTCTATCGGGAGGCCATGAGCGCGGACGCGCTGTGCTTCGTGCGCTGGGGCGGCCCGGCCCGCTGGCGCTTCGACGCCGGCGACCCGAGCGTGCAGCCCGTGCGCGGCTCGATCGACGTTTCGCGAACGGAGGCGTCGCCGCTTGGCCAAGGGGGCGCGGGCGTGTTGTGGAGGGGGGAAACGACGTCGTCGTTCATCGCCGATGCTCCGGTGTCCGGCATGCCCGCGCCCCGCAACGTCGAGTTGCTCGATCTCCGGACCCACGCCTGGCACTACGCCGAAGCAGGCGAGCCGCTACCGTCTCTTGCCGAAGGCTGCTTCGTCCGGACGCACGGGGAGTAGCACGGTGATCTATCTGCACTACCGCATGAAGCTGGCGCCGCGGGCTCGGCAGAACATGAAAGAGTTCTGGGCCTGGCTCGAGCAGCGGGAAACGTGGTTCTACAAGGATCTCCCGATGGTCAAGGAGGTCCAGTGGTTCTACTCCGTCGTCGGGGACGTGTACGTGATCGAAAACATCGCCACGTTCGACGACGAAGCCGCCTTTGGGGCCTACCGCGCGGCGTTGGGCACCCTGAAGTCCGACGAGGACTGGGAATCCGAGCGCGTCAGCCAGGACGAGTGGTGGGAGTTCCTCGACACCCGGCTTACGACCGATCCTCCCGTCAAAGTCGGCTTTCGCCGCTCGGACTGATCGCCCTCGTCGGCACCTCGCCGAGGGCTTCCACTCCGGCGGAGGGTTGACGCAGCGGGCATGGGCCGCGAGAGTGCGGCCGAGGAGAAGCCACGGAGTGAGTCGCAGCCTGCGCAGGGCCAACCCGGCAGCAGCCATCCTCGCGCTGATGTTCGCGGCGTGGCCCGCCCCCGCCCACGCGCAAGCACTCGATCCGCTGCCCGTGTGCGCCGAGCCGGCGGCGCCGTTCGTCCCGCCGGAACCGGATCCACCCGTGGACGGCCCGGTGTCGCTGGAGGCGACCGGCCACCTCGGCGGACGGACCGGACCCCTCGCCAAGGCGCAGGGCTACGTCTATGCGGCGGTCGGCCGGCGCATCGCCGTGCTCGACGTGGCGAACCCGCGCGCGCCTCGCGTCCTGCGGCTCACGGCGACGCTCCCGGCCGACGTCGAAGCGCTCACGGCGGCGTCGGGGCTGCTCGTCGCGGCCACCGGTCGCGCCGGCATCTCCGTGTTCGACCTCGACAATCCGCGGCGGCCGGAGCTTCGCTCCTCGCTGCGGCTTCCGGGGTTTGCTTCGGGAGTCGCCTTTGCGAGGGACCACGCGTACGTCGCGGACGGGCTCGCCGGGCTGCGGATCGTCGACGTGTCGCGACCGTCCAGGCCGCGGAGACGCGGGGTCGTCTACGACGTGCACCACGTCCGGGACGTCGTCGTCACCAAGACGCACGCGTTCATCGCCGCCGCGGACGAGGGGCTCCTCGTCGCGAACATCGCCGATCCCCGTTCGCCGTGGGGCGTCAAGAAGCACTTCACCGGCGGCTTCGCCTTCGGCATCGCGGTTCGCTCCGGCGTTGCCTACCTCGCGGACGGCTGGCGCGGGCTCCGGATCCTGGACGTGAGCACGCCACGCAGACCGGACCAGGTCGCGCGCGTCCCCACCGCGGGGTGGGCGACGGACGTCGCTTTGCGGAAGACGACGGCGTACGTGGCGGAAGGCCTCGAGGGTTTGCGCGTCGTGGACGTCGAGAAGCCCAACCGGCCCCGCACGCTCGGCATACGGCGAACGCCGCAGGGCTTCGCGCGACACGTCGTGATCCGAGGCAGGTACGCATACCTCACCGATCTCCGCCACGGCGTGCGGGTGCTCGACGTCGACAAGCCGTGGAACCCTCGATGGATCGATCTCGTCGCGCCCCTGGGTCCGGTGCAAACGCTCGCGATCGCCGACGGCTACGCGTACCTGGCGTCGAGGACGCACGGCCTTCGCGTCGCGAGCATCGCCAACCCGTATGCGCCGCGCGACGTCGCCACCTACCTGCCGGCCGACGACGTCACCACCATGGCTCGGGCCGGTGACAACCTGTTCCCGCTTGCGGTCGGCACGAAGATCTTCGGCGCCGCGATCCCGGCAAGCCCCGGCGACCTTCAGCTCTCGGGTCCGTGGGAACTCTCGGGGCACACCGGCCAGCGGACCTATCCGCCCGAGGCGGGCGAAGTCCCGGCGACGATCGGCGGCGGCCCGCAGAGTCCGGCCGTCCAGGGCTCCACGCTCTACTACCCGGGTGAGGCGGGGTTGTACGTCGTCGACGGAAGCACCTCGTCGCCGTGCGAGCTCGGCTTCCTTCAAACGGCCGGGTTCGACGGCAGCGGAGAGCAATCGGTCGGGGTCTCGGTGCACGGGGATCTCGCCTATATGTCGATGTCCAGCGGCGAGCTGTTCATCGTCGACGTCTCCGATCCGCAAGCGATGGCCCTGCTCCAGCGGTTGCCCGAGCCCGTCGGGAGACCGCTCGTCGTCGATTCGGTCCTCTACGACCTGAGAGACGACGAGCTGCACGTGTACGACCTCACGGATCCCGTCAACCCCGTCGAGCTTGGATCGCTGCAGTTGCCGGCTTCGACCGGCAGCTTCGTGTCGGCGCCGCTCGCCTACGCGGGCGGGAGACTCTTCGTCGCGGCGGGGGGCGCTGGGCTGGTTGTCGTCGACGTGGCCGACCCTGCGGCACCGGAGATCGCGGGCCGGATCGGATTGCCGGGGAAAGCGGGCGCCGTCGTCGTCGAAGGGGAATACGCCTACGTCGGCACGCAGACCGGAGGACTGTCGGTCGTGCGCTGGTCGGATAGCGGGAGTCCGGCCGCCCCCGTCGCAGCCACGACGAGCCGTGTGGCGGCAGGGTCGAACACGAGGGCGGCCGAGGACGGGGTGGAATGCGTCGTGAACACCACGGCCGCCGACGGTGCGGGAAGCCTCGGCGAGTGCCTGTCGCTCGCAGGCGTGACCTCCGTGACGTTCGATCCGCTCGTGTTTCCGCCCGAGGCGCCGGCGACGATCGCCGTGACGGGTGGCTACACGGTTCCCGATGACGTTCTGCTCGACGGCGGCGGGGCCGGCGTCATCGTGGACGGCGGCGACACCGTGGAGACCGCGGCGTTCACGCTGCAGGACCGGGCGCGGGTGCACGACCTTCAGATCCGCGGCTTTCAGACGGCCGCCATCGCGGTCGACGGCGTGGACGGGCTGGTCCAGGACAACGAGATCACGGACAGCTTGGGCGGCATCTGGGTTCGGGGAGACCGCAGCCGGATCCGGGGCAACGTGATCGGGGCGGACCCCACCGAGACGAGGAATCTCGGCGTGGGCATCGACGCCGTCGCCGACGACGTCGTCGTAGGCGGCTGGCAGCCGGCGCATCGCAACGTCATGGCCGGCACGATGGAGATCTTCGGCCCTGACGCGGTCGTGCGCGGCAACTACATCCGCACCGATGCGACGGGGACGGTCAAGCTGGGAGACTCGCCCCAGGCCATCTGGGTCGACCATCGCGGTCGCGGGGCTCGGATCGCGAACAACGTCGTCGCAGGGGACATCAACGTAGCCGCCATCGACGGCGTGACGATCACAGGCAACCTCGTGGGGTTTCAAGCCGGAGGAGCCGATCCCTTCGACTGCGCGTGCCACGTCACGGTCGAGGGGGCGTTCGGCCGCGTCGGTGGAACCGAACCGAGCGCAGGAAACCGGATCAGGACGAGCATCGGCATCGTCGGTGAGAACATCGTCCTCGGCAACGACGTCGGCGTGGCGGGCGACCTGTCCTGGGGCGGGCTCGGGGGCGCCGTCGACGTACGCGACTCGGCCACCGACGTCGTTCTCGGCGGTCGAAGTCCGGCGGCCGGCAACCTCGTGGCGGCGGGCATCACGCTTCACGGCGGCGCCGGCGAGAACGCCGTAATCGGAAACCTCGTCGGCACCGACGGCGGTGCGCGCCGATATCCACTCGAGACGGGGATCGCGTTGGAGGGCGCCGGCGGGAACTTCGTCGTGCTGAACGAAATCGCCGGCGCGACGGCCTCGGGCATCCTGCTGGCCCGCGACGCCGACTCGAACACCATCCGTGCGAACACGGTTCTCGAATGCGGGACCGGACTCAATGCCGACGTCGCACAGGGAAACGTCCTGAGCCTCAACAGCGTGCTGTCCAATGCGACCCAGGGCCGAGACGCCGGGACCGGCAACAGGTGGGACTTGGCGTCGCTCGGCAATTTCTGGTCGGACTACGCCGGGGGCGATTCCGACGGCGACGGGATCGGCGACGTGGACTATCCGGTGCCCCCCAACGGCCTCGACCGGTTCCCGCTGATGGCGCCCTAGAGGCGTCAGGAACCGAGGATCGCCATCGGGTCGATCTCGATCAGGAACTCCGGCCGGAGCAGCGCCTCGCACACGCAGCCGGTCGAAGCGGGGAACGGCGCGACGAGGCGCTCGTCTCGCACGGTCGCGACGCCGCGGTACTCGGCGAGCCCGCCGGGCGTGACGTACTCGATCGTCTTCACCAGATTCTCCGGCCCGCCGCCGGCCGCCTTCAGCACCTCGACGATGTTCGCGTAGGTGTAGTCCGCCTGCGCCACGACGTCGCCCGGGAAGAGCGCCTTCTCCGTGACAGGGTCCAGCGCCGCCTGCCCGGACATGAAGAGCGCGTCCCCGGCTCGCACGGCCGGCGAGTAGGTCAGCTTCTGGTATCGCTCCCATCCGGGGTTCACCGCGACCGGCTCGGCGTGCGAGGCGATGAAGTCGATCGACACGAGCGTCTCGGGCGTCTGGAGCCGCGACAGCAGGATGCCCGCCGCCGCCGGGTAGACCGGACCGAGCAGGTCCTTGCGGACGCGGCCGGTCCCCTTGTAGTCGCCGAGGGTCGCCGGCGTCGAGTAGTCGACGGTCTTGACCACGTTGCTCATCGACAGGCCCGCGGCGCCGAGCATGTCCTCGGCACGCTCGAACACCGCGCGCGTCTGGGAGATCAGGTCCCGGCCGGGGGCGGTGACCGAGGGCAGGTACACGACGTCGCCGGCGGCGAAGGTCTCGCCGGCTGCCTCGCCCGGCGGGCCGGCGGTGACCTCGACCTCGATGAACGCCTGCGGCCGAAGGAGCCGGTTCACCACGACCGTGCACACCGCGGGCGCGTGCGCGCCGAAGGTCTGCCGCCGCACGCCCTCCGCCTCGGCGTAGTGCTCGACCCCGGCGGCGGTGACGTACTCGACGATGCGGTGGACGTTCGAGAAGTCCATGCCGGCCGCCTCGAGGATGGCCGCAATCTTGGCGTAGGCGGTGCGAGCCTGCTGCTCCATGCCGCCCCGCACGACGATGTGCGCTTCCTCGGGGTCGTACTCGCTTGCCGAATGGCCGCTCAGCCAGACGCGTTCGCCCGCCTGCACGCCGAGCGAGAACGTGTAGCGCGCGTAGTCGAACCAGGGGAAGGTCGCCGGCTTGATCGCTTCGACGTTCACGGCGCGAGCACCTCCAGGATCCCACGTTGCGCGTGCCGCGTGACCTCCGGCGGCACCAAGTGCGTCGGCGGCGAGAGCTTCACGCCGTCGGCCAGCCCTTCATACTCCATCAGCTTCGCGCGCACCTCGTCGGCGTCGCCGGCAAGGCAGAGGGCGTCGACCATCGCGTCGGGGCACGCGTCGATCATCCCGGCTTCGTCGCCCGCCCGGAATCGCTCGCCGATCGCCGCCGCCTCGGTCTCGAAACCGTGGAAGGCGAAGAACTCCCCATAGGTTCGCACCGTCGCGTAGAAGGCCACGAGCCCGGCCGCCCAGCGCTTCGCTTGCTTCGCGTCCTCGTCGATCACGCACATCGCGCTGACGACCACCTGCAAGTCTTCGCGCGCGCGGCCCGCGCGCCCGAGCCCGTCGGCGAGCGTCGGCGTGATCACCTCGGCGAGGTACCGGGGCGATCCCAGCTCGTGCCCGAGCCACCCGTCGGCGATCTCGCCGGTCAGCCGCGTCATGATCGGTCCGACCGCGGCGAGGTAGACCGGGATCGCGTCGCGCGCCTGCGGGAAGGGGCGCTCGTACCCGCGCAGTCGCACCGGTTCGTACTCGCCCTCGATCGTGATCGGCTCCCCGCGCCGCGCGCCCGCGACCAGGCGCCTGATCGCCGCGACCGTCTCGCGCAAGTGCGGCGCCGCTTTGCCGAAGCGCGCGTTGTGCCAGTCCTCGTTGAGCCGCTGCACGCCCGACCCCAGCCCGAGGATGAACCGTCCGCCGCTCCAGTCATCGAGGTCGAGCGCCGTCAGCGCGGTCGTCATGGGAGAGCGCGTGAACGCGAGCGCGATCGCGGTCCCGACGCCGACGCGCTCGGTCGCCGAGGCAATCGCCGCGCACGGGACGAAGGCGCTGCGGTGAAGCTCGGATACCCACACGTCGGCAAAACCGGCGTCCTCCGCCGCCTTCGCGGCGGCGACCTGCTCGGCGATGGTCTCCCCCCAGGGAGCGAGGCTCAGTCGCATCCGTTTCCTGTCTCGGAACTAGGTTCCGTCCAAGGATATCAAGGACCCGCGCCGCGCTGAAAGAGCATCCGCGCCGTCGCCTCGACGAGCGGCCGGCCGTCGGCGCCGAGGCAGCGCCAGGCCATCGTTATCAGCCCGCGATCGTCCGGCTTGCCTTCCTTCGCCACGATCTCGACTTCGACGTTGATCGAGTCTCCGGCGAAGGCGGCGCCGCGAAAGCGCACGTCGTCGAAGCCGACCAGCGCGATCACCGTGTCGTCGAAGCGGCCGGTTTGCTCGACCAGTCCACCCATGACGTGCAGGATCGCCTCGCCGGGAAGCGGGCGCCGGCCGAACGTCGAGGCCGCCGCGAAGGCGGGGTCGGTGAACAGCGGATGCGTGTAGCCGCCCACGCGGACGAGCAGATCCACGTCCTCCTCGGTGAGCTCGCGCGCCGCCGAAGCGAACGTCTCGCCGACCGCCAGATCGTCGTAGGTGCCCATCAATCCCAGTGCGGCTCGCGCCCCTCGACGTAGGCGCGGTAGCCCTCGTGGCTGGTCGGCTCGTGCTGGAGGTGCTCGATGAAACGTTCGATCTCCAGGTCGAGCGCGCGCCGCAGCGGCAGCTCGGCGCCGTCGTTGATCGCGGCCTTGGTGGCCGCGAGCGCCGGGCGCGACAGGCCTCGGAAGCGCGCGGCGAAGGCGTCGACCGCCTCCGCGAGCTGTTCGTGCGGAACCGAGCGCAACGCCACGCCCGCGGCCACCGCTTGCGCGCCGTGCAGCCACCCGCCGCCCAAGATCAGCTCCTTGGCGCGCTGCATCCCCATGCGGCGCGGCGCGCGCTGCGTCGCTCCCCCGCCGGGCAGGATGCCGAAGGCCAAGTGATGGTCGGCGATGCGCGCGTCCTCGCTGACGACGACGAAGTCGCAAGCGAGCATCATCTCGAACCCGCCCGCGCGCGCGAGGCCGTTGACGGCCGCGATCGTGGGCACCGGAACCGCTTCCAGCTTGAGCAACACGTCGTGGTATCGCTGCAACGCGTGCTTGAAGTAGTGCGCGTCAGCGAAGGCGTTCTCGAGCAACCCGAGGTCGAGGCCGACGCAGAACGCGGAGCCCGACCCGGTGATGACGAGCGCCTTCACGCCGGCGTCCTCCGCCACCCGGTCGAGGATCGCGTCGAGCGCCCCCATCACCTCTTCGGTGATCGAGTTCATCGCGTCGGGCCGCGAGAAGGTCGCGGTGGCGATGCGGTCGGCCACGACGTAGGTGATCGGTTCGCCGCTCACTCCTGCTCCCCGGTAGCGTTGCGGTGTCATACCACAGGAGGCTGCCGTGACCGAAGACGTCGCACCGAGCTACCGGGCCCTGGCTCTCCAGTTGCGTTGCCGGTCGCTGATCGAGGTGACCGGCCGCGACGAGGCGCGCGCGTCGATGCTGGCCGCCGTCGATCACGTCCGCCGGGCAGTCGCCGCGTCGCTGGCCTTCATCGGGCCCGACTGCACGCTGGTCGTTCTGCCCGAGTACGCGCTCACCGGTCATCCGCTCGGCGAGGCGCCCGAGGCCTGGGCGGCGCGAGCGGCGATCGACGTGGACGGGCCGGAGGTCGAAGGACTTGCGTCGATCGCCGCGGACCACGGCATCTACCTGACCGTGAACGCCTACGAGCGCGACAAGGCGTTCCCCGACCTGTTCTTCCAGGGGCAGTTCGTGCTCGGTCCGGCCGGCGAGGTCGTGCTGCGCTACCGGCGGCTCTTCTCGCTGCTGACGCCGACGCCCTACGACGTCCTCGACGCCTACCTCGACCGGTACGGCATCGACGGACTGCTGCCGGTGGCGCGCACGGAGATCGGCGCACTCGCCTGCCTGGCCAGCGAGGAGATCCTCTTCCCGGAACTGGCGCGCGCGCTCGCCCTGCGCGGAGCCGAGGTATTCCTGCACTCGACCTCGGAGGCCTCCAGCCCGCGGCTCATGCCCAAGGACGTCGCGCGGCGCGCGCGCGCGATCGAGAACCTCGCCTACGTCGTGTCGGCGAACTCAGGCGGGATCGAAGGTTCGCCGATCCCGTCGGGCTCGACCGACGGCGGCTCGCAGATCGTCGACTTCGACGGGCGCGTGCTCGTGCGGGCCGGCGCGGGCGAGTCGATGGTTGCCAACGCGCGGCTCGACGTCGATGCGTTGCGGCGCGAGCGGCGCCGGCCCGGCATGGCGAACCTGCTCGCCCGGAATCGGTTCGGGCTCTTCTCCGAAACGCTCGCCGGCGCACCGGTGCAGCCCCCGAACGGGCTGACCGCGCGCGCGCCCGACCGCGCGTGGTTCATGGCGCAGCACCACGGCGTCATCGAAAGCCTGTCCGACAAGGGGATCATCTGATGGCCGAGAAGATCGGCGTGCGCAACCCGCGCACGGGCGAGGTGGACACGTGGATCGAGGGGCCCGGCCCTGAGGAGCTCGCGCCACTCGCCAATCGGTTGCGTGCGGCTCAACCGGCGTGGGCGCAGGACCTCGGCGCGCGCGTCGACGCACTGATGGGATGGCGGGACGCGATCGCGGCGCAGCGCGAGGCCATCGTGGCCGCCCTCGTCCACGACACGGGGCGGCTGATCGAGTCCGAGCTGGAAGTCGATGCGATTCTTCGCTCGATCGAACGCTGGTGCGCGCACGCGCCCACCCTGCTGGAGGAGGCCGCGCCACGACCGTCCTCGATCCCGATCGTGAGCCTGCGCCAGGGCATGGTTCCCTATCAGCTCGTCGGCGTGATCAGCCCGTGGAACTTCCCGATGCTGCTGTCGCTCATCGACGCGATCCCGGCGCTCGTCGCCGGGTGCTCCGTGCTGATCAAGCCGAGCGAGATCGCACCGCGTTTCATCGAACCGCTCATGCGCTCGGTCGAGGCGGTGCCCGCGCTGCACGCGGTCCTGGCCTACGTGCCGGGGGCCGCGGCGACCGGCAGGGCGCTCATCGACTCGGCCGACGCGATCTGCTTCACCGGCAGCGTCCCCACCGGACGGACCGTCGGCGCGCGAGCGGCGGAGCGCTTCATCCCCGCGTTCCTGGAGCTGGGCGGCAAGGACCCCGCGCTCGTGCTGGCGAGCGCCGACCTCGACCGCGCGACGAGCGCGATCCTGTGGGGCGGCACGGCCAACGCGGGCCAGTCCTGCCTGTCGATCGAGCGCGTCTACGTCGACGAGCGCGTGTTCGACGAGTTCGCGCAGACGCTGGCTTCGAAGGCTCGCGGCGTGCGCCTGGCGACGCCCGAGCCGGGCGACGGCGAGCTGGGCCCGATCATCGCGGCCGACCAGATCGAGGTCATCGGCGAGCACTTGTCGGAGGCCGCGGCCATGGGCGCGCGAGCGCTCGCCGGCGGCTCGCTGGAGGAGATCGACGGCGGCACGTATTGTCCGGCGAGCGTGCTCACCGAGGTGGATCACTCGATGAAGGTGATGACCGAAGAAACGTTCGGCCCGATCCTGCCGCTGATGCCGTTCTCGGGTGTCGATCGCGCGGTCGAGCTTGCGAACGACACGATCTACGGGCTGAGCGCGGCCGTGTTCGCGGGGTCGGTCGATGAGGCCGTCGCGGTCGGCTCGCGGATCCGGGCGGGCGGGATCAGCGTGAACGACGCCGCGCTGACCGCGCTCGTCTACGACGGGGAGAAAAATGCCTTCGGCATGAGCGGTCTCGGCGGCTCGCGCATGGGCCCCGCGGCGCTCCGGCGCTTCGGCCGGCGCCAGGCGTTCCTCGTCGCCGAAAGCGCCGACCCCGACCCCTGGTGGTACCCGAACCTGCGCGCTTGACCGTGCTCGGGCACGCGCACGACAATGCGACCGGGTTCGTCGCATCGAAGTTTCATCGGCAGAAACGGGAGGAACCATGGGCATCCGGGAAGACATGCCGCTGCTCGCGCGGCACGAAGGCGAGTGGCACGGCACGTACACCGTCATCGACCGCGAGGGCAACGTCGTCGACAAGCATCGCTCGGTGCTGAACTGCACCTTCCCGGCCGACGGCTCGGTCCCCTACCACCAGACAAACCACTACTACTGGGACGACGGCAAGGAAGAGCACATCGAGTTTCCCGCCGCCTACGCCGACGGCAAGCTGATCTTCGACACCGAGCGCATCGACGGCTTCTGCTGGGAGGTCGACGACCACTGCATCGTCCTGCACTGGATCTACAAGGCCGACCCGTCGGTGACGCTCTACGAGCTGATCCACTTGGACGACACGAACACCAACCGCACGCGCACCTGGCACTGGCTGAAGGACGGCGTGTGCTTCCAGCGCACGCTGATCGACGAGAAGAAGGTCTCCGGCCTCGGCGTCGAGGCGTGAGCGCGCTCGACCTGAACGACCAGGCGCAGAACATGCGCGCGTTCTTCAAGGCGCGCGCGTCGCTGGACGGCGCGGACGCCGTGACGTGGTTCTCGGGCTCGGTGAGCGCGATGATCCCCGGCGAGCCGTGGCGCGGCCCGCTGTTCGGCTTCGAGGGCTTCAACGTCGCGCGCGCGGTCGAGATCGACGGCGGCTACGAGCTGCTCTCGCGCGAGGCCGCGTTCTACCTCGACCCGCGCTCGCGGGCGGTGCTGCGCACGTGGACGAACCCGTTCACGCAGACCGATCGCGAGGTGGTCCATGTCTGGAACGACCCGGTGAACTTCCGGTTCACGGCGCAGGGCCCGCGCGGGCCGTTCATGGTGCCGTGGCGCGAGGCCGGCGGCCGGGTGTTCTTCCTGTCGGACGTGTTCCTGGCCTACCCGTCGCCGCTGCCGCGCGCCGAGTTCCCCGAGAGCTCGCAGAACGACACCTACCAGGCGGCCGAGCTGTTCGGCTTCACGTGCGCGCGTGCCGACCTGGAGGACGGCGCGCCGAGCGCGCCGGCCACGATCTCCTGGACGCGCATCGCGCCCTGGCTGCCGTTCATGGGCATGGCCGACCGGCCCGGACAGCTCGTGTACCACTGCGAAGGGTTGAAGCTCGGGTCGTTCGACGAGCTGCCCGGCTGGATCCGCGACGAGGTCGCCGCCCACGGCGAGCAGTTCGCACACGCGCCCGAGACCTGGAGCGAGCCGAGCGAAACGAGCTGGACCTACTTCAAGAAGCTCGCGACGCGCGCATAGGGTTCAAGCGGGTCTCGGGCCGCTCGATCTGGTCCTTCCCTTGGTACGCTCGCTGCCGGAGAAGGAGGAATCGTGCGAGTCACTGGGAAGCGAGCTGCCACTTCAGCGTCCAAGACGCTCAAGAACAAGACAAGCGGCTCGAAGTCAAAGACTGCCGGCGGAAGTGCCCTATCGCAACGCAAGGCACCCACCAAGATCACCTCGAAGCGCGCGGCCAGCGCAACATCGAGGGTTCTCCGCGACGGTCGCACCGGACGAGCATCGAAGTCGGACTAACGCGCGGATCATCGGCGAGTGTCGCTTCGGCTATCACGACATTTCGAGAACCCAGTTGGACAGGGTCAACCGATTGCCCCGATTCAACATGCCATTCGAACTTGGACTTTTTCTAGGCATAGGGGGCCCGAGGAGGCGGTCCGGGTGGTCAGAGATTGGCTCCGGTCCTCGCAGAATGAGGGAACGGTCCCTGGTGGGAGACACATCTGGAGGCGCTATCAATCCTTCAGAAGGAAGCTCCCCTCCATCTGCGCCGACCTCAACCTGACGCCGACCGAGATGAGCTTCAACGACTACGCAACCGTAGTTGGGGAATGGCTGAAGGAGCACCAAACCTTCTAGGCGGGCTCCAAGCTGCTCTTCCCTTCACGTCACGCCGAGGTAGGCGGCGCGGACGGACGGGTCGGCTTCGATCTCCGCGGTGGTGCCTCGCTTCGTGATGCGGCCGTTCTCCAGCACGACGACGCGGTCGGCGCAGCGGAAGGCAAACGTAACGTCCTGCTCCACGAGCAGCGTCGTGATCCCGCGCTCCTTCAGCGACAGCACGCTCGCCACGATGGCCTCCTTCACGATCGAAGCAAGGCCGAGGGACGGCTCGTCCATCAGCAGCACGTCCGGGCGGGCCATGAGCGCGCGCGCGATCGCGAGCTGCTGCTGCTCGCCGCCGCTCATCGTTCCCGCGGCTTGGTCCAGCCGCTCGCCGAGGCGCGGGAACAACTCGACGATCCACGCGCGGTCGGAGGCGACGTCGGCGTCGCGGCGGCGGAGCGCGCCCAGCGCGAGGTTGTCGGCGACGGACAGGCCCGGGAAGAGCCGGCGCCGCTCGGGACACTGGATCAGGCCGGCCCGCACGACCGCCGTCGGCGCGAGCGGCAGGGGCGCGTCGCCGAGCAGCACGTCGCCCTCGCTCGGGATCAGGCGGCTGAGCGCACGCAGGAACGAGGTCTTGCCGGCGCCGTTCGGGCCGACCATCGCGAGCAGCTCGCCACGCTCGATCGTCAGGTCCACGCCGTCCACCGCCACCGCCTTGCCGTAGCGGACGCGCAGACCGCGGACCTCAAGCGCCGGCATCGGCCGCCCCCGCTCCCAGGTACGCCTCGACCACGCGCGGGTCGCGCATGACGGACTCCGGCGCGCCGTCGGCGATCACCGCGCCGAGGTCCATCACGACCACCCGTCCGACGAGCTTCAACAGCGCGCCCACCTTGTGCTCGACGATCACCAGCGCCGTGCCCGCCGCCTTCAGCGCGGCGATGGTCGCGCTGAGCGCGTCGATCTCGTTCGGGCTGAGCCCGGCGAAAGGCTCGTCGAGCAGCAGCAGCCGGGGTCCGGTCGCCAGCGCTCGCGCCATCTCCAGCCGCTTGAGGTCGCCTTCGGACAGCAGGCCGCTCGGGTCGGCGGCCCGCGCGGCGAGCCCCACGCGCTGGAGCGTCTCGATGCCGCTCCGCTTCGGATCGGAGACCCGGCGCGCGATCAGGGGCACCATCACGTTGGCCAGCACCGGCAGGTCCGGGAAGGGCCGCACGATCTGGAACGTGCGGGCGAGGCCGGCTCGAACGATCGCGTGCGGCGACCGGCCTCGAATGCTGGAGCCGTCGAAGCGCACGTCGCCGGACGTCGGCGCGTCGAAGCCGGTGATGCAGTTGAACAGCGTCGTCTTCCCGGCGCCGTTCGGACCGATGACGCCGATGCTCTCCCCCGGCGCGACGTCGAAGGACACCTCGGATACCGCGGTCAGTCCGCCGAAGCGCTTCGTCACCGACGCGACCTCCAGCAACGCCTCAGCCATCGGCGCCCTCCGGCCGCGCACGCGCGATCACCGCTCGCCCGGACAGGCGGCGCAGCAGCGGCACGACGAGTCCCTTCGGCCGCACGATCATCACCACGATCAGCAGCGCGCTGAACAGCATCGGCTTGACCTGCGACCCGGGATCGATCCCGAGCCGGTCGAGCACGAGGTCCTGAAGCAGGACGATGATCACCGCCCCGATCGCAGGCCCGACGATCGATCCGGCCCCGCCGATTACGGCCATCACGATGATGAGCAGCGACAGGTCCACGCGCAGCGTGTCGATGTTGACCTGGGTGAGCGTGTGGACCCACAGCGAGCCCGCGATGCCGGCGAGCGTCGAGGACACGACGAACGCGGCGACCTTCAGGCTCGCGGTCGAGACGCCGGATGCGAGCGCCGCCGTCTCGTCTTGCTGGATCGAGCGCAGCAGCAAGCCTCTCTTGCTGGCTCCGTAGGCGGCGAGCACGGCGACCATCGAAGTGGCCGCCAGCAGCACGACGTAATAGTTCACGATGCTCGCCTCGTTGAGCCGGTTCAGCCCGCCGACGTCCCCGTAGAAGATGCGCGCCGCGCCTCGCCCGATCGGCCCGAGCAGCGCGCCGTCGCCGAGCTTGGCGAGCCCGGAGATCCCCTCCTCGCCGCCGGTCTGCGGCTTGAAGATGAACGCGAGCCGCAGCAGCGCCGCGGCGGCCGCCAGCGTCGCCAGCGCGAGGTAGGGCCCGCGAAGGCGAAGCGCCGGGATGCCGATGACCAGCCCGAGCAGCCCGGCGATCGCGGCCGCCGCGAGCATCGAGACCTCGACGGGAACGTCCGCATACTTCGTCAGCAAGCCGACCGTGAAGCCGCCGGCGCCGATGAAGGCGGCGTGGCCGAAGTTCTCTTGGCCGGTATAGCCGCTCAGGATGTCCCACGACGCGGCGAACATGGCGAAGACGCCCGCCGTCGTCAGCACGTCGATCGTCGAGAAGCGCGTCAGGAAGCGCGGGCCGAGCAACGCCGCCAGCACGACGAGCGCCGCCAGCAGACCGTTCACCGTGAGCCGGCCCGGCCTGAGCGCCGCGATCAATGGTGCGCTCCCGCGCGCGCGACGATCCCCTGCGGCCGCACGACCAGCGTGCCCAGGATCACCAGCACCGCGATCAGGTCCACGTAGCGCTCGCCGCTCGGCAGACCGAAGGCCACGGCTCGGTCGAGGAAGCCGAGCAGCACCGCCGCCAGGACGGTCCCTTCGACGCTGCCGAGCCCGCCCAGGATCACGATCGCGAAGGCCATCGTCAACGGCCGGAGCCACATGTCGGGGAAGACCGCTTCGAAGGGCGCCGTCGTCACCCCGGCGAGCCCGGCCAGCGCCCCGCCGATCGTCATCACTGCCAGCAGCACCCGCCCGGGGTCGATTCCCATCAGGATCGCGGCCTCCGGGTCCTGCGCGACCGCGCGCACGATCCGGCCGGCCGCGGTCTTGCGCAGCACCGCGAGCAGCAATCCCACGGCGAGCACGCCGACGACGAAGGCGAGCATCCGCGTCTGCTGAACCCGCACCCCGAAGATCGAGAACGAACCGCCCACCAAGCCGCCGAGCCCGCGGTTCGCGGTGCCGAACAGGAAGCGAACGAGCGCCGCGATGAAGATCGCGGCGCCGAGGGTGACGATCAGCACCGTCAGCGGATCTCGCCGCACCGGCCGGACGATCAGCAGGTAGAGCACCGCGCCGCTCGCGCCGGCGACGGCGACACCGAACGCGTAGGCGAGCCACAACGGCAGACCCAGCGTCGTCACGCCGGCGACGGCGGCGTAAGCGCCGACCATGAAGAGCGAGCCGTGCGCAAGGTTCACGACCCCGCCGACGCCGTAGACGAGCGAGAAGCCGAGAGCGAGCAGCGCCAGGACCGCGCTCGTCTGCGCGCCGCGAACGAGGATCTCTACGAGAACGTCCATCGGGGGCCGCGCGCGGGGCGGCGCGGCCTGAAGGCCGCGTCGCCCCGCGCGCTCACCGTCCTAGCTCAACCAGGGCGGCAGGGTGTAGGTCGCGCCTCCCGCCAGCTCTTCGGGGAACACGAGCACCTTCGTCCCGTCCTCTTGCCATTGGAAGTAGACCGGGACGATCCCCTCGCCGTCGGGCGCAAGCGGCCCGTAGAGAATGTCGTGATCGGGGCCGAACCGCTCGCGTCCCTGCGTGCCGACCCGGTCGGTAGCCTCCATCTCGGTGATGACCGCGTCGGTCTCGGCCGAGCCCGCTCGCTCCACGGCTTCGGCGAGCGCGTGGACCGCGTCGTAGCTCGACAGCCCGTTGTAGATCGGGTTCCGCCCGTACTCGGCCATGAAGGCGTCGTAGAACGGAATCGTCTCCGGAGTGAGCGGCGCCCGCGTGGATCCCGCCGGGCCGTTCAGCTCGTAGGCGGCGTTGCCTTCGGTCTGCTCGAAGAAGGCGTCGAACTGCGATGCGACGTTGATCCCGACCAGCGCGAAGGGCGGCCTGGTCTCGCCCCATTGCCTGACGAGCGCGACGCCCTCCTGCCGGGAGTTGATCTCGATGACGATCTGGGCGCCCTTCTTCTCGAAGGCCGAGAACTGCGAGGAGAAGTCGGTCGCGTCGAACGCGTGCGGCTTCACTGACACGACCTCGACACCGGTCTCCTGCGGAATGGCGCCTTGCGTCGCCTCGGACGGATTGGCCAGGCACGCCGCCAGGAAGTCCTTCAGCGGACGAGCGAACTCGACGTCCTCGAACAGGATGCCGAACTTGCCGAAGCCGAGTTGCGCGGCCAGCTTCAGCATGGTCCCGCACATGTCGATCGCCAGGTACGTCGAGTTGATCGGGCCGATGCGGAAGATGAATCGGCGCTCTCCCCCGCTCTCGACGCCGGCCACCACGTCGGGCGAGGCGGCGCCGGTCGCGACGAAGATGGTCTCACCGTCGACGACCGTCTGCAACACGGCGAGGGTCTCGCCCGAGGAGAAGCCGCCGACGATCGCGTCGACGCCGTCGTCCTGGATGAAGCCCTTCACGCAATCGACGGCTTCGGCGGTCGAAGCGCCGTCGATCGAGTCGCAGAAGATGATCTTGATCTCACGGCCGCCGGCGCCGGTGCCGGCGTCGTTCAGCTCTTGGGCGGCCAGCATCGCGCCGTCGCGAATGTCGCCTCCCTGCGGGATGCTCGCCGGGCCCCACACGCCGATCGTGTAGGTCCCCGACAGACCGGTCCCGCCGCCACTCGTCGAGCATGCGGCAAGCGCCAGGGCGAGGATGCCCACGGCGCCGAAGGTCTTCCGAGTCGTTCGACTCACGTTTCCCCCTTTCCTTCGGATGGGGGAACCTAGCGACCCGGTCATGCAAAGGCAAGGGTTCCGGGACCGCGGAGCGGGCTAGCCGAGCGACACGCCCACGAGCGAGCCGACGCCGTACGTCACCGCTGCGGCGAGCCCACCCACCAGCAGCATCCGGGACGCCGACACGAAGCCGCTCCGCCCGGTGAGCACCGAGATCGACAACCCGACGAGTGCGAGCACCACTCCCGACCCGCCGGCGGAGATGCCCAGCGCCACGCCGCCGCCGGTGAATATCCACGGGGCGAGCGGCACGAAGGCGCCCACGGCGAAGGCGACGAACGACGAGATCGCGGCGACCCACGGCGAGCCCAGCTCGCCGGGATCCAGGCCCAGCTCCTCGCGAACGAGCGTGTCGAGCGCGACCTTCGGCCTGAGCATGATGCGCTCGGCGAGCTTGTCGGCGGCTTCCGGCTCGAGGCCCTTCGCGCGGTAGATAGTGGCAAGTTCCTCCCGCTCCTCCTCCGGGAAGGCTTCGATCTCGGCCTGCTCGATCTCGATCTCGCGCTCGTACAGCTCGGTCTGCGAGCGGACCGACACCCACTCGCCCGCGGCCATCGAGAAGGCGCCGGCCAGCAGTCCCGCGACGCCCGCGAGCAGCACGATGCTCGGGTTGTCGGCGCCGCCCGCCACGCCCATGATCAGCGCCAGGTTCGACACCAGTCCGTCGTTGATGCCGAAGGTCGCCGCGCGCAGCGCGCCCCCGCTGCTGACCCGGTGCCGTGACTCGATGTCGGCGATGCGGCGCGGCGTCCCGTGGCCGAGCATCGCCAGCGTCCTGCCGTGCGCGACCTCCTCCTCGCTCATCGAACGGGGCGCCTCTTGCACGTTCAGGTACTTGCCGGCGTCGGCCGCCTCCAGGCGAACGAGCATGGGGATGACGCGGTCGACGCCGAAGCGCTTCGCGATCATGCGCAGGAAGCGTTCCCGCCGCGGCGGCTTGAACTCCGCGGGGCGCTCCGCGCCGGAGCGCTCGAGCAGGTCGGCCCAATGGCCCGCGTGCACGTCTTCGGCCGCCGCGAGGCGGCGCAGCGTGGGGGCATCGTCGTCGTCGGCGATGTCGGCCAGCTCGCGGTAGAGCCAGGCCGCCGCTCGCTCCTGATACCAGAACTCCCGGTACTTCTTGAGGAACGGCGCCTCGCGGCGGCCCCTCGATGGATGCGTCTGCGTCTGCGCCATGGAGGCTCAGTTTACCTCGCCCGGAAGGCGCCTCGGGTCCCTACAGCATCGACATCATGCCGCCGACCATCTCGGTGATCGGGCTCACGACGCCCTGCTGGGTCACCGCGTTGACCACCGCGGGCGTCTTGGACTCGATCGCGCGACGGATCGCCGCCCCGAGCTGCTCGGAGTCCTCGACGCGCTCGCCGTAGCCCCCGAAGGCTTCGGCGACCTTCTCGTAGGCCTGGACGTCGAGCCGCGTCACCTCGGTCTGCTTGCCGAACTGCTTGCCTTGCTCGTGACGGATGTTCCCCCACGCGCCGTTGTTGGCGATCACGGTGGTGAACGGAAGGCCGCAGCGGGCCGCGGTCTCCAGCTCTTGCAAGCCGAATCCGAACGAGCCGTCGCCGATGCACAGGACGACGTCGCGGTCCGGGGCGGCGGCCTTCGCGCCGAGCGCGTAGGGGACGCCGACGCCGATCGCGCCGAGCGCGTCGTGCGTGCCGAGGTAGCGGCCGGGTCCGTAGGCCGGGAACGTCGTGTAGCACCATGTGTGGATGTCGCCGCCGTCGCTGATCAGGATCGCGTCGCGGCCCGCCTGCTTCACGATCTCGCCGGCGACGCGGCCGGGCGGGATGGGCGAGCCGCTCAACGGGAGCGTCTGGTCGATCCACGCCTGGTGCATGTTCTGGCCGAACTCCTTCGCCTGGGCGAGCCACGCGTCCTTGGGCTTGCCGTCGAAGGCTTCGGTGAGCTGTTCGAGCACGGCGCGCGCGTCGCCCAGCACCGCCAGCTCGGGCGTGCGGTTGAGGCCGACCGAGATCGGCTCGACGTCGATCTGGATGATCTTCTCGTTGCCCTGCCACAGCGGCGGACCCCCGTGCGTCACGGTCGAGTCGAGCTTCGTGCCGACGAGCACGACGAGGTCGGCCTGGCTCAGCACGAGCCCGCCCTCGCTGAGCGGACCGAGGCAGATCTCGTCGCCGTCCGGCACGAGCCCGCGCGCCGCGTTCACGGTCGTCACCGGGATCCGCAGCCGGTCGCAGAACGCCTTCAGCGCCTCGCCCGCGCCCGACCAGTACGCGCCGCCGCCCGCGATGACGAGCGGCTTCTCGGCTTCGGCGAGCAGCGCGATCGCCTTGGCGACCGCGGTCGTGGACGCACCGGCGGGCTCCGGCAGGACCAGCGGCGCGACCGCCGCGCCGGTCTCGCCCTTCACGACGTTGTGCGGCAGCTCCAGCAGCACCGCGCCCGGGCGGCCGGCCACCATCCGGCGCCACGCCAGCTCGAGGTAATAGGGGATGCGATCGGTCTCGAAGCAGGTTTCGGCGAACTTGGTCACGGCCGCCACGACCGCGACGCCGTCGATGTCCTGGAACGTGCCGGTGTAGCGCTTCGGCGTGGACGTGCGTCCGCTGATGAGCATGACCGGCGAGCCGCACGTGTTGGCGACCGCGAGCCCGGTGACCGCGTTGGTCACCCCGGGACCGGCGGTGACGCACGCGACGCCGGGCGTGCCGGTGACGCGCGCGAACGCCTCCGCCGCGAGGACGGCGCCCTGCTCGTGCCGGCAGCCGACGACGTCGATGCCCTCGTCGGCGCAGCCGTCGAGGATCGGCAGGACGTGCTCGCCCGAGAGCGCGAAGACCGTCGTCACGCCCTGCGCCTTGAGCCATGTCGCCGTCAGGCGTCCACCATGCATCGCAGCCTCCTTGGTCTTGGAGCGCTAGCGAAGCACAGGCGGCGGCGCGCGCGCGAATCCGCGCGCGTTTCTAGGAGGGGCAGCCGGCGGCGATCCAGGCGCGGAACGTCTCGACCTGCGCGGGCGGCCACGCGCCGTCGCACGGCATGGTTCCGTCTTCGAGCCGCGTCGCGATCCCCTCGGCGTTCTCCTTGACCTCCTCGTAGTCCCAGAGGTCGAAAGCGAACGTCATCGCGCCGCGGTCGGAGTCGCGGAACAGCGGCTTGATATCGGCTTCGAACGTCGGGCTGTGGTCGGACATGGCTCCCCCCTGTTCGTCGTCTCTCCTCGTCCTCGGACGGCGAGTCTACGAAGGCCGGGCCGAGCCCACAACGAGGCGCCCACTATGCTTGGGCGATGGGCATCTTCCAGTTCGAGCACGACCCGCCGCCGCCGCTCGTGGCCCCCGTGCTCGTCGTCGCGCTCGAGGGCTGGGTCGACGCGGGCGCGGCCGCGACGACCGCCGCCGCGACGATCGCACGCGACGGCGAGCCGTTCGCACGGCTCGACCCCGACGCGCTGTTCGACTATCGCGCGCGTCGCCCCACGCTGGAGATCGTCGACGGCGCCATCAAGAGCCTGGAGTGGCCCGAGCTGACCGTGACGCGCGTGAACGCCGGCGGGCGCGACGTGCTCGTGATGACCGGCCCGGAGCCCGACCAGCGCTGGCGCGAGCTGAACGCCGCGACGATCGAGTTCGCGCTGCGGTGCGGCGTCGTGCTGTTCGTGGCGCTCGGTTCGATCGGGCTCGGCGTGCCGCACACCCGGCCGACGCCGGTCATGGGAACGGCGACGCCGTCGAGCCTGCTGCCCCCCGACCAGCCCCGGCCGGAAGGCATCCTGCGCGTGCCGGCCGCGTGCGTGTCGACGCTGGAGAACGCGTTCATCCAGCACGGCATCCCGGCGGTCGGCTTCTGGGCCCGCACGCCGTACTACCTCAGCTCGTTCGACCAGGCGGCCCTCGCGCTCGTCGACCGGCTGGGCTCGCACCTGACGCTTTCCTTCGACACGCGCCCCCTCGAGCGCGCGGTCGACGACGAACGCACTCAGCTCGAGGCGATCATGGGGGCGCGGCCCGACGTGGAAGAGCACGTGCGTCAGCTCGAGAAGGCGAGCGAGGAGCAGCAGGGCATCTTCCGGGTGCCCAGCGGCGACGAGATCGCCTCGGAGATCGAACGCTACCTGCGAGACCGGCGCAAGGACGCGGACTAGAGGAACGGAAGGGGAGCCGATGCTCGACGACGTGTTCCCGCGCCAGCCGGCGCGCAAGGCGATCTTCGACGACTACCGCGCGCGCGGCCTCTGGGGCCGGCGCACGTTCAACGACATCCTCGAGGAGGCGTGCCTGCGGCGGTGGCCGGAGAGCCGTTTCATCGTGGCGTCGAAGGAGCGCCCTGCCGACCTCAGCTACCGCGAGCTGTTCCAGCGGGGGCAGAACCTCGCCGGCGCGCTCCACGGGCTCGGGCTGCGCAAGGGCGACGTGCTCGCGATGGAGATGCCCAACTGGATCGAAGGCTGCGTGACCTACCTGGCCTGCGCGGCGCTCGGCGTGATCGTCGTGCCGATCATCCACATCTACAAGGCGAAGGAGGTGCGCTTCATCCTCCAGCAGTCGGGCGCGAAGGTCTTCGTGTGCCCGCAAACGACGATGGGCATCGACTACCTCGCGCTCGCCGACGACGTCCGCCCCGACTGTCCGGACCTGCTGCACGTCCTGATCGTCGGCGACGACGCCGGCGAACACACGCGCTTCGCCGACGTCGAGGCGGCCGGCACGGCCGACTTCCCGCGCCCGGAGATCTCCCCCGACGAGCCGCACATCCTGGCCTACACCTCGGGCACGACCGCCGACCCGAAGGGCGTCGTGCACTCGCACAACACGCTCTTCAGCGAGCTGCGCGCGGTCGTCGCCGCTTCCGGGGGGGACGAGCACGACGTGTTCATGTCGCCGAACCCCATCGGCCACATCGCCGGCATCTACTCCGCGCTGATCGCGCCCTTCCTGTGCGGCTACGCCACGATGATCGCGGTGGACGGCTTCGACCCGCCGTACATGCTCGACCTGATCGCCGAGCATCGCGTCACGCGCAGCGGCGGGGCGCCGATCTTCATGCAGGTGATGCTGTCGGACCCGCACTTCGCCGAGGTCGACACGTCTTCCCTGGAGCTGTTCGGCGTGGGCGGCGCGAACGTGTTCCCGCACCAGATCCTGCAGGCCGACGAGGCGGGGTGGTTCTCGTTCCGCTCCTACGGCTGCACCGAACACCCCTCGATCACGATGGGCACGCTCGACGACCCGCTCGACAAGCGCGCGCACACCGACGGCCGGCCGATGCTGGACGTCGAAGTCCGCTTCGTCGACGACGACGGCAACGACGTGGCGCGCGGCGAGGAGGGCGAGATCTGGAGCCGCGGGCCCGACCTGTTCCTCGGCTACATGGACCCCGCGATGGACGCCGAGTCCATCACCGAGGACGGCTGGTTCCGCACCGGCGACATCGGACGCCTGGACGCCGAGGGCTACATCCAGATCACCGACCGCAAGAAGGACATCATCATCCGCGGAGGCGAGAACATCAGCGCGCGCGAGGTGGAGGAGGTGCTCGTCCAGCACCCGAAGGTCCAGGACTGCGCGGTCACGCCGGTCCCCGACGAGCGCTACGGCGAGAAGGTGTGCGCGTTCGTCGTCCCGGCGGGCGAGGAGGCGCCGACGCTGGACGAAGTGCTCGCGTTCTTCGCCGAGCAGGGCGTCGCCAAACAGAAGACGCCCGAACGCCTGGAGATCGTGACCGAGTTCCCGCGCACCCTCAGCGGCAAGGTGCAGAAGTACGTGCTGAAGCGCTCGCTACGGGGCTGAGGCGGGCTCGGCGGTCGTGCCGAGGTAGGCGGCGATCACCTTCGGGTCACGCTTGACGTCCTCCGGGCGGCCTTCGGCGAGCAGCGCCCCTCGGTCCAGGACGTACATGTAGTCGCTCACGCTCGTGACCATCCGCACGTCGTGCTCGATCAGCAGCATCGTGACGCCGACCTCGTCGCGGATCTGGCGGAGCAGCGAGGCGAGGCGCTCGGTCTCGGTGGGGTCGAGCCCGGAAGCTGGCTCGTCCAGCATGACGAGCGGCGCCCCCACGACGAGCGCGCGCCCCAGCTCTACCATGCGAAGCACGCCGAACGGAAGGCCCCCCGCGTGACGGTCGGCGACGTCGTGCAGGCCGAGGTAGTCGATCACCTGCCGGACACGGTCGCGGGCGGCGACCTCCTCGCGAAGCGAACGCTGCGAGACGACCAGGTGGGACAGGACGCCGGTCGGGTTCTGCAGGTGCGTCGCCACGAGCAAGTTGTCGAAGACGGTCAGGGCCGAAAACAGTTGCAGGACCTGGAACGTCCTCGCGAGCCCGAGCGCCGCGCGCTCGTGCACGCCGGCGCGGGTCACGTCGACGCCGAACAGGCTCACGGTGCCCGACGCCGGCTCGTTCAGGCCCGAAACGGAGTTGAACGTCGTGGTCTTGCCCGCGCCGTTCGGTCCGATCAGCCCGACGATCTCTCCTTCGCAGACGCGGAGCGAGACGGCGTCGACCGCCGTGAGGCCGCCGAAGCGCACCGTGACGTCCTCCAGATCGATCAGGGCCGGCAGGGCTTCGCGGCCGGCGGCGCGAACGAGCGGCGTCTCGTCGGCGCGGGCGCCCGCCGGCGCTGCCGGGATGGCTGCCGGAACCTCGACCGGCTCCACGGGCTGCTCCGCCGGCGCGGGCCCGGCGCCGCGCACCCGCGCGCGCAATCGGCGCACCGATGCCGGGACGTCCGCGAGCCCGCCCGGATAGCCCAGCAGCACGACCGTCAGCAGCCCCGCGCTCACGATGTCGAGCCACCCGCTCAAGGCCGTCACGCGGAAGAACAGCTCGTTCAGCGCGGCGAACACCACCGAGGCCGCGGCCGCGCCGCCGAGGCTCGACAGGCCGCCGACCACCGCGACGGCGAGGAAGAACATCGAGCGGTTGAAGTCGAACTGCGCGGGCGAGGCCGCTCCTTGCCCGACGATGACGAGCGCGCCGGCCGCGCCCGCAAGCAAGCCCGAGATCGCGAACGCGAGCATCTTGGTCCGCGTGACGTCGATCCCCAGCGAAGCCGCGGCCATCTCGGACCCGCGAACGGCGAAGAAAGCGCGGCCCGTCTTGGAGTCGCGCAGGTTTGCCGCCGCCCACATCGCGGCCGCCGCCACCGCGAGCGCGACGTAGTAGAAGGTCCGGCGATCGGCGAGGTCGAAGAACGGGAACTCGCCCGGCGTGCCGAGCTGTTGCGGAGGAAGGGTCGAGCTTCCGCCGACGCCCACGAGCGCCGACAGCCGGAACAGGTACTCGTTGGACATCCACAGGAAGATGAGCGTCGCGACCGCCAGGTACAGCCCGCGCACGCGGAGCGCGACGACGCCGAGCAGCACCGCGGCGAGCGCCGCGATGATGCTCGACAGGACGAGATTGAAGGGGAAGTTGATGCCCGCGCCGCGCGCCATTAGGCCCGTGGTGAACGCACCGATGCCGACGAAGGTGGCCTGCGCGAGCGAGATCTGGCCGACCCAGCCCGTGAGCAGCACGAGCGAGATCGCGACCACCAGGATGATGCTCGCCTGGATCGCGTCGCCGAGCACCGAGAAGGGAATCCCCATCCACGGCGCCCCGAGCAGCAGCACGGCCGACGCGAGCATCGCGGCGCGTGCGGTGGGCGAGCGTTCGCGCGCACGGGGCGCCATCCCGCCGGACGCGCTCGAGGCGAAGGAGGCGCCGCCGTGCGCCGCGCCCGAGAGGCGCGAGCCGCGCAGCATCATCACGACGAACGCCAGGATGGTCAGCACCAGCTCGCGCGCGCCGACCTGGGTCGCGAACGATCCGACCCCGGGGATCAGACCGATCGCCGGCACCATGCCCCGCGTGAGCCCCACGATGGCCGCGCCTCCGAGCGCGCCGTTCAGCGAGTCGAGCCCGCCGATCAGCGCCGCGACGAACGCCGGAAGGACGAGCAGCGTCAAGTTGATCGGGTGAAGGACCGTCACCGCGGCCAGGAGGATCCCCGCGATCGCGGCGAGGCCCCCGCCGAAGATCCACGCGAGCCGCGTCGTCCAGACCGGGTCGACGCCCATCAGCGAGGCGGCCCGCGGGTTGTCGGCCGCGCCGCGCATCCAGAGCCCGAGGTCGGTGTACCGGAAGAGCACGAAGAACCCGGCAACGCAGAGCAGCGCGATCCCGATCAGCCCGAGCTGCCCCCACCGCAGCACGGAGTTTGCTCCGACGCCGATCCCGCCCTCGGGCGGGAAGAGGCTCGCCGCCGTTCGCGGCGTGGTGCCCCAGATGCGGATCGCGATCGCCATCGTCAGCCCGAGCGCCGCGACCGTGCCGACGGTCTGCGCCGTCGGTGACTGGTCGCGCAGCGGCCGCACGAAGACGCGCTCGACGACGAAGCCGAGCAGCGACCCGCTCGCAACGGCCAGCGGAAACGCGATCCCGATCGGGATGCCGGCGCGGCTCAGCTCGAAGGCGACGTAGGCCGGCACCATGGCCATCGCCCCGTGCGCGAGGTTGAGCACCTTGGACGCGCGGTGGATCACGACGATGCCGAGTGAGAACATGGCGTAGGCGCCGATGTCCGGCAGCGACAGCAACAAGTAGACGAAGACCTGCCCCATCAGCGCCCTACGCTACGTGGTCCCGGCGCGAACGGGACGCCTACGGGATGTCCTTGCCGACCCACGGGTCCTTCATGACGATGCGCTCGTCACGCCAGCCCGCGAACCGGTCTTTGAACTGGATCGAGTAGGCGCGCACCCGCGTGTTGGCGAAGTGGTCGCCGGCCGCCCATGTCAGCGGAGACGACAGGCCGCCGTCGTACTCGAAGCCGTTCAGCACGGCCATCAGGCTCTCGCGCGTGAGGTTCGGGCCCACCTGCTCGAGCGCCTCGACCAGCATCGACATCCCGACGTAGGCGCCTTCCACGAACGTGTTGGTGTAGTCGGCGGAGCTCGACGTCACCCGGACGTCGTCGATGAAGCGCTTCACCGCCGGAAGACCGGCGTTGCCCCCGATCGGCGGGATGTAGCCGGTCCAGAGCATCAGGTTGTGGCAGCGCGAGCCGCACTCCTCGGCGAAGTCGCGCGTGAACAGGGGCTGCGGGCCGGCCATCCGAAGGCCCGCGCTCGGGGTGAGCGCGCCGCCCGCGAGCCAGGTGAGCGCCGTCGCCGGCTCGAGCAGCATCACGACGAAGTCGCAGCCGGGGTCGGCGAAGCATGCGCCGTTGAAGCGCTCGATCTCCGTGCCGTAGCTCGCCTGTCCCGCGGCGATCCCGCAGAAACGTCCCTCGCACTTCGGGTCGGCGAGCGGATCGGAGTAGCCGGGGACGTCGTCGCCCGTGAGTCGCTTCACGGCCGCGTTGAACGCGAACGCCCCCTCGATGCCGAAGTGATACGTGTGCTCGTAGACGATCCCGAAGTTCTTGGCGCCCGTGTCATGGGCGTACTTTGCGATCACGTGCATGGCCGAGATGGTCGAGGCTGCGACCGGGAAGATGTAAGGATCCTCGTACTGGTGGATCAGCATCCCGTCCGTCCCGACGACCGGCACCTTCTCGCGGCGCAAGTACCCGGAGTCGCTCACGTTCTTCAGGCCCTCGGACGACGGCACGACCGCAAGCGCGAACACCTTCTTGTCCTCGACGAGGTTGCGGATGAACTCCCCGCCGCGGGCGAAGTCCCAGGCGTCGTCCACGATCGTCAGCTCGAGCTTGCGACCGCAGATCCCGCCCGACCGATTCACGCGGTTCACCACGGCGAGCATCCCGAAGCGCGCGTCGCCGAGGAAGCTCGCGCCGATCCCGGAGTCGACCACGGTCGCCCCGAGCTTGATCGCGTCCGCCGTGACGCCGACGTCGGTCGAGCCGCCGTTGCGCCCCGGCGCGCACGAGAGCTGCGGCCCCGTCGTCACCGTGCGCGTCGTCGATCGCGGGCCGGCGTCCCCCGCCGGACCCCGGTCCACCTGCTCGGTGGCCTCGCCCGCCTCGCCGCCGACCACGCCCCGCTCGGCCGCGCGCGGCGGGACGATGGCGAGCGAAGCGAGCACCAGGCACGCGCCGCCGATGACGAGCAGCGGCCGCCATGCCGGCGTTCGCTTCGCGGTCATCGCCTCACCGGAGCGTGCGCGTCAGGACGCGCCGCCGAAGGCCCAGGAACAGCGGCGCCGCGAACAGGAACCAGAGCGAGGCCTTCGCGATCGTTCGCCACGCGCCGGGCGTGAAGAGCAGCACCCAGCCGTGCCCGGCCGCCAGCAGGACATCGCGCGCCACCGATCGATCGGAGGGAGGGGCGGCGTCGTCCGAACGGTGCAAGGCGGCGTCGCGCAGGATCTCGATCGTGCGGGTCACGCTGCCTCCGCCGAAGGTGGGAACGGACGCCGACGGCACAACCGTGAGCGAGGTCGCGTCCGCCTTCGTCGCGGCCAGGTCGACGATCACGCGCGATGCGACCGCGTTGTCGTTGACGAAGGTCAGCCGCAGCGCCGGCACCTCCAGCGCCGTGACGCCCTGGTTGTTCACCACGATGTCCTGCTGGTGCTCCCACGGGTCGCGGAATGCGTGCGCGTGCGAGCCGCCCGGCGTCGCTCGGCGATCCGTGTGCGGAAGGTCTACCCGGATCTGCGACCCGACCGCCTCGGTCAGCGCGCGGGCGACCTCGGCGACGTCGCACTGCTCGTCGCAGGAGAACTCGCCCGCGCGGACGTTGCGGAAGGTTCGGCGGTAGGTCGCTTCCGCCTTGCCTTCCCTTCCGGCCGTCACGGTCACGTCCGAGGACGCGTAACCGATCACGACGCCGGCCGGCATGATCACGTTCTGCACCTCGGCGTGAACGGTTGCGCGCAACACGCCCGCCTCGTCTCGGGTCAGCTTCGTGTGTGAAAAGGCTGCGCCGACCGCGACCACGTCGGCGACGACCGCACCCGCGTTCGCGGTCGAGGCCTCGACCACGCCGCCGGCGAGGGAGCACGCCACCGCCGTGTTCGGCCCCGGCTGGACGCTGGCGCCGGCGCCGAAGTCGCGGCACTCGGCGGCCTGCGTCGACTGCGGGTCGCCGGTGATCGTCTCGGAATCGGCGTCGGTTCCTTCGTCCACCTGCGATGCGATCGCCGACACCGACGCATCGGCTTCGCTCAGCCGCGCGCTCTGCACGCGCGCGTAGTAGATCTCGCGGTTGCCGTCCTTCACGCCGGTCGGACCGAAGGCCGTATCCCAGTAGTTCAGGTTCTGGTTGGGCAGGAGGTTCTGGGCGATCCCGTTCACGCCCCCAAGCTCTTTCACCCGCAGCCCGAACGCCTGGACGTCGGCCGCGTACTGCGGGACCGGGACGGTCAGCTCGTCGAGAGGCCGGAAGTCGAGCGGCGCGCCGGCGGCCAGCGCGCTCGACGCGAGCCCGTCGCGGTAGACGTGCAGCTCGGGCAAGCCGCCTCCGGGGGGCAGGACCGGGATGATCGCGAGTCCGGCCCAGGGCAGCGGCGTGATGACGCCGAAGGTGGCGTGAACGTCGAAGGCGACGGCCTGTGGGATCTCCAGACCCCGGTCGCGGCTGACGAGCAGCGCGCCGCTTCCGCCCGTGGCAGAGATGCCCGTGTAGATGCGGCCGCTCACCGGATCGAGCCCCGACGACAGGATGTCCAGGTCGCCCGAGGCCACCTGACCGAGGTACAGCCTGCGCCGGACGTCGAAGACCCATACGGCCTGCGCGGGCCGTCCCGGCGACGAGCCCACGAGCGCGATGCGCTTGCCGGCCGGGTCCCAGAACACGTCGCCGTTGGCGTAGGAGCCCGGCAGGAAGTACGTCTTCACAGCGGCCGGGTCGCCGGCCGGGATCTCGACGATCGCCGGCGCGCCCGGCATAGGGACGATCAGCGCCGCGGAGGTCGCGCACCCGATGAAGAGCCGGTCCCCGACGCGCACGACGTCGGCCTGGTTCTTCGACACGATCGGCGCCTGGCACCCGCGAACCGTGTTCGGACCCCACAAGACCGACAGCGTCCTGGGATCGACGTCGACCAGCACCACGCCCAGCGCCCTCGGCGCGTCGATCCCGAACGACCCCGCGCCGGCGACGACCTGGCCGACGAGGGAGAGCCTGCCCGACGATTGCAGCCGCATCCCCAGGATGCGCACGCCTTGCGGCACCACCGTTGCGAGCAACTCGGCGCTCTCGACGGCGAAGGTGTCGGCGTCGACCGCCAGCAGCTTCGGCGCGGCGAAGTTCGCGCTCTGCTGCGCGGAGTCGTAGCCGACGACGTACAGGACGCGCTGGGCTTCGTCGAAGGCGTAGACGGTCGGGTGGCCGGTCGACCAGCCCTGGCCGAAGTAGGGCAGCTCGGCCGTCTGCGTCGCCTTCAGCGAGGCCGCGTCGAAGCGCGTGAGCGTGAGCGGGAGCGAGGCCTGCCCGCTGATCGCGACGAACCCGTTTCGAGCCCGGTCCGGGACGATGCGGTCCGCGGTCTTCAGAGGCAGCGCCCCCACTCGCACGAGCCCCCCGCCGGCCTCGGCGGGCAGCAGCAGCGTGCACACGAGCGCGCCGGCAAGGACGATCGCCGTCCCCGCTCGCCGCCACGTCGCAGCTGCCGCGATGTTTCTGCCCATGCCCGCCTTCAACGCCCGATCGGCCGATTCGGATACGCCCGATACGTCCTGGATGCTAGCCCGCCCGAGCCGCGAGGACCCCGGTGCGTCCGCGCCGGGGTCCTCATCGCCTCGCGTTCCGTCAGACCACGTCGGTCAGCGTTATCGTCCCGAGGAACACCACGTCCTGGAAGCAGAGCCCTTCCGAGCAGGGCTGCACCGCGAACCCGGCCGTCGCCGTCGCGTTACCCTTCATCACGACGCCCGGGAGGCCACTGCACGTGAAGCTCGTGATCGTGATCTCGGCCTGCGCGGCCGTCGCGTGGCCGGCGAAGCTGAACGCGCAGTCCCCACCGATGGCGAAGCCCGACGCCGAAATGGGCGCCCCCGTGTTCCTGATCCGCCCGCCGAGGAAGTGGGCGATGAGCCCCTGGCCCGACTGCGCGATGACTTCGTCGTAGGCCGCGTCGAGCTCTTCGCGCGGACCGTTCTGGCTCGCGTCGTGACACGCCGCGCGCGCCGAGCGGTCGTCCCACCCGTCCTCCGGGCTCACGTCCTGGATGCTGGCCCGGTTGTGCGCACAGAACTTGAAGTCGCCGGCGACGTTCGCTTGCCCCTGGACCGAGCCCGAGCACACCAGCAGCCCGCCCGACGAGAACGAGCCGGAGCCGAACTCGGCGTTCGTCAGCGCCGTCGAGGAGTCGAGGCGCACCGTGCCGGCGAGCTGGCACACGGCGGCAGCTTCCGCGTGGGCGGGAATGATGGAGCCGCCGGCGATCAGTGTGGATGCGGCCAGCAGCCCGAGGATGCGCCTGTTCATGTGCCCTCCAATGTTGGTTTCGGCTGCGTCAGGTGTTCGACGGTCGGAGCCGTCTTCCCTGCTCGGCGCATCGCGGGCGGCCCCGGAAATGGGGCAAAAGCGAACCCTAGGATCGCTGCTTGCCGCGGAAGTAGCCGGCGGGGTCCATCAGGCGCAGGGTCGTGAGCTCGTCGGGGCTCGGTGGGGTCGCGCGCGCTACCTCGGGCGCAACCTTCACGTCCCAGCCGCAGCGCGCGCGACCCGCTCGCACGCCGGCCGCCACGTCGTCGGCGAACACCTCGGTCAGCACCAGCTCGCCGTCGACCTTGCGGAACACGCCGAGGGTGCTGGCGAGCGCGCTCACCCGATCGCCCGGACCGGTGACGTAGGGCACGCGATCCAGGAAGCGGCTCTGCGACTGCGGCACGATCAGGACCGTCTCGCGCGCCCGGCTCAGCACGTCGTTCGCGCCGCCCGAGCCCATCAGCAAGCGCTCGCCGGGGATCTCGGTGGAGTTGACGTTGCCGTGCTTGTCGACTTGCGCGGCGCCGAGCGCCCCGACGCCGCGCGCGCGGCCGCCGCCGATCACGCCGCCCAGCGTGCCGGCGATGTCGGTCAGCATCGTGCACGTCGGGAAGTTGCGCGGGTTGAACAGGATCGGCTCCCCGGGGCGCGGCCAGTAGCCGACGAGGCCCATCTCCGCGACGAGGTCGACCCGCACGCCGCGGTCGCGCGCGGCGAAGGCGGCGAGCCACGCGGCGAGGCTCGCCATGCCGGCGCCGGCGAGGATCGCCTCGCCGCCCCGGTCGATCGACTCCCCGATCAGGCGCGCGCCCGCCACGATCGCCGTCTCGATCGCGGTCGGCGGCTCGCTCAGCGAAGTCTCGTCCAGCGCGGCGCCGACCGGCCCCCAGTAGCCGGCCGGGTCGAGCCGCGCGCGCAGGCGCTCGATGCGCTCGTCGCCGAGGCGGTCCACGTACGCGGCCGGTCCGGGCGTCACCCACTGCTCGATCCAGGCGTCCATCGCGGCCGGGTCGCGCGACGCCTCGCGGATGTCGACCCAGAACTCGTAGTCCTCCGCGTACCCCCCGACGCCCTCGATGCCGGCCGGGACGAGCCCGCCGGGGTGCGCGCCGAGCGGCGCCTCGACGACCGCCAGCACGCGCGCCGCCGGGAGCTTGGTCATGTGCGCGTGCGCGCGGATGAACTCGGGCTCGACGATCCGCTCGGCGGTGACGATCGCGCCGCGACGCGCGGCGAGCGCTCCCCAGAGCCCTTCCATGAGCGGCGGCGAGAACAGCACGTCCCCCTCGGCGCTCGCGGCCGGCGCGTGGAAGATCGAGACGTCGGGCGCCAGCGCCGGCACCATCGCCGTCCCGTCGTCGAGCACGCGCACGCCGTCGTTCTCCGCCATCGTGGAGCCGATCAGCGATCCGGTGACGGCCCACGCATCGCCGCGCGCGGCGGCGGCCAGGCGTTCGACGAGCGTCAGCAAGGACCAGTGTTCGAACGCCACGCCGCGGGACCACGCGCGCTGGTAGGCGGGGTTGGGGCCCGGCGTCCAGTACGAATCCCCGGCCCACGCGGTGATCACCTTGCGCGCGAGCCCCGCGTGGATCAGCGGCGCGAAGGGGCTCGACGCCGCCGCCGCGACGAACGTGAAGCCCGGGTCGGTCCCGCGAAAGCGGCGGAGCAGCTCCCAGAACGCCGCGCTCCCGCGTGAGTGCGTGATGCCGAGGTGGACCGTGTCGCCGGGGCGGACGTGACCGGCGATCGCCCGGTCGAGCGTCGTCGCTTTCGACGCGCCGCTCGGGGGGAGCGCGAAGCGGCGCTCGATCCAGTCGCGCAGCTCGGGATCGATCACGACGCGACGGCGTTCAGCGTCACGGCCGAGCCGTCGTAGCCGTCGCCGGATCGATAGGGCTCGAGCGCTTCCCGCAACGCCCGGTCGAAGGCCGCGACCTGATCATCGCTCCAGTCCGGGATCCCCTCGGCCACCGCCGAGTTCATCGTCGTGTACCAGTCCCACGCATCCTCGAAGCTTGCGAGCGGCCACGGACATTCGACCTCTTCGATCTCCCACGACGTGAACCCGGCAGCGCGCAGGGAGGAGATCATGGCCTCCCCGGTCGGGATCGAGAACATGCCGCCGGGCACGTGCGGATCGATCCGCTCGGTCAGGCCCAGACGACCGGCGACGCTCGCGCCCATCACCACGATCCGGTTCTTCTCCAGCGGCGCCCAGGTCGCGAGCGCGACGCGACCGCCGGGGCGCAGCACGCGACGCGTCTCGGCGAATCCGGCCGCCGGGTCGGGCAGCAGCATGTACCCCCACCGGCACAGCACGCCGTCCACCGAGTCGTCCGGGAGGTCGATCGCCATCGCGTCGAGCACGCGCGGCTCGACGTTGTCCAGCGACAGGTCCGCCGCGAAGCGTCGCGCCGCCTCGACCATTTCCGGCGCGAAGTCGCTCGAGATCACACGCCCGCCCGGCTGCACGCGCGGCGCGACACGGAAGCCGATGTCGCCGGTCCCGCACGCCAGTTCCAGGATCGTCTCGCCGGGCGTCGCGTCCAGGTGCTCGACCAGCCAGTCGACGCACGGCTCGAACACGTCGACGAGCCGCGGGCGCATGCGTTCCCAGTTGGCCGCCATGCGCCCCCACTTCGCGCGCGTCGCCTCCTGCTCGGGCGTGCTCATCGCGGGCGGGGGCCTTGGCGGTCGAGGAGCCGGCCGATCAGGTTCTTCTGGATCTCGACGGTGCCGGCGCCGATCGCCAGGCCCCGCACGTCGCGGAACATTCGCTCGACCGGGAACTCGCGGGAGTAGCCGTAGCCACCGAGAATCTGAATCGCCTCGTTGCACACCTCTTGCGCGACGACGTTGGCGTACCACTTCGCCTTGGCGACCTTCATCGGGTCGAGCGGCCGTCCGCCCGCGCCGCTCGCCGCCGCCCGCCACAGCATCAGGCGAGCCGCGTCTACTTTGGTCGCCATCTCGGCCAGCTTGAAGGCGATCGCCTGCACTTCGATGAGCCGTTGCGTGCCGAGCGTGCGCTCCTGCGCGTAGCGGAGCGACTCGTCGAGCGCGCCGGCCGCGGCGCCGGTGCACATCGCGGCGTTGCCGCACCGCTCGTGATTGAACTCCCCGATGACGTGCTTGAAGGTCGAGCCGTCCGCCTCGCCGGGCAGCAAGACGTCCTCGTCGGGGACCGTCACGTCGTCGAAGGCGACCTCCGCTTCGGCCATGCCGCGCAGGCCCATCTTCTCGTGGATCTTCGTAACCGTGACGCCCGGCGCGTCGCGGGGGACGAGCACCGCGCCGATCGCGCGCTCGCCCCGATCCGGGAAGCGCGTCACGACCATGTACGCGCGGGCGTGGTGCCCCGCGGTCACGAAGTTCTTGTAGGCGTCGAGCTTCCACGCTCCGCCCTCGCGCCGGACGCGCGCGCGCATCTCCAGCGCGGCCGAGCCGGCGTCCGGCTCGCTCATCCCGATGCCCATGAGCATCTCGCCGGTTGCGACGCGCGGAAGGTAGCGCTGCTTCAGTCCCTCGTCGTCGCTCGCGGCGACCCCGCGCGGCGGTCCGTTCAGGAAGAGCTGCAGGAGCACCGCCGTCGTCAGGCAGTGCCGCGCGATCTCCTCCAGCACCAGGACGCCCTCGAAGTCGCCTTGCCCGAGCCCGCCGTAAGCCTCGGGCACCGTCAGCCCGCACAGGCCCTGGTCGGCGAGGATCTTCCAGTTCTCTTCCGGGAACTCCTCGTTCTCGTCCCAGCGCCGCGCGCGCGGCCGAAACTCGCGCTCGGCAAGCTCCTGCGCCTGCGCGCGCAGGGCCTCCTGGTCGGGACTCAGCGTGAACTCCATCGCGCGCAAGGCTACCGCCTCCGCAACGCCGGCCGAGTCACCCGGCGCTTGCGCGGAAACAGATCAGTGGGGACAATGAGATCCTTGGGGTTGTGCCCGTCACCACGGGTACCTCAGACCGCGAAGGAGCGAGGCGAACGCCTCGCTCCTTCGCTTTCCCGATCCGCTTCCCGCCATCGAGTTGCAGCGTTCGCCGGACCGGAGCACCGCCGAGCACGGTCGGGGCGCTCCTGGCCGAGCACCACAGCGCCGATCCGTATGATGGCGCCGATGCCGGCACAAGAGGCCGAAGCGGCGCGCACGCGGGGAGAACAAGGCGAGAAGACTCGCGCGCGCCTGCTCGACGCCGCGCAGACGGTCTTCCGCGAGCGGGGCTACGCGGCCACGCGCATCGACGACATCACCGCGAAAGCCGGCACCAGCCACGGCGCCTTCTACCTCTACTTCCAGAACAAGCAGGACATCCTCGAGGCGCTCGCGGTGGAGACGGCAGAGGACATGTACGCGCTCGCCGACGCGCTCGCCACCATCGAACGCGGTGAGGAGTCCTACGAATCGATGCGCGCCTGGGTCGAGCGGTTCATCGACGCCTATGACGCCCACGCGCCGGTCGTGAACGCGTGGATCGCCGCAGACATCGAGCAGGACTCGCGGTTCGCCCGGCTCGGAAGCGAGGTCTTGGCCGAGTTCGCTGGCCGCATCGGCGCGACGATCGAACGCATCGGTCCGAGCGACGGCCTGCACGCGGGCGCCGCCTCGATCGCCCTCGTCGCGATGCTCGAACGCGTGAGCTACTTCTGGCTCGTCCGCGGCACGCCCCTGGAACGCGACACCGTCGTCGACACCCTGACCCGCATCTGGCACGCCGCGCTGTTCAGCCGGGGCTGAACGGTCTCACATCGCGAAGAGATCGCGCGCGTCGGTCGTCAGGAAATCTTCCAGCGGGATACCGTCGGCCCCGACGATCAGGGCGCGCGCATCCTCGAATCGGTCGAGGAACGGCTGGATGCCCGGGCGCGCATCTTTCCTCCGGCCGCTGGTCACCTCGACGCCGAGGATCGAGTCGCGCCGCCGGATGACGAAGTCCACCTCGGCTCCGCGGTGGCGCCAGTAGGTCACTTCGAAGCCGGCGGCGATCAGGTGCGCACCGACGACGGTCTCAACGAGGCGCCCCCAGCGCGCAGGGTTCGCGCGTGCCTGTTTCATGTCCACGCCCCAGCGGCTCGTCATCAGCGCCGTGTTCATGACGAGCAGCTTCGGGCTCGACCCCTTGCGACGAACGTCTGAACCCGAGAATTTTTGCAGCCCAGTCACCAGCCCGGCGCCGGCCAGCAACTCGAGGTAGTGCGCCAGCGTGACCGTGTTGCCGGCGTCCTGGAGCTGCCCGAGCATCTTGTTGAAGGAAAGGATCTCGCCCGAGTAGCTCGCAGCGAGCGAAAAGAGCTGGCGCAGCAACGCGGGCTTGTCGATCCGCGTCAAGAGAAGGACGTCGCGGGAGACGGACGTCTCGACAAGCGACTCGCCGACGTAAGCGGCCCACCGTTCGCGATCGCGCACGAGGGGGGCCGCCCCCGGATACCCTCCGTAGAAGCAGTAGCGGTCGAGGCCCCATCCGAACGCTTCTCGCATCTCCGGGAAGGTCCAGTGCCCGAGTCGCAACATCTCGAAGCGTCCGGCCAGGCTCTCGGTCAAGCCTGCCTGCATCAGCAACGGAGACGACCCCAGGATGACGGCCTTCACGTTCACACCGTTCGCCGAGTCCTCGTCCCACAGACGCTTCACCGACTCCGACCAGTCCGGCAACTTCTGGATCTCATCCAAGACGAGCAGCGACCCGCGCTTCCCACGCGAGCGGAAACGCGCCTCCTGCCACCGGGCGCTCAGCCATCCGCGCTCGCGAAGAGCCGGCTCGTCGGCCGAAGCCCACACGTGTGGGATCCCGGCTTGTTCGACGACTTGCCGGGTCATCGTCGTCTTCCCCACCTGCCGGGGGCCGGCGACGACCTGAATGAAGCGCCGCGGCTCCCGGACTCGCCGCAGCAACTCGTGGAAAGGCGCCCTGCGGAAGGTCGCGGACTTTTTACTCACCATGCTGAGTATTTTTACTCATCATGGTGAGTAAATCAACAGCCAGGTCAGCGGCCCTTGAAGTTGGGGGCGCGCTTCTCCATGAAGGCGCGAACGCCTTCGGCGAAGTCCTCGGTCTGGCTGACGAGCGCCTGCCAGCTCGCTTCTTCCTCGAAGAAGCCCGCCAGGTCGGTGCCGAGACCCCGGTTCAACATCGCCTTCGACGCGCCGATCGCGCGCGTGGCGCCCGAGGCGAGCCGCTCGGCCCACGCGCGCGCTTCGTCCGCCAGCGTCGCGTCGGGGACGACCTTGTTGACCAACCCGATCGAAAGCGCGTCCTCCGCGGAGATGGGTTCACCGAAGAACACAAGCTCCTTGGCCTTCGCAAGACCGATCAAGCGCGGGAGCAGCCACCCGCCGCCGGAATCCACCGCGAGCCCGCGCTTTGCGAAGATCTCGATGATCCGCGCGGACTCCGCGGCGATGACCAAGTCGCAGGCCAGGGCGAGCTGCGCTCCCCCACCGGCCGCCGTTCCGTTCACCGCTGCGATCACCGGCTTGTCCAGGTCCCAGATCGCGCACACGATCCGCTGCATGCCGGCCTTCATCGCCTCGCGGACCGCGCGCAGGTCCGGCGCGCGCTTCTTCGCCGCAGCGTCCTTCGTCGCGCCGCTTCGCGCCAGGTCGACGCCCGCGCAGAACGCGTCGCCCTCGCCGGTGACGACGACGCAGCGCACCTCCTCGTTTGATCGCGCGTCGTCGAGCGCCGCGAGGATCTCCTCGCGCATGTCGGGCGAGATCGAGTTCTTGCGGTCGGGCCGGTTGAGCGTCAGCCACCGGACGCCGTTCTCGTCGCGGACCAGCAACAGGTCCGACATCAATACGGTCCCTTCCCGCGCTCGCCCGCTTCCAGCAGCCGCCGGATTTCCGCCACCTCCTGGCGCACCGAGTCCGCGAGCCATTTCTTCGCGACTGCTTCCAGCGCCATGCCGAAGGGCCCGAAGGCCATCTCCATCTCTTCGACGTGGTGAATGCGCGTCCCGCCCTCGACCTCGTCGATCTCGAAGTACGCGTTGAGCGACTTGAGAAGCCCGTGCACCAGCGTCACGCTGATGTGCTTGTAGTCCGGCGTCCAGCGATAGCGACTGACGACGGAGCCCCGGAAGCCGAAGAACTTCCCTTCCTCCAGCCCGATCATCCCGTCGTCGGTGTCGGCCAGCTTCGTCACCCAGATGATCTTCGTGTCGGCCTTCGTGTATTGGGCGGGGTCGAGGACGAACTCCCAGACCTCCTTGGGCGTGACGCCCTGCACGACCTCGGTTCCCTCTCCTCGGATCATGATCCCCTCCGGCGCTCGCTCTGCACGCCGTTATACTCGGGCGCCTCCGGCCCGACCAATCCGCATGGACTTCGACCTCGACGACGAGCAGCGCGCGCTGCGCGACGAAGCACGGCGCTTCCTGGAAGCGGAAGCGCCGATCGCGTACGCCCGTTCGGTGATGGACGGCGGGCCGCTCGACGCGAAGATGGCGTCGCGCGTGGCCGAGCTGGGGTGGAACGCGATCCCCTTCCCCGAAGAGCACGGCGGCCTCGACATGGGCTTCATCCCGCTGGCGTTGCTGGCGATCGAGATGGGCCGCGTGGTCTATCCGGGCCCGTACGCGTCCACCATGATCGGGGGCATCGCGATCGCCGAGAGCGGCGGGGACGAGCAGCGCGCGCGCCTGCTGCCGGGGATCGCACGCGGCGCGACGACGGCGACGCTCGCGCGGGACGGGCACGTCGTCGCGCACGGCGACCGGCTCAGCGGCATTCGTCGATTCGTCCTGGACGGGGCGGACGCGGAGGTCGTGGTCGTCGTGGCGCAGCTCGAGGACGGCATGCCCGCGCTGTTCCTGGCCGAGCCGACCGCGCGGGCGCCCCTGACGACGATCGACGGGACGCGAGCGCTCGCCGACCTCACGTTCGACGACGCGCCGGCGGAACGATTGGAGCATGCGGGATCGAACGTGCTGCGACGGGTCGAGGACCGCGCGTGCGTGCTGCTCGCGGCCGAGATGCTCGGGTGCGCCGAACGCGCGCTGGAGCTGAGCACGGAGTACGCGAAGCAGCGCGAGCAGTTCGGGCGACCGATCGGCTCGTTCCAAGCCGTGAAGCACCGACTCGCCGACATGCTCGTCGACGTCGAGTCGCTGCGGAACGCGGTCTCCTACGCGGCCTGGGCCATCGAGCGCGAGCACCCGGATGCCGGCCTGGCGGCGGCGACCGCCAAGGCGACCGCCTCCGACGCCACGCGGCGCGTCACCGCCGGCGCCATCCAGGTCCACGGCGGGATCGGCTTCACCTGGGAGCACGACGCGCACTTGTTCTTCAAGCGCGTGAAGCTCGCCGCGAACGCCTTCGGCGACGCGACGTTTCATCGCGAGCGTATCGCCCGCCTGATCGCGGCGCGCGCGGGGCGCTGACCCCGCGTACAAACCCGGAGAAACGGTACGCGGAGAGCCCGCTCCGCTCGCGCGACGGAGGGAAAGTCGAGAAGCACGACGAACCCCAGGCACGAGATCAATTCGTCCACATGAACGCGCGCGACCGATTGGCCTGGCTTCGCCCGCTGCTGCTCGCGGGCCTCGTCGCCGCTGCCGCCTTCATCCCGGCCCAGCGCGCGCTGACGCGCGGCGACTTGCCGACGACCTGCGTCGAACCGAACCGGCACATGACCATGTACGCCGTCGAGCTGCCGCGCGAGGACGGCAAGCCGCGCCTCGCCTACGGCCTCACCCCCGATACCGCGTCCATCCCGGGACCCACGATCAAGATGATCGAAGGCGATTGCCTTGCGATCACGGTCGTGAACACGGTGTCGCGCGACGTTCTTCGCGAGCTGCGCGACGACCCGCTGCTCGGCAGCAGGGACCCCGACATGCCCCTCGGCGTCTCCCTGCACGTCCACGGCGTGAAGTACACGCAGTCCTCGGACGGCACCTTCGCCACCAACTCGTGGATCCCGCCCGACGAGAGCCGGACCTACGTCTGGTTCGCCGCGCCGAAGATCGTCGCGGCCGGCCGCGTCATCAGCCAGGGGACCGCCGGCTACTGGTGGTACCACGACCACGTCGTCGGGACCGATCACGGCACCGGCGGCGCGGCCTCGGGACTGTTCGGGGCGGTCATCGTCCGGCGGGCCGGCGACGTCACGCCGGACCGCACGTACGTCGTTGCGATGGGGCCCGACGCGACGCTCAACCTCAAGCGCTTCCCCGAGACCGACTGCCCGGCCGAGCCGAGCCTCGAAGACGCATCCAACTCCTGCTACGTCGCCGTGCAGGGCGAGCGCGTCGAGTTCGCCGTCATCGGGTTCGGCGACGACTTCCACACGTTCCACCTCCACGGGCACAACTGGGCGGACACGCGAACCGGGATGCTCGCATCCCAGCTCGACGACTCGCGCCTGGTTGACAACAAGACCGTCGGGCCGGCCGACACGTTCGGCTTCCAGATCGTCGCAGGCGAAGAAGTCGGTCCGGGGTCCTGGATGCTGCACTGCCACGTGCAGGCGCACTCCGACCGGGGCATGGTGACCTTCTTCCACGTCTTCACGCCCGCTGGCATCCTGCTGAACTCGTCGGCGCCGGTGGAGCTGCACGAGCACTTCGGCCGCCCATGACACGCGCGCTGCTCTCGCTCGCGATCCTCGCCGCCGCGGTCGGGGCGAGCACACCCGCCACCGCCGCCACCGTGGACGTCCAGGTCCGCAACAACCTCTACGCCCCGCAGCAGGTCGAGGTCGCCGTCGGCGACACGGTTCGCTGGACCGCGATCGACGGCGGACACACCGTCACGGCGAGCGACGCGAGCTTCGACTCCGGCCTGCTGACGCAGAGCCAGACGTTCGAGCAGACCTTCACCGAGGACGCGACGCTCACGTACTACTGCTCGGTCCACGCGGGGATGATCGGCGCGGTGGTCGTCGGCGACGGAGGGGACCTCGACCCGCCCGAGGAGCGACCCGAGCGCACCGTGCCCTCGGAGTACCCGACCATCGCCGCGGCGCTCACCGGCGCCGCGCCGTACACGATCGTCAACCTGCAGCCCGGCACGTACGCGGGGCCGGTGCAGATCCTCACGCCCGGCCTCACCCTGCGCGGCGCCGGGGCGACGCGCGACGAGGTCGTGATCGACGGCGGCGACGCCCTCTACGCGGCCCTGCTCCTTGCGGATCACGCCGAGCTGGAGTCGCTCACGGTCACCGGCGCGCTCTTCGCCGGCGTGAACGTCGCAGGCGTCGACGGCTTCCGCATCGAGGACGTCGCCCTGGCGGACAACGGACGCTTCGGGGTCCTCGTCGAGCGGTCGCGCGGAGGATACGTCGCCGGGTCCGTCGCCACCGGCCATCGAACCGCCGGCTTCCAGGTCGAGCGATGCGTCGAATGCGACACCGTGTTCGACGGCGTCGTGGCGAGCGGCAACCTGACCGGCCTCGCCGGCCTGAACGCCGGCGGGCTCGTCGTGAAGGGATCGACGTTCAGCGGCAACGGCACCGGCATCGCCTTGAAGACCGCGGCGCTCTACGGCGACGCGGCCGACGAGACGGCGCCGCAGCGCGGCTCGCACGTGTACGGCAACGTCATCAGCGGCAACAGCGATCGCTCCATTACCCCGCCGACGCCGACCGACCGGCTCGACGTGGCGACCGGCGCCGGCGTGTGGATCAACGGCGGTTCGTTCAACGTCGTCGAGGGCAACGAGATCTCCGGTCACGGGACCTACGGCGTCGTCATCACCGGGCTCGGCGCTCCGCCGCTCGAGAACCGCATCGCCGGCAACGTCGTGACGAGCAGCACGGTCGCAGACCTCGCGTGGGACGGCCTCGGCGCGCGGAACTGCTTCGGCGGAAACCAGGCCGGCGCGACCGAGCCGCCTGCGGCGCAGACGATCTACGACTGCGGGCTTCCGGCGACGGTTGGGATCGCGATGCCGACCGTAGACGCGACGATCCTGGACTGGGCCGCGATCTAGGCGAGGTCGCGACGGAAGTTGCGCGCCGTTCCCTTACGCACGCTGCCCGGCAGCACGCCCTTCATCGCGGCGGGGAACCGAAGCCAGCGCGGGATGTAGACCTCGTGCCGCCCTTTGCGCACCGCGGCGACGATCGCGGCCGCGACCGCTTCGGCCGTGACCGGCTTCGGGGACGAGCGCTCGTAGGGCGCCCCGCGGGCGGCGAAGAAGTCGGTCTCGACCGGACCGGGGTTCACGAGCGTGACGGTGATGCCCTTCGGGGCAAGCTCGATGTCGAGCGCGTCGCTCCAGCCCGCGAGCGCGAACTTGCTCCCCGAGTACACCGACTCGAACGGCGCCGGCACCCGGCCGGCGATCGAGGCGACGTTGACGATGTGTCCCCGCCGGCGCTCGATCATCGACGGCAGAGCGGCGGCGGTCGCATAGAGCGCGCCGAGGTAGTTGACGCGCACGAGCCGCGCCGCGATGTCCGGATCCGTCTCGTCGAACCGGCCGTAGGCGCCGAGGCCCGCGTTGTTGACCAGCAGGTCCGGCGGTCCCAGCTCGCGCGTCAGCGCGGCCACGGCCTCCTCGGCCTGCGCGCGCTCTCCGACGTCGGCGACGGCGATCGCTCCCGCGCCGCCGCACGCCGCCAGCACGTCGTCGAGGTCCGCCTTCGACCGCGCGATCAAGCCCACGCGGGCGCCTTCCGCCGCAGCGGCGCGCGCGACCGCCGCTCCGATCCCGCGTGACGCCCCCGTGATGAACGCGGTCGAACCCTTCCACTCCATCGCCAAACCTCCGTTACGTTGACACCGGCGTCAGCCGGATCCTAGTCTCGCACACACGACCACTGGAGGTGCCTTGTGAGCCGTTACACCATCGTCTCCGCCGACGTTCACATCACCGAGCCGCCCGACATCTGGGAGAACCACCTCGCGAAGAAGTACATGGAGCACGCCCCGAAGCTCGTGCAGGACCACGAGGGCGGGGACGCGTGGCAGTTCGCCTACGGCGACCCCAACCCGATCGGCCTGACGACGACGCCCGGCAAGCGCTTCGAGGAGTTCCGCTGGCACGGCGTGAAGTACGCCGAGGTGCGCCCGGGCTGCATCAACGGCAAGGCGCGGCTGGAGGACATGGACGTCGACGGGATCGACGCCGAGATCATCTTCCCTCCGCAGCGCACGATCGGACACTGGCTCGGGATGCCCGACGAGGACGTGTCCCTCGCCGGGATCGACGCGTACAACTCCTACGCCTTCGACGAGTTCGTCAACGACCCGGCGCGGCAGATCCCGATGTACCAGATCCCCTCGCTCGGGATCGACGCGGCGCTGAAGTACGTCGCGAAGGCGGTCGAGAAGGGCGCCAAGGGCGTCATCATCTCCAACTGGCCCTCCGGGAAGGCCGAGCTGAGCCGCGACGACGATCCCTTCTGGGCCGCGCTCATCGAGGCGAAGCTCGCGCTCACGATCCACATCTCGCTCGTCGGGCGCGATCAGCGCGTCAAGGCGCACACCTCCGGCGTCCAGGTCACCAGCGGCGTCAAGAAGGGCGCGCCCAACGCCAACGCGCGCGCGATCGGCGGCATGGCCGGCGTCTTCGCCGCGGTCCCGCCGATCATCGGCCAGATGATCTTCCAGGGCGTCTTCGATCGCTTCCCCGACCTGCGGGTGCTGCTGATCGAGACCGGCGTCGGCTGGATCCCGCACTTCGTCGAGCAGCTCGACGATCGCTACTGGCGCAACCGGGTGTGGGGCGAGATCGACATCAAGGAGCCACCCAGCTACTACTGGTTCCGTAACTTCGCCGCCACGTTCATGACCGACTTCAACGGCGTCGCGCAGCGCCACGCGGTCGGCGTCGAGAACATGATGTGGTCGACCGACTACCCGCACCACGGAGCCGACTGGCCGTACTCGCGCCGCGTCATCGACCAGCAGTTCGCCGGCGTCCCGCAGGACGAGCGCGCCAAGATCCTCGCCGGCAACGCCGTGCAGTACTGGAACCTCGAGGGGTAGGCCGCCGGGACCACCGGTCGCGGGGCCGCGACGGGCTTCGTCCGCGACCGATCGAGGTAGGGTCCCCGCGCACATGGCCGCCGGCTCGCCCGCGTCAGTTCGTATCGGCTTGAACGGGTTCCCGCTCGGGCACCTCGGTCCACCCGTCGACGGCTCGCCCGCCGACGTGATTCGGGAGATCGCGCGAGCCGCGGACTCGCTCGGCTTCGACTTCGTCTGCGCGCAGGACCACGTCCTCGCGCCGCGCGCCTGGGTCGGCGCCGGCGCGGCCGGCGCCTCGTGGTTCGACCCGTTCGTGTTGCTCGGCTCGGTGGCCGCCGTCACGAGCCGCGTCCGCCTGCACACCGACGTCGTCGTCCTGCCGTACCGCTCGCCGTTCGTCGCGGCCAAGGCGGCGGCGACGCTGGACGTGCTGAGCGGCGGCCGGGTGACGCTCGGCGTGGCGGCCGGCTACCTGGAGGAGGAGTTCGCGGCGCTCGGCGCGGAGTTCGAGCGGCGCGGCGCATGGACCGACGAGGCGATCGAGGCGATCAAGGCCTCGTGGACGGCGGAGTGGTTCTCGTTCGAGGGATCGTTCTTCCGGGCCGGCGACGTCGCCCTGGCGCCGCGGCCGGTCCAGCAGCCGCGGCCTCCGGTCTGGGTGGGCGGCAACTCCGCCCGCGCGCTCCGGCGCGCGGTCGAGCACGCGGACGGCTGGACGCCGTTCATCGGCGATCCCGCCAGGATCCAAGCGCTGCTCGGCTCGGTCGATCGCCCGGACGGCTTCGCGGTGAGCGCGCCGGTGCGGCGGATGCACACGGCGGAAGGCGGCCTCGACCTCGACGTGGCGACCGCCCGCGTCCGGGGCCTCGCGGCCGCCGGCGTCACGCACGTGCGCGTCGGCTTCGCCGGCACGACGCTCGACGGCTTCCTGGGCCAGATGGACCGCTTCGCCACCGCGCTTTCGTTGCGGGAATAACCGCTCCGACCAGGGCGTTCGTTGGGCGCAGGAGATCGCGGGCCGCGCCGGTCTGCTACGGTCCAGCGGCTCCACCCGACCGTCACATGCGCGACTTCGCCCGGAAGCTCGGACCAGCGCGGAACCTCGTGTGGGTGTCCGCCCACTTCGGTCACCTCTAAATGCCGCTGCCGACCGCGACGCTGACCGATCAGGACGCCCGGGCCTTGATCGAGGAGCGATGCATCACCGTCACGGCCGGCCACCGCGTGGGCGCCGAGGTCGAATGGTTCCCGGTGCGCGGCGACGACCTCAGCGAACCGGTCGACCATGCAACGGTGCGCTCGCTGATCGAGGCGACGCCGCTTCGCGCGGGCTGCCGCATCACCTACGAACCCGGCGGACAGCTCGAGCTGAGTTCCCCGCCACTGGCGGGCTCGGCCGAGGTGTGCGAGCACGTGCGCGCCGACGCCGGCGCCGTCCGCGCGGCGCTGGCGACCGCCGGGATCGCGACGGCGGGCTTCGGCTTCGACCCGTTCCGCACGGCCGAGCGCGTCGTCGACGCGCCGCGGTATCGCGCAATGGAGGCCTTCTTCGACGCGGACGGCCCGCACGGCCGGCAGATGATGCGATCGACCGCCGCGGTGCAGGTAAACCTCGACGCAGGCGGCGCGGGCGAGGCGGACCGGCGCTGGCGGCTCGCCAATGCCATCGCGCCGATGCTCGGCGCCGCGTTCGCAAACTCGCCGCTTGCGCGCGGCCGCCCGACGGGATGGCGCTCGACACGGCTCGGCACGTGGTGGCAGATGGACCGGGGGCGCACGTGGCCCGCGGTGAGCGACGCCGGCATCGCGAACGACTGGGCCCGCTACGCGCTCAGCGCTCGCGTGATGATGATCCGCGACCGCGTCGACGAGTACACGCCGGTCGTCACGCCGATGACGTTCGGACGGTGGATCGCGCAGGGGCATCCGCTCGGCTACCCGACCGAGGACGACCTCGTCTATCACCTCACGACGCTCTTCCCGCCGGTGCGCGTCCGGGGCTGGCTCGAGCTGCGCTTCTTCGACGCGCTCCCCGACCCGTGGTGGGAAGCCGCGGTCGCGGTGCCGGCGGCGCTGCTCGACGACCCCGACGCGTCGATCCGGGCGGAGGAGGCGTGCGGACCGGCGGCCGACCTGTGGTACGCGGCGGCGCGCAGCGGGCTCGACCATCCGGTGCTCGTCGCGGCAGCGAACGACTGCTTCCGGGCGGCGCTGGACGCGATCCCGTCCGTCGGACCGACGGCCGGGACGCACGAGGTCGTGCGCGAGTTCGCCGATCGCTACGTCTCGCGCGCTCGCACGCCGGCCGACGACCTGCTGGATCGGTTCCACGCGGGCGCGCTCGCGCGCCCCCGCGACGACGTCGCCGCGACGGTGGAGGCATAGGTGGACGTGAAGGAACGGCTCGCCCGCGAGCTGGTCCACGGTCGCGAGCGCTCGCTCGGGCTGCTCGACCCGCTGCCGGAGGCCTTGCAGTCCACGCAGCACTCGCCGTTGATGTCGCCGGTCGTCTGGGACCTCGCGCACGTCGGCAACTACGAGGAGATCTGGCTGCTCGGACGGCTCGGCCTGGAGCGCGTGCGGCCCGAGCTGGACGGCGTTTACGACGCGTTCCTCACGCCGCGCGCGGAGCGCAGGAAGCTGCCGATGCTCCCGCCTTCGGAGGCGCGCGCCTACGTCGGCGACGTGCGGGACCGCGTGCTCGACGGTCTGGAGCGCGCGCGCTTCGACGACGGGAACCCGCACCTGCGCGAGGGGTACCTCTACGGGATGGTCGTCCAGCACGAGCACATGCACGACGAGACGATCCTGGCGGCGCTCCAACTGATGGAAGGCCCCGGCTATGCGGCGTTCGCTCGGCCCGCGCTCGCCGGCGGCGATCCGGCGCTCGTCGTGACGAACGAGGTTCTCGTCGACGGCGGCCCCTTCACGATGGGGACCGAGGACGAGCCGTACGCGTTCGACAACGAGCGCGCCGGCCACACCGTCGACCTGCCGCCGTACTTCATCGACGCCTTCCCGGTCACCAACGCTCAGTTCCTGGCCTTCGTCGACGACGGCGGCTACGACGACAACCGGCACTGGAGCGAGGAGGGGTGGGCCTGGCGGCTGAAGGCCGGGCTCGAACACCCGCAGTTCTGGCGGCGCGAGGGCGATCGCTCGTGGACGGTCGAGCGCTTCGGACGCCGCATTCCGCTCCGGCCGGACGAGCCTGTGCAGCACGTGTGCTGGTACGAAGCCGACGCCTACGCGCGGTGGGCGGGCAAGCGGCTGCCGACCGAAGCCGAGTGGGAGAAGGCCGCGACCTGGGACGCGATCGCCGGGCACAAGCGACGCTTCCCGTGGGGCGCCGAGGAGCCGGACGAGCATCGCGCGAACCTCGGCCAGCGCGTCTTCGGTCCCGCTCCGATCGGCTCGTTCCCGTCCGGCGCGAGCCCGTCGGGCGTCCAGCAGATGACCGGGGACGTGTGGGAGTGGACGTCGTCGGACTTCACCCCCTACCCCGACTTCGGCGCGTTCCCCTATCGCGAGTACTCCGAGGTCTTCTTCGGGCCGAAGTTCAAGGTGCTGCGCGGCGGCTCGTGGGCGACGCACCCGTCGCTCGCCCGCGCCACCTTCCGCAACTGGGACTACCCGATCCGCCGTCAGATCTTCAGCGGCTTTCGCTGCGCGCGGGACGCCTGAGCATGTGCCGGATGCTCGCCTACCTCGGCCCGGCGGTCACGCTGGAGGAGTTGCTGCTCGCGCCCGAGCACTCCCTGCTGCGGCAGTCCTGGGCGCCGCGCTACCAGACGCACGGGGTCGTGAACGCCGACGGGTTCGGCGTGGGGTGGTACGACCGGGCCCGGCGTGCGGAGCCGGCCGTCTACCGGCGCGCGCAGCCGATGTGGAGCGACCGAACGTTCGCCGGCATCGCGCCGATGATCGCCTCGGACGCGGTGTGCGCCGCCGTGCGAAGCGCCACCCCCGGGTTCCCGGTGGACGAGTCGAGCGTCGCACCGTTTGCGTCCGGACCGTGGCTCTTCGCGCACAACGGTGCCGTCGAGGGCTGGCATCACGGCGTGAACGTGGACCTGCGCGCGCAGGTCTCCCGCGCACGCGCGGCGGCGATCGAGACCGGCGTCGACTCGGAGGTGCTCTTCGCGCTCGCGCTCGACCGGCTCGACGCGGGCGAGCAGCCGGCCGAAGCGCTCGCCGCCGTGGTGGCGACGGTCAAGGGCCTCTCCGGCGGGCGGCTGACGATGCTCCTGACCGACGGGACCCGCATCGCGGCCACCGTGTACGGCGCCTCGCTCTTCACGCGAGCCGGCGACGCAACCGTCGTCGCGAGCGAGCCGTTCGACGACGACAAGGCGTGGAGGCACGTTCCCGACCTCAGCGTCGTCACGGCCGGCGCGAACGAGATCGCAGTCGACTCCCTGTAAGGAACGGACCGATGACCAGACCCAACCTCCGAACGGACGTCCACCTCGGACCGAGCGACCTCGCGCACGCCCTGCGCGCCGATGCGCGTGCGGGCCTGACCGCCGCGCCCAAGGAGCTTCCTCCCAAGTGGTTCTACGACGACCGCGGCTCGGCGCTGTTCGACGAGATCACGCGGCTGGAGGAGTACTACCCGACCCGGCGCGAGCGCGAGATCCTCGTCGCGCGCGCGGGCGAGATCGCTGCCGCGTCGGGGGCGGACACGCTGGTGGAGCTGGGCAGCGGCACGTCGGAGAAGACCCGGATGCTGCTCGACGCGGTGCGCGCGACCGGCCGGCTGCGCCGTTTCATCCCCTTCGACATCAGCGAGGCCACGCTGCTGTCCACGGCGGGCGCGATCCTCGACGAGTATCCCGGGATCGAGGTCCACGCCATCGTCGGCGACTTCGAGCATCACCTCGGCACGATCCCGCCCGAGGGACGCCAGCTCGTCGCCTTCCTCGGCGGCACGATCGGAAATCTTCGCCCGGCCGAGCGCGCCCGGTTCCTGGCTACCCTCGTCGGTCGCATGAGCCACGGCGACGCGCTCCTGCTGGGCACCGACCTGGTGAAGGACCGGGAACGGCTCGAGCGCGCCTACGACGACGACGCGGGAGTCACCGCCGAGTTCAACCGCAACGTCCTGCACGTGCTGAACCGCGAGCTGCGCGCGACCTTCGAGCCGGACCTGTTCGAGCACGTCGCGCTGTGGGACCCGCGGAACGAGTGGATCGAGATGCGGTTGCGCGCGATGAAGGAGCACACGGTCACGCTGACGGCGCTCGGCATGGAGGTCTCCTTCGCCGAAGGCGAGGAGATGCGCACGGAGATCAGCGCCAAGTTCACCCGGCAGACCGTGGAGCGCGAGCTGCGCGCAGCGGGGCTTCGGCTCGCCCGGTGGTGGACCGACCGAGCCGGCGACTTCGCGCTCTCCCTGGCCGTGCTGGACTGACGCGCGAGCCGTCCCTTCCGTTTCGCGCCGATTCGTTTGGGATTTCCGCTGCCGCGCGGGCGCGGACGGCAGGACGCGCCGGCGCGTGCGCAGAACTACACCTCATGGAACGCCGTCCGCTCGTGTGCGCGCTGCTCGCGCTGGTCGTCGCCGGCGCGCTCCCGGTTGCGTCGCGCGCCGCCACGCCGTGCGGCTCGGTGGCCATCTCGCTTCCGGCCTTCGCGCGCGGCTCGGACAACCTCGTGTCCTGGACGGTGACCGGACAGGGAAGCAGCGTCGAGATCGAGATCTCAACAACCCCGGACACGACGTCCGAGGGCGCGTTCGCCTCGACCGTTCAATCGTTCTCCGCGAGCGCGAGCGGCTCGCCGCGAGAGATCCACGGCCTCGCCGAACGCACCCATTACTTCCACGCGCGAGCGACCAAGCCCGGCGCGTGCACGCCCGGCCCGTGGTCGACCATCAAGAGCAGCACGCAGGACGCGACGCCGCCCGTCATCACGATCACGAGTCAGGAACAAACATCGGTCGGCGCCGTCTTCCTGAACGAGGACGCGACCATCGTCGGAACGGCGGCCGACGAGGCGGGCGGCGCCGCCGTGATCGCTTCGGGCGCGAAGACGGTGACGGTGACCCTTGCAAACACGACCCCGGTGCTGGGCGCCGGGACGCCGCCGGACCCGCTCACCGTTTCCGTGGCGCCGGACGGAAACTGGAGCGCCACCTTCGAGGGGATCTCCTCGGGCACCTACGTGGCCGAGGCCGCGGCGCGCGACAACGTCGGCAACGTGAGCGATCCGGCGACGCTGTCGTTCGTGCTCGTCGCGGCGTAGCGCCGCGGCTCGGCTACCCTGACGCCCGGAGGGGCGATCCGCACGTCGCCGAGGGATGACGACCGACGGTTTCCTGAGCGAGCTGGACGAGATCATCGCGCGCAACCGCGCCGAGAACCTGCTGTACACGGCGGTCGGCGAGGGCCGCGTCTCGATCGAGGTGCTGAAGCGACTCTGCAAGGAGTTCTACGTCCTCGGCGCGTGGTACACCGCGGAGTTCCCCGTGATGATCGCCAACGCGCCCGACACCGACGCCCTGTGGCTCGAATCGAGCGAGCATTACCTGCACTGGTTCCGCCTCTACGCGGGCGAGGTTGGCCTGCTGGACGACCCGAGCCACGTCGGGCTGAAGATCGAATGGGCCGAGCAGCTCGGCGTGACGGAGGTCGAGCTGCTCGGCTACGAGCCGATGCCCGAGTCGATCGGCTCGACGTTCACGACCCTGTACTTCATGCGCCGGTCCTACGAGGAGGGCCTGGCGGCGTTCGCCTACGCGGGTGAGCGAGCAGCGGGGCGCACGAACTACGCGCGCACGCTCTACGAGGGGATGCGCGACCACTACGGCATCGAGGTCCGCAACTTCTACGCCCACGCATACGACGAGTCCGAACCGGCCGGCGACCCGGCGGCGACGCTGCTGCGCGACGTCGCCGTCACCCCGGCGTCGCAGCGGCGCGTCCGGCGGGCGGTGACGCTGGTGTCGAGGGCCCGCCGGGCCCGGGTCGAGGCGATGAACCGGTGGCTAGACGAGCCGGGCGCGCTGCGCGAGCCGGCGAACTAGCTCGGTCTCGGCGCGCCGGCTTCGCGGGACATTCGTCCCAAAGCTTCCGGCAATTGGAACGGCCGGGAGGGCTGCGCGCGCCGGGCGGCGAAACACGAAACACCCATGACCGCGCGAACGACTCCCGCGGCGCTGCTGTTCACATTGCTCCTCGCCGCCGCCGTGGCTCCGGCCTCGCCGGAGCCGTCTTCCCCCGCGCCCGGCGAGCTTGCGCGGGCGCGCGAGTTGCTCGGTGCCCTCGACGGTGGACCCGTGCGGGCCCTCGCCGCCGCCCTCGACTCGCTCTCGCTCGCCGCCACCGCCCGCCCGGCCGAGCCCGTCGCGCTGCCCGGCGCGCCGCGAGCGATCCGTCGCGCGCTCGAACGCCTGGCGGGCGCGATCGCCACGGCCGAGCGCCTTCGCACGCGGGCGCTCCGCGACCTGACCGAACCGCAGCGCGCGGCGATCCTGCGCGGAGACGCCGCCGCCGTCCGGCGCGCGCCCGTCCACGAGCGCCTGCTGGCCGACGCGGCGCTGACGATCCTGGAAGCCGTCGATCGCGCGACGCCGCGCGGCGCGGTGGCGGCGGCGGCCAGCTCGTGCGGCGCCGGCGGGTCGGTCGTCTACGAGTCCGCCGACTGCTCGATCGTCGTCGGGGGCGACGGCTCGAACACCTACGACCACGCCGCGCTCGATCCAACCCTGCTGCTGGACCTCGGCGGCGACGACACCTACCTCGGCCCGGCCGCGTATGCCGAGATCGGCGTGCGCGTGCTCGTCGACGTGGACGGCGACGACACCTACCTGGACGACCAGTCGGCGGCGAGCACGGAACCGATCGCCGTCTTCCGCGTGCGCGGGCAGGGCATGGGGACGCTCGGCGTGGGCGTGCTCGCCGACCTCGCGGGCGACGACTCCTACACGATTCGCGCCCGCACGACCGCGCCGGAGCCGGGCCCGGTCTCGCAGCAAGCGCGCGCACAGGGGCAGGGATCGGCCTTCGCCGGTGCGGGCGTGCTGCTGGACGCCGCCGGCAGCGACCGCTTCACCATCGAGGCGACCACCGACGGGTCCGGCGCGTGGGCCGCGGGACAGGGCAACGCGATCGGCGGGATCGGCGCGCTGCTCGACTTCGGCGCGGATGGCGACGCCTACCAGGCCCGCGCGACCTCGCGCGAGCACCAGACGCACGCGTCGCCGACCAACGACCGCTTCGGGATCGGGCCGGGCGACGTCGAAGCGCAGGGAGCCTCCGAAGTCGGCAACGGGATCCTGGTGGAAGCCGGCGGGTCCGACACGTACCTGGCGCGAGCGGCCGGCGGCACCGGCGACGTCGTCGCGCAAGGCGGCGGCGGTGGGGGCGGCGGCCTCCTGGTGGACGGCTCGGGCGACGACTCCACCGTCGCGACCGCGATCGGCAGGACCCACGACCGCGTGACGATCGAGGACGGGACCTGCCACGAGACGCCCGTCGAGGTTCACCTGCCGGCTTCAAGGGCGCTCGCGCAGGGAGGCGCGATCCTCGGCACCGCGACGCTCGTCGACGGCGGGGGCAACGACGTCCGCCGGATCGAGGCGTCGAGCGCCGCACTGGCATCCTCCACGACGACCAACCAGCAGTGCCCCGGCGGATCCAATGCCGCCATCGCCGTCGCGGCCGCGGCGGGGACGCTTGCGTACGGCCAGGGAGGCGCGTCGTTCGGCGACGCCGCGCTCGTCGACGTCGGCGGCGACGACGTGTACGCGATGAGCAGCGTCACGACGGCGACGGCTGCGGCGACGAACCGCAGCTCCGGCCCCGAAAAGGCGACGGCGACGGCAGGCCCGAGCAGGACCCTCGGCCAGGGCGCCGTCGAGCAGACGGCGCGCGGCGTGCTCGCCGACACGGGCGGCGACGATTCCTACGCGAGCACGGCCGTCACGACGACGGTCGAGACGACGTCGCAGGGGACCGCCACGACGGACGGCGCCGTGCAGGAATGGGTCCAGGGATGGGCCAACAGCATCGCGGGTCTCGGCCTGCTGTTCGACGGCGACGGCGCAGACTCCTACACGGCCCCCGCGGCCGGAAACGACCGGTGCTGGTCCGAGGGCGGCTACGGCCGCGGCTGGGACCGCGGCTTCTCGACGACGCTCTGCCTCTAACCCCTATCCTGCTCTCCGACCGGGATCTTGACGCACCCCGACGGAGGGTCAGGGCATGAACGCGATCGTCCTCGTTGCTCCACCGCACAATCCCGACCTGGCAGGGCCGTTCTTCTCGCACCTGCTCGGCGAGGGCTGGGACGTCCACGGCTACGGCGACCAGGCCGCCGTCCCCGACGACGTCGCGGCGGAGGCCGACGTGCTCATCGCCGCGCTCGCGCCGGTCGACGGCACCCTGGTCAAGCGGTGCCCGAAGCTCAGGTTGATCCAAGTGCCGGGGCACGGCTTCGATCACGTGGACCTGGAGGCGGCCAACGCGGCCGGCGTGCCGGTGGCGACCATCGCGTCCAGCGGCGCCGAGGCGCACACCGTGGCCGAGTGGACGATCCTGATCGCCGGCGCCGCCTCCCGCAAGCTCGTCCCGGGGCACACCGCGCTCGCCGAGGGGCGCTTCGTCAACGTAGAGCTGATGCAGTCCGGCATCTTCGAGCTTGCCGGTAAGACCATCGGCATCGTCGGCTTCGGACGTATCGGCCGGGAGGTCGCGAAACGCGCCCGCGCCTTCGACATGCGCGTGCTCTACCACGACCCCTCCCCGCCGCCGCCCGAGGTCGAGCGGCAGCTCGGGGCGACGGCCGTGCCCTTCGACGAGCTGCTGCGCGCGGCCGACGTCGTCACGCTCCACGTCCCCGCCTCCGGATCGACCGCCGCGTTGATCGGCGCCGAGCAGTTCGCCTTGATGAAGCACGAGGCGATCCTGGTGAACACCTCGCGCGGCCCGGTCGTCGATCACGACGCGCTCGTCGAGGCGCTGCGCACGAACCGGATCCGTGCGGCGGCGATCGACGTCTTCGATCCCGAACCGCCGCCGCCCGACGACCCGCTCCTTCGCCTGCCCAACGTTGTGCTCTCGCCGCACATGGCCGGCGTCACCGCCGAGTCGCTGCTGCGCATCCTGCAAGCCGCGGCCGAGAACTGCCGCCGCTGGGCCGCCGGCGAGGAGCCGACGGACGTCGTCGGCGCCGGCGGCCACCACTAGCCGAGCCGATGCGCACCGGCGCGGACGCGATCGCCGAGACGCTCTCGGCGCACGACGTCCCGGTCGTCTTCACGCTGTGCGGCGACCACACGAACCCGCTGCTCGACGCGATCGATCGCGCCGGCATCCGCATCGTGGACACGCGGGACGAGCGGGGCGCCGCGTGGATGGCCGCGGGATGGGCCTACGCGACCGCGCGCACCGGCGTCGTGATCACGTCCAACACTCCGGCACTCCTCAACGCGGCCACGGGCCTCGCGGACGCCGACGCCTGCGGCATCCCCGTGCTCTGCCTGACCGGCGGCGTCGCGCAGGCCGACCGCGGCGCCGGTCACCCCGGTGAGGCCGACCAGGCGGCGATCGCCGCGCCGTGGTCGCGCTGGACGGGGACGGCTCGCTCGGCGGAGGAAGCGGCCGGCCGCACCGCGCGAGCCTTCGCCGCGACGCGCGAGCGCCGCCCCGGCGTCGCGGTGCTCGATCTGCCGCTCGACGTTCAGCACGGCCGCGCCGACGTCCCTGTCGCTCCCCCCATCCGGCCGGCCCGGCCCGGTCCCTCTCCGGCCGAACTCGAGACCCTCGTCGACGCCCTCGACCGAGCCGAGCGCCCGGTGCTCCTCGCCGGCTCTCGCGCATGGTTCTCCGGCGCGAGCGCCGGCCTCCGAAGCCTGATCGAGCGCGCCGCCCTTCCCACCTTCACGACGCGCGCCGCCCGCGGCCTGATCCCCGACTCGCACGAGCACGCGCTCGGATTTCCTTCGCTGCTCGGCGAGCCGGCGCAGATCGCCTTCGGCGAGGCGGACCTCGCGCTCGTCGTCGGCGCCGACCTCGACCTGATGGTGGCCGGCGGCGCGTTCCACGACGGCTGCACCCTCGTGCGCGTCGACTCGGACCCGGGAGCGTTCGCGCTCGGCCGCAAGGCGGACGTGGCGATCGAAGGGAACGAGGCCGCGGTGGTGGGGGAGGTGTCGGCGCGCGCGCGAGCGCGCGCGCCGACGGACTGGAACGTTCGTCTGCGCGCCGCGCGGGACGCGCGGCGCGCGACCCTCGCCCCCCGCGCCACGATCCGCTCGACGCCGATGCACCCCGGGCGGCTCGTGGCCGAAGTCGCCGCTCTGCTCCCCGACGACGCGATGGTGTGCGTCGACGCGGGCGAGCTGGCGCTGTGGGCGCTCGACGCGATTCCCGCGATGCGGGAAGCCTCGATGCACGTCTCCAGCTCGTCGCGGCTCGGCGCTCTCGGCATGGGGCTCCCCTTCGCAATCGGCATGAAAGCGGCGTTCCCGGACCGGCCGGCGGTGGTCCTGGCCGGGGACGGCTCGTTCGGCTTCACCGCGATGGAGCTGGAGACCTCGGCGCGGCACGGCCTCCCGGTCGCCGTCGTCGTCGGCAACGACGCCGGCTGGGGCATCGTGCGCCACCTCCAGCGGGCGCACTACGGCAGGTCGCTTGCCAGCGACCTGCCTCCCACCCCCTACGAGCTGCTGGCCGAGATGGCCGGGGGGGTCGGCGACGCCGTTCGAACGCCCCAGCAGCTCGTCATCGCGCTCACCAACGCCATCGTCGCCGGCGTGCCGAGCGTCATCAACGTTCACGTCGATCCGGACGTCACGCACGAGGCGATCCCGCTCGTGGCGGCGATGTTCGCGCCGCGCGAGGATCCCGGGGCCTAGCGCCCGAACCCTGCGTGCCGGGCGCGCTCGCGCACGAGCAGGACGTGGTGGATCTGGTAGTAGGGAAGCACGACCGAGCGCACGGACGACTCGTCGTCCATGTCCCGGACGTCGATCTGGACCCAGGCGTCGCCGGTCTCGACGACGCGGTCGAGGATGTAGGCGCGGCCGCCGTTCAGGTTCAATTCGGCCCGCACGCCGTCGGCGATCCCCGCACGCTCGGCAAACGCCGTCTTTCGCTGCTCGAAGGTTTCGAAGAAGGTCTTGTCCATGGCGCCGAAGCGTGCCACCCCGCTCCCCCCGCCGCAAGCCTGAGCCCGCGTGGCAGTGACTGCTCCGGGCACTTCCCCTGGCCCCCGCAGAGATTCCCCCTCCTCGCCGGCCAGGTTCACGTTTTCCTTGCCGCTGGCCGACGTGGCGAGTATCATCTTCTCGCTGGCGCTTAGGCGCTGGCTTTACCTGGGGCCCCTCTGCGGGGCCCTTTTACTTGGCCCTTTGATTGAGGGAGGACCATGGACCGATTCGGGATCTTCGTGGATGCCGGGTACCTCTTCGCGGCCTCCGGGGAACTCTGTTTCAAGGTAACCGACCGAAACAAGCTTGCGGTCGACGTTCGTTCGGTCGCATCGGCGCTCGTCGCCATTGGCGTCCACAGCGGGCTCACGTATTCACCTCGTCGAACGAGGCGGGTCTCTGTGCGGGAGCGGCGCCCGGCCTGGGAAACGGACGAACCTGACGAACCCGCGCGTGTAACCGAACTGTAACCGGCTGCCCGTGGTGGCCGTCACATGCGCCACCTACAATCGGGCATCCGAGCGAACACCTCGGACGGGAGAGAGGGCCCGACATGATCGACCAGATCGATGGAATCGGTGTACCCGGAACGCCCGCAATGAGGATTCCCGAAGACCAGGAGCGACTCTTCGCGGCGGCAGTCCGCGAGTCCGTCCGGCGTCAGACGGAATCGATGCTCAAGCACCGCGGTGTGCGCATGTCGGCGGATGCCGTGCGTTGCCCCCGGTGCGGCGAGCGCTTGATCATGCTTGACGAACCCTCGACGTTCGTGCTCGGATCGGACAACGAGCGCCTGTGCACGGCCTGCGGCGCCGAGCGCGACTTCTTCACGATGGTCCGTCCTCAGACCGACATCGGCGGCGAGGGCGGCTAGCCTTCCACTCACACACAGAAACGGGTCCGGCTCCGCCGGGCCCGTTTCAAGGTTTCCGGGGCCGTCAGCTCGGGGTAAGCGAGCCGAGCTGGTACTCGAAGTAGAACGAGCCCTGCGGCGAGCGCACGTCCTGCTCGAACCGCACGACGAGCCTCTCCTTCGGGACGAACCATTGCAGGAGCGTCGAGGAGGACCCTTCCTGCTCGCCGGGCGCGTAGGTCTCGACAACGAAGGCATCGGCCTGGACCCCTCCGATGTCGATCTTCTCGGTGCGAAGGACTCGGCTGAACTGCCGGGTCTTTCCTTCGCTCCCCTTGCAGCCGACCTCCTGGTCCCACTTCGCCTCGACCTCCAGCGGCATCTTCAGCCATTGGATCGGCGGCTTGAAGGCATCGCAGCTCGGGATGCCGAGCGACCCGCTCGTCTTCTGGCTCAGCAGCAGCAGCTCCAGATCGGTGAACAGGTAGGTGAACTCGACCGAGCCGTCCTCGCCGAAGTCCCAAACCTGCAATTGCCGGCGACCTCCGGTGGCCGCCGTCGACTTCTCGATCACGTAGTCGAACTCGAACTCATCCGTTCCGGTCCCGAACTCGACCAGGCCGGCGGCCGCGTACGTGCCCTCCACCGGGGGCACGGCGAGCGTCGTGGCGAGTGGGTTGCCCGGCGGACCCGCCTCACGGACCGGGCGCGGCGCGACGGCGCCGGCTTCGGGCGCGGTCGGCTGCGCCTCGGGGTCGATGATGCGGACGGCTCCGACCTTGGGGAGCTTCCTGGCTTCCTTCTCGCTCAGCATGAGCGCGGCGGGCTTGGGGCTCTCTCCCTCCGCGAGGTAGGAGATCGCCGTGCCGCCACACGCCGTGAGCAGAACGGCGCTCGCGACGAACAGCGCCCAGCCCCGCACCGACGTGGTGGTCCCGGTCACGCGTTCCTCCCGCTCCTCGATCGAGCGATCAGCGCTCGGGTGATCGCCCCGGGCAGCGCGTCCTCCAGCGATTCCCATGGGATGACGTGGTGCCCCGCTTCCTGGTCGTCGCCTCCCACAACGAGGATCGCGACCTCGGGTCGCGTCTCCCGAAGGCGAGCCGAGAACGCCGCCGCATCCGGACGCGACCCGTCCACGATAACGACATCCATCGTGGTCTGCTCGCCCAGGATCTCCTCCGCGCCGGTGGCGAGCAGGATGACCTGGGCGTCGGGCCCGGCCGCGCGCCGAAGGCGCGCGGCCTGATCGGTCGTGGCGGCGAGGATCGCGACCCAGATTGCCCGGCACATGCTCAGTCGTACCTCGAGGCCTGCATCTGGAACAGCTCGGCGTAGCGCTCGCCGCGCGCGATCAGCTCCTCGTGCGAGCCAAGCTCCTCGATCGCGCCCTCGTGCAGCACGACGATCAGGCTCGCCATGCGCACGGTCGAGAACCGGTGCGACACCAGCACCGTGATCGGGGCGTCCTCCGAGCCGGCGCGGCCGGCGAGGTCGCCGAAGCGCTCGAAGACCTCGTGCTCGGCTCGTGCGTCCAGGCTCGCCGTCGGCTCGTCCAGCACGATCAGCGCCGGAGTCGTGCGCATCGACCCGCGCGCGATCGCGAGCCGCTGCCACTCCCCTTCGCTCAAGTCGGTGCCTCCTTCGAACTGCCGGCCGAGCTGCGACTCGAGCTGCTGCGGCAGCTTGTCGATGACGCGGCTCGCGCCGGCGAACCCGACCGCGGTCTGCACGCGGCTCGCGTCGTCGATCGCCGGCAGGTCGCCGACGCCGACCGCCTCGCGTGCGATGAACTCGAAGCGCACGAAGTCCTGGAACGCCGAGGCCATCCCGGCCCGCCACTGCTCGAGATCCATCTCGCGCAGGTCCACGCCGTCGATCGTGATGCGCCCCTCGGACGGGTCGTAGAAGCGCGAGAGCAGCTTCACGATGCTCGACTTCCCGGCGCCGTTCTCGCCGACGAGCGCGATGGTCGATCGAGCCGGGAGGAACAGGTTGATGTCCCGCAGCACGATCTTGTCGGTCCCGGGATAGCGGAACGTGACGCCTTCGAACGTGATGCCGTGGCGAATGCGCGCGGGCGCCGGGAGCGCTTCGCCGTCCGCGCGCACGACGACCTCGGGTTGGTAGCGCAGCAGCCACAGGTACTTGTCGCCCATGAACGCCATCTCGGCAAGGCCCGCCATCAGCTCGGCGGCCATCTCGACTTGCCCGAGCGCCAGGCGCGCGACCTGCACGCCGAGCGCGACGTCGCCGGGCGTCGCCCGTCCGCGCAGCGCGAGCCAGCCGATGAACGCGATCGCCGCGGTGAGCGCGACGCCGTAGACCACGCCGCCGACGGTCGAGCGAGACGCTTGTTTCATGCGCGCGCGGAACATGCGGCGCACGTAGGCGTCGCTCGCCGCACGGTGCTCGGCGAGCACGTGGTCACGCAAGCCGAACAGGCGGATCTCCTTTGCGCCGGTCGGATGGACGCTCAGCTTCAGGAAGTGATCGGCGCGGCGCTGGTCGGGCGCGGCCTCGTCGAACAGCGACCAGTGCTTGAGGAACGACCGGTACTGGATGTAGGCGCTCGGGACCATGACGAACGGGAGCAAGGACAGCAGCGGATGGATCGTCCACAGAAGCGCGAGCGCCGAGAGCATGCCGAAGACGACGAAGGCGACCGCGCCCATCTGTTGGAGCAACTGCGCGGGGATCCACTGCCGCTCGCGCACCTGCTTCATGCGGTCGGCGAACTCGCTGCGCTCCAGGTGATCGAGACCGGGCGCGCCGGCCGCGACCGTCATCAAGCGCTGGTCCACCTCGTGGCCGATCCGGTCGGCCATGTCCACCTGCAAGAGCTGGAGCCAGTCGTTGAACAGCGTCTGCGCGCCGAGCACCGCCAGGAAGAGCACGCCGAACAGGATCGCGGTCGCGCGGTGGCCGTCCGCGATGCCGTCGACGACGCCGCGGCTCACCCACGCGCCCGCCGCCCCGGCCACGCCGAGCGCCACCATCAGCGAGAGCATCATCGTGGCTTTCGTCCGCGTGGCGCTCCAGGCCATCTCGAAGATGACGCCGTAGACACGGCCGATCTTCGGCAGCACGGTCTTCAACGTGCGGGGCTGGCGCTTCTGCTCGTCGCTCATTCCAGCACCCCGGTCGTCTGGTAGTGCTCGGCCTGCAGGCTGTACAGGCCGGCATAGCCGCCGCCGTTCGCCATCAGCTCGGCGTGCGAGCCGTCCTCCACGACCCTGCCGCCGTCCAGGAAAACGATCCGCTCGGCCATGCGCACGGTCGAGAAGCGGTGCGAGACCAGCAGCGTCGTGCGGCCCTCGCGCAGCTCGGCGAAGTGCTCGTACAGCTCGTGCTCGAGGCGCACGTCCAGCGACGCGGTCGGCTCGTCGAGGATCAGCACGTCGGCGTCGTGGCCGAGCTGCGCCATGATCGCGCGGGCGAGCGCGATGCGCTGCCACTGCCCGCCGGACAGGTCGACGCCCTTGAACTCGCGCGCGAGCGGCGTTTCCCAGCCCTGCGGCATCGCCTCGATCTCGGCCAGCACGCCGACGCGGCGCGCCGCCTCGGCCACGAGCGCGTCCTCGCCGCGCCGCTCGACCGAGCCGAACCCGATGTTGTCGCGCGCGCTCAGCTCGTAGCGAGTGAAGTCCTGGAAGATGCACGAGAGACGGCGCCGGTAGCCGGCGATGTCGAGGTCGCGGATGTCGACGCCGTCGACCGTGACGCGGCCCTCGGTCGGGTCGTAGAAGCGACACAGCAGCTTGATGAGCGTCGTCTTGCCCGCGCCGTTCTCGCCGACGAGCGCAACCGACTGCCCGGACGCGATGTGCAGGTCGAGCCCGTCGAGGATCCAGCGCTCGGTCCCCGGGTAGCGGAAGCGCACGCCCTCGAACCGGATGCCGCTCGGTGTCAGGCCGTGCGCGCTGCGCGTGCCGGCGACCTCCATGCGCGGATCCTTCTTGGCGATGTCGAACAGCCGCAGCACCTGCGGCAGCATGTAGTTCATGCGCCGGACCCAGGCGGCGCTGGTGAACGCGGCCGACACGGCTTGCGCGGCCCCGGACGCGGCGACCGAGGTCGCGAAGAACAGACCTGCGCGCGCGCCCGCGGGCCCGGCTCCGTTCAGCGCGCGCTGCAGCATCGCGACGTAGACCCACACCAGTCCCCCGACCATCACGGCGTGCAGCGCCATCACCACGACGCCGCCGATCCGGCGCTTGCGCCAGGTCTCGCGGTAGCCGGCCAGCCAGTGGCGGTCCTGCCGCCCGATCGTCCAGTCCTTCAGCGAGAACAGGCGAAGCTCCTTCGCGGGCGCGAGGTCGATGGCCAGCGTGCGGTAGTAAGACGCGCGGCGGATGTCGGGGGTGTCCTGCCACAACGCCATGCCCGCAGTCTTGACCGCTCGGAAGGCGGCGACGCCCGCGGGAATCGAGGTGCCGAGCACGACCGCGGCCACCCAGCCCGCGAACTGGGCGGCGACGATCGTCATCGTGATGGCCGTGACGGCGCTCTGGACGATGTTGCCGACGACGAACATCTGGTGCGTCGGCGCCCACTCCATCCAGGAGTGCACCTCAAGCTTGTCGCGGAAGTTCGGGTCCTCGAAGTGCGCGACGCCCGGCGTCGCGGTCACGCCGGCCATCACGCGCCGCGCGAGCAGCGCCTGGTAGGAGCGCCCGAGCGCGAACTGGAACGCGCCCTTGATGGGCTTGAACACCTGGCTCAACGTGACCGCGAGGGCGATGGCGATGATCGCGTTGCGCGCTTCGGCGTAGGCAGCCGAGTTCGAGCCCTCGGCGACCGCCGTCTGAACCACCGCGATGAACCGCCCCGTCCGGTCGATGATCAGCGCGGGGATGACCCCTTCCAGGATCGTGCCGGTGAACATCGCGGTCCCGAACAGCGGGTTCGAGCGCATCGCAAGCCCGAACACGCGGAGGTTTGCCCACAGCTCCTCGCGCCAGCCGACTTCTTTCTTCGCGCCGTTCGTTTCGGCCATGCCCGTCGCTCTCGTCGTTGGGATCGTGGCACGTGAGCAGGACCCGGATGCGGCACAGGAGGCGGGCCGTCACGGCGAACGTAGCTTCTCTCAGGCCCATCGCAACGGTCAAATCGCTTCGCGCGCGGTCCGGCCCGGACGCCCCGGGATCGAGTGGCCTAGAATCGCCTGCCTATGGAGGCGGGCGTGCGCGAGTACGGGCTCTACGTCGACGGCGAATGGGTCGAGGCCTCGACCAAGGAGTTGATCGAGTCGATCGACCCCTCCAACGGGGAGGTCGTCGCACGGGCGCATCGTGCGGGCACGCGCGACGCGCGCCGCGCGATCGAGGCGGCGCGCGGCGCGTTCGAGCGGTCGGGCTGGCCCGAGCGCTCGCCCGAGGAACGCCGCGAGCTGCTGATCGCGGTGCTCGACTCGCTGTCCGAGCGACTGACCGAGCTGGCGGAGCTGGAGGCGCGCGACACCGGCCTCACGATCCGCGCCGCGACCGCGATGGTCGGCGCCGGCATTCAGCAGGCGCGAGAGCTGGTCGACATCGCCGCCAAGATCGAGGTGGAGGAGCCGCTGCCGCCCAGCGGCGTCTCCCAGACCGCGGACAGCCGCCTCGTCCGCTCGCCCTACGGCGTGGTCTCGGCGATCACGCCGTTCAACGCGCCCTTCGTCCTGTCGGCGTGGAAGGTCTTCCCCGCGCTCGCGATGGGCAACACCGTCGTCCACAAGCCTTCGCCGCTGACGCCGGCGACCGCGTGCGAGGTCGCCGCCGCCTTCGACGCGGCGGGGTGCCCGCCGGGGGTGTTCAACGTGCTGCCGGGCGGCGGCGCCGACGTCGGCGAGGAGATGGTGTCGAACCCGTTCGTGGACCGCGTGGCGTTCACCGGCTCGACCGAGGTGGGGCGGCGAATCGCGGCGCTCGCCGCGCGCACGGTGAAGCCCGTTTCGCTGGAGCTGGGGGGCAAGAGCGCGAACCTGATCCTGGACGACGCGGACCTGGACGTCGCGATCCCCGGCGCGTTGTGGGCCGTGTACCTGCACCAGGGGCAGACGTGCCAGGCGGGCACGCGCCTGTTCGTCCCCGAGCGGATGCTCGAGGAGGTCGTCGACCGGCTCGTCCAGACGGCCGCGCAACTGCGGGTCGGACCGACGCTGTCGTGGGACACCGACCTCGGTCCGATCGCCTCGCGCCCGCAGCTCGAACGCGTCGAGCGGTACGTGGGCATCGGACGCAAGGAGGGAGCGGTCCTGGCGTGCGGGGGACACCGGCTGGCCGACGAGGGGTTGCAGAACGGCTACTACTACGCCCCGACCATCTTCACCGGGGTCGGGCCGCGGTCGCGCCTCGCGCAGGAAGAGGTCTTCGGCCCGGTGCTCGGCGTGGTCTCCTACCGCGAGGAGGACGAGGCGGTGGCGATGGCCAACGACACGATCTTCGGCCTCGCCGCGGCGGTGTGGGGAACGAACCTCGCGCGCGCGAGCGCGATCGCGCGGCGCCTGTCGGCCGGCACGGTGTGGGTCAACGACTACCACATGCTCTACGCGGCGGCGCCCTACGGCGGCTGGCGGCAGTCGGGGCTCGGTCAGGAGCTGGGACCGGCCGGCTGCCTCGCCTACGCGCGCGCCAAGCACCTCTGGGTCGAGCGGCCGGGCACGCTGCGCGCGCGCGCCTGGACCCCGATCATCGGTCTGGATCGCGTCTTCGGCGTCGACTACGGCGAGGATCCGCCGAACTGAGGAACCGCTACCCGGCGCCTTCGAGCACGGCGCGAACGGAGTCGATCGCAGCCTTCACGGCGGGGTCCCCACTGTAGGGGACGGCCGCGTTCGCCAGGGACTCCGCGGCCCGCGCGAGCGCCTTGCGCTCCCCGAGCAACGCGAGCATGTCGGCGCGCGCACGGGGGGCCGGGACGGGTCCGAGGCGTCGCTCGTAATAACGGCGGATCACGGCGGCATCGCCGGGACGCGCGCGGGTGGCTGCCTTGCTCATCGGTTCGCTCCTTGAGTCGGTCGGGCGAAACTGTACCGGAGCAACCGCGCGCCGCCGAACCCGCGATTCGCAGCCCCCGCGGCTCCCCGGTAGCGTCGGCGGCGATGCCGCGGTTGTGCTTGATGCAGGTTCACGCGCACCCCGACGACGAGGCGTCGAAGGGGGCGGCGACCGCCGCCCGCTACGCGGCCGAGGGCGTGCGGACCGTGCTCGTCACCTGCACCGGGGGCGAGGCGGGCGAGATCCTGAATCCCGCGGCCGACACGCCCGAAGCGCGAGCCGATCTCCCGGCCGTCCGCCGCGCCGAGCTGGACGAAAGCGCGGCGATCCTGGGGTACGCGGCCGTGCGCCTGCTCGGCTACCGCGACTCCGGCATGCCCGGCACCGAGGCCAACGCCCACCCGGCCGCGTTCGCGAACGCGCCCCTGGAGGAGGCGGTCGGCAGGCTCGTCGAAGTCGTCCGCGCCGAGCGGCCGCACGTGATCCTCTGCTACAGCGACGACCAGTCGCGCTACCCGCACCCCGATCACCTGCGCGCGCACGACGTCGCGGTGGCGGCCTTCGACGCGGCCGCCGACGCCGCTCGCTTCCCCGGCGAACCCTGGCAGCCGCTGAAGCTGTACTACATGGGGCGTGCGTTGCGCGTGATGCAGGCCTACCACGAGGCGATCCTGGCTGGGGGCGAGCCGAGCCCGCTGGAGCCGTTCCTCGGCGGCGTGGGCGACGACGATCGCTTCACCACCGCCGTCGACGTGGCCGAGCACATGGCTGCGCGGGACCGGGCGCTGCTCGCGCACCGCACCCAGGTCGCCCCGGACTCGGCCTGGTTCGCGCTTCCCCTGGAGGAGCGCATCCGCATCGCGCCCACCGAGCAATTCATCCGCGCCCGCAGCCTCGTGGAGGTCCCGGGCGGGATCGAACGGGACCTGTTCACGGGCATCCGCTGACCGCGGCGCGCCCGATTCCTCCCAGGATTCAACGTCTCGACGCCTTTCGCCGATAGTCACTTCGGAGGGGTCAGAGGGGGCCCGGCACTCTGGGAGGCGTGGTCATGTCCGGTCCGGTCCGACTCGGGCGAGCATCGGCGCTCGCCCTCGCGCTCGTGGCCTTCACCGCGCTGCCCGCCGGCGCCGCCGAGGTGCACGCGGAGATCGACGCCGGCGCCGACGACGTCACCATCGAGCGCGGCTCGACCGGAACGCTCGCGATCGCCGTCACCGCGTCGGGCGACCTCAGTTGCTTCTCCACGCCCGCGCGGCCGAGCACCGCGAGGTTCAAGCTCAATTACGTCGTGACCGACGCCGGGACCGTCGCGAGCGGCGGCGTCGCGTCGCAGCTCCTGTCCTTCTGGGCCACCGGCGACTGCACGGTGACCTGGAGCGGTGCGCCCGATCCGCAGACCGTCTCGATATCGATCGCGGTCGACCCCGCCGCCCCCTCCGGGACCTACGCCCTCGCGCTGACGCCGACGCTCAGCTCCCCCGCTTCGCCGGGGCTCACCGACGCCGAGCCGACCGTCGTGACGATCGCGGTGCCCGGCGGCGATGCGGCACCGCCGAGCGTCTCCTGCGGACCGCCCGTCGGGAACGCCGGCGCGAACGGGTGGTTTACGAGCGCAGTCCGCCACGAGTGCAGCGCTTCGGACGACGTCGGTCTCGCGGACCCGTCGGACGCCTCGTTCACGCTCGCCACGGCCGGCGAGGGCGCCGTCATGACCGGCGCGCGCGCGGTGTCCGACCTGGCCGGGAACACCGTGGATGCGGGTCCGTTCGGACCCTACGCGGTGGACGCGTCCAACCCGACCGTGACCTTCGGCCGGCAGGTGGAGGGCGGTTCGGTCACGGTCGGGTCGGACGTCACCATCGAGTACGCCTGCTGGGACGCGGTGTCGGGCATCGCCACGTGCGCCGGGTCGCAGCCGAGCGGCTCGGCTCTGGATACCTCGACCGCGGGCGAGCGCGCCGTGACGGTCACGGCGACCGACGTCGCCGGCCGATCGACGACGGAGACGTTGAGGGTCGCCGTCGTCTACCAAACCGATGGGCCCACCGTCGCATCGGGTCCGGCCCACCCGAAGGCGGGAAGCACCGTTCAGCTGTCATGGAGCCTCGGCGGCGTGGGCGACACCGCTACGATGACGGCGGCGACGACGGCATCGTGCGACGGGGGCCCGTCCTCTCCATTGGAGTCGCCCGGCAAGTCGGGACTGACCTACGACCAGCAGAGCGACACGTACAAGCTCCTGTGGCAGACCTCCAAGGGCATGGCCGGATCGTGCGTGCGCGTGGCGCTCTCCCTCGACGACGGGACGACGCAGACGCTGGACGTCTGGTTCGCGTGAGCCGTGCGCCGGCTCAGCGGTAGCGGTAGGTGATCCTGCCGCGGGTCAGGTCGTAGGGGGACAGCTCGACCTTGACCTTGTCGCCGGGCACGAGCCGGATGTAGTGCTTGCGCATCTTCCCTGAGATGTGCCCGAGCACGATCGGGCCGTTTTCGAGCTGCACGCGGAACATCACGTTCGGCAGCGCCTCGGTCACGACGCCGTCGATCTCGATGGCCTGCTCCTTCTCCGGCCCGGTGCGCGCCATCTGCTTCTCTTTCTGCGCGGCGCGAGACGCCGCCCGGCGAGCGCGCGACCCGGCCCGCGACCCGCCGGTCGTGGTCTTTCTCGCTCCGGGGCGCGGCGGCCGTCCGGCTCGTGGTTTGGCCAACGATCATTCCCTTCTCGTGCGTGCGCAACAGCCTAACGGATTCGCCCGCGCCGTCGAAGAGCGGTCTCGCGGTTAGTGTTTGCGCGTGCTCCCCGAGGACCTTCGAACCGCCTACAGCCGCGCCGGCGCCTGGGGTGGCGAGACCCTGCCGCAGCGCCTCGCTTCCGTCGTCGCGCGCGAGCGAGATCGCGTCGCAATCGTCGACGGCTCGGCCGCGATCACGTTCGAGCATCTGGGCGGGCTCGTCGAGCGCGCGGCGGCCTTCCTGGAGGCTGCCGGCGTCCGGCCCGGCGAGACCGTGACCTGGCAGCTCCCCGGCTGGTGGGAGGCGGCGGTCGTCCATCACGCGATCCTTCGGCTCGGCGCCGTGCCCAACCCGGTACTGCCCACGATCGGCGAGGCCGGGCTGCGGGCGGTGCTCACGCAGGTGCGTCCGCGCTGCTTGATCGCGCCGGCGACTTTCCGCGGCGCCGACCTCGGCGACCGGGCGCGCGCGCTTGCGGCCGAGCACGACGTCCCGCTCGTCCTCACCACGCGGGGCGGCACCCTGGACCCCGCGTTCGCTCGCCCGGCCGCGCCCGGCGCGCCGGTGCCGTCCGACCCGAGCGCCATCGCGCTGATCCTGATGACGAGCGGCACGACCGGCGCGCCGAAGGGGGTCCTGCACACCCACGACGGGCTGCTGTGCGAGGTGGACTCGTTTCCCGTCATCCACGGCCTGACGACCGCCGACCGGTACCTCGGCGGAGCGCCCGTCACCCACATCGCCGGCCTGGCCTACGGGCTCCTTGCGCCGGCGGCGCTCGGCACGAGCACGGTGCTGCTGGAGCGATGGGACCCCCGCGCCGCGATCGTCGCGATCGTCGAGGCCGGGGCGACGTTCCAGACCGGACCGCCGACGCTTCTGCAGACGCTCGCCGAGGCGCGCGGACGCGCCGACACCTCGGGGTTCCGCCTGTTCTCGACCGGCGGCGCCCGCATCGACGCGGCCGCCGTTGCCGAAGCGGGGCGCGCGCTCGGCTGCGTTGTCAAGCGCGCGTACGGCTCGACCGAGATCCCGACGCTGACGGCGAGCGCGCTCGACGACGACGAGGAGACGCGCCTTCGCACCGACGGCCGGCCGATCGGCCTCGGAGAGGTGCGGATCGTCGGCGCGAACGGCGAGGCCCTCACGGCCGGCGACGAGGGCGAGATCTGGGGCCGCGCCCCCGAGATGCTCTTCGCGTACGCGCCCGAGGACGCCGCGCCCTTCGCCGCCGACGGGTGGTTCCGAACGGGCGACCTCGGCGTGCTGGACGGCTCGGGCCGGCTTCGCGTGACCGGGCGGATCAAGGACGTCATCATTCGCGGAGGCGAGAACGTCAGCGCGCAGGCGCTCGAGCTGCTCCTCGGCGAGCACCCCTTGGTCGACGCGGTGGCGGTGATCGGCGTGCGCGACGATCGCTTGGGCGAGCGCGTCTGCGCGTGCGTCGTGACGCGCGACGCGCGTCTGACGCTGGCGGACCTCACGACGTTCCTGGCCGCCCGCGGCGCCGCGAAGCACACCTGGCCCGAGCGCCTCGAGCTGCTCCCCTCGCTCCCCCGCACCGAGTCCGGCAAGGTCCGCAAGGACGAGCTTCGCGCCCGCTTCGCAACCGCCTCGTAGACTGCGCGCGTGGATCCCAAGACACTCAACGCGCTCGTTCACGATCGTGAGGCGGCGTTCTACGACGACCGCTTCCTGATCGACTACGACGGCCGCATCGGACGCGAGGTTTCGCGCGACCTGCGCAGGCTGACCGGCGAGACGCTGCGCGTGAAACGAGCGCTCGACCTTGCGTGCGGGACGGGCTACGCGGCGATCGGGCTCGCGATCGCGGAGATCGCCGACGAGGTGCACGGCTGCGACCTGTCGCGCGAGATGCTGCGGCGCACGCGCGACAACGCGGCGGCGGCGGGAACCGTCGTCCGCGCGCTCGCATCCGATGCCGAGCTGCTCCCCTACCGCGACGGCTGCTTCGACCTGGTGATCGCGCGCGGGGCGCTGCACCACGTTCCCGACCCGCTCGCGGCCCTGCGCGAGATGCGGCGCGTGCTCGCGCCCGGCGGCGTCGCGGTCGTCATCGCGGAGCCGACCGCTTCGGGCGAGCGTCAGGTCGGCGCCGTCGTCGGCTCGCTCGTTCGTGTCGTGGAATCGGCGCGCCGGCTGCGCGGGAGGCAGCAGACCGCGGACGAGGCCGAGCACCGGCACTGGGAGCTGGCCTCGATCGCTGCGAACCTGCACACGTTCGCGCCCGAAGAGATCGCGACGCTCGCCGAGAAGGCGGGCTTCGAGGACATCACGGTCGGCACCGCGTCGTGGGCGTGGATCCTCGCGCTCGGCGTGAACTACTACCTGGTCGGGGAGTTCGAACGGCTCGCCCGATCCAGGACCGTCCGGCGCGCGGCGCGCGCGCTCGCCGGCGCAGGCGCCGCGTTCGATCGAGCGGTGGCGGACCGCTTCCTCCCGCCGGGCCTTCGCCACACGGTGCAAGGCGTCTTCCGATGAAGACCGAGGCGGCCACCTTCGAGTGGGAGCGCGGAGCGGTCTCGGGCGTCTGGCACCACCCCGACGGGGGCGACACCTACCTCGTGCTCGCGCACGGCGCGGGCGGGACGATGGACACTCCCTCGATGCGAGCCTTCGCCGACGGGATCGCCGAGCGCGGTCTCGGCGCCGTCCGCTTCAACTTCGGCTACGCCGAAGAGGGCAAGCGCGCGCCGAGCAAGGCGGCGATCCTCGAGTCGTGCTTCCGGTCGGTCGCGGACCGGGTCGCAGAGCGCGCGGCGACGGTCCTGCTCGGCGGGCGGTCGATGGGCGGGCGGATGGGCTCGCACCTCGCGGCGGCGGGATACCCGGCCGCCGGGCTCGTGCTCCTCGCCTATCCGCTCCACCCGCCGGGAAGGTTCGACCGGCTTCGCGACGCGCACCTGGGCGAGGTCCGCGTCCCGATGCTCTTCCTGCAGGGGACCAACGACGCCTTCGCACGGCCGGACCTGCTCGCCGCGACGATCGGGGCGCTGCCCCTGGCGACGCTGCACGCGATCGAAGGAGCCGATCACTCTCACCGCGTGAAGGGCAGGCCGCAGGCCGAGGTCGTCGGCGAGCTGGTTGCCACGACCGTCGACTGGGCGAGAAGGATCGGCGTGATCGCCTGAGCGGGCGGACGCTCAGTCGGTGAGCATCACGGTCACGTACGCCCTGCCGTCCCCGTCGCGCACGAACCCGATTCCGACCTTGCGATAGCCGTCTTCCAGGATGTTCGCCCGGTGACCGGGGCTGTTCATGAACGCCTTGTGCAGCTTCCACACGCCCGATCCCACGCCGACGTTCTCGCCGGCGACCGACCAGTTGAAGCTGCTCAGGACCGCGCCGAGTTCGCTGTGGAAGATCTCGGCCTCGGAGCGCATCTTCCTGCTGTGCTTGCGGGCCACGTCGCTGAGGCCGCCGACGATCCTCACCTTCGGCAGGCCGTGTTCGACGCGCGCGCGGTTGATCAGGCGCGCCATCTTTTTCTCGGGGGTCTTGACCAGCGCCTCGGCCGGCGGGGCCGTGGCCGCCGCGCCCGCCAGGAGCCCGGAAACTAGAAGGACGACCAGCGACAGCTTGGTCGTCCCACGGATTGCTGCAACGGTCACGCTACGTGTTTCGACCCGGCCGGCGGCTCCCTTTACCCTCCGATAACGCCCTTCCTTCGCAGGTCGGTCAGTGATTCTTCGGACATCCCCAGCAAACCGCGATAGACCTCATCGTCATGTTGGCCCAGGGCCGGCGCGCCGCGTAGGACTTTCGGAGGAGTCCGGCTCAGGCGCGGCACGGCGCCTTGCTGCAAGATCGGGCCCAGAACCGGGTCCTCGACCACGATGAGTGACGACCGCGCTCGCACCTGCTCGTCCCCGGCGATCTGGTCGATCGAGTACACACCGGACACGGGCACTTCGTGCTCGATCAAGGTCTCCTCGATCTCGGCGAGCGTGCGCTCGGCGCACCACCCGGCCACGATCGCGTTGATCGCCTCGGCGTTGGCCGCGCGATCGGCGAGCGTGCGGAAGCGGGCATCGGAAGGAAGGTCCGGCTTCTTCATCGCCGAGCACAGGCGCGGGAAGAGCGCGTCGCCCGCGGCCACGATGCAGACGTACCGCCCGTCGGCCGTGCGGTAGTTGTCCAGCGGCGCCGAGTTCGGCAGGCGGTTGCCCGCGCGCTCGCGCACCAGCCCGAGCCGGTCGTAGGCGGCCACCGTCCACTCCATCACGCGAAGGACGCTCTCGTAAAGCGACACGTCGGCGTCCTGGCCCGCCCCGGACCGGTCGCGCTCGATCAGCGCGGTCAGCACCCCGATCGCCGAGAACAGCGCGCTCAGGTAGTCGGCGATCACGACTCCCGGCCGCACGGGCGGCCCGTCGGGGAAGCCGGTGATCCCGAGCAGGCCGCCGAGCGCGATCCCGTTGCGGTCCAGGCCCGGCCGGTCCCGGTAGGGCCCGTCCTGCCCGAAGACGCTCACGCGCGCCACGACGAGCTTCGGGTTGACCGCGCGCAGCGACTCCGGCGCCAGGTTCCAGCGCTCCAGCGTCCCGGGGCGGAAGTTCTCGACGAGCACGTCCGCATGCTCGACCAGCCGGCGCAGAACGTCCTGGCCATCCGGCTTCGAAAGGTCGAGCGTGATCGATCGCTTCCCGCGTCCCTCGACCGCCCAGAACAGCGACGTGCCGTCGGCGAAGGGTCCGATCGAGCGCATGAAGTCCCCGCCGTCGGGGTGCTCGACCTTGATCACGTCGGCGCCCAGCTCGCCGAGCAGCGTGGCGCAGAACGGCGCGCCGATCCGCGTGCCGAGGTCCAGCACGCGGATGCCGTCGAGCGCTCCGCCAGTTCCCACCCGCGCGCAGCATAGCCTCGCGCCCCGCGTACACTGTCGCCCGTGTCCGAGCCCCTGAACCTGGAGGAGTTCGAGCCGATCGCGCGCGAGCGGCTCGACGCGGGCGTCTACGACTACTACGCGGGCGGCGCGGACGACGAGATCACGGTCGCAGCCAACCGCTCGGCCTTCCAGCAGATCGCCCTGCGCTACCGCGTCCTGGTCGACGTGTCGGCGATCGAGACTTCGTGCGAGGTCTTCGGGGCGCGCCTGGACTGGCCGGTGATCCTCGCGCCGACGGCCCTGCACAAGATGGCCCATCCCGACGGCGAGGCGGCGACCGCTCGCGCCGCTGCGGCGAGCGCGACGCTGCAAACCCTGTCGTCGATCTCCTCGATCGCGCTGGAGGACGTCGCCGCCGCGGCGCCGGGCGGGCGCCGGTGGTTCCAGCTCTACCACTTCGGCGACCGCGCGGTGAGCGAGGCGCTGATCCGGCGGGCGAGTGAAGCCGGCTACGAGGCGATCGTGCTCACGGTGGACGCGCCGCGGCTCGGCCGGCGCGAGCGCGACTTCCGCCACGAGGTCGTCATCCCGCCGGGCATCGACCCGGTGCACTTCACGGTCGACCCGCGCACGGTCACCGGCGAGGACCAGCCGCTCGCGACCTACATCGACCAGCCCTACCTCACCTGGGACGATCTCGCGTGGATCAGGGCCGCCTCCTCGCTCCCCGTCCTGATCAAGGGAGTGGTTCGAGCCGACGACGCCAAGCGCGCGCTCGACGCGGGCGTGGCGGGGCTCTGGGTCTCAAACCACGGCGGGCGCCAGCTCGACACCTCGATCCCGACGGCGCGCGCGCTCCCCGAAGTCGCCGAGGCGGCCGCGGGGCAGGTGCCCGTGATCGTCGACGGCGGGGTCCGGCGCGGGACCGACGTGCTCAAGGGGCTCGCGCTCGGCGCGGACCTGGTCGCGATCGGGCGGCCGCAGCTCTGGGGACTCGCGGCCGGCGGCGAGGAGGGCGTCGCCCGCGTGCTCTCGCTGCTGCGCGACGAGCTGACCCTGGCGATGGCGCTCGCCGGGTGCCGCTCGATCGCCGAAATAGGCGCCGATCTGCTCGCCTGACGCGCGAAGGTGGCCACCGCCGGAGCAGGCGGGTAGCATCGAAGCGTGAACGTCGTCAATCGTCTCGCTGCGATCGCGATCGGCCTGATCTGTCTGGGCTTCATCATGATCGGTGTCGCCTGGAACGGTGCCGCGAGCAGGGACTGCATCCAGTGTCAGTTCCCGTACGTGATTTCCGGTGGGCTCGGAGGGCTCGGGCTCATCGTCGCCGGTGCGTCGCTGCTGCTGTTCGAGGCCGGCCGCCGCATGCTCACCCGGCTCGAGCAGAAGCTCGACGCCCTCCAGCAGCCCGCCCTGCCCGCGGCCGCGCCCGCGACGAACGGAGGGGCGCCGAAGGCGACGGCCGCCAACGGCCGCGTGATCGTCGGCCGCTCGAGCTTCCACCGTCCCGATTGCCGCCTGGTCGAGGGCAAGGAGGACATGGACGCGGCCTCGCCCGACGAGGCGATCGCGCTCGGGCTCCAGCCCTGCCGGGTGTGCGACCCGCTGTCCGCCGCGGCGAAGAAGAAGTAGCGGCGAAGAGGTATCTCAGCCGAGGTAGGCGGCGCGCAGGTCGGTCGCGCGCAGTTCCTCGTCGCCGCGGCCGCTGAACACGAGCGTCCCCTTCTGCATGATCCAGGCGCGGTCGGCGAGCTTCAGCGCGCCGGCGTTCTGCTCGACCATGATCACCGTGACGCCGCGCTCCGCGATCTTCTTGATGGCGGCGAACATGTCGAGCGCGAACTTGGGCGCCAGGCCCAGCGACGCCTCGTCGATCAGCAGCAGCTCCGGGCCCGCCATCATCGCGCGCGCGACCGCGAGCATTTGCTGCTCGCCGCCCGACATCGTGCCGGCGAGCTGGTCCTTGCGCTCGTAGAGCCGTGGGAACAGCTCGAAGGCGAGGTCCAGGTTCTCGCGGTAGCGCGCCGCGTCGCGGCGGCGGACCCACGCGCCGAGTCGCAGGTTCACCTGGACGGTCAGCGCCGGGAAGACGCGCCGGCCCTCGGGCGACAGCGCGATCCCCATCGCGACGCGCGAGGACGTGTCGAGCTTGGCGATCGCGCGCTCGCGGAACGTGATCGAGCCCGACCAGGTCGGGAGCATGCCGGTTAGCGCCATCATCGTCGTCGTCTTGCCGGCGCCGTTCAGGCCGAGCATCACCCCGAACTCGCCTTCCTCGATCTCGAAGTTGATGCCGTGGAGCACCGGCAGCGCGCCGTAGCCGGTGCGAAGGTCCCGCACCTCAAGCAGCGCCATCGTCGTCCTCCGCCCCGAGGTATGCCGCGACGACCTCCGGATGCCGCTGGATCTCCTCGGGCCGCCCTTCGGCCAGCAACTGCCCGAAGTTCAGGCAGTAGACGTGGTCGCACACCCGCGCGACGAGCGGCACGTGGTGCTCGATCATCAGCACGGTGAGGTTCAGCTCGGTCCGCAGCTTCAGCAGCAGGTCGCCGAACTCGTGCGACTCGTCCGGGCTCATGCCCGAGGTCGGCTCGTCGAGCAGCAGGAACTCGGGGTCGCTCGCCAGGACGGCGGCGATCTCGGTGAGCTTCTGCAGCCCGTAGGGCAGGCGCGACACGACCTCGTCGCGATAGTCGAGCAAGCCCATGAAGTGCAGAATCTCGAGCCCGTTCTCCGCGAGCTGCTGCTCTTCGGAGAACGAGGCGAGCGACCCGAGCATCCCCGAGATCGCGCCGTAGCGGATCTTGCGGTGCTGGGCGGTGAGCATGTTGCTGAGCACGGTCGCGTTCTTCACCAGGCCGACGTTCTGGAACGTGCGACCGAGGCCCAAGCCCGTGCGCTTGTGCGTCGGCATCGACGTCACGTCGGCGCCGCGGTAGCGGATCGAGCCGCGCGTGGGCGCGTAGACCCCCATGACGCAGTTGAAGAACGTGGTCTTGCCGGCGCCGTTCGGACCGATCAGCCCGACGATCTCCCACTCGTTGACCGACAGGTTCACCGCCTCCAGCGCCTTCAGGCCCCCGAACTGGATGGAGACGTCGTCGCACTCAAGGACGGACACCGGCACCTCCCGCAGCGACGCCGTGCCCCTCGCCCTTGAGGGAGAACGGCTTTCCGATGAGCCAGTTGGTGACCGGCCTGATCTGCTGCGCGACCCCGCCGGGGTTGAGCGTCAGCGTGAGCAGCAGCAGCAAGCCGCCGATCACCGGAATCCAGTGCGTGAGCGAGTTCAGCCACAGCGGAAGGATGGCGAACGTCGCCGAGCCGATGAAGATGCCGGCCCGCGACCCGAGGCCGCCGACCGCCACCATCAGAACGAACGTCAGCGCCATCTGAAAGTCGAACGTGCGGCTGATGACCGGTCCGCCCGGCGGCTGGTGGGCGAAGAACGCGCCCGCCACCCCGGCCAGCGCCCCCGAAACCACGAAGGCGAGCAGCTTGTAGCCCACGACGTTCACGCCGAACGAGGCCGCCGCGTACTCGTTTTCGCGAATCGCCAGGATCGCCCGGCCCGCCTTGGACTTCAACAGACGCCAGTCGATGAAGTAGAAGAGCGCCATCACCACGAACAGCAGGTAGATGTAGGCTCGCGAGGTCGTAAAGCCCGGGGGCGGCTGCGCGTTCACGCCCGCGTCCCCACCCGTCAGGCTCGGGTTTGCGAAGAGCACGTTCTCGGCGATGACTCCGTAGGCCAGCGTGATGAGCGCCAGGAACAGGCCCTTCAACCGGAGCGCGATTACGCCGAGCAGCACCGCGGCGATCGCGCCGCTGGCGGCCGAGGCGAACAGAGCGATCCAGAACGGCCAGCCGCCGTTCACGACCGCAAGGGCCGCTGCGAACGCGCCGACGCCGAAGAAGGCCTGATGACCCAGCGAGATCTGACCGAGGTGCCCCATCAGGATGTTGAGCGAGATGCCGACCAGGACGTAGATCTGCGCGCGCTGGATCCACAATCCGTACGTGGTGATGTCCGGGACCGCGACGGGGATGAGCAACAGAACGGCCAGCACCGCGCCCATCGCGATCCGGCGCGGCAACCATCCTGCGGCATCGGGCTTGCCCTCGCGAAGCAGCGGCAGCAGCGAAGCGGTCATCGACTCCGTGGTCATGCCCTACGCCTCTTTCCCCATCAAGCCCGACGGCCGCACCATCAGGATCGCCAGCAGGACGATGAAGACGACGAGACTCGAGAAGCCGGGGAAGTCGAACTGCGCCTTGACGTACTTGAACTCGACGTAGGAGGCGAGGTTGCTGGTGATCCCGATGATCTGACCGCCGACGAACGCACCGGTGAGGCTCGTGATGCCGCCGACGACGGCGGCGGTGAACCCTGCGAGCAGGAAGTTGACCGTCATGAAGCCCGGCGTGAAGACGCTCGCGGGCGCTTGCAAGATGCCGGCGATCCCGCCGAGGAGCGCCGCCATCGTCCACACCAAGCTGGAAACCCGCTTGGTCGAGATACCCACCAGTTCGGTCGCCACCGATTCCTGCGACGTTGCCAGAATCGCGAGCCCGAGATCGGTCTTGTTGAAGAAGTACGTGAGTCCGACCCCCAGCCCCGCCACCACCAGCAGCGTGAGGATCTCCTGCGGCCTGACGATGCGGCCGAAGACTGCGAAGCCGTCGCCGGAGACGGCCGGATCCATCGAAAAGATCGGCGCGCCGCCTTCGGTCAGCACTTCGCCGACCTTGAACATCAGCGCGATGAACATCAGCGTTATCCCCGCCGTGGCAACCAGCAACGTCACGCGCGGCGCGTCGAAGAGCGGACGCACGACAAGCCGCTCCATCAGGTATCCGACGAGCGCGATGCCGCCGAGCGTGAGGACGACCGCCGGCAAGTAGGGCACGTTCCATCGGTCGAACAAGATGTAGAGCAAGAACGCGGCGACCGAGCCGAACTCGGCCTGCGCGAAGTTGAACACTCGCGATCCCTTGTAGACCAGCACGATGCCGAGCGCGACCAGGCCGATGACGGCCCCCTGGATGATGCCGATCACGATGAAGCTGAGCACGCGGTCTCCCCCGTCGTTCGCGCTTAGAAGCCTTGCCGCAGCCCCTTGTAGTCGGGATGTGAAACGTACTGCGCCCCGGCCTGCGCGTCGCCCTCGCCGGGCTCGGAGCACCTGCCCTCGAGCACGTGGACGCCCGCGGCCCCGAAGGGCCGGTCCGTAGCGTAGTTCACGACGGGGAAGATACCGCTCGTGTACCTGAAGGCGGACAACGTCTGGATGAACGATTGCCTGCTCAGATCGGGGCCGGCGGCAAGCAGCGCCTGATGGATCGCCTTGGAGATGCCCCAGAGCGCGTACAGGATGTCACCACCCTTGTCACGGGTGTTCGTATTCGGCGTGTACTTCTGGGCCGCCGCGACGAAGTCCGGGTCGATGGTGGAGGTCATCACGTCCTTCCACCCCGGCCAGGGCGAGAAGAACAAGGCGCCCTCGAACGACGGAGGATCTGCTAGCTTGCCGCACACGCTGTTGATCATCTGGTTCAAGTTGTTCGTGATGCCGACCCCGGCGTAGGTGGGGAAGTACCGGTTCTGGCCGGTAGCGGTGGCGAGCTGAACGGTGAACAGCGGCGCGGTGATCGGCACGACGATATCGACGTTGTCGCTCTGCATGATCTGGGCGGTCGAGCCGGCGCTCTGCGAGTCCCCCTCCTTTACCACCGTGTAGACCCGGTAGGCCCACCCGGCCGCCTTGACGGCCGCGCGCAGCGCGTCGTCGGCGTCATCGAAGTTCGGCGTGTTCGGCCTGACGTGACCAACCGTGATCGTCCCCGCGCCATAGCTCTCCAGGTCGTGGCGCTTGTGCTGATCCACCAGCATGTCCACGAGCATCGGCATCTGCTGCCGGTACGTCATCGTGACGGCGAAGTACGTGCTCAACTCCTTCAGGCCGGCTTCCTGCACGCCGGGCGACAGATAGGGGATGCCGCGCGGGTTCGCGTAGTTGGCGCACGAGTTGATCTGGTCCGTGCCGCCCCCGCCAACGAGCATGAACGCCTGCCCCTGGATGGCCATCTGGTTGCACACGGCGACGGCCGTGGACGGGTTGTACTGGTCGTCCTTGAAGATGAGCTTGACCTCGCGCCCGTAGATGTCCTTTTTCTTGGTTTCCTGGAGCCACCGCCAGTAGAGGTCCTTGCCCTCGTCGAAGGCCGCCGGACTAAACGGAGCTGCACCGGTCAGCGGCGCGTGAAGACCGATCGTGATGGAGTCGTCGGTGATGCCGGTCCGGTCGGGGGCCGCTGTGACGCCCCCGCCGCCGCCCGTACCTGTGCCGGTCCCGGTACCGACTCCCGTCCCCGTCCCGGTGCCGATTCCCGTTCCCGTGCCGGTACCGCTGTCGATCCCCGTGGGGACCCCGGTCGGCCCGACGGCGAACCCACCGGCGCCGCCCTGGAACACGCCCTTCTTCTGACCGCACGCCGCGAGCAGCATCACCCCGGCAAGAACGGCGCCGGCGATGCGGAGCGTTTGCGCCCGGTTGCTCATGCGAGTCCCTACCCCTCTCCGTTCCGGCGCGTGCGCAACACGTTCGCGACGCGGTTCCCGGGACCGCCCTGGCCTGCCGGCAGACCGGCGAGGCCGACGTCCTTGCCCACCAACCCTACGAGCAGCAGTCCGAACGGGATCATCACGTAGAGCAGCGGGTTGGTGATCGGCGTCCCGCCGAGGCTCGCCCGCGGCACGAGCGTGGTCGGTTGAGCCTCATCCGTCGTCGCGGGCGGCGGGGCGGCGGGAATCGGATCGCCGAACGTCGGAAGCTGCGGGATGGGCGGCAACTGTGGAGGTGGCGGTGGCGGTGGCGGTGGCGGCGGAACCGGGCCGGGCACGGTGATGACGCGGAGGCTCGCCGCCTGTTTCTGCGACACGTACGTGACCTCCGTCTCGCCTCCCGCCAACGTCTCGCCTCCCGCCAACGTCAGCGGCGCGCCGTGGAACTCGACCGTCCACGTCGGCGTCACACCCTGCTCGGCCGGCACCAAGGCAAGCCCCTCGTTGAACAGCTCTAGCGTCAGCCACTTGTTGACGATCCTGGTGACGTCGAAGGTCCAGGTCGAACCGTCCGGGCTCGGCTGGCCCATCGCGTTCGTCCCGCAGTCGTAGAACGGCTCGTTCTTCGTCGTTGTGATGTCGTCGCTAGGATCGTCGTCGCCGGACTCGACGGTCGGGCGGTTGATCTGCGTGGAGTACGGCGGGTCGCCTTCGGACGCGCCCCACGGCTCGGTCACTGCGCACGCCAGGATCGCCGCGCTGCCCGCGTTCGTCGTCGCCGGCGGCTTGCCGTTCTCTCCCAGGTCCGCATGATCCTGGAAGTGGCCTTGTGCGCGCGACACGTCCAGCGTCAGCGTGGCATTCGCCGCAATCTCGCCCACCGGGATGTCGTCGAGCGGGAACAGTACGTATGCCCGCATGTCGGAGCTGCCGTCCTTCATCGCGACGCCGAGGTGGCCCGTTGTGATCGGCGATGTGGCGCCCGGCGGAGTAAACCCGATGACCCCGCTGGTTCCCGACGTCGCCTGGCACACATTCACTTCTCCATCCTTCAGGCAGATGGTGTTCTTGGTGTTGCTCGACCAGAACCAGCCGCTCTTCGACGCGCGTACGTTCACCTCGGCGGCCGACGCGCTCGGCGCGGGAAGCGTCATGGACACCAGGACGGCTGCCGTTGCGCACACGGCTGCCCGGATGCTGCGGGTGTGCCTGCGTCTGTCCATTATTCCGGTCCTCGTTCGCCGATCCCGGTAAGCGTCAATGCTACCCCAGCGGACGCCACACCACATGTTCCGATCCACGGTGAATCGGAACATTTCCTCCTTGTGAACGTGACCCATCGTTCGGAAGGCGGCACGCGCCTCATCGCAGCGCGCCTTCGATCGTTGCGAGGAAGCGATGCAGGATGAACGCCGTCACGCCCCAGACGTAGTGGCCCTCCAGCTCGAAGATGTGCATCGGGAACCTGATGCCGTCGCGCTCCCAGACTTCGGTGCGGCCCGTTCGGGCCAGCGCGCGCAGCGGCAACTCGATCACGGCGCTGATCTCGCGCTCGCTCATCACCCATGCGTCGGGGCGCTCGATGTCGGCGACGTAGGGCGAGACGATGAAGCCCGAGGCGAACGTCGGGTAATCATCGAGCGACCCGAGCGCGCGGGCGCGCGCCGGTTCCAGTCCGATCTCCTCGTGGGCTTCGCGCACGGCGGTGTCCCAGAGGGTCTCGTCGTGCGGGTCGTGCCCGCCGCCCGGGAACGCGATCTGACCCTTGTGCGTCGGCACGTCGTCGGTGCGGCGCGTGAGCACGATCCACGGCTCGCCGTCGCGGGAGAACAGCGGGATCAGGACTGCGGCCTTGCGGCGCTCAGGCACCTCGACGAGGCGCCGGTCGTAGGCGGCGAGCGCGTTCGCGACCGCGTCGGCAAAGTCCGCGTCGAGGGATCCAACCCGCTGCGTCGCCGGCTTCATCGAGGTCAATCGTAGTCCGACGAGCGACTCGCGCACGTCTTACGATGTCGCGACATGACCGCTCCCCCGATCGAGATCGCCGGTCTCTCCAAGCGCTTCGGCGCGGTCGTCGCGGTCTCGGACGTGTCGCTAACGATCGAGGAGGGCGAGTCCTTCGGCTACCTCGGGCCGAACGGCGCCGGGAAGACGACGACCATCCGGTGCATGCTCGGGCTCATCAAGCCGACGGCCGGCTCCGTGCGCATCCTCGGACACGACGTCTCGCGCGACCTGAACGCCGCGCTCGAACGCATCGGCTCCCTTCCCGGAGAGTTCGGGATCTGGCCGTCGATGACCGGCCGCGAGGTGCTCGACTACCTGTCGTCGCTGCACCCCGCGCCGCCGGTGCGCCGGGAGGACCTGCGCGGGCGGTTCGAGCTGTCGCTCGCCGACCTCGACAGGCAGGTCCGCTTCTATTCGCGCGGCATGCGCCAGAAGCTCGGGCTGATCCAGGCCTTCGAGCACGAGCCCGCCTTGATGATCCTGGACGAGCCGACCGAGGGTCTGGACCCGGTGATGCAGCAGCGGTTCATCGCGCTGCTGCGCGAGTACCGCGCGCGCGGGGGCACCGTGTTCATGTCCTCGCACATCCTCAGCGAGGTCGAGCTGGCGACCGACCGCGTCGGCGTGGTCAAGGAGGGGAAGCTCGTCCGCGTCGGGTCGGCGACCGACCTCACCGGCGAGCGCGTGCGCCACTGCTCGCTCACCCTGGCGGACGAGGTGCCGGCGGGATTGCTCGACATCGAGGGCGTGAGCGACCTCGTCATGGCGTCGCCGTCGCACGCACGCTTCGAGTTTCGGGGGGACATGCAGCCGCTGATCGAGCGGCTCGCTGCCGTGCACGTGCTGGAGTTCCTCGCCGAGCCCGAGAGCCTCGCCGACGCCTTCTTCGACATCTACCAGGAGTCGACGTGAACCGCGCCGTGTTCGCCTTCAGCATCCGGCGCTCGATCCGCTCGTCGCTGCTGATCGCGGTCGGCGTCGGGCTGTTCTACTGGGTCGTGCTGCTGGCCTCCTCGAGCTTCCTCGGCGACGGGACCGAGCCGCTCCCGAGCTTCCTGACCGAGCCGCCGCGCGTGATGAAAGCCTTCATCGGCGGGTCGGCCAACTTCGTCAGCCCGGTCGGCTGGATGGCCTCCGGCGTGCTCCACCCGATCATCCTGTCCCTGACGACGATGGGCGCGTTCATGATCGCCACCGGCACGGGGGCAACCGAGCTGGAGCGCGGGACGCTCGACCTCGTGCTCGCGCGGCCGGTCGGGCGCGTGCCCTACGTCGCGGCGCGCGGACTGGCGGGCCTGGTCATGCTGACGCTGGTCGAGGCGGGAGCCGTGGCGGGAACCTTCGTCGCGTACGCGACCGTGCCCGGCGTCGATCAGCTCGTGCCCGGGCGCATCCTGCTGATGTTCGCCGGGCACTGGTTGCTCTTCGCGGCCTTCTCGACGACCTGTCTGGCGATCTTCGCCCGCGCCTCGTTGCGGAGCCGCGCGCTCGGCACCGCGATCGGCGTCGTCGTGGGCGCGTTCTTTCTCAACTTCCTGTCGTTGCTGTTCGACGCGCTCGAATGGCTCGGCTACCTGAGCCCGTTCCACTACTTCAACGCAGCCGACATCCTGAACGGCGAGCCCTTCCTCGGGAGCTGGGCCGTGCTCGCGGCGGTCGCGGTCGCGATGGGAGCGTTGTCCCTGCGCTGGTTCGCCTCGCGCGACCTCACGCGCTGAGCCGGCGCCGCGCACGTCAGAGAAGCGACGCGACCTTCCCGCCGTCGATCTGGATCGTCGTGCCGTTGACGTAGGCCGCGCGCTCGCTCGCCAGGAACGCGACCAGCGCGCCCAGCTCCGCCGGGTCGCCGATGCGACCGACCGGGATGCCCTGCGTCATCGGCGCGAGCGCCTGCTCGAGGGAGATGCCCTCGTCCCGCGCGCGTTGCTCTCCGATCGAGGTGAGACGGTCGGTGAGGAACGGCCCCGGCGCGACGGTGTTCACCGTGACGCCGTCGGCGGCCACCTCGCCGGCGAGCGTCTTCAGGAAGCCGGCCAGCCCGGCGCGCATGGTGTTGGACAGCCCGAGCCCGGCGATCGGCTCCTTGGCGGCCGCGCTCGTGATCGCGATCACCCGCCCCCAGCCGCCCGCGCGCATGTGCGGCAGCGTCGCGCGCACCAGGCGAACGGTCACCATCAGGTTCGCTTCGAACGCGGCTCGAAAGGCGGCGTCGTCGAACGTGGCGACGGGACCGGGCGGCGGGCCGCCGTTGTTGGCCACGAGGATGTCGAGCCGCCCGAACGCATCGGCCGCCTCGGCGACGAAGCGCTCGCACGCGTCGGGCGCGTTGAGGTCGGCCGCGACCGCGTGCACACGCACGCCGTGGGCGCGCAGCTCGTCCGCGGTCGCGGCGAGCGCCTCCGCGCCGCGCGCGCAGATCGCAACGTCGCAGCCCTCGCGCGCGAGCGCTTCCGCGCTCGCGCGCCCGAGTCCCTTGCTCGCCGCGGCCACCGCCGCCGCGCGGCCCTTCAGTCCGAGGTCCATCGGTTCGCGGATGATAGCCGCGCCGTTAGGATGACCCCATGCCCAAGCCCGAACGCTACGTCTTCGTGTGCACGAACCAGCGCCCGCCCGGGCACCCGCGCGGGTCGTGCATCGACAAGATGTCGGCCGAGGTGCTCCAGGAGTTCCGCGACCTCCAGGGCGAGAAAGGGCTCGCGACGTTCAAGGTCGTCGCCACCGGATGCCTCGAGCCGTGCCTGGCGGGGCCGAGCGTCTACGTCGCGCCCGACGACGTCTGGTACGGCGGCGTGACCGTGCCGGACGTCGAGCGCATCATCGACGAGCACCTCGTCGGCGGCCGTCCCGTCGAGTTGTTGATCCTGGACGAGGAGGACTTCGAGCGCTCCCAGCGCGGCCCGAAGGAAGCCCCGCCGAGCGGGCTCACCTAAGCGGGATACTCCTGCGCGAGGACCTCGTTTGGCGGTCAGCGGCTCGGAGGCGAGCGATCAGCGGGTTGACGCAGGCGTAGGTCGTCACCAAGGACGTCGGCGCGTGGCGGAAGAGCCACACGTAGGACGTGAACCCGATCAGCGGCCCGAAGCAGATGAGGGAGAGCACGCCGAGCAGCGACGCGCCGAAACCGAGCCCGGGTCGAGCCGCGACCACTCCCCGCCGATCGTTCGGGCCGCGCGCGATATTCCCGTAGGATGCGCCGATGACCGAGGAGCGGACGTACGGCCAGTGGAAGGAGCTGTTCCACGAGGTCGTCGACACGAACCTGTGCACCGGCTGCGCCGCGTGCATCATGGCCTGCCCGCGGCATGTGCTCGAATATGACAACGGCGCCTACCACCCGTTCAACGTCGAGGACTCCACAGCGTCCGACGACTGCATCCATGGTCAGCGCGGCTGCGACATCTGCACGAAGGCCTGTCCGCGCTTCCGCGCCTGGGAGCTGGAGGCCGACGAGGCGCTCTTCGGCCGCGCCCGCACGACCGACGAGGTCATCGGGATCTACCGCGACATCTTCCTGGTGCGCGCGACCGACGAGGGCATCCACGCCGCCGGTCAGGACGGCGGGCTCGTCTCGGCGCTGCTGATCTGGGGCCTGGAACGCGGGAAGATCGACGGCGCGCTGACGTCCAAGCTGTCGGCCGAGCGCACCTTCGACGCCGAGCCGGCGCTGGTGACGACCCGGCAGGAGGTGCTCGCTGCGGCCGGCTCGCGCTACACCTACGCCGCCAACCCGCTCGCGATGAAGGAAGCCGAGGAGCGCAAGCTGAAGAACCTCGCGCTCGTCGGGATGAGCTGCCAGGCGTCGATCAACGGCACGCTCGCCGCGCGCAACGTTGCCAAGTACCGGCGGCGCATCCAGCTCACGATCGGGCTGCTGTGCTCGAAGTCCTTCACCTACGAAGGGCTCATGGAGGAGAAGATCCGCGACGAGATGGGCATTCCGCTCGACGACGTCGCCAAGGTCAACGTGAAGGGCCGCTTCATGGTCTGGCGCAAGTCCACCGGCGAGCAGATCGACGTCCCGCTGAAAGACGTGCACGCCTACACGCGCCCGGGGTGCACGCTCTGCCCCGACTTCGCCGCCGAGCACGCCGACATCTCGACCGGCGGGCTCGGTCAGTCCGACGGGTGGACGCTGACGATCGTTCGCACCGAGCGCGGCGCCGAGTGGATGACCGAGCTGCGGGACGCCGGCTGGATCGAGGTGCGGCCGGGCAGCGAAGACCCCAAGGCGATCGAGCTGATGAACCGGCTGGCCGCGCGCCAGCGCACGCGCTGGCCTTCGACCCTCCCGGCCGATCAGCAGGCGCCGTCTGCGGTCCCGGTCGAGCTGCTGCCGAAGCCCAGGGCCTAAGCGGTCCGCGGCTCCAGCGCCGGGTTCACCGCCGCGAGCGCCTCCTCGCGCGTGGCGGGCCTTGCGTGCGCGGCGGTCCCGTAGTCGATGCGCGCAAACCCGCCGTCCTCGCCCACGAAGGCGGACCCGATGTGGTTCCCGAGCGAATGCGACTCCCACCGGTGCGCGAGCGGGCGGGCCCGGCCCACCGTGATGCGCTCGCGGCCCCGATAGAGCATCGCCGCTGGCGCGGCAGGTTGACCGAGCCCCTCGTTCAGGGGGGCGTAGTGGAAGCACGCGCCTTCCGTGGGCGCAAGGAAGAGCGACAACGTCGGGACCGCGTAACTCGGGAGCAGCTCGGCGGGGACGCGGACCGAGGCGTCTTCGGCGCCGGCCCGTCCGCGGGCGACCGAGTGCCAGCGCCGCGCGCCGCCTTCGGCTTCGACCTTGCCCTCCGTCACCCAACCCGCGACCGGGTTCTCGAACCGCGCCGACAATGCCTGCGGGTGCGAGGCGACGTCCAGGATCAGGTTCACGACGAAGTGGTTGAGCCCCCACTGCTTTCCGCCGTCGAAGGCGACCTCGTAGCCGAGCAGCAAGCGGTCGCCCCGGCGCCGGTAGACGTGGTGCTCGAAGCCGGCGCGCCGCCGCCCCAGCCAGAAGCTCAGCCAGAAGTTCCGCGGCTCCGTGCGCAGCGAGGAGAAGTCGAACGACACCGCGCGCTGCGCGGGCCGCACCTCAAGGGGCTCGCCCTTCAGGACCGGATGGACGGAGACCCCGAGCCGGCCGGAGCGAACGCGCACGCGCTTCCGCTTGCCGGCGCGCAGGACGAGCAGCTCCACGGTCTCGCGCTCGGCGCTCGCGTCGACCGCCGCGCCGAGGTCTTCGGCCGAGCCGAGCGCACGCTCGTCGTAGGCGACGAGGATGTCCCCCTGCCGTACTCCGGCCTCGCGGGCGGGCGATCCCTCCAGGACCATCGTCGCGAGCAATCCCGATTCCTTCGGCGTGATGACCCGGTCCATGCGCCACCTCCGCGCGCGAACCTATCGGTTCGACGCGCGCCGGGTCCAGACCGCGACGCGATGGAGGCCGGCCCTTCGGGCCGGCCTCTCTCGCTCACCCCGTCAGCCTTAGGGGCAACCTTCCGGACCCGCGGCGCTCACGCTGCAATCGAGCGCATCCGGGTTCGACGAGCCATCCCCGCCTTGAGCACCCGTGTACCAGGTTCCGCCGCTTCCTCGACGGGCGTGCACGCCGTCCGCGCCGACGTCGTAGCGCTGCCAGCCTCCCGCGGAGCTTTCGTTGTCGCGGTCGGAGCCGTCGATGAAGACGCTCACGCTGTCGTCGGACTGACGCGCGCCGCCGACGCGACCCTTGACCGGCAGGGTGTCGCCGCTGTCGGCGCAGCCCGAGACGCCGGTGGCCGGATCGGCGTAGAGCGTGAAGGCACCGCCGACGTCCGTGCCGCCGTCACAGCGCGTGTAGTAGGGGCCCCAGGGGGACTTCTTGTTCGCGCGGTCGCGGCACTCGGACCCGCCGGTGCGGTCCTTCGTGCACTTCGTCTGCGCCTCCGACGCGCCGACGCCGCCGGCGACGGCCGCGACGATCGCGCACGCCAGGACGATCTTGGCTTTCCTCATGCGAACTGCCTCCTTCTAGGACCCCTCGGCGAACAGAGTTCGCGCTGCGGCACGGGTTCCCCTTCTGGGCGCGCGATCTTGGGTGCGGGCGAAGCGGCATCTCCGGGCACAGGGCGACTCCTGCTCGATGCCTTTGCGAATCCGCCCGTTCGGTAGGCTACCGGGCCGGCACACGTCAAGAGGAGGCACGCATGCCCGAGGCGATGGAACTTGCGTTCGAGGAGCGGGGGTCGGGCCCGGTCTTGGTCTTCATCCACGGCTTTCCGTTCGACCGGACGATGTGGATCCCGCAGCTCGCGGGACTGGCCAAGATCAGGACCTGCGTGGCCGTCGACCTCCGTGGTCACGGCCTGTCGGAGGACCGCGACCCGGGCGACTACTCCTTCGACCTGTTCGCCGACGACGTGGCGGCGACCCTCGACACGCTCAAGGTGCAGGAGGCGGACGTCTGCGGGCTCTCGATGGGCGGCTACGTCGCGTTTTCGATGTGGCGGCGCCACCGCGACCGCGTGCGGTCGCTGATCTTGATCGATACGAAGGCGGAGGCCGACTCGGACGAGGCCAGGGCCGGCCGCGAAGCGACGGCCGACCTCGTCGCGAAGGAGGGCATGGGCGTGCTGCACGAGAAGCTCGGCCCGAAGCTCGTGGGCGGCAACCCGTCGCAGGACGTCATCGACCGGGTTCAGGCGATGTTCACCGCGACCTCACCGGAGATCGCCGCCGCCGACTCGCTCGCGATGCGCGACCGGACCGACTCCACGCCCGACCTGCCCACGATCGACGTCCCGGTCCTGTGGCTCCACGGCGAGGAGGACCAGTTGATGCCGCTCGCCGGGGCCGAAGCGTCGGCGAAGGAGATCCCCGGCGCCCGCTTCGTGTCGATCCCAAAGGCGGGCCACGTCGCCTCCATGGAGAACCCCGACGCGGTCAACGACGCGATCGCGGACTTCCTGCCGGCGAAGCTCCCCAAGGCGTGAAAGAGGGCCCGTGAAAGAGGCCGACTGAAAAGAGGCCGGCACAGCGCCGGCCTCGAATCGGCGGCAGGCTCAGTCGCTCGTCGCCCAGTTGGCCACGACCGGGTGATCGAAGTCGACCGCGCCGACTTTGGCCGCGCCGCCGGGTGACCCGATGCCGTTCTCCATCGTGAACCACTCGGCGTTGACCGGGGTGAACTGCTTCCACGCGTCGGGAACGTCGTCCTCGTAGAAGATCGCCTCGACCGGGCAGGCGGGTTCGCACGCGCCGCAGTCCACGCACTCGTCCGGGTGGATGTAGAGCATCCGCGGACCTTCGTAGATGCAATCGACCGGGCACTCCTCGATGCACGCCTTGTCCTTGACGTCGATACAAGGCTCCGCGATCGTGTACGTCACGCTTGCTACCCCCTCTTACGCGAACGTTCGCATAGTAGCGTATCGATTGAAGATGTCGAACGGCCGCCGCGGGCGCAGCGGCGGCGCTTGTGCCGTTGGGAAACCGCCATGCAAATCGAGCCGATCACGCTCCGAACCGCCGACGGCCTCCGCCTCGAGGGGCGGCTCGGCAACCCCCCGACCGCCCGGGGCGGCGCCGTCATCTGCCATCCCCACCCGCTCTACGAAGGCTCGATGTCGAGCGGCTTCATCCCGGTCATGCAACGCGAGATCGTCGCGGCCGGGTGGGCGTGCCTTCGCTTCAACTTCCGCGGCGTGCGGCGCAGCGAAGGCGCCTACGGCGAGGGAGCGGGCGAGCTGATCGACGCGCGCGCCGCGCTCGATGCGGTTGCTTCGGCGCTGCCCGGCACGCCGCTCGCGGTCGTCGGGTGGTCCTTCGGGGCGCTCGTGGGCCTGGCCGCCGCCGTCGCCGACGACCGCGTGGACACCTGCGTCGTCGTCGCTCCGCCCGTCTCGGTGGAGACGCCGATCGCGCTCCCGCCCCAACCGTCCGCGGACGCGCCGGCCGCCTGGGAGGGACGGCTGCTCGCCGTCTGCGGGACGCGGGACCGCTTCTGCCGACCCGACGATCTCCGGCGCTGGACGGCATCGCGCCTCCCCGGCGCCGTCGTGGAGACCTTCGAGGGCGAGGACCACATGTTCTCCGGCACGCGCCGCGTCGAGATGGCGAAACGCGTCGCGCGGTTTCTGGACGCGGCCATAGCATGAGCGTGATGCCCGCCCTGTACGACACGATGGCGCGCGAGGTTCTCGCGATCGCTCCCGCCGGCGACCGGCTCACGATGTACACGTGCGGCCCGACGGTCTACCGCTACGCGCACATCGGCAACCTGCGGACGTTCCTGATGGCCGACCTGATCCGGCGCACGTTCGAGTACGCCGGCACCGAGGTCGAGCAGATCCAGAACATCACCGACGTCGGCCACATGACCGACGAGCTGTTCGATCGCGGTGAGGACAAGATGCTCGTCGCGGCCGGCCTCGAGGGCAAGAGCCCCGAGGAGATCGCCGCCGCCTACACCGAGGCGTTCCTGGCCGACGTAACGGCGTTCAACATCCGCCCGGCGGCCGCATACCCACGAGCGTCCGAACACGTCCCGCAGATGATCGAGTTGATCGCGAAGCTGATCGAGCGAGGCCATGCCTACGAGGCAGACGGGAACGTCTACTACGACGTCTCCTCCTTCCCCGCCTACGGCGCGCTGTCGGGCAACACCCTCGACCACCTGGAGGCCGATCACCGCAAGGAGATCGGGGACGAGAACAAGCGCCGCCCGGCCGACTTCCTGCTCTGGAAGCGCGCCGGCGAGCATCGCGTGATCCTGTTCCCCTCGCCCTGGGGCGAGGGCTACCCGGGATGGCACATCGAATGCTCCGCCATGTCGCTCGACCGCTTCGGGGAGTCCTTCGACCTGCACACCGGAGGCGAGGACAACGTCTTCCCGCACCACGAGGACGAGATCGCGCAGTCCGAGGGCGCGACCGGCCACCGGGTCGTCCGGCACTGGGTCCACGGCGCGCACTTGCTGAGCGAGGGCCGCAAGATGGCCAAGAGCGCAGAGAACTACTACGACCTCCGCGACCTCGCGGCGCGCGGACACGACGAGCCCCTCGCCGCCCGGCTGCTGTTCCTTCAGTCGCGCTACCGCGCTCAGATGAACTTCACGCTGGAAGCGCTGGGCGGCGCGGAGAAGGCGCTCGGGCGATGGCGACGGCAGGTCGCGTCCTGGTCCCAGCATCCGCCGCTCGGCGGCGACGCGGTGCGGGACGCGGAGAAGCGCTTCGTCGCGGCGATCGGCGACGACCTCGACACGCCGGCCGCGATGGCGCTCGTCGCCGAGGCGATCAAGTCCGAAGCGATCTCGCGCGGCGACAAAGCGGCGCTGCTGACCCGATGGGACGGCTTCCTCGGGCTCGACCTCGGGCGCGACGTCGAGCGGCGGATCGACGTGCCCCCGATGGTGATGGACTTGATCGCTCAGCGGGAGCGCGCGCGGAGCCACAAGGATTGGTCGAGCGCCGACCGCCTCCGCCACAAGATCCTGTCGTTCGGCTTCGAGGTCGAGGACACGCCCGACGGCCCGCAGCCGCGCCCGCGGGCGCGCTGAGCTACGGCTTGAGGATCACCTTCAGCGCCTCGCGGGAGTCGAACAGCTCGTAGCCCTTCACCGCCTGTTCCAGGGGCAGCGTGTGCGAGATGAGCACGGTCGGGTCGATGGTGCCGCCGGCGACGAGCGCGAGCGCGCGGTCCCAGTGCGCTTGCACGTTCGCGGTCGCCCCCATCACGATCGTGATCCCGCGGCGCCACAGCTCGCCGAAAGCGATCTCGTGGGACAGCTCGGTGTAGACGCCGATCACGGCGACGGTTCCGCCCGCACGCACGGCATCGGTCGCGGTGTCGAAAGCCTTCAAGCTGCCGACGCACTCGATGACGACGTCGGGCCCGCGGCCGCCGGTACGGCGCTGCAGCTCGACGACCGGGTTGACGGCGCTCGCGTCGATCGGCGTCGCGCCGAGCGAGGCCGCGATCTGGAGGCGGTCGGGCGCGAGGTCGACCACGAAGACTTCGGACGGCTCGTGCGCGCGCGCGCTCATCGCCGTCAGCAGGCCGACCGGACCGGCGCCCACGACCGCGACCGCGTCGCCGGGCTCGATGCGAGCGCGCTCGCAGACGTAGACGGCCGTCGTGAGGATGTCGCCTGCGAAGACGGCCTGGTCGTCGGTCAGCGCGCCGGGCACGTGGTGCAGGTTCACGTCGGCGACGGGCACCCGCACGGCTTCCGCCTGGCACCCGTCGAGGTCGCCGGTGAAGATCCCGTACCCGAGTGCCCTGATGTCCTCGCACAGGTTGAAGTCGCGGCGGGCGCAGAACCAGCACGACCCGCACGCGATCAGGAACGAGCCGACGACGCGGTCGCCCGCAGAGAAGCCGCGCACCGCTTCGCCGACGGCTTCGACGGTGCCGACGAACTCGTGGCCGAGCACGCTGCCCTCACGCACGCCTGGAACGCGGCCGTGCAGCAGGTGCAGGTCCGACCCGCAGACCGCGGCGGTGCTCACCCGAACGACCGCGTCGCCGGGATCGATCACGACCGGATCCGGATACTCGCCGACGCGGATGTGGCCGACGTCGTCGAACAGGACCGCCCGCATCAGGCGGGACGCTTCCCGTCCAGCGCACGCACCTGTGCGCCGGGGGCGCTGCGCGTCCGCCACTCCACGATGCGGACGGCCGCCCAGATCGCCGCGACGCCCAACGCCGCTGGCGTACTGATGCCGCCGCGAACGACGATTGGCGGCGCGCCGGACGCGGCGGCGGTGGTCTTCTTCGCAGGCTTGGCCCGCTTCGAGCGCAGGCGCGCGCGGACCATTCCCGCCGCGAGCAACGTCAACCCGCCGGCCAGACCGGACGCGATGCGCATCCCGCGCCGCTTCGCCGGACCGATGCGCCGGCCCAGCTCGGACAGCTTGTCCTCGAGCCCCGCGCGAACCGCTTCCGTCTCGGCTATCACTTCACCCGGTCGCGTACCCATCGCGCATCCTCCTTCACCTTGTCCATCGCCGCCCTGCTCCCCGGGCCGCCGGCCTTGATCTTGCGGACGCCGAGCCATGCGCCGAGCGCCGCGAGGCCCAGCAGCACGATGCTTGCGACGAGGAAGTCGAGCCACGGCGAGAAGGGGAGCGCGAGCGCCCCGGACATCACCAGGAACAGCAGTCCCGGCACGACCAGCACGACCGCGATGAGAACGGCCGCGACGCCCTTCATGCGCTCGACCACCCCTTCCACGATCGCGTCCTTCAGCAGCTCGCCCTCGAGCCGGAACAGCTTCGCGGCGTCCTCGATCGATTCGGCGACGAGCTGCGAGGTGCTCTTGTCGGTGTTCTCCATGCCGGGCCTCCTTCGCGGCCAACGCTACCGCGCGCCCGGCCGCCGTCAGCGGCCGGGCTGCCAGACCATCATGAAGATGATCAGCACGGTGAGGATGCCCAGGATCGGGCCGAGCCGCTGCGTCGTCTTCTTGTTCGCCTCGAACTCGGGCGTGCCCGCCTTGCCTTCCTTCGCCAGCTTGACGACCCTGTGGATCGCCGGGTTGTCGATCCCGTAGGAGATAACCAGGACGGCGATGTAGGCGATGATCGAGACGTAGAGCCACTCCTGCTGGAAGAAGAGCGTGTCGAGCCCCCGGTCGAAGATCAGCAACGCGCCGCTCAGGGGTTGCGTGATGAGCGCCACCGGCGTCACGACCTTCGTCTCGATCGCCATCAACGTCTCCAGGATCGCCAGGTTCCCCGGCGGCGGCGTCTTCTCGATCATCTTGCCCATCACGGCGAAGCCGAACGTCGGTCCGATGCCGGCGATCGCGCCGCCGATGTGGACCAGGAACAAGATCTTGGTATACGCGTCCATGCACGTCCCTCCCGTCGCGCCGAGTCTCCCACGCAGGTCGCATCCGGGCAAGTATCCGCGCGGCGTGCGTAGGATGCGCCCATGCCGAAGGCGCCGCTGCTCGACGAGAGCGAGATCGGGAGGCGGCTCGACGCGCTTCCCGCGTGGGAACGCAAGGGCGATCAGCTCGTGCGCACGGTGCGCTTCGCGGACTTCACCGAAGCGGTCGCGTTCGTGAGCCGCCTCGTCGAGCCGTCGAACGGGCAGAACCACCACCCGGACGTGGCGATCCACTGGAACGAAGTGACCCTCACGCTGTGGACGCACGCGAGCGGCGGGCTCACCGAGCGCGACTTCCGGCTGGCCGCGACCATCGACGCCCTGGCGCCCGATGCCGGCACTTGACTTCGCCTTCCTGGCCGACGCGGCCGAGGCGCAGCCCGGACGCAAGTTCTACGTGCTCGGCGGCGGAATCGATTCCATCGGCGCGCCGCGGTTCCCGGTCGTGCACCCGATGATGTCCCTCGTGATGCGCGTGCTGATCCACCCGATGGAGGCCGAGGACGAGCACGCCCTGGACATCCGCCTGATCGACTCCGACGGCCACGAGCTTGTCCGCTTGGACGGGAAGCTCCGCGCGAACGATCCCGCCCGCACCGGCCGCGAGATCACCGTTCCGTTCGTGATGAACCTGGTCAACACGCGCTTCGACCGCCCGGGCGACTACAGCATCGAGATCCTGATCGACGGCGAGCACGCCAAGAGCCTGCCGCTGCGGCTGCACCAGGTCGGCGCGCCGGGCCAGGGGAAGGCGTGACGCCGCCGCGCCGGGCTAGGCGCGGGCGTCTTCGGCCAGCTCGCGCGGGAGCGCGAAGCGCACGTCCTCGGTCACGACGGTGACCTCTTCGACCTCGCTGACGCCGCGCGCGCGGAACCACGCGACGACGCGATCGACCAGCCATTCGGGCGCCGACGCCCCCGAGGTGATCCCGACCGTGGCCGCGCCGTCGAGCCAGGACTCCTCGATCTCGGTCTCGTCGTCGATCAGGTAGGACCGCGCGCCGAGCGAGCGGGCGACCTCCGCGAGGCGCTTGGAGTTCGAGGAGTTGTCGCTGCCGATGACGAGCACCACGTCGGCTCGCTCGGCGATCGTCTTGACGGCGCTCTGCCGGTTCTGCGTCGCGTAGCAGATGTCCTCGCGCGGCGGCCCCTGGATCGCGGGGTTGCGCGCGCGCAGGCGCTCGATGACCTCGTTGGTCTCGTCGACCGACAGCGTCGTCTGCGACACGTACGCGACCTTGCCGCCGTCCAGCGGCACGGCATCGGCTTCCGCGGGGCTCCCGATGAGGGTGATCGAGCCGGGCGCCTCGCCCATCGTGCCGATCACCTCCTCATGCCCCTCGTGGCCGATCAGGACGATGTCGTAGCCGTCGCGCGCGAACCGCTTCGCCTCGACGTGCACCTTCGTCACCAGCGGGCAGGTCGCGTCGATGACGTGGAGGCCGCGCGCGCGCCCCTGCTCGTAGACTTCGGGCGCGACGCCGTGCGCCGAGAGCACCGTCGTCGCGCCTTCCGGGACCTCGTCCAGCTCCTCGACGAAGATCGCGCCCTTGGCCTCGAGGTCGCGCACGACGGAGATGTTGTGAACGATTTGCTTGCGCACGTACACGGGCGATCCGTACCGCGCGATCGCCCGCTCGACGATCTCTACCGCGCGGTCGACGCCGGCGCAATAGCCGCGCGGCGCGGCCAGGAGCAGGCGGCGGGGAGTCGTCACCGGACCAATGGTAGTCGCCCCGGAACCGGGCGACACGCCCCGGTCAGCCGCGGTTCGGCTTCGCGGCCTTCCGGACCGCGGCGGCCTTCGAGCGGCGCTTGCCCGCGAGCGACACCGTTCCCTTCCCGTCGTGCAGGTGCCGTCGCAGGAAGTCGGCGACGGCTCGGTTGACCTGCTGCTGCCGCTCCAGGATCGTCCCGTGCGTGCCGCCCTCGACGGTGAGCAGCTCAGCGAGAGGCATCCGCGAGGCCATCACGTGACCGAGCCACGGCGGCACGAAGTTGTCGCGCTCGCCCACGACGACCAGCGCCGGCACTTTCACGTGACGCAACAGGTCCTCCGCCGAGTGCTCGTGCATCGCCTGCGCCATCTTCAGCATGATCTGCGGGTCCATCATCGCCATGTGGTCGTAGTACGGGCGCATGTCCTCCGCGGCGGTGTCCGGACCGAGGATCCCGAACTGGACGGCGAGCGGGTGCGGGATGCTCGAACGGAACAGCGCGCGCCAGGCGGGCGCGACGGCGGCGGGGAGCTTGCCGAGCGCAAAGCTCGCCAGCGGGAAGACGCGCGGCGCGACCGTGGTGTTGAAGATGGTGTGAATCGCGCTCGCGTACGGGCCCGTGATCGACACCAGCGCGCTCACCCGCTTGGGCATCAGGCGATAGGCCTCCAGGCAGACCTGCACGCCCATCGAGTGGCCGAGCAGCACCGCCTGGTCGATGCCCTCGTGGTCGAGGATCGCCTTGAGGTCTCGCGCGTAGCGGTCGAGCCGGAAGTCGTCGATCGTGTAGTTGCGCGCGCGATACCCGGGCTCGCGCGGCATTCCGCTTACCCCGCATCCGCGGTAGTTCCAGATCAGCACGCGGTAGTGGCGCGACAGCGACGGACCGATGTACTTCCAGAAGTTGTCGGGGCAGCAATACCCGGCGCAGAGCGCGATCACGCGCTCGCCGTTGCCGGCGATCGTGTAGGCGAGGTGCGTGCCGTCGAAGGACACGACGCAGCGGTCCTTCGGGAACAAGGTGCCTTCGGCGCCGCGAACGCGCAGGTATCCCATGTCGCGACGACTCTACCCGGCCCGGCGTCCCTATTCTGCGGCGAGCGCGCGCGAGATCACCAAGCGCTGGATCTCGCTCGTGCCCTCGAACAGCGAGTAGATCTTCGCGTCCCGATGCCACTTTTCCACCGGGAAGTCCTTGATGTAGCCGTAGCCGCCGAGCACCTGGATCGCCTGGTCGGTCACCTTCACCGCGACCTCGCCCGCCTTGAGCTTCGACATCGACCCCTCGGCGTGCGTGAACGGCTGGCCGGTCCGCGCCATCCAGGCCGCGCGCCAGGTGAGGAGCCGCGCCGCGTCGGTTTCCATCGCCATGTCGGCGAGCTGGAAGGCGACGCCCTGGTGCTCGATGATCGGCCGGCCGAACGTCTCCCGGTCCCTGGCGTAGTCGCGTGCGTACTCCCACGCCGCGCGCGCGATGCCGACGGCCTGGGCCGCGACGCTCGGCCGCGTCGCCTCGAACGTGGCAAGCGCGCCGGACTTGCGCGAGCTTTGGCCCGAGCGGGCGCGCTCGAGCTTGCCCTCCAGGCGCTCCATCCCGCCGACGACTTGTGAGTCGGGCACCCAGCAGTCCTCCAGGATCACCTCGGCGGTGTGCGATGCCCGGATGCCCATCTTCTTTTCCTTCTTGCCCTGGCGGATCCCGGGGTTGCCGGGCTCGACGATGAAGGTCGCTTGGCCGCGGTGGCCGAGGCTCTGGTCGACCGTCGCGACGACGACGTGCACGTCGGCGATCCCGCCGTTGGTGATGAAGACCTTCGTGCCGTTGAGCAGCCAGCCGTCGCGCTCGCGCGTCGCGGTGCTCCGCAGCTTGGACACGTCCGAGCCGGCGCCCGGCTCGGTCACGGCGAACGCGGCGACCTTCGGGTCCTCGGGCGTGCCGAACATCTTCGGGGCCCACTCCATCGCCTGCTCGGGCGTGCCGGCGGCCGCCAGCGCCGCGAGCGGCAAGCCGGTGCCCATGACCGCGAGCGTCACGCCCGCGCAGCCCCACGCCATCTCCTCCAGCGCGATCGGCATCAGCAAGCCGGTCTCGTCCTGACCGACCTGCATGTAGAAGTCGAACGAGTAGATGCCGACCTCGGCCGCCTTCTTCAGGACGGGCCAGGGGAAGTCCTCGGTCTCGTCGTAGTCGGGCGCGACGGGACGCACCTCTTTCTCAGCGAACTCGTGAATCCACTTCTGGAACTCTTTCTGTTCCGCGCTCAGTCCGAAATCCGCCATCTCCACTCCCTTCGCCGGCGGCCGCTCTGGCTGCTCAGGAGGTTACTTGCAGGTAACTTACCATTCGGTAATCTAGCCCCGCAACGCAGCCCCGTCAAGAGATGCATCGGGAGGGAGAGAGCCCTGGCCACACGGCGTTTGAGCGCCGAAGCCCGTCGCGCCCAGTTGCTGGACGTCGCGCGCGAGGTCTTCGCCGAGGACGGCTACCACGGCGCCGCGATGGAAAAGATCGCCCAGCGCGCGGGCGTGACGAAACCCGTCCTCTACCAGCACTTCTCGGGCAAGAAAGAGCTGTACGTGGCGCTGCTCGACAGCGACATGAACCGGCTGCTGGCTCACGTGACGGCGGCGATCGAGGCCGAGCAGGAGAACCGCGCCCGCATCGAGCAGGGGCTGACCGCCTACTTCGAGTTCATCGAGCAGAACGTCGACACGTTCCGCCTGCTCTTCCGCGAGACGATGGGCGCCGACCCGGAGGTGCGCGAGTGCATCGACCGGTTCCACGACGAGGCGGGCGGCCGCATCGGGGCGATCATCGCCGAGGACACCGGCGAGTCGCCCGAGCTGTGCGAGCTGCTCGCCCGCGGGCTGATCGGCATGAGCGAGGCGGCCGCGATGCGCTGGCTCGACCGTAAGCTCCGGGTGGCGCGCGACGACCTGGTGCGGAACCTGACCGCCGTGACGTGGCGCGGGCTCGCGGGACTTCCCATGCGCAAGGAGGAGCGGTAGGTGGCCAGAGGCGGATATCAGAAGCGACGGATCGAGGCCAAGCACGAACGCGAGCGGCTCGAGCGGCGGAAGGCCGCGCGCCGCCGCAAGATCGTCGCCGCCGCTTCGGTCGTCGGGGGGCTCGCCGTGATCGGCCTCATCGCGTGGGCGCTCCTGAGCCGTTCGAACACGCCGTCGCTCACCAACCCCGACGCCACCGGTAGCGAGCAACCGCTCGCCTTCCCCACGCCGTGCACGCCCGCCGGCCCCGAGACGCTCGGGCAGAAACAGTTCTCGGACCCGCCCTGCCAGGTCATCGACACGACGTCGAGCTACGCCGCGACGCTGGAGACCTCCAAGGGAGACATCGTCGTCAACCTGCTCGCCGCCGACGCGCCTGTAACGGTGAACAACTTCGTGTTCCTTGCCCAGAGCGGCTACTACGACGGCTCGGTGTTCCACCGCGTCATCCCCGGCTTCGGCGGGCCTGGCTCGAACATGATCCAAGGCGGCGACGCGCAGAACGGCGACGGATCAGGCGGGCCGGGCTACCAGTTCGGCGACGAGAACCCCGCGCCGTTCGACGGCTCGGGCTTGCTGGCCATGGCGAACGCGGGGCCGGGCACGAACGGATCGCAGTTCTTCTTCGTGGACGGTGCGGTCGCTCACCTGAACGCGCCGGGCGCGTGCCCCGCGCCGTCGGGTTGCCATACCGTCTTCGCCCGGGTGGTCGACGGCCTGGAGGTCGTCGGCGCGATCGCAAACGTCAAGACGGGCGAGGGGGACCGGCCCGTGAACGACGTGATCCTCGAGCGCGTCACTATCGAGGAGACCGCATAGAGAAGGAAGGCGGAATAGAGAAGGAGGGTCGAATGACCGGCACCAGGCCCGCGCGGGGGCGCGTGCGCCCGGCGCGCGGTCCAAAGCCCGGTCGCGGCCCGCGCTCACCCGTCTGGAAGCCGCTCCTCGTCGTCCTGCTGGTGCCGTTCGCGGCCTCGGGAATCGTGCTCCTGGCGGGGGCCCTGCAATCGCCCCCGGCCTGCACGCCGCTCGGGCCCGCCATCGTCGGGAAGCAGAGCTTCGACGCTCCCCCCTGCCGCTTCATCGCGCGCGACTCCAAGTACATCGCGATCCTTGACACCTCCGCCGGCGAGGTCACGCTGCAGCTCGAGCCGCGCCTCGCCGACGACACGGTCAACAACTTCGTGTTCCTCGCCCTTGCGGGCTTCTACGACGGGATGAGGATCCATCGCGTCGAGAGCGACGAGGAGCACGCGTTCGTCCAGATGGGAGACCCGGGCGGCACCGGGCGCGGGAACGCCGGCTACGAGATCGAGGCCGAGACGCCGTCGCCGCTCGCCCGCTACGTCCGCGGCGTCGTGGCGATGGCCAAGCGCGTCGACCGCGACGTCGTCGGGAGCCAGTTCTTCATCGTCGTGCGCGACTACGCCGACATCGGCGAGAACCCGCGCGACCCGTTCTTCGGCATCGTCGCCAACCAGAACAGCCTCGCGGTGCTCGACCAGGTCGCCGAGGCGCCGCTGGACGAGGACGGCAGGCCGCTGGAGGACGTCGTGGTGCGCTCGGTGCGGATGCTGGAGGATCCTCTGGCGGACGACGAGGGGCCGCGGCCGATCCCGCTCGTCCAGCCGACCGACCTCCCGGACTGGCCCTAAGCGCCCGGGCGGCCGACGGAGAAGTAGCGCGCCTCGGGGTGGTGGACGACGATCGCGCTCGTCGATTGCTCGGGGTCGAGCTGGAACTCCTCGGTGAGCCGCACGCCGATGCGCTCGGGCCCGAGGAGCGTGAAGAGCTTCTCCTGGTCTTCCAGGTTCGGGCAGGCGGGGTAGCCGAACGAGTAGCGGCTGCCCCGATAGCCCTGGTCGAACAGCTCCTTCAGGTCGGTCGCGTCCGACCCCGCGATGCCAAGCTCCTCGCGGATGCGCTTGTGCCACAGCTCGGCGAGCGCCTCGGCCATCTCGACGCCGAAGCCGTGCATGTAGAGGTAATCCTGGTAGCGGTCGGCCTCGAACAGCTCGCGCGCGGCCTCGCTGACGTGCCGGCCCATCGTGACGACGTGGAACGCGACGACGTCGGGCTCGCCGCCGACGGGGCGGAAGAAGTCGGCCAGGCACAGACGCCGCTCGCGCGGCTGGCGCGGGAAGGTGAAGCGGACCCACTCGGTCTCGGCGTCCTCGCGGTAGACGATCAGGTCGTCGCCGTCCGAGCGCGCCGGGAAGTAGCCGTAGACGACCGCGGGCACCAGGATCTGCTCGGCGGTCGCGCGGGCGAGCAGCTCGCGCAGGACGGGCTCCGCGGTCTCGGCCAGGAACCGCTCGTAGTCCTCCGGCGACTGCTCCTTCCCTCGCTTCAGGCCCCACTGCCCGCGGAAGAGCGCCACGCGGTTGAGGTAGGCGGCCACGTCGGCGACGGGGACGCCTTTCACGACGCGGCTCCCGATGAAGGGGGGGCGCGGGACCGGCGCATCGGTCGCGACGTCGGAACGGCCCGAGGTCGCGGGCGCGGCGGGGCGCGCGGCCTTCGCCACGCGCTTCTCCTTCACCGCCGCTTCCAGGGCCGGACCGCCCGCCCGCTCGGCTCCGAGCGCGTCCATCGTGCGCAGGCCCTCGAACGCGTCCCGGCCGTAGAACACGCGCCCGTTGTAAACCTTGCGCAGGTCGACCTCGACGTAGGACCGGGTCAGCGCCGCGCCGCCGAGGATCACCGGAAATCGATCGAGCCCGCGCCGGTTCAGCTCCTCGAGGTTCTCGCGCATGACCAGCGTCGACTTCACGAGCAGGCCGGACATGCCGATCGCGTCGGCGGCGTGCTGCTCGGCGGCCTCGACGATCGTCGTGATCGGCTGCTTGATCCCGAGGTTGTGCACGGTGTAGCCGTTGTTGGACAGGATGATGTCCACGAGGTTCTTGCCGATGTCGTGCACGTCGCCCTTGACGGTCGCGAGCACGATCGTCCCCTTGCCGCCGCCGGCCGCCTTCTCCATCTTCGGCTCCAGGTGCGCGACCGCCGCCTTCATCGTCTCTGCGGACTGCAATACGAAGGGCAGTTGCATCTCGCCCGAGGCGAACAGGTCCCCGACCACCTTCATCCCGGCCAGCAGGTACTCGTTGATGATGTCGAGCGGCCCGTGCGTGACGAGGGCCTCGTCGAGGTCGCCGGTCAGCCCGTCGCGGTCGCCGTCGATGATCCGGCGCTTGAGCCGCTCCTCCAGCGGCAGGTGCGCGCGCTCCTCCTTCGCCGCCTTCGCCGTGTCGACGCCCTCGAACAGCCCGATGAACTCCTGCAACGGGTCGTAGCCGTCCTTGCGGCGGTCGTAGATCAGATCGAGCGCCACTTCGCGGGCGCGCGGCTCGATCCGGTTCATCGGAAGGATCTGGGCCGGCGACACGATGGCCATGTCCAGCCCGTGCGCGACCGCTTCGTGCAGGAACACCGAGTTCAAGACCTGGCGAGCCGCCGGCGACAGGCCGAAGGAGACGTTGGAGACGCCGAGGCTCGTGAACGCTCCGGGGAAGGCATCCTTCACGCGGCGCACGCCGTCGAGCGTCTCCAAGCCCGCGCGACGCAGCTCCTCCTGTCCGGTCGAGACCGGCAGCACGAGCACGTCGAAGATGAGGTCGCCCGGGCGCAAGCCGAACGAGCCGACCGCAACCTCGTAGATCTTGCGGCAGGCCTCCAGCTTCCAGGAGGCCGTCGTCGCCTGGCCCTCCTCGTCGATCGCGAGCGCGACCACCGCGGCCCCGTACTTCTTCGCGTTGCGCAGGTTGCGCTCGATCCGCGTCTCGGGACCCAGTCCCTCCTCCAGGTTGATCGAGTTGATGACCGGCCGGCCGCCGAGCATCTTCAGACCGGCCTCGATCACCTCCGGCTCGGTCGAGTCCAGCACGATCGGCAGCGTGCACTGCGTGCGGAAGCGGGCCATGATCTCGCTCATGTCCGCGACGCCGTCGCGGCCGACGAAGTCCACGTTGACGTCGATCGCGTGCGCGCCCTCGCGCACCTGGTCCTGCGCGACCTTGACGGTCTGGTCCCAGTCCCCCGCGTCCACCAAGCCCTTGAACCGTCGCGAGCCCTGCGCGTTGCACCGCTCGCCGATCACGAAGAACGACGTGGACTGCCGGAACGGCTGCGGGACGTAGAGCGAGGCCGCCGCCGGCTCGAACTCCGCGGTCCGCGGTGGGCGGGGATGATCGCGCAGCGCGCGGACGAGCGCGTCGATGTATTCCGGCGTCGTGCCGCAGCAGCCGCCGACCGCGTTCACGCCGAACTCGCGCACGAAGATCTCGTGATGGCGCACGAAGTCCTCGACGGTGAGCGTGTAGTGCGCGCGCCCCTCGCGCATCTCCGGCAGGCCCGCGTTGGGTTGCACGCTCACGTGCCCGCCCCAGGTCTGGCAGACGTAGCGCACGTGCTCGATCATCTCGACGGGGCCCGTCGCGCAGTTGATGCCGAGCGAATCGACGACGTCGAACGCCTGGATCGTGGCGACGGCCGCGCCGATCTCGGACCCGAGCAGCATGGTGCCCTCGGGCTGAATGGTCACCTGCGCCATCAGCGGCACCCGAACGCCCGCGTCGTCGAACGCCCGCGCGCACGCGGCGATCGCCGCCTTGACCTGGAGCAGGTCGTAGCAGGTCTCGATCAGCAGGGCGTCGACGCCGCCGTCGATCAGCGCGCGCGCCTGGAGCGCGTAGGACTCCTCCAGCGCGTCGAAGGTCGCGTTCCCAAGCGTCGGGAGCTGCGTCCCCGGCCCGATCGAGCCGACGACCCATCGGGGACGGCCGTCGCCCACTCCCTCGACCGCTTCCCGGGCGAGCCGGGCGCCGATCAGGTTGAGGTCGCGCACCCGCGCCGCGTCGTTGCCGAACTCGGCCTGGACGATCAGGTTCGCGCCGAAGGTGTTCGTCTCGACGCAGTCCGCTCCGGCCGCCAGGTAGCGCGCGTGGATGTCCCGGATGACCTCGGGACGCGACAGGTTGAGGATCTCGGAGTTGTTCTCCTGTCCGAGGTAGTCGTCGAGCGTGACGTCGGCCGCGTGGATCTGCGTGCCCATCGCGCCGTCGAAGATCAGGACGCGCTCGTCCAGCGCTTCGAGGAAGCTCACGCCTCGCGTGTGAGTGGCGCTAGAAGGGAAGGTTCTCCTCCGGAACGTCGACGACCATCGGGCTGTTCTGGTCCCGCTCCGATAATAGCGGCTGCGCCTCGAAGGGCCAGGTGATTTCGAGGGCCGGGTCGTCCCAGAAGATGCTGTGCTCGTCGGTGCCGTCGAACGCCTGGTCCACCATGTAGAGCAGCGTCAGGTCGGTCACGGCGTAGAAGCCGTGCGCCACGCCCGGCGGAATGTAGATGCCGACGTCGTCGCCTTCCTTGATCTCCAGGGTCTCGGACTTCTCGGCGGTCTTCGACGAGCCGCGGAAGTCGAACAGGGCGATGAACGCGGTGCCCTCGGCGACGAACCAGTAATCGGCCTGGAAGAGGTGGTAGTGCATCCCGCGAAGGACGCCGTTCTTCGACCGCGAGCGGTTCATCTGCACGACGCCCTTCGCGCCCGGGATCCACTCGCTTCGGAAGACCTCGGTGAACGAGCCGCGCTCGTCCGCGATCGGTTTTGGGTGTACGAACGTGACGCCGTCGATGACGTCGGACGGCGTGGTGACTGCGAACTCGGTCTCCATCGGGCGGGCAGTCTACAGGAGCGATACCGGCATCGCTGACGGCGGCCGGGAGCCGTTCCCGCAGGCCAGGCGTGGTACGGTCCGGGTTCATGTGCAGGAGCATCAAGCGCCTTCGCGACGGCGAGGTCGCGGCGTCGGATCAGGAGATCGAAGAGGCGGCGCTGCAATTCGTGCGCAAAGTGAGCGGCTTCCGGGCGCCGTCCCCTCGCAACGAGGAAGCCTTCAACAAGGCCGTCGCGGACGTCGCCCGCGCCTCCAAGGAGATGCTGGGCACGCTGAAGGTCCGGCCCGGCCGCGCCTAGCGTGCACGAGCGCGAGACCGCCGTCGCGCTCGCCAACATCGGGGCGCTGGCGCACGGTCCGGTCCTTCTCGTGGATCTATGGGGCCCCGCGCTTCCCGCGGCGCTCGCCGAGCGCGGCGTCCCGGCAACGTCATTCCACACCGACCTGCGAGGCGCGCGATCCACGCCGGGCAGCGTCTTCGGCCCGTGGCTGGACGACGGGAGCTACCAAACGATCCTCGTGGCCCTGCCCGCCGCAGCCGGGCGGCTTCGCATGCTGCTCCGCCTGACAAGGGCGCGCCTCGTCCCCGGCGGCACGATCTACGTCGTCGGGGCCAACGACTCGGGCATCAGGTCGGCAGCACGCCACCTCGCCGACCTCGTGGGGGAGCCGGCCGTCGTCGACGCCCGGCGTCACTGTCGCCTGCTGCGCGCGAGCCGCGCCGAGCCGGTCCCCGCGGCGCTCGACGAGGAACGGTCCACGTTCACCGCCGTCCTCGCAGGCGAGCCGGCCACGGTCACGTCCTTCCCGGGCCTGTTCGCGCACGGACGCCTCGATCCCGGAACCGGCCTGCTGCTGGACACGATCGAGCGCGTGGGTGAAGCCCGCGTCCTGGACGTCGGCTGCGGGAGCGGCGCGCTGAGCCTCGGCCTCGCTCGCATGGGCGCGAGCGTGACCGCCGTGGACTCCGATGCCCTCGCGATCGAAGCAACGCGGGCGACGCTCGGAATCCAAGCCCGGCGAGCGACGCTCGCGCCGGACGCAACGGTGATCGCATCCGACGTCTACTCCGACGTTGAGGGGCCTTTCGACCTCATCGCGAGCAACCCGCCCTTCCACCTCGGCGCGCGAACGCACCATCGCGTGACCGAGCGCATTGTCGCCGGGGCGCCGCAGCGCCTGGCGCGCGGCGGCACCCTCTGGCTCGTCACGAACCGGCATCTGCCCACCGGCCGATTGCTCGGGGAGACCTTCGCGTCGGTCACGTCCGCAGCCCAAACCGACCGCTACCGCGTCTGGCGCGCCCGATAGGCCACACGCTCCTGGATGAGCCGTAGCTTTCGGGAGTGCCAGACTCCACAACCCCAGCAAGCATGTCGATCCGAACTACTGGCGCTTCTAGGATTCGGTGAAGGTTCGCGGAGATTGGCGCGATCCTTCTGTGTGAACTGCACGTAGAATCGCGCGCGGGCGGATCGAGGCATGCCGCCCTCAGCGTCGAAATAGCCACGCGCATAGGCAAGTCCTTCATCGGTGCCGACAAGGGCGGCCGCGTCGAAACCGATGTCGAGGAACGGCGCGGATGTTTCGACCACCCAGAAGTCACGGTCCCTGCCCTCACGGTAGATCCAGGCGGCGCAGCGCGGCAGCTCCTTCTCTGCGCCACTGATCCACACCGGAGAGAGTAGAAGCAGGCAGGGACGGAAAAGCAGCGAAGGCGCTTCCGCGGAAGCGCCTTCCACGACTGTGCCAACAACTGCATAGCGAGGAATGAGAGAGCAGGTTCCCTTCTTGGAGTAGTTACTCCTTAGAAAGGAGGTGATCCAGCCGCACCTTCCGGTACGGCTACCTTGTTCAGGCAACTCCCCATGTCGCCATGGGGCCTGGACTATATCTTCACCCTGACAGATGGATGCCAGGGGCTCGGCGTGTAGTCTCTGAGGGGTCAAGAGGCGGGCGCCTCCGACTTCCCTGCTGATCATCCGCACCGACCGGATTGTCACTGCCATCCCGCAGGGATGACGAGTACCGGACGGATGCTCGGGTTTTCCAGCATACAGCCGAGTTTTTCACTCATCGTTACCGATGAGGGTCGCAACAGATTTACGACTTAGTACCAATCGCGAACCCCACACTCGACGGCTCCCTCCCTTGCGGGTTAGGCCACCGGCTTCATGTATTGCCCACTTTCAGCACTTGACGGGCGGTGTGTACAAGGCCCGGGAACGTATTCACCGCAGCATGCTGATCTGCGATTACTAGCGACTCCAGCTTCACGGGGTCGAGTTGCAGACCCCGATCCGAACTACGACCGACTTTTTCCGATTAGCTCCGCCTTGCGACATCGCAACGGTTTGTATCGGCCATTGTAGCGCGTTAGCAGCCCAGGATGTAAGGACCATGAGGACTTGACGTCATCCACTCCTTCCTCCGGCTTCTCGCCGGCAGTCTCCTTTGAGTCCCCACCTTTACGTGCTGGCAACAAAGGACGTGGGTTGCGCTCGTTGCGGGACTTAACCCAACACCTCACGGCACGAGCTGACGACAGCCATGCAGTACCTGTGCTGATACCCGACTCTACGGGTCGGTCCCGTTTCCGGTTCCTACTGTCAGCATGTCAAACCCTGGTAAGGTTCTGCGCTTTGCATCGAATTGAGCAACGCGCTCCGCCGCTTGTGCGGGCCCCCGTCAATTCCTTTGAGTTTTAGCCTTGCGGCCGTACTCCCCAGGCGGGGTGCTTAATGCGTTAGCTGCGGCACGGAGGAACATACGCCCCCCACACCTAGCACCCACCGTTTACGGCTAGGACTACCCGGGTATCTAATCCGGTTCGCTCCCCTAGCTTTCGCGCATCAGCGTCAGGAACGGCCCAGCAGATCGCCTTCGCCACCGGCGTTCCTAGCGATATCTGTGCATTTCACCGCTACACCGCTAGTTCCATCTGCCTCTACCGCCCTCAAGTCAACGCAGTATCCGACGCAGTTCCACAGTTGAGCCGTGGTATTTCACGCCGGACTTACGTAACCGCCTACACGCCCTTTACGCCCAGTAAATCCGGACAACGCTTGCCCCCTACGTCTCACCGCGGCTGCTGGCACGTAGTTAGCCGGGGCTTCCTCGTTGGGTACCGTCACCTGGTTATGCACCAGGCTTCTTTCCCAACAACAGAGGTTTACAACCCGAAGGCCTTCGTCCCTCACGCGGCGTCGCTGGATCAGGCTTTCGCCCATTGTCCAATATTCCCTACTGCTGCCTCCCGTAGGAGTCCGGGCCGTATCTCAGTCCCGGTGTGGCTGGTCGCGCTCTCACGCCAGCTACCCGTCG